>Ga0302288_1000055_pt1 | contig 104344 bp, 87 predicted proteins | sample III_Fen_N1_1_FD_194549 | JGI IMG/M metagenome (GOLD analysis project Ga0302288, IMG submission 194549) | Peat permafrost microbial communities from Stordalen Mire near Abisko, Sweden - III_Fen_N1_1 | ecosystem: Environmental > Terrestrial > Soil > Wetlands > Permafrost | place: Sweden: Abisko... | reverse complement strand
GTTACTCACCCGTGCGCCGGTCGCCACCATCGTGTTGCCACTCATGTGCTGCCCCTCGACTTGCATGTGTTAAGCCTATCGCTAGCGTTCATCCTGAGCCAGGATCAAACTCTTCGTTGTAAAAGTTTTAAATAATCTCTGACCTTCGGACAATATCCTTCAATAATAAATCATTGACGGTTTGATTCTACCCTGTAAAATCTTGTTTCTTGTACTACTATTCAATATCTTCAAAGAACGCTTTGTCTTACGCCTTCCTCACTGCACCGCCTCGCTGCGGTTTCGTTCTCTTGGAAAGCGGGTGCAAAAGTAGAACCTTTTACCATACCATCCAAATTATTCCACAAGAAAAAACATACTTTTTTTCAACAAAAAGCACAAACGCCTTGACCTGCGGGGGTTAGGAGATGAAAAAAAACACGTACTGGAAAGGAAAATCTTTGTGAAATCACAAGCTTTCGGGAAAAAGCAGTATTTTCACAACTTCTATCACAAATCAGACTTCCCATCAAACGAAGTAAAAACATGAGAAAAATGATGATGATCGTGGCTGCAGTGTTACTACTGACGGCTTGCGGAACCAAAAAAAACAACGAAAACATGAGTTCTATTCAGGAAAAGACCATTCAGGCGACAATTGATTCGGTTCTCTCCAAAACATCCGTTGCAGATACAGGCTTTTTAAACAAGGGCGTCAGGAATGCGGCCAGTTTTTGGAAAAAGGAGGATGGGACATCGGAGGAATTTCAGGCGTATTGCATCAATCATTATATGAGCACTCCTGAAGCCAAAGCTAAACTTTTTGCAACCATACAGAAAAATCTGGAAATCATTTATGGTCATTACAATCTAATCAGTCTAGGTCTAAAGAAGCCCGTCCAAGAAGTGGGTGAAGGCTACACAAACATTGATGAGGATTTCGGTGCGGTAGATCCGTATGCACATTTTGCAGACGATATGTTTCAATCGAAAATTGCATTTTCAGTATTGCTGAACTTCCCATTTTTCAACTTGCAGGAGAAAAAAGCATTGGGTAAAGGCTGGAACCGTCAGGAATGGGCATATGCCCGAATGGGCGATTTGTTTACGTCAAGAATACCTGCTGAACTGAATCAACAGGTTTCAACCAAATTGGCAGAGGCGGAAAATTACATTTCCAACTACAATATATGGATGGATATGCTTCGAACGGAAGACAATCGTCAACTTTTCAAAGACAGCATCGCCTTGATTGCCCATTGGGGACTACGCGATGAGTTGAAAGCAGATTATGCCGATAAAAAGGATGGATTGGAAAAGCAACAACTCATCTATCAGGTAATGAAACGCATCATTGACCAGAGTATTCCTGAATCAGTCATCAACAATGGAAAGTGCACTTGGAAACCCATATCAAACAAAGTGAATGAAGCTGAAGCCAAAGCGGAGACGGATATGCGTTACAGGCATTTTTTTACAAATTTTCAGGCTATGAAGGCGCTGGACCCCTACTGCAAAAGCTACCCGACGGCTTTGGCCCGTGCATTCGATCGAGATATGGAAGTTTCTACTGAGGACATCGAAAGCATTTTCATACGTTTGATCAGTGCTCCTGAAGTGGCAGAAGTAGCAACATTGATTAAAAAAAGGCTGGGACGCGACTTGCAACCGTTTGACATCTGGTACGATGGGTTCAAGGACAGAAGCAGCATTCCGGAACAGGAAATGACTGAGAAAACACGTAAGTTATACCCAACGACGCTGGCTTTTGAAAAGGGAATGCCAGAGATTCTGGCCAAGCTCGGATTTGATCAAAATGATGCAATTCAAATCAGTTCACTGGTTTCCGTTGACAATGCCCGTGGTTCGGGCCATGCGTGGGGCTCTCAGATGCGCGGAGACAAGGCACACCTACGTACGCGAATTCAGCCGGGTGGGATGGAGTACAAAGGCTATAACATCGCCCTGCACGAGTTTGGCCATAATGTGGAACAAACCATCACGATGAACCGGGTGGACAATTATATAATGAATGGTATTCCCAGTACCGCATTTACAGAAGCACTTGCTTTTGTATTTCAGAAACGAGACTTGGAGGTTTTGGGTTACAAGAACGAAACTCCGAACAAACAAGCCCTTCAGACATTGGATATTTTTTGGGGTTGTTATGAAATCATGGGGATTTCATTGGTGGAAATCAGGACTTGGAAATGGTTGTATGCAAACCCAAATGCAACAGTTGAAAATTTGAAAGCCACAATTTTAAAAAATGCAAAAGAAATCTGGAATCAATATTATGCACCTTATTTGGGCGAAAAGGACGCTCCTATATTGGCCATATACTCCCACATGATTGATTCTCCTTTGTACTTGAGCAACTATCCCTACGGCCACATCGTGGAATTTCAACTTGAAAAACATTTTGGAAATTCGCTTCCGGGTAAGGAAATTCAGCGTATATATCCAATTGGCCGCGTTTGCCCTGATAATTGGATGGTGCACGCGGTTGGGGAACCTGTTTCGGTCATGCCGATGCTGGAAGCGACTAGAGCTGCAGTTCAATCAGTGAACTAAATCATTTCTGTTCATGCAAAAAGGAGATTGCCTTATACGGACAATCTCCTTTTTGTATATTCCTTTAGTATTTATTTTTTATAAAAAGTCAGTGCTTCCGGAATGAGCTTCTGTAAATTGGATATGCGATTGGTATTGGAAGGATGGGTACTTAACAATTCAGGAACTGCTGAAGATCCAGATGCTGACATTCTGTTCCAAAAATTCAAGGATTCTTGTGGATCGTAACCAGCCATTGCCATGAATATCAGACCAAGCCTATCTGCTTCATATTCTTGTTTACGGGAATAGGGAAGTGTGAATCCATATTCTGACAATAAGGCATAGCTCGTATTTGCGATAGTTTGTGTCGTTTGGCTCTTATTTTGAAATAGAGTTGCAAAGGCTGTACCCACATTGCTTGTTGCCAATTGTTGACTCATTCGTTCATTGGCATGTTTTGCTATGGCATGTGCGATTTCATGACCAAGTACGACGGCTAAACCGGCATCCGTTTGTGTTACAGGAAGTATGCCTTCATATACTACAATCTTTCCACCGGGCATGCAAAATGCATTGATCGAAGTGTCCTTGACCAAATTGAACTCCCAGGAATAACCTTTTAATTGGTTTGACAAACCATTTTGAGCCATATAGGACTCCACAGCTGTTGCAATTTTCTTACCAACGCGCATCACGCGGGCGTTATCAACCAATTTGCCAGAAACAACAGAGGTTGCCATAAAGGAATGATAGGCGGAATCACTCATAGACAATACTTGTTCATCAGAAACTAGGTTCAGTTGTTTTCTGCCCGTCAAAAGTACCGAGGAGCAGCTTGTCATAATAAGCACGATCAGTGCCAGGTTTGCTTTCTTATACATCGTTTAAAAGTTAAATGGTTAAAATCCTCCCTCCGATTTCTTTTGCGATTTGCGATCGGGTCTAAAAATGGCGGCTTCTTCAAGGATATCGTTCAGCATGGACAGTTCAGCCAATTCAACCACTCCGTCGGATGTCACAGCCAAACGCAAAAGCTTTCCGCATTCGTGGCGTTTAAGCGAGGGCATTGTTCGAACAATGGCATAGGAATCTTCGACAGGTTCAGAAAGGCATTTATCAAAGTCCGTACGTGTAATTTTAAATAGCTGAAGCGTACTTGCAAAATATACCGCTTCCTTTTTGTTTACTGCACCGTTTCTGTTTATAAGAACCCAGATAAGACGGGCGATTGCATTCGATTCTTCGGGTGTATATTCGTTTTCTATCATTAGGGGTATTTCTTTATATTTTAAATATCTGAGTCATTTTTTCATACAAAAGCTGTCGGCAAAATTTCATATCCTGATCCTTGCCGGTTTCGACAGATAAAGACGTTACTCCTTTATTGGTGAAACCGCAGGGATTGATCATCTGAAAAAAGCTCAGGTCCGTATTGATGTTCAGCGCCAGTCCGTGCATGGTCACAAAGCGACTGCTTTTAACTCCCATGGCACATATTTTTCGTGTTTTCCCAGGAACATTGACATCAATCCATACACCCGTGGCACCTTCCAACCGTTCTCCATTCACATTGAACTCTTTCAGAAAAAGGATGACGGCTTCTTCGATGTTGTAAAGATACTGACGGAGACCGATCTTGAAATGTTCCAAGTCAAAGATTGGATAACCTACAATTTGTCCAGGTCCGTGAAAAGTGATGTCTCCCCCGCGATCTGTCTTAAAAAAAGAGACTCCACGATCGATCAGCATTTGGTTGCTTGCCAATAAGTTCTCAATGACGCCGCTTTTGCCCAACGTATATACCGGTGGGTGCTCGCAAAGAACAACCAGATCCGGAAGATCGTTTTGAGTTTTTTTAGCCTCTAATCGAGCATTGAACAGCTCTGCCTGTCGGTTCCAGGCATCGGCGTATTCTACTATACCCCAATTAATACATTCCATCTATAGAGTTGTGTTTGGATTAACCACTGCAAAAATACACTTTATGGATAGATGCGTAAACTGTTTTCCATTTTTTTAATACAATTTTTTCACAGGGTTGGTTTAAAAGTCGACGCATTGGCAACGATGCTCATTGATACACCATTCGGTCGTAGTTTAGGGAAAAAGATGTATATTTGCACAAGTGAAGATTGTTAAAGGCAATAGGATTTTTTTCACCAGACTACCAATCATGATACGAACCACTTTCATTTCGTTGACCATCCTTTTATTTTCTGCATGGATGGTTTCCTGCACAAAAAAAATCAAAGAAAAAGACGATACGGTTTCATTCAAAACTGTTAAGGTCAAAGAAGAGCATCATTTAAACAACAATGAGAAAAATCCGATATTAAGCGTCGAACTGACTTATCAATATCCCACCGCTTATTCGGATGACAGTATCCTGAAAAAAATCCGAAAAATCATGTTGACCGATTTTATTCCGGATGTCGCAGATACGGCTACTCAGCCTGAAATAGCGATGAAATCGTATATCAAAGGAAAAATCAAGATTTACGAAAGCTCCGAAGAAATTGTAAAAGACGAGGATATGCTGGATAATGGTGATCAAAAGGTAGTAGCCTGGAGCGACAATACCAACCTTTTAATCCGTTGCAACTCCAAAGGATTGTTATCTTATACGGTTGAATCGAACCAGATTTCCGGAGGTGCTCATGGTGGAACGACCTTTAGAAATTCACTTATCGATTTGAATACAGGTGATAAGTTAAGCGAAGAGGACTTGTTTACGGAGGCATCCATACCTCTTATCAACGATATGATTCTTAAGAAATTGGAGCTACAGAACAAAGTTGAATCAACTGAAGAACTGGAGCAGATCGGTTACTTTGACGTATCCCAGATTGGTCAATATAAAAATTTCTACCTGACCCATGACGGGCTAGTCTACACCTTCAACGAGTACGAAATTGCGGCCTATGCCGTGGGAACGATAGAGGTGAAGCTTACGTTCAAGGATTTGGAAGGGTTTGTTTCGCCAGGAAGTTACTTAGATAAATTTATCCGCTGATGAATCAGATCCTCACATATTTTCCAGAGCTGAGTGCCCGGCAAAAGGAACAACTGGAAGCCTTGTTCGCATTATATTCGAGTTGGAATGAAAAAATCAATGTAATTTCCAGAAAAGACATTGAAAATTTATATGAACGGCATGTGCTCCATTCTTTGGGCATCGTTAAGTTTTTGCATTTCAAGGCAGGTTCTAAAATCATGGATGTTGGTACTGGAGGTGGATTCCCAGGTATTCCATTGGCTATTTATTACCCCGATGTTCAATTTCATTTAGTAGACAGCATCAACAAAAAACTGAATGTAGCTCGTGAGGTAGTTTCTGCCATCGGATTGGAGAATGTCACCATTCGTCATTGCCGAGTGGAGGAAGAAAAAGCCTTGTTTGATTTTGTTGTCAGCCGTGCCGTCATGCCTTTTCCCGATTTGGCGATCCGTTGTAAAAAAAACATTTCGAAGGAACAAAAAAATGCGTTGCCTAATGGCTTGATTTGCTTAAAAGGTGGAGAATTGGGCCATGAAATGGCTGCCTTCAGAAACAAGTCGGTGGAAATTAAACTTTCAGATTATTTTAAAGGCGAGTTTTTCAAAACCAAGAAGGTGGTTTATGCCCCGTTGGTCTGACACTAATAAATATGGAAATAAAGCAGTTCGTTTTCAGCCCTTTTCAGGAAAATACATACGTGGCATATACAGACAATTTGGAAGCAATCATCATTGATCCGGGTTGTTACAGTACGGATGAAGAAAATCAACTTCGTCTGTTTATTGAATCCAAAGGATTGAATGTTAAACATTTAGTAAATACACACCTTCATTTGGACCATGCCTTCGGCAATAGTTTTGTTGAAAAAACCTGGAATGTCGTGACTGAAGCACACGCAGGTGATGCTTTTTGGCTGAAAGGAATGGCCGGTCAGTGTCGGATGTTTGGTTTGGAACTGCGCAACCCTGCTCCTGGCATCGGAAAAGAGCTTCAGGAGGGTGATCAAATCCATCTTGGCATGGAAACATTAGAAATACTGCATGTTCCTGGGCATTCACCTGGAAGCATCGTTTTATACAATGCCAAAGCACATGTTCTGTTTGTTGGAGACGTATTGTTTGAGAACAGTATCGGTCGGACAGACCTTCAAGGCGGAGATTATGCTCAGTTGATCAAAGGCATTCAGGAAAAATTGCTTGTGCTTCCAGATGAAACGGTTGTTTATTCCGGTCATGGGTCAGCTACGACAATTGGTAAAGAAAAGGCTTCGAATCCGTTCTTATAATTGGTCCTAAAAAGACCAATTTGACAACTTGACATATACAAGCCGTCAAAACATGCCAATATGTCATCAGTACTATTTGGCATAATAATTCTAATATATTATATTTTAATCATTTACGTATTTTTCGAAAAAGAATTTTCGGAAAAGGCATATATTTTGACCTATACCGTTCGAAAGCGGAAACAAATCCGCCCATCAATTAAAACGAACTTTAACCAATAGGAGGTAAAAATTATGTTAGGAACAATTAAAAGACAAAACGGCTTTTTCCCGGTTTTCTCAGATTCTTTTTTTCGGGAAAATTTTTTGAACGACAGTGATTGGGCTACCAGCCCTGCAGTGAACATCGCCGAAGACGGCAATGGCTTCCGCATCGAGGTTGCCGCGCCTGGACTTGGCAAGGATGACTTCGACATCCATGTGGAAAAACGGATGCTTGAAATTTCTTCCGAAAAGGAAAGTAGCAGCGAAACCAAGGATGAAAAGTATCACCGCAAGGATTTCAGCTATTCAAGCTTCAAACGCACATTTTCGCTGCCTGAATATGCAGACATCGACAACATCACAGCCAGCTACAACAATGGCATACTGAATGTTACGGTACCCAAATTGGATCAGGCTAAAGAAAAGCCGGCCAGAGCAATTTCAATCGAATAAGATTTCAAGATGAAGTATGGGTTTTCGAGGTGAAGGGTGCTCCCGATTGGGGGCGCCCTTTTATTATTTTCACTGGCTTTATTGTTGAATTTTCGGCTGAAAATGTCGTTCTTTGTCTGCATAAAAAGTAGACATTTATGACTCAGGAGATTTCGGTAAGGCTGGCAAAAATCCGTGAACAATTGGTAATCAGTGGCGTGGATGCCTGCCTACTTTCAACGACCGTCAACATATTATACGCCAACGGCAGCATTTTCAGTGGTTATTACTACATCCCAGCAGAAGGCAATCCTCTTCGATTTGTCAAACGCCCCGTTGGATTGGTGGGCGATGATATCCGGTACATTCGAAAACCTGAACAATTGCCCGACCTGCTACAGGAAAGTGGCTTGAATTTGCCCAAAATAATGATGCTTGAGGGCGATGAAATGAGCCATGGCGACTGGATGCGCCTGCAGGCCTGCTTTGCTGGCGTGGAATTGGTTAACGGAACCAATGACTTGCGGAAAGTACGCAGCATCAAGACCGATTACGAAGTGTCCTTGATACGGAGTTCAGCCGAAGCACATGTTCGAGCTTACAAACGAATTCCAGAAGTATATAGACCAGGCATGACAGACAATGCCTTTTCCATTGAAATCGAGCGACTGATGCGCCTGGAGGGCAATTTAGGGTTGTTCCGCACCTTTGGAGACATGGAAGCTTTTATGGGCAGCATTCTGACGGGAGATAACGCTTCTGTAGCTTCCCCATACGACTTTGCCCTTGGTGGTGCAGGTACCGTTTCAAACCCTATCGGAGCCGCAGGTCTGGAATTGATGCCTGGTAAAAGCATCATGATTGACATGGCTGGAAATTTCACCGGCTACCTGGACGATTTGACCCGCACGTTTTCCATCGGGGAACTGTCAGAAAAGGCATATAAAGCTCATCAAGTATCCATCGACATTCAGCGACGACTTATGGAAGAAATGAAAGAAGGCGTCGTTTGTGAAGACCTATGGGAGCTCTCTCTAAAAATGGCCACTACCGCAGGCTTGGCCAATTGCTATATGGGAACGACGCAACAAGCGAAATTTGTGGGACATGGTGTAGGAATTGTCATCAATGAACTGCCAGTCATCGCCACACGCTCCAGAGATCTGTTGAAAGCCAACATGACCATTGCCATCGAACCGAAGTTTGTCATCGAGGGCGTAGGTGCCGTTGGCGTCGAGGATACGTTCTTGATTGAAAAGAACGGTTGCGAACGCTTAACCCAAATCGATTACGATATCGTTGACCTTACGAAATAAAAAATAGTGCATACCATGAGCGAATTTTCATCCCGGCACATTGGCATTCAGCCGGACGATCAAAAAGAAATGTTGGAAAAAATCGGATGTTCCAGCCTGCAAGAACTAATTCAAAAAACCATTCCTGAAGACATCCATTTTACGAAAGAACTGGACTTGGCACGTGCAATGACAGAAGGACAATTTGCAGAACACATCCATGAGATTGCTTCAAAAAACAAGTGCTTCACCTCCTACATTGGATCCGGTTGGTACGATACCTTCACTCCTGCCGTCATTCAACGAAATGTATTTGAGAACCCCTCCTGGTACACTTCCTATACGCCATATCAAGCTGAGATTTCACAGGGCAGATTGGAAGCACTGCTAAACTTTCAGACAGTCATCACCGAACTCACGGGCTTGCCGCTCACTAACGCTTCCATGCTGGATGAAAGCACTTCGGCAGCCGAAGCAGCCAACATGTTTTTCAACCTTCGAAGTCGGGAACAAGAAGCCGCCGGAGCCAACACCCTTTTTGTTGACCGTTTCATTTTTGCTCAGACACTGGCCGTACTTAAAACTAGATGCATCCCTCAAGGAATTCAAATCGAAGTTGGCGAATACAGGACGTTTAAACCATCAAAAACCCACTTCGCAGCTATAGTCCAATACCCAGACACCGATGGTCGCGTTGACAACCTCGAATACTTCATCGAAACGATGCATAAAACCGGCCTTAAGGTGGCAGTGGGTGCAGACTTGCTCAGCTTGTGCCTTTTGCAAGCACCGGGCAACTGGGGTGCAGATGTGGTTTACGGATCCTCACAACGGTTTGGGATTCCAATGGGCTTTGGAGGTCCTGCTGCCGGTTATTTTGCAACGAAGGACGAATTCAAACGTTCCATACCCGGTAGAATCATTGGCATTTCCAAAGACAAAAATGGGAAGCCGGCATTGCGCTTGGCACTTCAAACCAGGGAACAACACATCAAACGGGAAAAGGCCACTTCCAATATCTGTACAGCCACGGCATTAATGGCCAGCATGGCTGGTTTTTATGCTGTTTATCATGGTTTTGAAGGCCTTCAAAACATCGCCAAACGTATTCATGGCATTGCATCCTACCTAAACGATGCATTGGCAGTATATAGTTACATTCAACTGAACGACAGCTTCTTCGATACTTTAAAAATTAAATTGCCTGCTTCTGTCAACGCTTTAAAGATTAAAGAACTGGCACTTGAATACGATGTCAATTTCCGCTATTTTAAAAGCGGGGAAATCGGAATCAGCATTGATGAAACCACCGACATCGATGATGTGGATGTTCTGTTGGACATTTTCGCCTCTGCTGCCGGTAATCAAGCCAGCTTTACACAAGGGGAGGATTTTGTATCCATATTATCCTTGGACGACAGCTTGTTAAGAAAAGACAAGTTTCTACAAGAAGATGTATTTAATGCTTACCGGAGCGAAACGGACATGATGCGTTACATCAAGAAGCTGGAAAGAAGGGACATTTCCCTCACCCACTCCATGATTTCCTTGGGCTCCTGCACTATGAAACTTAATGCTGCTTCAGAAATGTTACCATTAAGCCTGCCAGGATTCATGAATATACACCCTTTTGCCCCTGCCGATCAAGTAGAGGGTTATATGGAAATGATTTCTAATTTCGAAAAAATGTTGACCGTCATCACTGGCTTTTCAGGCTGCAGTCTTCAACCAAATTCAGGTGCGGCTGGCGAATATGCGGGTTTGAGGGTTATTCGTGAATACTACAAAGTGAAAGGTGAAACACAGCGTAAATTGGTGCTAATTCCTTCATCTGCCCATGGGACCAACCCAGCAAGCGCCATTCAGGCTGGATTCGAAATACTAACAGTTGCATGCGATAACAAAGGCAACGTTGATCTTGATGATTGGGAAAACAAGGCTATCGAAAACGCCGCCATTCTGGCTGGCTGCATGATCACCTACCCATCCACTCACGGAATTTTTGAAAAACAAATCCGTCGGATGTGCGACATCATTCACCAAAATGGGGGTCAGGTCTATATGGACGGTGCCAATATGAATGCACAGGTTGGCATCACCTCTCCCGGATTCATCGGTGCCGACATTTGCCACCTCAACCTGCACAAGACGTTTGCCATGCCGCACGGTGGTGGTGGTCCCGGCGTAGGTCCGATTTGTTGTGCGGCACATTTGGTCAACTACTTACCTGGACATCCACATACTGGTAATGCACTGAATACAGTCGCATCGGCTCCGTTCGGCAGTGCCATGATGTTGCCTGTCAGCTACGGATACATCTGCATGTTGGGTGTCGATGGCGTGAAAAAGGCTTCAGAAATAGCCATTCTCAGCGCCAATTATTTGGCAGAATCATTAAAGGACTTATTCCCTGTTTTGTTTCATGGCGAAGACGGTTACGTCGGACATGAAGTGATTTTGGATTGTCGTGGCTTTAAAAATGCAGGCATCAGTGAAACCGACATCGCCAAACGTTTGATGGATTTTGGATTCCACGCACCCACGCTTTCCTTCCCTGTTCACGGCACATTAATGGTAGAACCGACCGAAAGTGAAAGCCTTTCCGAACTTAAACTTTTTATTGAAACAATGGACTGTATTTATAAGGAAATCAAAGAAATAGAGTGTGGTGAATTCAGCCAGACAGACAACGTATTGGTTCAAGCTCCTCATGCTGAATATGAACTTACTGCCGACGTATGGGGCCATTCTTACCCGAGAAGCAAAGCTGGTTTCCCACTTCCTTGGATCCGCGAAAACAAATTTCAGTTAGCTGTTGCCAGAGTCGATAATGCTTGGGGGGATCGAAACCTGATTTGTAGCTGCCAACAATAAAAACCGAAAACCATGAAAAAGACACTACTACTTATTATTCTGTTTACAACTGTATTTTCAACGATTAAGGCGCAAACCTACCGTGAGAAGGCAGAAATGTATGACACTCATCAATATGTGAAGAAGTTTGGAGACCCATACAGCCCTATTTTAGCTGGTGTAGCGTCGTATTTTGTTCCTGGTCTTGGGCAAGTTCTATGCGATGAAAGCTCCAGAGGCCTTTCGTTTCTTGGAGGATACGTCGGTTGTGCAGGCTTGTTCATGTATGGTTATTTTGAAATGCTAGGTTCAGTAATGGGAAACACGGATGGTAATGAACCAGATTTTACAAACATGAAAGGTGGCGGAAAAATGGCTTTGGGAGCTGCAGGAATGCTTGGTATCGGACTCTGGTCCATCGTTGATGCCGTTCATGTCGCCAAAGTAAACAATATGCACTACCAATACACCTACAATAATACCAGTTCCATCGATTTGGAAATTGCACCCTACGCCGAGTCCATTTCCATGTGCAATCAAAGGACTGTACCTATTGGACTAACATTGAGAGCAAGCTTCTAAGTTTGAATTTATGACACACTGCCGTGTCAGCGTCTGACAAGCAGTCTTTAATCACGCTAAAATCCTGCCAAATCGTCCGAAGGACCTTTTTAGGCAGGATTTTTGTTATCTTTTAAACGCAAATAATTAGAACCCAAAATGAAGCATACGAAATCAGAGACCAGCACTGGTCAGAAGGTTAAAGTCGAAGGTGATGACGCTGTAAAACAGCCGAATAATTCACACGAAGCAGATATCCCTGCTACTGAAGATCAACCTGCCGAAAGCGAACTCGACATAACGAAGATAGCCTTTGACGAACTGCAAACCAAGTATAATCAACTTAATGACAATTACTTGCGCACTTTGGCTGAATTTGATAATTACCGTAAACGCAGCTTACGTGAGAAAGCTGACCTTATAAAAAGTGGTGGTGAAAACGTTTTGGTTAATGTATTGACAATAGTTGATGATATGGAACGCGGACTGGCCGCAATGAAAGAAACACAGGATGTGGAAGCTGTAAAGGAAGGCATGGATCTCATCTACGGCAAGTTGCAAAATTTTCTCAAACAAAATGGTATAACTGCCATCGATACCGAAGGAAAAGATTTCGATACGGACCATCACGAAGCCATTACCACATTCCCTGCTCCAACCCCGGAAATGAAGGGTAAAGTGGTCGATTGTGTTCAAAAAGGGTATATTCTGAATGAAAAAGTAATCCGCTTCGCCAAAGTCGTAGTAGGAGAATAAAAATATAAATAGCATGTCGACGAAACGCGATTATTACGAAATACTGGGTGTGGCCAAAAATGCATCCGATGAGGAAATAAAGAAAGCTTATCGGAAAAAGGCCATTCAATTTCACCCTGATAAAAATCCAGGCAACAAGGAGTCGGAAGAACATTTCAAGGAAGCTGCAGAAGCTTATGAAGTTCTGAGTCACAATGAGAAGCGTCAGCGTTACGACCAATTCGGTCATGCAGGCGTTGGCAGCTCCGCCAATAATGGTGGTGGCTTTGGTGGTGGCTTTGGCGGAGATTTCTCCATGGAAGATATTTTTTCACAATTCGGAGACATTTTTGGAGGTCATTTCGGGGGTAGCCCCAGAGGTAATCAACGGGTTAGCCGAGGATCCAACCTTCGAGTAAAAGTCAAGCTCAACTTACAAGAGATCGCCAAGGGTGCCGAAAAGAAAATCAAGGTACGTAAAGCTGTGAGTTGCACTCATTGCAATGGAACCGGAGCAGAAAGCGGCAGTTCTTACACTACCTGCGGCACCTGTAGAGGTACGGGAGCAGTAACTCGCATAACAAATACGATTTTAGGGCGCATGCAGACACAGTCCGCTTGCCCGGATTGTCAAGGAGAAGGCAAGATAATCACGAAGAAATGCACCCATTGCAATGGTGAAGGCATTTCAACACAGGAAGAAGTCATCACCATCAACATTCCAGCTGGAGTTGCCGAGGGGATGCAGCTTTCGATGAGCGGCAAGGGCAATGCTGCAAGACGTGGCGGAATGCCGGGCGATTTACTGATCGTCATTGAAGAAGAACCGCATCCTGAATTGCTTCGTGACGAAAACGACCTGGTTTACAACTTATTACTTAGTTTTCCTACAGCAACGTTAGGCGGAACAGTCGAAATTCCCACCATTGACGGTCGAGTTAAAGTAAAGATTGATGCAGGAACACAACCTGGCAAGGTTTTGAGATTGCGCGGCAAAGGCCTACCCACTGTCAACCAATATGGGACTGGAGATTTACTGGTCAACATCAGTGTTTATGTACCAGAAACACTTTCCAAGGAAGAACGGAAAACCGTTGAAAAAATGGAAGAGTCGGAAAATTTTAAAACGAGCCCCAGCATCAGTAAGCGGGTGTTTGAACGATTCCGCAACTTGTTCGATTAAAGTCCTTCACACCACTCGCAATTTTCGGAGGCCGTTTCCATTTCGATGGTGGCATGCTGAATGCCTTTGGTTTTCAATAATTCATGAGCGGCAGCCCTCAAAGCTTGTCGCTCATTTTCTGTTGTGTTTTCTGGTAGAACCAAATGAACCGTAAGTACAAGGTATTCGCTGTCCATCGTCCAGATATGTAGGTCATGGACATCCATGACAGGCGTCAGGCGAAGCAGGCTTTCGCGAAGACCCGATTCATCCACTTCGTCGGGCTTACCTTGCAGAATAACCCTGAATGCCTTTCTGAGGTTGTGGTAGACGTTATAGAGTATGAAACAGGAAATACCGATGGAAAGAATGGGATCCAAAATGCTCAGGTCGGTAAAGATCATGACGATACTGGCTATCAGTACTGCGACCCAACCTAGAACATCTTCGAGCAAATGAAGTGAAACGACACGTTCGTTCAGATTGTCACCTTTTTTAAGTCGAAATGCCGCAAAACCATTGACAAGAACGCCTATGACTGCAAGTAGAAGCATACCTTTGGCATCGCTGTGCACCGGATGAAACAGTCGAACAAAGCTTTCGTACAGTACGATTCCAGAGCCACTGAGTAAAATTAAAGAGTTCAACAATGCGCTTAAAATGGAAAATCGCTTATAGCCGTAGGTGTACTTTCCGTCCGGTTTCTTTTTCGATATCTTTTGAAAGTACCAAGCCATGCCTAATGAAACACTATCCCCTAAGTCGTGCAAAGCATCAGAAAGTATTGCAACACTGTTTGTTAGCATACCTCCAATCAGTTCTACAACACAAAAGAATAGGTTTAAATAAAATGCCAAAGCAATATTTTTCGAACTTGCCCCCGAAAGGTCATGGTCGTGAGAATGGTGGTGTTCGTGGGACATACTCAACTAATTTGGGAAATTTTACGGAATCTTTACTGTAAAAATAAGGGGAATTATCTACATTCGCACAACCATTTTTTCAAAATCATGATGATAATCGGAATTGCAGGGGGAACAGGCTCGGGAAAAACGACTGTTGTACGCAAAATAATCGATCAGCTGCCGGCTGGTGAGGTCGTGGTCATTCCACAGGATTCCTATTACAAGGATAGCAGTCACATACCGGTTGACCTTCGAAGCAACATCAATTTCGACCATCCTGATTCCATCGAATGGGACTTGCTGATCCATCACATTCAAGAGCTGAAAGCTGGACATACCATCAAGCAACCTGTTTACGATTATGTCAGCTGCTCTAGGCAGCCCGAAACTGTTTTGGTGAGGCCGTCCAAAGTTATACTGATCGAAGGCATCTTGGTGTTGACCCAACCTCTTTTACGCGACGAAATGGACTTGCGTATCTTTGTGGATGCAGACTCCGACGATCGTCTCATCCGAGTCGTTCGTAGGGATGTGGTGGAACGTGGTCGCACGGCTGAAATGGTACTTGACAGGTACGAACAGGTGCTGAAACCTATGCACCTGGAATTCATCGAACCGACCAAACGCTATGCTGACCTCATCGTACCACAGGGTGGAAACAACATCGCTGCAATTGGGATGCTGTCCCAATTCATCCGAACCAAGTTGCACGAATAGACCGATCATAAATAGAAAATGGCTCCTTCCGGAGCCATTTTCTATTTGAGCCACTTATCTAACCATGCAAAGAATGTGCGTTGCCAAAGGATGGAGTTCTGCGGTTTGACAATCCAATGGTTCTCGTCAGGGAAGACCAAGAGTTCAGCTGGAATTCCCCTTAATTTGGCAGCATTGAATGCCTGCATGCCTTGAGATGCAAGAATTCGGTAATCTTTCTCGCCATGGATGCAGAGTATGGGCGTATCCCAATTTTGCAAGAATTTATGGGGTGAATTGGCAAACGATTTTTGAGCGATGACATTCTTGGAATCCCAGAACGGACCTCCGGTTTCCCAGTTTTCAAACCACATTTCATCGGTTTCCAAGTATTGTGATTCACAATTAAAAATACCGCTGTGTGCAATGAAAGCCTTGAAGCGCTTGTGATGGTTGCCTGCCAACCAATACACGGAGAAACCGCCATAGGATGCTCCAACACAACCCAAACGATTTTTGTCGACATAGGGTTCAGCAGAGACGGCGTCAATAGCTGAAAGGTAATCCAACATGTTTTGTCCACCCCAATCTTTGCTGATTTGTTCTTTCCACTTTTGCCCCATTCCGGATACTCCACGACGGTTGGGTGCAACGACAATGTATCCTTTAGCGGCCATCAACTGAAAATTCCAACGGTATGACCAAAATTGACCCACCGTTCCCTGGGGGCCTCCAGGACAGAACAGTATGGCCGGATAGGTTTGGTTTGGATCAAAATTGGGCGGATAGACCACCCAAGTCAACATTTCTTGATTGTCTGTCGTTTTGATCATGCGTTTTTCGACGCGTCCAACTTTTAGTTGATCAAAGATTTCTTTGTTTTCATTGGTCAAAGCGCTAATTTTTCCATCCGAAGGCTGGATTCGAAAGACTTCGTTGGGGCGACTGATGGAATGTTTCAACGCAATAAGCTGATCGCCTGCCAGTTCGAGCTTTTCAAAATCGGAGGATTCATTGGTCACCTGTTTGATTGAATTACCCATGACATCGACAGTGAATATTTGAGTGACGGCTTCCACCGCACTCAGGAAATAGAGGTTCTTGCTATCTTTTGTCCAACAGATTTCACTGACATCTCCATCCAAGGAATCACTGATGCAGCGATTGGTGCTCATGTTCATGGAATGGATGAACAGGCGATTCTTGTCGGATTCACAGCCGTCTCGTTCCATGCTTTGGAATGCAATATACTGACCATCAGGAGAGAAAATGGGATCAGTATCGTATCCCATCATGCCCTGTGTCAGATTGACGGACATTTTTGATTCCAGCATATATTGATAAATATCCGAATTGGTTGAGAGCGTATAATCTTTACCTGTTTTTTTACGGCAGGTATAGGCGATGCTTTTGCTATCGGGTGCCCAAGAAATTTGTTCAATTCCACCCCAAGGCTTCATGGGTGATTCATAAGGTTCATCCTTCAAGATGTCTACCACATTTTCCAAGCCTTTATTCGTCAAATCAGCAACAAAAGGGTGTGGAATGGTTTCGACCCATTCGTCCCAATGCTTGTACATCAAATCATCGATGATGCGTCCGGAGGATTTGTCCAAATCGGGATAAATATCTTTTACACGTTTCCCATATTGCACTTGCGATACGAACAGCAATTTAGATTCATCCGGAGAAAAGATAAAACCTTCAATGTCCGAATCGTATTTGGTCAATTGTTTGCGTTTGCTTCCATCCGACTTCATTTTCCATAGCTGACCGTCGTAAAGAAAATAAATATACTTGCCATCGGCAGACCATACAGCTTCGTTTTCGCTCTTTTTGGTCTTGGTTATTCGAACTGGTTCACCACCTGCAACGGGCACCACATAGAGTTCTTTATTGCCCTTGTTTTGTGCAATGTCAAAATACTCAACACTGTAAAGAACACTTTGATTGTCTGGGGAGACGCTGATTCCAGATACTCTGCCCATACTCCAAAGGACTTCGGGGGTCATCAGTCCTTTTCCAATTTTGACGGGCTGCTTTTCAATGAGGGCTCCTTTTTCGGAGTCGTCCTTGTTGCAGGATGCCAGTGCAAATGTCAATGCTGCCATAAAATAAACTATTTTCTTCATTGTGAATGGTTTTTGAACTGCAAATATAAAAAAAAGCGGCCATATCATAAGGATGATACAGCCGCTCTATTCTTTTTGCAGAAGGACCTATCCCAGGTAACCTTTCAGCAATTTGCTTCTTGAATTTTGTCTCAGACGACGAATCGCCTTTTCTTTGATCTGACGAACGCGTTCGCGGGTCAGGCCAAATTTGTCACCGATCTCTTCGAGCGTCATTTCTTGACTTCCGAGTCCGAAGAACATTTTAATGATGTCGCTTTCGCGTTCCGTCAGGGTTGACAATGCACGGTCGATTTCTTTCGAAAGGGATTCGTTCATCAGCAAACGGTCGGCTACGGGTGCATCATCATTGACCAGCACATCGAGCAGGGAGTTGTCTTCGCCTTCTACGAACGGGGCATCCACGGAAATGTGACGACCGGACACCTTGAGGGTGTCGGCAATCTTGTCCACGGGAATGTCCAATTCTTCAGCCAGTTCTTCGGGCGAGGGTTTGCGTTCGTGTTCCTGTTCGAATTTCGAAAAAGCCTTCGTGATTTTGTTCAACGAACCGACTTGATTTAACGGAAGACGTACGATACGCGATTGTTCGGCCAAAGCCTGGAGAATGGATTGACGAATCCACCATACAGCATACGAAATAAATTTGAACCCACGGGTTTCATCAAATTTCTCGGCAGCCTTAATAAGGCCAAGATTGCCTTCGTTGATTAAGTCAGGAAGGCTAAGTCCTTGATTTTGATACTGTTTTGCAACTGAAACCACGAAACGCAGGTTTGCGCGGGTTAATTTTTCCAATGCGGCACGGTCTCCTTGACGGATACGCTGAGCCAGTTCCACCTCTTCGTCCACTTTGATCAGTTCCTCGCGGCCAATCTCTTGCAAGTACTTGTCCAACGAAGCGCTCTCGCGGTTGGTGATTGATTTGGTAATCTTTAGCTGTCTCATGCAGAATAAAATATAGTGGGCAAAGGTACAGAAAATATTTCAATTTCCTTAGACCTAAACGTTTAAAAATGCAGGATGTTGCACAAGACTGGGAAAATTTTTGTGCATCATCCTGCAAATCTGCTCGTTGAGCCACTAACCTTTAATTACTGCTCCGTCATGTCAAAAGCGTAGTAGGAAACTTTTCCGTTGGGGTAAACACCAACGATGAAAAGGCCTGCATTGTCAATACCTGCATTGTTTTTAGTAGCATTCACCACCTTTTCAAGTTGCTCGACACTTTCAATGCGAATGTCGTTCACTTTTAAGATGATGAAACCTTTGCGAATGCCGGCCAGTTTGAACTTCCCATCTTTAATGCCTGAAACCTGCACTCCGCTCCCAATGTTCAGTGTACGCTTCACCTCTGGTGAGACTTCCGAAAAAGCAGCACCAAGTAATTCAATGCCACCTGCCTTCACGTTTTCAGTGCCTCCTTGCATGTTGCGAAGCTTTACATTGACTTTCAATTCATGCTTATCCCGCATCAGTACGATTTCTACCACATCGGATGGATGGTGCATTCCCACTTGAGCCTGGAGTTCAGTCGAGGTCCTAACTTTTGTACCGTCGATGGCCTTGATGATGTCTCCCTTTTTGATGCCTGCCTCCAAAGCACCGCTAAGGTCGGCCACACCGTCCACATAGACGCCTTCTTGAACATCAATTTTGAGTTGTTTAGCCGTTTCGGAGTTGATGTCCTTGATGGTGACACCAAGCATGGCACGTTGTACTTGTCCGAATTTGCGAATGTCATCGACTACTTTAGCCACAAGGTTAACTGGTATGGCGAACGAATAACCCGCAAAGGTTCCTGTTGGCGAAACAATGGCCGTATTGATGCCCATCAAGTCGCCCTTCAGATTAACCAAGGCACCGCCACTGTTGCCTGGATTGACAGCAGCATCGGTCTGGATAAACGATTCAATACTTAGTGATTTGGATACTGTGGGCTGCTGTTGTTGCATTTGTTGCTGTTGAAGAAACGGATTGTTCTGGTTTTGGTTCTCGTTCCTTTCACTATCGATAATGCCCAGATTTCGAGCTTTAGCGCTCACAATACCAGCCGTAACAGTAGTTCCTAGGTTCATTGGATTGCCTACGGCTAGTACCCACTCACCCACTTTCAGCTTATCTGAATTACCGAATGGTATGAATGGAAGGTTGTTGGCTTCAATTTTGATCAAGGCAACGTCGGTATTGGGGTCAGTTCCAATCACTTTAGCCGGATACGTGGTGCGTTCATTCAATGTGACGGTAAGTTCATCCGCTCCATCCACTACATGGTTGTTGGTAACAATGTAACCATCGGAAGAAATGATGACCCCTGAACCGTAACCTACCTGTTGCTGCTGTTGACGAGGAGCTTGCTGGCCGTTGAAACCAAAAAAGTATTCAAGAATGTCTGTGGACTGATTGACGGTTCGAGTCGATTTAGCAGCTATATGGACGACCGCATCGATGCTCTTTTCTGCTGCTACCGTGAAATCTGTTTCAACACCTGATGGTACCTCTGCTCGGATGGTGGCTGACAAAAGCAGCCCCAATAGGATAATTCCTGCATTTTTCATTGTTCAATCGTATTTTAGTTAAACTCTTTTTTCGTTGGCAAAAATAAAGTCAAAAATCTTTTTCTATTTTGATGAATGCACATTTTTTAGGCGTTTTAACGTTTCGTTTTTGACATTAACGGCTCTTAACAAGGATCGAAACAGGTTTTAAATGTTGGCTGAAATCCATATCTGATATTTTATGCGTAATTTTGTCACAAACAAGGAGCCGGTCTGTCGCTTTTCGAAAGAGAAGAGGAAAGTCCGGGCAACGCAGAGCACCATGCTTCCTAACGGGAAGTTGTCGAAAGGCAAAGGAAACGTAACAGAAAACAACCGCCTGAGCGCAAGCAAGGGTAAGGGTGAAAAGGCGGGGTAAGAGCCCACCGCTCCGATGGCAACACCGGGGGTCCGTACGTCTGATGGGTTGCAAGACCATGTACACCGGCGCATGTAGGGTAGCTCGCCCGATGCCGGGGGGTAGGTTGCTAGAGCTGACGGGTGACCGTCAGTCGAGATAAATGACAGACACTTTTCCTGTTGGAGAAGTACAGAACCCGGCTTATAGGCTCTTTGTTTTTTTATTAACACTTTTACTGAAAGACACATGGCAAATTCTGAACTGACTTTCGGCCAAAAAATGGCAAACTTCTGGAAGTTCATGTCCTATGACCTTTGGCGCGTTCCAAAACATGAAGTAAAAGGTTTAAAGAACATCATGCTGAACATTGCCCGAACATTGATTTTGGCGTTTCGGGGTTTCATTTCGGACAGGTTGAGCACGAGAGCCTCTGCCCTCACCTATTCTACCTTGTTGGCAGTCGTTCCCATTTTTTCCATCATCATTGGCATTGCTCGCGGTTTCGGTTTTCAGGCATTGATTGAAGCGGAACTGACCAAGCTTTTCCCTGGTCAAACGGAACTGTTGACCATGCTTTTCGGTTTTGTCCAATCCTTTTTGGAAGTGACGACCAGTGGCATCATTGTCGGCATCGGCATCGTTTTCCTGATCATTTCGGTCTGGTCCATCATGCAATCTATTGAATTGGCCGTCAATGACATTTTCCAAACACATAAGATTCGCAGCATTTCGCGTCAAGTAAGTGATTATCTGGCTACGATGCTCATACTCCCTGTACTGTTGATCTTGTCCAGTGGTATATCTGTCTTTCTGAAATCCGCCCTAGCACAATCCATTTTTTTACCCTTGCTCAGTCCTTTCCTGAATGTTTTAATGACGATGGTTCCATATGCGTTGAGCTGGTTGGGATTTTCACTATTGTACATCATCATTCCAAATACAAAGGTCAAACTTAAAAACGCCATTTTGGCGGGATTTATTGCCGGCTTCGGTTTTCAGGCTTTCCAATACCTATACATTAGCGGACAGTTGTGGGTCACTCGTTACAACGCAATTTATGGTAGTTTTGCTGCCATCCCCCTGTTTCTGCTTTGGCTACAACTCTCCTGGACCATCGTACTTATTGGTGCTGAGGTGGCATATGCCGCACAAAATGTTCAGAACTTTTATTTTGAGAAGGAGACCAAGAATGTAAGTCATCGGTACCGCTATTTCGTCAGCATTCTGATTATGAGCATTTTGTGTAAGCGATTTGAAAAGGAAGAAGGTCCAATGACTATGAGTGAGATTTCATCCGAATATCAAATTCCTGCGCGATTGACCAGTTGGACCTTGAATCGATTGCTGGAAATGAAACTTATTTCTGAAACACATTCCACTTCTTCCAAAGATTTATCGGCTTACCAACCTGCTATCGATATCAATAAACTAACCGTCGGGTACATTTATAAACGCATGTTCGAACATGGCACGGAGGATTTCGACATTGATGTGGAACAACTTTATTCTTCGTCCTGGAATTCGCTATTGAACTTGGAAGATTGCATGACCAAACACGGTAACTGCAAGTTGGTAAAAGACTTATAGCCTATTCGAATTTACTTTTTCCAGTAAAGAATTCTGAATGGCGTATTAAAAAGTAGATCAAGGTCAGGGAACAGATCATAAGAATGACGGCAAAAACGGCCAAGCTGTTGTCGTGTGTCAAATAGGTTGTAAGTGAAAACAATCCGGTTCCTATGAGCACAAACACAAAATTCACCAGGTTCAGGTAGGCTATCATGTCGCCCAGCTTTCTTCCCAAGTTGGCATGCTGAACCAATGCCATGCATGGCACTTCGAAGAAACCACCCATAAAGGCTAGACAAAAAATCAGGATGCCTGTACCTAGCACGGAAGGATTGAGAAACAGTAATGCTGCTAGACTAATCATCATGCCTGTCAGACCGAGGGGTATTAATTCCGGATGAACCGTTTTTTTGGATAACAGACCCGCTGCTGTACAACCCAAGGCGATGCCTATCGCTGCGCTGCACAAAATGATACCGGCAACAGAATTAGTGGTTCCAAGTGTATGTACACAATGGATGACCACATTCATTTGAATCATACCACCAACCATCCAGAAAACAGAAGTGCCCAAAATGGCAGAATTGATGTTTGTATGACCTGTTGCGAAACGATAGGATACTGCCAGGAACTTCAGGGGATTGATGGTGTCCACTTTATCCGATTCCACGGGCAGTTCCGAAACTTTTAATTGAAGGCTGGACAAGTAACCCAGCAGTGCCATTAGCATGATGATGCTGATCAAAATCCAAACATGATAATGATCGGATAAAAAGGGAGCTGCTACCGAACCAATCAAGATGCCGAGAAATGCCATCGTTTCAAAGATGCCACTACCGAATGAGACACCTTCTGGCCCACCTATATCACGGATCAAACCATATTTTGAGGGAGAATACAAGCAACTTAGAATACCCAACAGTAAAACTGAAAGCAAAGCCAATCCAACCCAATGAAACAAAAAAGCAATGGATGCCATCAACATGACCGGCAACTCCAATAACTTGAGTAGTTGCCAGATTCGTTGCTTGGTATGTCGAATAGCCAACCTTCCAGCCATCGGTGAGAAAACAAGGTAAGGCAGAACCAGTGCTGCAGCCACGGCTGAAATGAGTTGGGATTGCGACAGCCAGGATGGTAAGTTCCAGGTTACGGAGATAAATATGATACAGTGTTTGAGAAAGTTATCATTGAAAACGCCAATAAAATTGGTCATAAACAGGTGAAACCAGTTTTTTTTCACAGCAATCATCCACACGTTGATTAAGGTTTTTGAAACGATGTTGTAAAAATAGAAAAAAATTGACAGCTTCCGTTTAAGCAAAAAAAAACCTCCAGCAAAGCCGAAGGTTTTTTAGGGAGATAAATAAAATAAATTTAATGGGTGGGAGACGGGGCTCGAACCCGCGACCTATGGAACCACAATCCATCGCTCTAACCAGCTGAGCTACAACCACCATTTAATTGCGGTGCAAAAGTAGTGTTTTAAAGTATTTCCTGCAAGAGAGAAACAAAAATTTTAGTGATTTTTTCGTCTTCAAAGCGGACGAGCCACAACGATTCCGGTATGTTTTTTGATTCCTGCCAAATAGTCGGATAGTGGCTTTTCAGAAATCAGGACCTTTTTACCTGTTGATGACGCATGTAATAAGTAAATTTTACCCTTTTGGCGGATGGCTATGCCCAAATGCGCAAAATCAAGACCTGGAAAGTTCGTGGAGATGGCGATGACATCGCCGTTGTGAATGCAGGGTGCTTTGCCGGTCACTTTGCTTTTGGGCAGATAAATAAACGACATGCGATTGATTTCCGCCTCCTGTGCAGCAAGGAGAGGCAGCAACAGGGAATCCGCTTTCAAAGCGGCATATGCAGTAGGATGCGTAGTCATGTAACTGACCTTTGGAAAAAGCGTGTCCGCAGAACTTTTTGTTTTCACGTAGCCTAAAAAGCCCTTTTGAACGTTGTTGCTCAGCCAATCAGAAGCATAATGCAACCGTGAAGGATAACCGTCAAGCTTTCCATCTCTGTAACGGATGGTGGTCAAAAGTACTTTGTAGGTATCAAAATCTTGAGTTTCAGAAATCAGCAACCTCGATAAAACCAAGGCATTTTCGACCAAGGTCGTGCAATCCAATCCATGAAGGTTTACCTGTAATCGCTCTGGACCAGGGAATTCCAACGTATATGCTACATAAGGCGTTTCCAGAAAGAATCGACCGACAGCTGCGACGCGTTCACCAGCAGGTTTCTTTTCGAGCTTTTCCTTGGCAGCAAAGATCAGGAATTTATGAAAAAGAATGCTATCGGCCGAATTCTGCGCAAAAGCAGTACCGCAAAGCATTAAAACCAGCAGGATGGGAACCAGCCGCTTCATCGTCAATCAATAAATGGCATTGCTTCCGGCAAGCAACGTGTTCTGCATCAGCGATACACGAGTCATCAATCCCACTCCACCAGGAACAGGTGTGATGTAAGAACACTTGGGAGCCACGTTTTCAAAATCGACATCGCCCATCAGTTTAAAACCGCTTTTGGTTTTATCGGAGGGTACTCGGGTGGTTCCTACGTCGATTACAACGGCGCCTTCCTTTACCATTTCTGCCTTCAGGAAACCAGGTCTGCCTAGTGCACAAATGATGATGTCGGCACTCAGGCATTGTTCGTTGATGTCTTTGGAGTAGCTGTGAACGACCGTAACGGTGGCATTCCCAGGATAACCTTTCTGCATCAGCAAGTTGGCAACGGGTTTACCTACGATGTTACTCCGACCGATTACGACTACATGTTTGCCTGCGGTTTCAATCTTATAGCGTTTGATGAGTTCCAAAATGCCGGCAGGGGTGGCAGAGACAAAGGCCGGCAACCCTAAACTCACACGTCCTACATTGACCGGATGGAAGCCATCCACATCCTTGCGAAAATCGATCTTTTCGATCACTTTTTGTTCAGAAATATGCTTTGGAAGCGGGAGCTGAACGATAAAACCATCCACATCCGCGTCTTCGTTAAGTTTTTGGACTTCCTTCAGAATAATGTCTTCGGTGACATCGTCTTCAAAACGGATCAGCGTGGAGGTAAAACCACAATCTTCGCAGTCTTTTACCTTGCCTGCCACGTACGCTTCACTCCCGCCGTCGTGACCCACTAAAATGGCAGCCAGATGCGGACGTTTCTTGCCATCGGCTATCATTTGAGCGACCTGTTCGGCGATTTCCTGTTTTACCGCTGCGGAAACCAGTTTTCCATCAATCAATTGCATATCAATATATTTAGTAGATTATCTTCTTTTCATTCCAGCAAGGCCTTTGGACCCGGGCTTCATGCTGCTGACCTGACGCATCATCTTACGGGTTTCTTCAAACTGCTTGAGTAGGCGGTTTACTTCCTGAATACTGGTTCCACTGCCCTTTGCTATGCGCTGACGACGGCTGGAATTGATGAGGTCTGGATTGCTACGCTCCTTGAGGGTCATGGAACCAATCATGGCTTCGATGCCCTTGAATGCGTTGTCGTCCACATCGATGTCCTTGATGGCCTTGCCTACACCGGGAATCATGGAGGCCAAATCTTTCAGGTTGCCCATTTTCTTGATCTGAGCGATCTGAGAAATAAAGTCGTTGAAATCGAACTGATTTTTGGCAATTTTTTTAGAAAGGCGGCGTGCTTCTTCTTCATCGTAGTTTTCTTGTGCCTTTTCCACGAGGGAAACCACATCACCCATGCCAAGAATACGGTCGGCCATACGTTTGGGGTAAAAAGCATCGATGGCTTCGAGTTTTTCGCCCGTACCGACAAATTTGATGGGCTTGTTGACCACCGTGCGAATGGAAAGAGCTGCACCACCTCGGGTATCACCATCGAGTTTGGTGAGAACGACACCGTCGAAATCGAGGCGATCGTTGAACTCTTTGGCAGTGTTCACGGCATCCTGTCCGGTCATGGAATCGACCACGAACAAGATTTCCTGCGGATTGATTGCCTTCTTGATGGCTGCAATTTCGTTCATCATCACTTCATCAATGGCCAAGCGGCCTGCCGTATCGATGATGACCAAGTCATGACCATTCTTTTTAGCAAAAGAAATGGCATTTTGAGCGATGGAAACCGGATTGGTATTTTCGGGTTCGGAGTATACTGGAACTTCGATCGAAGCACCCAAAACCTTCAACTGTTCGATGGCAGCGGGGCGATAAACGTCGCAGGCAACGAGCAAGGGATTCTTGCCACGTTTAGTTTTGAGCATCTTGGCCAATTTCCCGGAGAAAGTGGTCTTACCCGATCCTTGCAAACCAGACATTAAAATGACGGCTGGGCTGCCCTTGATGTTGATATCGGCGTTTTCGCCACCCATCAATCGAGTCAATTCGTCATGGACGATCTTGACCATCATCTCCTTAGGCTTCACGGCTTTAAGCACATCGGCACCCATGGCCTTTTCTTTCACGTCTTCTGTGAACTGTTTGGCTATTTTGTAGTTTACATCGGCGTCAAGTAGAGCGCGACGGACATCTTTCAGGGTTTCTGCTACATTGATTTCTGTAATTTTACCTTGACCTCTCAGGATTTGAAAGGACCGTTCCAACCTATCGCTTAAATTTTCAAACATAGTATGTTGCTGTTTATTATGACATTTTTGAAGAGGTGCAAAAATAGGCATAATTGTGGAAATGAGGAAATCCACCAATGGCGAATTTTGGATAAAACGCGAACTTCAGAAGGAAAGATCGAGCCATACGGGCAAATGGTCGCTGTAACCACCTTGATAAACCATGCCGTTATAGGTCCTGAAAGGTTTCTTACCTAGCCAACGTTCATCTTCGAGGAGTAAAAAATCAGGACTGAAGATGTGTGCTCCTTGCGTTTTTCCAAGTAGATTGCCAGAGAGAATGAGTTGGTCCAAAATACCCCACTCCGACTGTTGTTTGTTGGTACCGACACCGGGAATGCCCTCCATGGGCAACATCAAGTTGTACAATTTCCCTTCCTGTGTTTTCTTTTGGGGATCTAAAGCTTGAAGGTCTGTGAAAAGAGCCTTATTGGAAGGATAATCATTGAAATCACCCATGATCACAATGTTGGCTGTCTGCTCTTGCATGAACACAGAATCCACCGAGGAACGTAGCATCCGTGCCACTTGTCTGCGGTAAGTTTCTGATTCGGTTTCTCCACCTAGTCGTGATGGAAAGTGGCAAACGTAAAAGTGCAGTTGCACCCCTGAAAACGTGCGTCCCCAAACATGCAAGATGTCTCTGGTCTTTTTGTAGGGTTCACCTTCAAATTTTATTTTTAGCACTTGTTTACCAAGTATTCGAAACGTGTATCTGTTGTAAAGTAAGCATACATCCACACCGCGTGCATCTTCCGATTCCTCGTGAATGAATGAATAACCTGCATTTTTCAAGGGAGATGAAAACACCAAGGTTTTGAGACAGGCATCGTTTTCCACTTCGGCCAAGCCAACAATGTCAGGAAATTTATCTTCACCTACTGCTGCAAGCATTCGGGCAATATTCCCTGCTTTTCTAAAATAGCGGGAAGGAGTCCAACCACGGATTCCCCCAGGAAGAAATTCCTGATCGGATTTTAGGCTGTCGTGGTTGCAATCGAAGAAATTTTCGGTATTGTAAAAGACGACTCTAAAGCCGTCTCTGGCGAAACAGACTGATGCAAAAAAAACCAGTATAAGAAAAAAAATATTTTTCATGAACACCATTGCTTAGGACCACAAAGGTATCCATATTATTAATATAATGTTTATTTATTATAATTTATTTTTGACCGTGAACCCATTCAAAAGCACCTGCATCTGGCTTATTATCTTTGGTTCTGGAAATCCCATTCATATCAGTTGGCAAAGTAGTCAAAAATTTTGTCGAGCCGATGTTCCTGGCTGGTGAAATGGAATCGAGCCGAAAATCATACACATACTTATCCGATTCATATCCAAGTTTCAGGAATTTTGCATCGGAAGCATAACTACAACTATCAAGGGTTGCTTGTGTATTCGGTATTTTTGATGAACGCAATAGACAATTTTTGAAGAATGCAAACCAAGGAATATTGGCTCGCTTTCCAAGTCCAACTTCTTCGGACTGACTACCCGAAACAATGCAGTTGCGGAATTCAGCAGAAGCAGGATAGGGCCAGATGATGGAAGTATCTTTTGCATCGTTCAGAAAATTGACCAACGCCAATGACTGTCCTTCCCTATTCAAGAAACGTTGGAAATTCGCAATGGTGCAATGGGTGAAGATCGAAGATCCACCCACCAATTTGACAGTGTAACTTCCACTGTTGGTCAATTGAGTATTTTCAATTTCAATGTCCGAATCAAAGTTCCATAAGCAATTATATACCATATTGTGAATCACTGAATTACTCATCCTTAGCTTCAATTTGTCAGAAGAAGTGGAAATAGCTATGACACCATAATAAGCACCGTGGATATCGACATGATCCAATTGATTGTTGAAGCTGGCTGTATCAAAATGAAGGTACCCCCATTGACCCGGATAGAAATCGTAAGGCAGGTCAGGCAACACATTATCGAGCCTGTCACCCCGCAAAAGGACGGGTGCTTCTTTGGTCCCGACAGCATTTAACGTTCCCTCCACCCGCATGAATGCACCGTCGTGAAAATACATTTTGGTCCCTGGTAGTAAAGTGAGGGTGGTGTGTTCTGCCACCACCAGACTATCGTAAATGACAATGGGTTTGGTGGCAGAAAACGTGGTATCGGAAGAAATCATTTTGCCTTTCCAAAATACTGCATCCCAGCTCCAAGCTTCGAGCACGATTTGTTTTCTCGGACCTTCGGTATCAAAAAGAATGGCATCTGTCACCTTGACGGGCATGGAGGCACCTTGATTGCTGGTTTTGACTTCTACGAACAAAAACAGACTGTCGTGTGCCGGAATTTCCACGTCGGTAAAAGAAATCTTGGTCTCACCATCCAAATTGATTCGAAAACCGCTGGTACCACCCGACTTCAGTGATATGGAAGCAATTCGGATGGTCTTGTCTCCTGTATTGTGGACCGTCATCCAAGCAGTGGTGGAACCGACGGTTGAAAATAAGGTGTCAAAAGAGAGCGTATCGGACGAAAAACGCAAGTCACTTCCCGGATTGGTCACGATTTCATCCGAACTGCAGCTGAGCGTGGCGGTCAACAGTACAGATAATAAAAACAAGACTATGGGCAGGTTTTTTCGCCGTAGTTGATGCATGTTAGATTCGAGCCAAAGTTTCTACCAACAGTTTCCAGAAATTCGTGACGGCAGGAATGTGCAGTCGCTCGTCGGGTGAATGAACTCCACGCATCGTGGGCCCTAAGGACACCATATCGAGCGAGGGGTACTTTTCGAGGAAAAGTCCACATTCCAAACCAGCATGAATGGCTCTGACCTTGGGCGTTTCACCGAACATTTCCTCATAGATTTCCTTGACATCTTTCAGGATTTTCGAATTCGGATTCGGCTTCCATCCGGGATAACCTTCGCCATGCCAAGTTGTCATGCCGGCAAGGCTGAATACGGCTTCCAATCGGTTGCTCAATGCGAGTTTGGCGGATTCGACGGAGCTTCTTTGGGAAGTGGTGATGACCCATTCGTTCTCTTTAACAGGCTTGACGGAAGCCAGGTTCAGGGAGGTTTCTACCAAGCCCGGAAGGCTTTGGGACATGGCTTGAATGCCAATGGGACAACCATACAATACATTGATGAAGCGGTCTGAGTCGGACTTTGCCAGGACTTTCCCAGGGAGAGGCACCGATTCCAGTATTAAATTCAGAGCAGGTTCGACAGTGCCGAATTCATCTTCCAAGTCTGCCTGGTAACAATTCAGTCGTACTCGAACCGATTCTTTTTCGTTCCAGGGCACACCTGCAACACAGACAGCTTCACGGGGAATGGCGTTGGAAAGATTTCCGCCGTGAAAATCACAAAGCCGAAGGTCTGTAGCTTGTTTTTCATGCCAGAGAAAACGTGCCAGCAAATGATTGGCATTACCTCTACCTTTGTCGATGTCGTCTCCTGAGTGCCCACCTGTAAGCCCTTTCACCGTTACCATAAAATAGAAATAGGTGTCTGGAGCTTTTTCTTGCTTGAATTTGAAAGTGAACTTGGAGTTCATACCACCAGCGCAACCGATAAACAGCTCCCCTTCATCTTCAGAATCCAGATTGATGAGTCTACTGGCTTTAAAAAAACCTTTTTCGAGACCGAAGGCTCCATTCAGCCCCGTTTCCTCGTCAACGGTAAACAGACATTCCAAAGGGCCGTGCTCCAAATCTTCCGAAGCCAGCAACGCCAACTGGGCAGCCATCCCGATACCGTTGTCGGCACCGAGGGTCGTGCCTTTGGCCTTCAACCACTCACCATCTATATAAGGTTGTATGGGATCGTTGCTGAAATCGTGGGTGGAGTCGGCATTTTTTTCACAAACCATATCCATGTGGGACTGCAGGACAATTGCGGGATAGCTTTCCTTTCCTTTGGTGCCCGGTTTGGAAATCAGCACATTGCCAACACCATCGCGTTTCGATTCCAAATTTCTTTCTGCAGCAAATTTCAACAACCATTCCTGCAAGGCCAGCGTATGGCCGGATGCTCTGGGTATACTGCATAGTTTCAGAAAATATTCCCAGATTAAACGGGGTTCGGACAATTCAAATTCTTGATTCATAGGGGGTTCAATTTTAGCATAACACAACGAAAATCGCTTTCTGAATCATTCCTGTAGTGCATTTAATTAAAAAACTTTAAAATGATTGCAGCGAAGTCTCAGACCGGACAAAAATACGCAAAATATAGTTTGCGATATAGATAAAAGTGTATATTTGCACTTCAAATTTGAGGAATAACTAACCAATTAAAAAGAGATGAAACATATCAACTCAATTGCAAACATTGTTTTGGCCGTCGGTCTGGTCGTTTTATATATTCTACATTTCTCAGGTTCGGGCAATGTAAAACCTGTCGCTCGAATTGCCGGTTCAGATTCCACCTCTTTTGCCGCCCAACTTCCGATTGCTTATATCAATGTCGACTCTCTGTTGTTGAATTACAACTATTCCAAAGATTTGAACGAAGTCCTCATTCGCAAACGTGAAAACGCTCAGGCAACCCTGACTGAAAAAGCACGCAAGCTGGATGCTGAAATGAAGGAATTCCAACGCAAACGCGAAAATAATGCCTTTCTGTCCGAACAGAGCTTCAAGAGCCAACAGCAGGCGTTGCTGAAAAAGCAACAGGATCTGCAACAATTGGAAGAAGCCCTGACGCAACAACTTAGCAAGGAGCAACAGAAGATGAATGAACAACTGCGCGACTCCATATACAAGTTCCTACAGGAGTACAACAAGGATCACAAATACCAGATGATTCTGAGCAACACAATGAATGACAACATCATGGTAGCCGATAATGCATATAACATCACCAACGAAGTGGTTGAATTGCTCAACAGCAAATACGTCAAAGCGGAGCAATAAGCTGTTTTGAATACTATTTAGAAAAAGGTTGCCTCAGAAGGGCGGCCTTTTCTGTTTTTATTGCTATTTTTGATGTATAGATAACGAAACTCTGCCTTTCTGGCAGAACGTCCTTTTTGGCATTATAATTGACTTGAAAAGGACTCAATACAGACAATATGGATATCCAAATAAAAAAACGTTTACAATCCGACTTGGAAGAAATCGACTCCGAATTCATTCCGATGATTTCCGAAAATGACGAAGATCAACTGCTCAAGCAGGAAGATTTGCCAGATACGTTGCCCATTTTACCGTTGCGCAACATGGTTTTGTTTCCAGGGGTCGTGATGCCTGTGACCATTGGTCGCACAAAGTCCTTAAAACTTGTTCGGGAAACCTACCAGGATGAAGGTTTGCTTTCTGTATTCACGCAAATTGACTCCAACGTAAACGACCCGGGTTTTACCGACCTGCACGAAATAGGGCTGGTGGCTCGCATCGTACGCATCCTGGAAATGCCAGACAGCACAACTACGGTCATCATTCAAGGTATGAAACGTTGCACGCTTAAGGAATTGACAGCTACAGAACCCTATTTAAAAGGGAAAGTCATACTGAAAGATGACAATGCCCCGCAAAAGGAAGACCGCGAGATGGAAGCTCTGGTGCAGGCCATCAAGGACCTGTCTGTGCGTATCATCAAGAATTCAGGCAATATTCCGCAGGAAGCATCCTTTGCCATCCGCAACATAGAACAGACCTATTCGCTGATCAACTTCATCTGTGCCAATTTCACCTTCAAATTGCAGGAAAAATTGAAACTGCTGCGACTGGACGACTTCAAGGACAGATGTTACAAGTTGTTGGAAATCATGACGAAGGAATCCCAATTGTTGGATTTGAAAGTTTCCATACAATCCAAGGCAAGGGAAGACATCAACCAACAGCAACGTGAATACTTTTTGCAACAGCAAATAAAAACCATTCAGGACGAACTGGGTGGCAGCAATTCGGAACAAGACATCCGAGACATGCGTGAAAAGGGTGTTAAAAAATTATGGAGCAAGGCAGTGGCTGCAGTTTTCGAAAAAGAACTCAGCAAATTGGAACGTACCAGCCCCCACTCTCCCGACTATTCCACGCAGCTCAATTATCTGAATTACTTGTTGGATTTGCCCTGGAACGAATATTCCAAAGACAATTTCAACTTGAAACGGGCGGAAAAAGTTTTGAACAGAGACCATTTCGGGCTGGAAAAGGTGAAGGAACGCATTTTGGAACATTTGGCCGTCTTAAAACTCAAAGGCGACCTGAAATCGCCCATCATCTGCCTTTATGGCCCTCCGGGAGTCGGTAAAACTTCACTAGGTAAATCTGTAGCCGAAGCTTTGAACCGCAAATATGTCCGCGTTTCGCTGGGTGGGTTGCACGATGAAGCAGAAATCCGTGGTCACCGTCGCACCTACATCGGCGCAATGCCCGGTCGCATCATTCAAAGTCTAATCAAAGCAGGAACTTCGAACCCTGTATTCATTCTGGATGAAATTGATAAAATCGGTAACGACTTCCGCGGAGACCCCTCTTCTGCCCTCTTGGAAGTGCTTGATCCCGAACAAAACAATACCTTTCACGACAATTTCATTGATGTGGATTACGACCTTTCCAAGGTCTTATTCATTGCAACGGCCAACAACCTGGGTGCAGTATCCCCACCCCTTAGAGACCGCATGGAAATCATCGACATTTCGGGCTATCTGGCAGAGGAAAAAGTGGAAATTGCTCATAGGCATCTGATTCCTAAGGAAATGGACAACCACGGCATTAAGAAGGAAAAACTCCAAATCAATAAGCCTGCCATTAAGGAAATCATCGAATCGTATACCCGAGAGTCTGGTGTTCGTGAATTGGACAAGAAAATTGCCAAAATCATGCGCAAAGTGGCCGGAAAAATTGCGCTGGACGACAACTTTACGGAAACAATCACCCCTGAAAAACTCCGGGAATACCTGGGCATGGTCGAATTCACCCGTGATCGTTACCAAGGAAACGATTATGCAGGTGTAGTCACTGGACTTGCCTGGACGGCAGTCGGCGGTGAAATATTGTTCATCGAATCTTCTCTAAGCAAGGGTAAGGCTCAAAAATTGACATTGACCGGCAATTTGGGTGATGTGATGAAAGAGTCTGCCGTCATTGCGTTGGAATACATCAAGGCACATGCAACCAGGTTGGGCATAGACGATTGCATCTTCGAGAATTGGAACGTACACGTGCATGTACCGGAAGGTGCCATTCCCAAAGATGGTCCTTCGGCTGGAATCACGATGGTCACTTCATTGACTTCGTCCTTTACACAACGGAGAGTTCGCAAGAATTTGGCCATGACAGGAGAAATTACACTTCGGGGCAGGGTTCTGCCGGTAGGCGGGATCAAGGAAAAAATCTTAGCTGCCAAACGTGCCGGCATCAGAGAAATCATTTTATCGGAAGAGAACCGCAAGGACATTGACGACATTAAGGAAAACTACCTGAAAGGTTTGACATTCCACTTCGTCAAGGATGTTCAGGAAGTCTTGGATATCGCACTGCTTAAAGAACTCGTTGACAATCCGATAGATTTGAAGGTGCCTTGTGAACAAGTTCCACCAAAATGAACTGATAAAACCTTGACACCGTGAAAGAGCACCTTTCTGATTTTGATCGTCTACCTATTGGCATGTACGACAAATTTGGGAGGGAGCAACTCTTGGTGCACCCACCCATTTGAGGAGATTTGACAAAGTCTATCCTGTTGTGACGGACAAAAAACCACCCTGATACAGAGTGGTTTCCTTATGACTAAATCGAAGATGCACTTAAACGTCTTCGTTCATCAGTTTCATTTTTTTGAAGCCCCAGAAAATCAGGGACAGAACAACACCGACGATGGCAGCGAAAGCCATACCCTTTAGTTCTACAGAACCGATCATGATGCTGGCACCGCTGACACCGACCACAAAGGTGATGGCACCAAGAACCATATTGCTATTTTTGCTGAAGTCGACCTTCTGTTCCACAAAAATGCGGAGACCTTGAACAGCAATGACACCATAAAGCAGCATAGTAATACCGCCCATTACAGAAGTTGGAATGGTCGAGATGGCTGCAGAAACTTTTCCGATGAGTGAGAAAGCAATGGCCAAAATGGCTGCACCGCGGATGACCCAAACGGAATACACACGGGTGATGGCCATAACGCCAATATTTTCACCATAGGTCGTGTTGGGGGGTGATCCGGTAAAGCCGGAAATTATATTGGAAATTCCGTCTCCTAGTAATGACCGGTGTAAACCTGGCTTCTTCATCAAATCAGTATCGGTAATCTTGCCGGTAACAATCAGGTGGCTGATGTGTTCCGCCAAAACAACGATGCAAGCCGGTGCAATAATCAGGATGGCATTGGTATCGTAAACAGGAGCCTGAAACTTGGGAAGAGCAAACCAAGCGGCATTGCTGATGGCGGCGGTGTCCACCATACCCATGGCAAGGGCGAGCAGATAGCCTGCCACGACGGCAAACAGTATGGGAATGACGGCCAAAAAACGTTTGAACAAAACGGAGCCGATGATGCCGATGCACAACGTAAATAGGGAGACAATCATAGTATTCGTATCCGGAGAATAAGCAGTGACCACTTGACCGACACTGGTTGGCCAAGGAGCCAAACCTGCCTGACGAGCAGCTACAGGTGCAAGTTCAAGACCGATGATGGCAACCACGGCACCCATGACAGCAGGCGGCATGACCACGTCAATCCATTTGATGCCCCATTTGTAAACCACCCAGGAAATGATCACAAAAAACAGACCGAAGAAAATGAAACCGGACTGTGCATGAGCAAAACCGCCATAATTGGCAGAAATCAACATGACAGGTGCGATGAAGGCGAAACTGGAACCCAAATACGCCGGAATTCCACCTTTAGTGACCCAAGAATAAATCAACGTACCAATACCGTTCATCAAAAGAGCGATAGCTGGGTCCACACCCAACAAGATGGGAACCAAGATGGTAGCACCAAACATAGCTGTCAGGTGCTGAAGACTGAGTGGAATACTTTCCAAGATGGGCATTTTCTCGTGAATGCCGATGACTCTTCTGCTCATGAATTCAAATTTAAGGTTGGATAGTAAGGTTAAGAAAAATTATTTCGGTGCTTTTTTATACAGGTAGAGTCCAATAAATAAAAACACAATGTTGGGCAGCCAAACAGCCAAACCGGGAGAAATATCCCCACCTTCTGCAAAACTACCTGAAACGGTATCGAACATGATGTATGCAAAACTGATGGCGATACCCAATCCTAAGTGCAAGCCCATTCCTCCCCTAACTTTACGGGAGGCCAAGGACACTCCAATCAAGGTCAGTATGAACGCTGAGAATGGGAAGGAAAACCGACGGTTGAATTCCACATCGTATTCTCGTATATTGGCCACACCGCGTTGCGCTTGCCTTTCCAGATAGCGCTTCAACTCTGGTGTGGTCAATTGTTCGCTCCAACCTTTCACAATGAAAAACTCTTCTGGTTTTACTTGAATGAAGGTATCGAGGGTGGCTCCTTTGGAAATGCTTTCTCTCAAGCCATTGAAATTTCGAATCATGTATTCAGATAAACTCCAACGATACGTGCTGTCTTCGTGAATTCGACTGGCTGTCAATCTGGAGACCAACATCTTGCCATCGTATTTTTCGAGAAAGAAGTCATACCCTGTATTGCTGTACTTTTCAAATCGGTCAATGTACATGATGACACCGGGTTCAACCTCCATTTGAATATGACGGGTAAAATCGGTCGTTATTTTTTTGACGTATTTATCCTCGAAGGCTAGCCTGGTCTTATTGGCTATTGGAATCCAAAAGGAGTTCAGTGCAAAAGTCATTAAAGCCAAAAACCCCGCGGCCATCATATAAGGGCGCATCAACCGCTTGAAACTGACGCCACTGGCTAAAATCGCGATGATCTCAGTGTCTGACGCCAGTTTGGACGTGAAATAGATGACGGAGATGAATATGAAAAGTGGGCTGAACCTAACCCCGAAATAAGGAATGAAATTAAGGTAATAATGAAAAATAATTTCATGCCAAGTGGCATCGTAGTTCATGAATTTGTCGAGCTTCTCGTTGAAGTCAAAAACCACTACGATAGACATTATCAGGCACATGGAAAAGAAAAAGGTACCAAGAAACTTGTATATGATGTAGCTGTCCAGCCGTTTTAGATGGAAAATGGAATCGTGTTCGGCAACGCTTTTGGGCATATTGTATTTTTTCTTTCTGAACGCCATTTTCACCTTTATAATCGGGCTGTTACTTTTTGGATGGTCTGATCTTTCCAGTTGGAGAAATCACCTGTGATGATGTGTTTCCGTGCTTCTCCCACCAACCAAAGGTAAAAGGCAAGGTTGTGAATGGAAGCGATTTGCAAGCCCAGCAATTCATCTGAAATAAAAAGATGCCGCAGGTATGCTTTTGAATAAAGAGTGTCCACCGTGGCTGTTCCCTCGGGGTCGATGGGTGAAAAATCGTCCACCCATTTGTGGTTGCGCATGTTCATGATGCCGTTTCGAGTAAACAGCATGCCGTTTCGGCCGTTTCGGGTGGGCATCACGCAGTCGAACATGTCGACACCCCGTTCAATACCTTCCAGGATGTTGGCTGGAGTTCCGACACCCATCAAATACCTCGGTTTGTCTTGTGGCAGTATTTCATTGACCAATTCGATCATTTCATACATTTTCTCAGTAGGTTCACCTACGGCCAATCCACCGATGGCATTGCCTTCCCTGCCTTTGGATGCAATGTATTCGGCAGAGCGTTTGCGTAATTCGGGATATATGCAACCTTGAACGATGGGAAACAAGGTCTGATTGTAACCGTATTTGGGTTGTGTGTTGTCAAAGCGGTCGATGCAGCGGTCAAGCCAGCGATGGGTCATTTCCATCGATTTGCGGGCATAGTCGAAATCGGCAGTACCTGGCGTGCATTCGTCAAATGCCATGATGATGTCTGCACCTATGGTTCGCTGCGTATCCATTACATTTTCGGGCGTGAACAAATGCCTGGAACCATCTATGTGTGATTGAAAGGTAGCACCTTCCTCTTTGATTTTGCGGCGGTGTGCTAATGAAAAAACTTGGAATCCTCCACTGTCAGTCAATATAGGCTTGTGCCAGGAATTAAATTTATGCAAACCTCCAACCCTTTCAAGTATGTCCAAACCTGGTCTCAAATAGAGGTGGTAGGTGTTGCCAAGAATGATTTGAGCCTTGATTTCATCAACCAATTCGGTCTGATGTACCGCCTTGACGGTACCGACCGTACCCACCGGCATGAAAATGGGTGTTTCAATAGGTCCGTGATCGGTTTGAATCAATCCAGCCCGTGCATTTGTCTTAGTGTCCCGGGCCAGTAGCTCGAAGGTCATACAGCGCAATTTTGAACACAAAGATAAGAGATTAAAGACAAAAAAACCTACCTTTGACGCTCCGAAATTCAAAAAAGCCAACGTACATGAACCTTTCAGACATCGTCCTCATTGCCATCGGATTAGCCATGGATTGTTTTGCTGTTTCCATAGCCTGTGGCATTGCGATGAAGCCATTCAAGTGGATTCCGGCAATTCGGATAGCGGTTCTGTTCGGACTTTTTCAAGCAGTCATGCCCTTGATCGGTTGGCTGGCTGGCAACACGTTCAAACATTTGATTGAATCGTTCGACCATTGGATTGCCTTTGGTATTTTACTTGCTCTTGGTGGAAGAATGCTTTGGGAATATTTTTTTGTTCACCCTGACAAAAAGATTTTAAATCCATTTAAGAAAAGAGTAGTGCTTACACTGGCTTTTGCGACCAGTATCGACGCTTTGGCCATTGGCTTATCGTTCGCATTCCTACACATCGACCTGATCAAACCCGTATCGATCATCGGTGCGGCGTCCTTATTTTTTTCATCGTTGGGCCTATTTATTGGCAAACGGTACGGGCATCGCTTCCATATTCCAGCTGAATTGTTCGGTGGCATTGTGCTGATCGGAATCGGTATAAAAATTTTGATAGAGCATCTCTTTAAGTGATTATTTGGGGAAATATTTCCTATCTTTGATTTAAACATTTCGGCAAAGTCAAGGTATTAATCATTAAATAGAGACATCATGGAAAAAAGCATCAAAGGAACACAGACTGAAATCAATCTGCTCACCACTTTTGCGGGTGAATCCCAAGCGCGCATGCGATACACCTATTTCGCAAGTGTTGCAAAAAAAGAAGGTTACGAACAAATCGCCGCCATTTTTGAAGAAACGGCTAATCAGGAAAAAGAACATGCCAAGCGTATGTTCAAGTATTTGGAAGGCGGCATGGTCGAAATCAAAGCCAGCTATCCTGCAGGTGTTATCAGTACGACTGCCGAAAATCTGTTGGCCGCTGCCAATGGTGAAAATGAAGAATGGACCGAACTGTATCCCAAATTTGCCGATATTGCAGAAGCAGAAGGCTTCAAAGAAATCGCCACCATGTACAGAGCCATATCAAAGTGTGAAGCCAGGCACGAGGCTCGTTACCGTAAATTGTTGTCCAATTTAGAAAACGGCACCATCTTCAAACGTGAGGAAAAGGTAAAATGGGTTTGTCGCAATTGCGGATTTGTTCATGAAGGGAAGTCGGCACCCAACAACTGTCCGGCCTGCAACCATCCACAATCGTACTTTGAGTTGGAAAGCGAAAACTATTAAGCCCCTTTCCACTTTATAATAAGCCTCGGCAAATTGTCGAGGCTTATTATTTTATTATACTGTAGTTTAGTCTACTCGGGTGAACTTCACATCATTTATCTTCACCCGTTTCAAGGAACCAAATTTGGAACGCCTCGGAACAACGTTTTCTCCCTGAATGATCTCAGAACGTGCCAAAAGGGGCACTTCCTCAACAGCAACGTTCGTGGAATCCAAACCAAGATGGGTGACATCGTTCATGCCGATTTTGCGAATCAGAAAAAAGAAATTCATGATGAGACCGTGCCATTTGGCAAAATCGTAATCGTTATTGGGCACGCGCTCAATGACAATGTATCTGAAATCACTCAAAATATTGTATTCGCGTAGAGAGGGATAGTGAGAAATCAAGTCCACCTGCTTGTCTTCCATCAATTCGTGCACAATGTTGTGAAAGTATAGGTTCACCTTGGTGGGGACCTTAAAACCAAGCCTCAAGTCCACCCGAATGAGAACACCAGGTATGAGCTGATGCACTTCGTATTCAGTCGTGTGTGGATCGTCCACAATGTCCACGTGCAGCAACCAGTAAACATCTGCCCGCTTAGGTTGCTTGCGGAGCATGGAGTACAATATTTTGTTCTCTATTTCGGGAATGTGGTTGGCATGTGTTACATAAACCAGATTCGAAGCGTATTTTGGAACACTTTTATCTTTTGAAAGGGCTTCGATAACAGGCAAGTATTTCCTTATTTTCACAAAAGTGATGAAACTGTTCTTGATGCGCCGGCCTTTGCTCCAGGTGTACATCACTAGCATGAAGAAGCCTGCAATCATGATGGTTATCCAACCGCCATGCATGAATTTGGTCATGTTGGCAGCTAAAAACGAAAGTTCAATCGAAAAGAAAATCAGTCCTAAAAAGATACGGACAAAAACCGAGGTCTTATCCTTCAAATAGAACATCAGCAAAATGGAAGTCATCAACATAGCCAGCGTAATTGCCAGTCCATAAGCGGCTTCCATACCCGTCGATTTGCGGAAGTAAAGCACGATGAAGCAGCAACCGACATAAAGTATCGTATTGATGAGCGGGATATACATCTGACCCTTGATGGTGGTCGGGTAATGAATACGGACCTTCGGGAAAAAGTTCAGCGATATGGCTTCCGAAATGATGGTGTAACTACCACTGATCAGTGCCTGACTGGCAATGATGGCAGCAGCTGTTGCTACAAGAATTCCTGGAACCAAGAACCAATCGGGCATGATGGCGTAAAATGGGTTGATGGTCGCGGTCACTTCAGTCGGATGGGTGATGATCCAGGCACCTTGACCGAAATAGTTCAGCAACAAGGCTGTCTTGACAAATATCCAAGAAATCCGTATGTTTTTGATACCACAATGCCCTAGGTCTGAATATAAGGCTTCTGCTCCGGTAGTACACAAAAAGACGGCACCCAACAAAATCAAAGCGTTCGGAAAATGAACCAATATCTGATAGGCATAATAGGGATTGATCGCTTTCAGTACAGCTGGATAGTGAAGGATTTGGGAAAAACCTAAAACCGCCAGCATGGAAAACCAAAACAACATCATGGGGCCGAAAGACTTGCCCAAAAAATTGGTGCCGAACTGTTGAACGACAAACAAGAGGGATATGATGATAAGCACCACAGTTACGACGGGCAGCTGTGGATCCAATATTCGCAAGCCTTCTACAGCGGAGGTGACCGTGATGGCAGGCGTAATGATGCCATCGGCCAATAGCGCACAAGCACCTACGATGGCAATGATGTACAACCAATTGTTTTGTTTTTTAACCAACGCAAACAAGGACAGAATTCCACCCTCTCCTTTGTTATCCGCCCTCAATGTTATCAAGATATACTTGAAGGTGGTTTGCAGGGTCAATGTCCAAAAAACGCACGATATAGCCCCCAGTACAAAGGCTTCGTCGGCAAGAGCAGTACCATTCAGAATAGCCCGAATCGTATACAAGGGTGAAGTGCCTACATCTCCGTAGACGATGCCAAGAGTGATGAGCAATCCAGCCATAGATAGCTTGGATGCGTGACCGGCATGTGTGGTTTGTTTCATATGATGTTGCAAAGATAAAGTCATTTCGGGGGTTATCCATCAAAAATGTGAAAAAAAATGATGAAACCTTTAGCGGGCTAAAAAAAATTACCTATATTAGAGTTAGAAAAAGTACACATGCACGTTAAAAAACACCTGCGGTTAAAAATCAATTTACGGATGGTCGGCTTGTTTTTGGCTGTCATCCTGATAGGAATCGGCTACCGGGAGTATAAAAAAATCCAGGAGCGCAAAAAGCTCATCGATTTACCACAGATCCATGTACAGGGCGAATTGCGTGCACTCACCCTATACAGCCCTACCTCCTATTTTATTTACCGCGACAAGGAAATGGGGTACGAATACGAACTTTGTTCGATGTTGGCCAACGATTTGGGCTTGCATTTGAAAATGGTGGTGGCCCCAAATCCGGTGACCATGGTCCGTATGTTGGAACGCGGTGAAGCTGATATGATTGCTTACAATATGCCCATTACGACGGAAAACAAAAACCGTTACTTGTATTGCGGACGTGAATTCCTGACCCATCAGGTCTTGGTTCAGCAGAAAAGGAAACCGGCTGAAATGGTTCGAAGTGTAACAGGTTTGATTGGAAAGACAGTCGTGGTACATAAAAACAGTCGTTATCTGAGTCGTTTGGAGAGTTTGAATCAAGAGTTGGGTGGAGGTATCAAAATTCATGCTATCCCTCACGATAGTTTCACGGTAGAAGATTTAATCGGTCAGGTTGCGACTGGTCAGATTGAATATACGATTGCCAACAACAACATCGCTCAATTCAACAGTACCTTCTATAAGAACATCAACACCAGTGTAGCCGTCAGTTTTTCACAACGTTCTTCCTGGATTGTCCGTAAAACGTCGCCAAAACTTGGGGCTGCCATCCATCAATGGTTCAGGGATAATAGGTATACGGATAAATATCAAGAAGTTACAGAACGTTATTTTTCTTCCGGAAAAAACAATTCCAACATGGAATCTACGGTTTTGTTTCTGGGTAAAAAGGGACAGTTGTCCATCTATGACGCTTTATTCAAAAAATACGGGGCAGAAATCGGTTGGGATTGGCGAATGTTGGCTTCCATTGCCTACCAAGAATCGAATTTTGATGCTTCAGCTGTGAATTGGATAGGTGCCAGCGGTCTGATGCAGATCATGCCAAAAACAGCTCGCTCCGTCGGTGTGAGTAAGGACAGCCTTTTCAAGCCCAATCAAAATGTACTGGCAGCTGCACGGTTGTTGAAAATTTATGAAAGGTATTTTTCCATCATTTCCAACAAAGAACAACGCATCAAAATGACCTTGGCAGCCTATAATTGCGGATTGGGTCATGTTACGGATGCTAGGGCCTTGACCCGCAAACACGGAAGAAATCCATTTATTTGGGAAGACAATGTTCGGACCTTCATTCTCCTAAAAAGTCAGCCCAAATACTTTGAAGACAGAGTATGTAAGTCTGGCTATCTGAGGGGAACCGAAACGGTTGCATTTGTATCGGAAGTCTGGGATAGATACAATCAATACTGTAGGCTTATTCCTAACAAGACCGGACGCAAGAAAGCAAGCAAAAATTAGTAAACATGACCAAAAGTCTCCAAGCACTGTTTCATCCAGATCAATACCAGGGTTGGGGAAAAAGCAAAAAATATTTCGAAGGTTGGTATTTCAAAGTGGTCAATGCGGATGAAACCAAAGCGCTGGCAATCATTCCCGGTATAGCCATGGATGAAAAGGGGTTGAAACAAGCTTTCGTACAAGTACTGGATGGCAAAAAACGAACCGCAGCTTATCATAAATTCGATGCTGCTGAATTTAGGCCAGAAGCCAACAAATTCAAACTGAACATTGGTCAGAATTATTTTTCGAACGAGGTTCTTCAACTCCATTTACCAACAGCAACCGGTGAATTGCATTTTTATGACAGAACAACTTGGCCGAGTACGTTTTATTCACCAGGCATCATGGGGCCCTATTCCTTTGTTCCCTTTATGGAATGCTACCATGGCATTCTGAGTATGGATCATCGCATAGAAGGCAAATTACAGTTGGAAGACGAAGCCGTTGATTTCACAAACGGCAGGGGGTATATGGAAAAAGATTGGGGAAAATCGTTTCCAAGCGCCTATTTTTGGATGCAAACCAACCACTTCAGCCAACAAGGTATTTCGCTCAAAGCATCGGTGGCAAAAATTCCGTGGATGGGTCATTCCTTTATTGGATTCATTGCTGGAGTAAGAATTCATGATCGTCTCATACAATTTACAACGTACAACGGTTCCAAATTAATCCAATCATTTGCCGATAAGAATGAAGTAAAATTGGTGATGGAAAATAGAAACTATAGACTTGAAATACTTGCTCACCGCGAAACAAGCACACAACTTGCCTCACCCATTTTAGGTTTTATGGAGGGTCGAATTGAAGAAAGCATGACCTCTTTAATTGATGTTCAGTTATTTGATAAAAGAAATCATACCTTTCTACTAAATGACGTTGGAAGAAACGCTGGGTTGGAAGTTGCTGGAAATATCAAACAACTGACCATACTTTAAATCGGCATTCATATAATAAAATTTTATAGTTAATAATAAATATCTTATCTTTGCCCAAGATTAATTTTTTTAGTCGAAAAGGAAAGGCCTGAAAATCCATAACAAAGTAGGGAGCGGTTGCCGAAAAGCTCATGAGTAGGTAAAAATCACAATTTTTAGTTATATGAAAAACACAATTTTGGCTCTTGTTTGCTTCGTTCTTTTAGTCGTTCTTGGCAGTTGTTCCAAATCAAGCACTTGTACTTGTGTAACCCATACCACCATGGACGGCCAAGTCATGGCGGACGATATTACAACTACAACAACGACTGATGGTGATTGCAGTGATGGCAACACCACATCGACATTGCAAGGTTTAACCATGACCGTTACTTGCAAATAAGAAAAAAATGTTTCTTAAGTCGAATGCAAAAGTTAAAACTGCTCGTCCTTTATTTTTTAGGCACCCTATTTATCATTTCCGGAGTAGCCAAGTTGCTTTCCATCGAACTATTTGAACTTTTCATCTATAGTTTCAAAATAGTTTCCTTTAACCTAGCCGCATTTGCCGCTCGTTTTTTTATAGGTGTGGAATTAATTATCGGGCTTTCCTTTTTGACTCGGTTTAAAACAAAAGCAGTTTCAATCTTTACATTGGTCTTATTGTTCTTTTTTACCCTGTTCCTTTTTTATTTGGAACTTAGTGATTCGAAGGAGGATTGCCATTGTTTTGGCAACCTCCTTCAACTATCAAACACCTGGTCAATTGTAAAAAATGTAGTATTGGCGGGTTTGACCGTCTTCATTTTCAATAATAATTTCACGGAATTCAAACGTTTTCGAACGTATCTTTTTCCAGGAATTGTTTGTATTGGCTTTGCGGTCGCTTTTGCCATCCACCCTCCCGATTTCATCTACAAAAAGAGCAACAGGGGTGTTCAATATTGTGAACCTTGCTTGCAGAAATTTATTGACAAACAAGGTCTGAACAATAAGAAGATGGTCGTTTGCTTTTTTTCACCTCAATGCAAGTACTGCAAATTGGCCGCCAAGAAAATGTCCACCATAGCACAGATAGCAGATAATCAGGCAGGTGTAATCTATATTTTCTGGGACAATCCCAAAGATAAATCCGAATTCATCGCGGAATCCAATGCTACTCAAATTCGACAAATCACCATTGGTACCCTGCAATTTCTATCGCTAACCAAAGGTGAAATGCCACTGATCATCCTTTCCGATAAGGACAGTATTCGGCAGGCCTATCGATACGATGACATTGACGAACAGGACATCATCCAATTCCTAAAGAAATAACGTTGCGTTTAAAGGTTGTCGAAAATACTGACTCCCCCTGCATCGGCGTTGTCATCCGGATTTGCAGCAGGCTCATTGCCTGAACAGTTGAACTCCATACCCGGAGGCACCATGAATTTATCACTTTGAGACACACCGCATTTGGGATCCCCGTACACTTTCTTCATGAACAACGCCCAAATAGGCAATGCCATGGCTGAACCCTGGCCTTCGTTCGTGAAGTCAAAGTGAATGTCCCGTTCTTCGCCACCGACCCATACGCCACCGACCAAGTGTGGGGTGACGCCCATGAACCAACCGTCTGAATTGTTCTGCGTCGTTCCGGTCTTGCCACCCATTTGAGCGGTGATCCCATATTTTGAATTACGAAGTCTCAAACCAGTGCCTTGGTCAACAACGGCACGAATCATTGAAAGCATTTTGTAGGACGTTTCTTCACTGAACACTTCGGACATCTGTGGAGAAAAATGGGCTAGAATATTGCCATTTTTATCTTCTATGCGTGTGACAAAGAGCGGTTGGGTCTTAATTCCGCGGTTGGCAAAGCTGGTGTAAGCACTGACCATTTCACCCACTGACGCATCGCAAGTACCGACGCAGAGGGAAACCACAGGATCCAATTGACCGTTGAGCCCAAAAGAACGGAGCATCCGAACAAACGTATAGGGAGAATATTGACTCATCACATAGGCAGAAATCCAGTTGTTGGAATTGGCCAAACCCCAACGAAGCGTTACAATTTCACCGACTCTCGCTCTGCTCGCATTTCTTGGAGTCCAAGCTGCACCTGTTTCGGTCGTTATGGTCGTGGGAACATTTTTGACCTTGTCGCAGGGAGAATGACCTTCTTCCATAGCCATAGAGTATAGATAGGGCTTGATGGTTGAACCCACCTGGCGGCGTCCCATCATGACCATGTCATATTGGAACGGTGTGAAGGAAACACCACCTACGTATGCACGAACGGCACCATTAAGCGGATCCATGGCCATAAAACCAGCCCTGAGGAAGAATTTGTGGTAACGGATGGAATCCAAGGGCGTCATGACTGTGTCAATCATACCGTGAATGGAATAAACGGACATTTCTACTTTGGTCCTAAAGGCGCGGTTAATTTGGGATTCCGTATAACCCGCAGACTTCATCACCCGATAGCGCTCAGACTGCATCATACTGCGACGCATAATGTTATCAATTTGAACGGAGGTTAAATTTTTCGTGTAGGGCCCATAGCTTCTACCTCTCTTTTCCTTGAAAAACAACCCTTGCAAATACGTGATATGTTCTGTCACAGCATCTTCGGCATACTGTTGCATGCGTGAATCGATGGTGGTGTAAATTTTGAGTCCGTCCGTATATAGGTTGTAATTGGAGCCGTCCTCCTTCGAATTCTTATTGCACCAACCATAGAGTGGATTGGTTTCCCAAGCCAAAGAGTCGTCGCTGTAATTTTGTTGTTGCCAATCGGCGTAATCGCTGCGGTGTGGCTTACCTTTTATCATGATTTGACGAAGGTACTCTCTAAAATAAGGTGCCAATCCTTCTTTGTGATCCACCCTGTGAAACTTAAGGACCAAGGGAAGTGCCTGTGCAGAGTCACACTGGGCTCGGGTCAGGTAATCGGCTTTGCGCATTTGGTCTAGAACGGTATTGCGGCGTTCGCGGGCACGTTCCGGATGTTTCAGCGGATTGTAATAATTGGAGTTCTTACACATGCCCACCAAAGTGGCCGATTGAACCAAGTCCAATTTATCCGGAGTGACTCCAAAATAGACAAAAGCTGCTGTTTTGATACCTACTGCATTGTACAGAAAGTCATACTGGTTCATATACATGGCCAGAATTTCTTCCTTGGTGTAAAAGCGTTCGAGTTGAACGGCGATGACCCATTCGATGGGTTTCTGCAAAGCCCTTTGGAAAACGTTTTCGGCCTGTGGCGTATATAATTGCTTGGCTAGCTGTTGGGATAAGGTGGATCCACCTCCAGCATTTTTATTGAACAACAGGACGCGTTTGAAGATGGCACGGAAGAGGGCCTTCACATCGATGCCCGAATGACTCCTGAAACGAACATCTTCGGTAGCAATCAATGCATTGACTAGATTGGGGGAAATCTGTTCGTATGTGACTGGAACGCGATTGCCACTTGAACCATAATAATAGGTACTGAGCATGACTCCGTCTGCTGAAAGCACTTCGGTAGCCAGTTTGTTCTTGGGATTTTCAAGTTCCTCAATGGGAGGCATGTAACCAACAAAGCCATTGGCTATCAGAACGAACATCAGGACTACCAGAACCAAGCCTATCCCAGCTGCCCACCAAAGGATTTTAAGGATTTTGCTCACGATGCCGTTATCTACTTTTTTATCCAGGAAATCGCCAGTGGATTTCCGAAGGTTCTTATGAGCCTTATTGAAGGAGGACTTGTTGATTTGAGCCATTTTTTCGGACATTAAACAATCGAAGGAGGCCTTTTCATTGCAGTGATAAGGACCGTTATTCTTTTCGCAAAGGTATGTTTTTCTTTTAAAAGTTTTCGTACTTTTGTGGAAACCCTAACATAGAATCTGCCGGTATGTCAACGAAAAGCATCGTATCCATCACGGATTACTCCAAAGAACAGATTTTAAGCATTTTGGACCATGCTGCAACCTTCGAAGCCAATCCCAACCAAAACATTCTGAACGGAAAAGTGGCTGCCACTTTATTTTTTGAACCGTCCACACGTACCCGATTGAGTTTTGAAACAGCAGTGAACCGGTTGGGTGGCAGAGTCATCGGTTTTTCAGATGCTTCAACCTCCAGTTCTTCCAAAGGTGAAACCTTGAACGACACCATCCGGATGGTGGCCAATTACGCTGACATCATCATTATGAGGCACTTTTTGGAAGGTGCGGCCAGATACGCTTCAGAAGTCTCCAACGTACCCATCATCAATGCCGGGGACGGTTCCAACCAGCATCCCACACAAACCATGTTGGACCTTTATTCCATTCAAAAGACTCAGGGAAGACTCGACAATCTTAAAATCACGATGGTTGGCGACTTAAAATATGGTCGAACAGTACATTCTCTGTTGATGGCCATGTCCCATTTTTCTCCGAGGTTCTGCTTTGTGGCTCCCGATGAACTCAAAATGCCGGAAGAATACAAAATTTTCTGTGACAAAAATCACATTGAATATACAGAGCAGACGGAATTCGACGCCGACGTAATCAACCAAGCGGATATTCTTTACATGACAAGGGTTCAGAAGGAACGTTTCACGGAAGTGATGGAATATGAGAAAGTTAAGAATGTCTACACGCTTCACAACAAAATGCTAGACGAATCGAAGGAGAATTTGCGCATCCTGCATCCCCTGCCAAGAGTCAATGAAATAGACATGGATGTGGATTGCAATCCGAAAGCCTACTATTTTGACCAGGCCCGCAATGGACTTTACGTGCGCCAAGCCATTATCAGCAATGCATTGGGATTGATTTAAACTACGGAAACCATGAATAAGGAATTACAGGTCAAAGCGTTGGAAAACGGTACGGTTATCGACCACATCCCCTCCGACAAGCTTTTCAAGGTTGTTTCCCTGCTGAAACTAGAAGGGCTCAAAGACCAAATTACCATAGGCAACAATTTGTCCAGCAAACAAATGGGCACCAAGGGCATCATTAAAGTAGCCGACAGATACTATGCTGAAGAGGAAGTAAACCGCATCGCGCTTATCGCTCCGATGGCCAAAATTAACATCATCAAGAATTTCGAAGTGATTGAAAAAAAGGTATTGAGTTTACCGGACAGTTTTATCGGTCTTGTAAAATGTCCCAATCCAAAATGCATCACAAACAACGAACCGATGAAAACCCGTTTTGAAACAGTCAGCAAGGAACCGGTGATTTTGAAATGCCTTTATTGCGAACGGGAAGTTCAAGAAGAAGCCCTTGTTTTGAAATAGGTGCTGTAATAAGAAATCGTATGAAAAAGGACTGGAAGCCAGGCACCATGATTTATCCGTTGCCAGCTGTTATGGTGAGTTGCGGTGCAACACCCGAAGAATACAACATTTTGACCGTTTCGTGGGTTGGAACCATCTGTTCGGATCCACCCATGTGTTACATATCGGTACGTCCTGGAAGGCATTCGTACGAGGTATTGAAAAAAAATATGGAATTCGTGATTAACCTGACTACCAAAGACTTGGCTTTTGCCACCGACTGGTGCGGGGTGCGTTCAGGCAAGGATTTCAACAAGTTTGAGGAAATGAAACTGACTCCTGGCAAGGCTTCCATCGTGCATGCGCCTTATATTGAAGAATCGCCGCTTTGCATCGAATGCCGAGTGCGCGAAATTGTGAGTCTGGGTACGCACGACATGTTTATTGCCGATGTGGTGAATGTGTTGGCTGACGACAAATACCTGCATCCGGAAACAGATGCCTTTCAATTGAACGAAGCGGACCTACTGGTATATTCGCACGGACATTATTATGAAATGGGCAACCCCATCGGTAAATTCGGTTGGTCCGTCCAGAAAAAAAACAAATAGACATGTACATTTCCGAACACGACAATCACGAAATCAGGCACCGCGGCCGCATTGAAGTCATTTGCGGTTCTATGTTCTCAGGTAAGACCGAAGAATTGATCCGTCGGTTGAAACGCGCAACCATTGCTCAACAGCGGGTGGAAATTTTCAAACCCAGCATCGACATACGCTATTCGGTGGAGGAAGTGGTTTCCCACGACAGTAATTCGGTTGTTTCCACGCCGGTAGATACTTCGGAAACGATTTTGTTGATGACGGGCGATGTGGATGTGGTCGGAATTGACGAAGCCCAGTTTTTTGACAACAATCTGCCGCATGTGTGCAACAAACTGGCAGACATGGGCATTCGGGTCATCGTTGCTGGTTTGGACATGGATTATTTGGGCAAACCGTTCGGCCCCATGCCTGCCTTGTGCAGCATTGCCGAAGATGTGACCAAAGTGCACGCCATCTGCCTGAAATGTGGCTCATTGGCGCAATATTCACACCGGCTTGTAAGTGGAAACAAACAGGTCATGCTGGGTGAAAAGGACGAATATGTTCCCTTGTGCCGGTCGTGCTATCAAAAAGTCATGATTGAGAAACTAAAAGCGGCGTACGATTCCATTTAAAATGGAATTTAATTGTAAATACTTAATATTAATTAGTTTATATGAAGAGAGACCAAGTCATTTTCGACATCATCGAACGCGAACATCAACGCCAACTGAAAGGCATTGAGCTCATCGCATCGGAAAATTTTGTTAGTGATCAAGTAATGGCAGCCATGGGCACTTGGCTGACCAACAAATACGCCGAGGGCTATCCCGGACACCGGTATTATGGTGGTTGCGAAATCGTGGATTTGAGCGAACAGATTGCCATTGACCGTCTCAAAAAGTTGTTCGGTGCCGAATACGCTAATGTTCAACCACACTCCGGTGCTCAGGCCAATGCCGCCGTTTTCCTTGCTTGCATGCAGCCGGGAGACAAATTTCTTGGCTTGAACCTTTCGCATGGTGGACATCTGTCACACGGTTCCCCAGTAAACAGTTCGGGTTTGTACTACCAACCCTTAGCTTACAGTGTGAAGGAAGAAACAGGCCGTGTGGATTATGACCAAATGGAAGCCATAGCTTTGGCTGAACGCCCTAAATTGATCGTTGGTGGTGCTTCTGCCTATTCCCGTGAATGGGATTATGCTCGTATGCGTGAAATAGCTGACAAAATTGGTGCTTTGCTTATGATTGACATGGCTCACCCTGCCGGTCTTATTGCTGCCGGTTTGCTCGAAAATCCTTTGAAATACGCTCATGTTGTGACTTCCACCACTCACAAGACTTTGCGTGGTCCTCGTGGTGGTATCATCTTGTTGGGCAAAGACTTCGAAAACCCATGGGGCAAGAAAACACCGAAGGGTGAAATTCGCAAGATGTCCGCATTATTGGATTCAGCCGTTTTCCCTGGCATTCAAGGAGGTCCGTTGGAACATGTGATCGCTTCTAAAGCAGTTGCTTTCGGTGAAGCATTGGAACCCGAATACGTGACTTACCAAACACAGGTTAAGAAAAATGCGGCAGCCATGGCTAAGGCCTTCATGGATAAAGGCTACAAAATCATTTCCGACGGCACGGACAACCATTCCATGCTGATTGACTTGCGTCCGAAATTCCCCGAATTGACTGGTAAAGTTGCTGAAAAGGCTTTGGTCGCTGCAGACATTACAGTTAACAAAAATATGGTGCCTTTCGATTCACGCTCACCTTTCTTAACTTCGGGTATTCGTGTTGGCACACCTGCCATGACGACTCGCGGTGCTTTGGAACCGTTGATGGGTGAAATCGTGGAATTGATGGACCGCGTGCTGTCTTCACCCGAAGATGAAACCATCATCAAGGCTGTTCGCGATAAAGTAAACAAGACGATGGCTGACTATCCCTTGTTTGCGTATTGATTTTTACCATCCTCAAACTTAAAAAAAAGTTGCTCTTTCGGGCAACTTTTTTTTATTGGTTAATGTTGAATAGTCTTTCAAATCCTCTGACGGACCAGACGACAATGATGGCTAAAGCTATTCGAGGCACTGTCACCCAAAACAAGGGCACGCCGACAACGACCCAAAGCGAAGTATCCTCCAACAAGGAATGGCTGATGGCTAAATGGTTGTTGAGTTGGCGAACATCTTTCGTACTGATTTTACCTTCCTGCACCTGCTCGATGATGATGGCACTTCCGTAGGTCAGACCGATAATGTTGGCAACAAGCCAAAGGAAGGAGCTGTTTCTGGACAAACCCATGAATTGCATGACGGGGGCAAAAGATTTGGTAAGCAGGTCCATGACGTGAAATTCTTCCAAAATGCGTTGCAAGACCATCAGTGCTGTGACAATCACGGCTATTTTAAGTGACAGAGCCAGTGCTCCTTGTGCCCAAATCCAAAGAACAGTTCCGAATGTTTGTTCTGCAACGGCTGAAACCGATTGAACAGCCGTAACACCCAGGTCGTGAGGAAGTAACAAATTCCAAATGAATGCAGCAAGGAAGCTCATTCCAATTCGAAGAAACCATATAAAGGCGAAATTCGAACCGGTTTTTTTCTGTATGGCTGTTTCGACCAAGGTGTTGTGTGAAATCAGACACATGATGCCTAAGATGGTCAATTGGCGGATGGTCAGGCTAAGGGAGCTGGCGATGGCTATCGGAGCATACAAAGGCAGAAAAATGCTGGAGACGAAAGCGATGGATGCTTCGCCGGGCAATCCGACAGCTTGGAATATGGGATTCAGCAGGGTTGAAACATATTCAAGTACACCGGTGTACTGTAGTAGACGAACAGCAAACGAGATGGGCAATATCATCTGGAACAGCCAAAGGATGGTTCGTTTGGCTTTTGGCAAGCCGCTTTTGGTGGCCGACCAAAGACGCTGGTTCGTTTGATTCATTATTTCTTGAAATGGCGGTCCATTTCACGTTTATCATCCTTTTCCCGAAGGGATTCGCGCTTGTCGTAGGTCTTCTTGCCTTTGGCAACGGCAATGTCCAATTTAGCCAAGCCTTTTTCGTTGATGAACATCTTGGTCGGCACAATGGTGAACCCTGTTTCCTTGGTGAGACGGGTCAGTTTTCGGAGTTCCTTTTTGTTCAACAGCAATTTTCGGTCACGGCGTGGCACATGGTTGTTGTAACTACCGAATGAGAATTCAGAAATTTGGATGCCCTTGGCCCATAATTCCCCATTTACCATAATACAGAAACTGTCTGATAAACTAGCTTTTCCCAAACGAATGGATTTGATTTCAGTTCCGGTCAGGACAATGCCAGCCGTAAAAAAATCCATCAATTCGTAGTCGAACGATGCCCGTTTATTTTTGATGATGATGTTGGTGGTGGGTCTCATTGTGAATCAGTGACGCGTTTGGGATTGGGAGAACAAAGGTACAAATTTATCGTGCCAATTCGAAACGGAGTGTTTCGATCTTTGCGAGGGCTGTTTCGAGGTGTTCAGCATCTCTTTTGCGAATGCGTAGCTTCATACCGCAATCCATGTCGTAATCTTGAAATAAGATTTGCACATCAAGGTTTTTCACTAGTTTCATGACATCGTTCATAAAGGGGAACTCGAAACGGATGGAGAAATCCACATCAACGGTTTTCTCTAAAATATCAGCAGCTTGCAAAGCATCGGCGGCAACTGCTTTGTAGGCAACAACCAGTCCTCCTGTACCCAACAAGACACCCCCGAAATAACGGATGACAACAACCAACACGTCGGTCAGACCAAAAGAGTGAATCTGGCCGAGAATGGGTCGTCCGGCAGTACCAGAGGGCTCACCGTCATCGCTGGAACGGGTTTCCGAAGCATCGGGACCAAGCGCATAGGCAAAACATACATGCCTGGCATCGTAGTAGGTCTTGCGGTATTGATCCAAGAGATTCTTTACCTCTGATGCCGACTCGATCGGATGCGCAAACGAAAGGAATTTGCTCCCTTTTTCCTTATATAGGCCTTCACTGAGCGACCGTATGGTTTTATAAGAATCATCCTGCATCGTGTAAAGGTAGGGACAAAATGAAAGAATATCTAAATTTGGTTGTATTTTAGCATCTTGAAAATCAAGATGCAACTCTATGAAAAATCGAATCTACTTGAACCTACTGTTTCTACCCCTTCTGTTTGTGGGATGCAAGACCGTTGACAAAACTGGTCCAGTACAATATGAATACTTGTTGGTGGAACGGCAAGGTGGTGGTCAATTGGATTTCAGGATCTATCCCGGTGAGAGTCGGTCACATTTGTACATCTATGTTTCCAGCAGCGACTTTCAACCGATAGAAAAGCGTTTTCAACTTCAAATCAATGAGAACAACGTGGATGCCATCGACGATTTCTACAAAGCGCTGAGTGGACAATTGCCCTTAAAAGGTAAAGTGAAGGCATCCGGAAAACTAAAAGGGACCTGGTTGTATCTGCGATTTGTTCGTGGCAATCGGGAAACAGAGATTACCAACCCCGAATTGATTCAGCGATTTTCTGTTTTTGAGAATATGGTTCGCGAACAAATCGGTCAGAAATAAAGTAAAGGAGGGTGTCAAAAATCAAATTTTGACACCCTCCTCCTATTTACAATCAGCAAATTAGCGGACAACCACTTTCACCGATTCATTTCCATCCTTGCTTTGTACACGAACAATCCAAAGACCGTCCTTCATTTCGAAATTGGAATCGTTTTGGGTTCTGAATGACTTGATCATGTTTCCACTCAAGTTATAAACACCAACTTTCGTATCGCCATTGACATTCGAAACATAGATTCTTCCATTGAGTGCATATACAGAAACGGAGATCTCATTCAAAAGTGTAGGTAATTTTACCAATCCGCTATTGGCAATCAGCGCAGTCAAGGGATCCCAACCATCGGTTCCTTTGGTGAAATTATAGGTTGAAATAGCCGTACCATCCGTCAATGTAGGCGTTGCTAGCATATGAGCCCAAGAAACTCGTCCGGCAGCGTTGTTCTCACCAGACTTCTCGATGGTTCCATATTCATAACATTTGTCGGAAGCACCACCCAAGGTGCTCAGCCAACCTTCAGGAGCAATCATGGATTTTCCGCTGAAATCGGGATGATTGGTAGCTTCAATCGTTGTGTTGTAAAACACAACTTCACTGGTCGTTGCCTGCCATGGACGACCTAGTTCACCGGGTTTGGAAAGATAGGTCGAAGCCGTTTCGGTTCCAGGTTTGGCAGAAGTTACTGTGCATTCGTACATTAAGAACCCACGACTGGCATTTTGCTGGGCTGCAGTGATGTAGCTCACATCCGCACTGACTTCGCTTGTATTCAAGGCCAAGTCTGTTTTGTAACTGACCAAGGTCATACCGCCAAAAATGTAATCGGTTCCACCCATCAGTGAGCCTTTATAAGTGACGATTCTGGCGCCTTCGGCCCCATAGAATGAGTCTTGGCGACCCACCACTCTACATTTATCAAGAACAGTCTTATCGGCACTCTTTGCAAAGGAAATGGCAGCTGCACGTTCTACAAAACTCTTGTTTTGAACAGCGGTGTTGCCTTTGTCGGTTGGGCGGGTTCCCTTACCACCAGATGTCCATTCTTGAACCACATCTTCCGATTCCTTTTTGGAAATGTACTGATTGTAGGAGTTTTCGAATATGATGTTCGATGCCTGAAATCCAGGAGCAGTAACTAAAACGGTTGCATTCCAATACGAATTGTTCGTTGTACCACTACCCGTATTTGAATAGTTCGTGTAACCGTTTTCCTTATTGACCCTTAATGCGTCGGCGCTCCAACGTTGGTCTGTGCCCATACTGAAGTAGTTGTAACCGTGACCATAGTAGGAAGTGATGCGAACTGCATTGGCGTCAATATCAACACCCTTGTTGGCTAAGGCAATGTTTGGTGTTGCTGAAGCATTTGTTAGAGAGACATTGGGTACATCCACGAGCAACATTTCTTCATAATTACCTGGATCAATCATCATGTTGACACGTTCCAAATTCGGACGAGACATAGCCCGGGCTGCAGCAAGAGCTTCATTGATTGAGAGGTAGTCTTTTCCAGCACCAACAGTAATAGTTGCTTTATAGGGTATGATTTTTGCCGCTGTCACATCAGTCAGATAAGTGGTCGAACCCATTATGCCACGGATGGTCATAAAACCTGCAGAAACACCACCATAGACATATTCCTTACTTTCAAAGCTTGTGGTGCTGGCACTGTTTGTAATTATGGTATCACCAGGAACGACAACACATTTGGCTGAATAATAGTAGGTCAACACCAACTTTTGGCCTGGGCTCATCGGAACTTTGACTGTAGCCGTATCCTTCATGACGAGATGTCCTTTAGCCACTTCGTTGTAGGCATTTCCTATAAAAAACATGCCTTTATACGATTTGGTTGTTCCCGCCGTAATAGTGGCATCGTCAAATGACCAGTTGGTCACCGTTTTAAATGCCAAAGCCTTGGAGGTTGGTGCGCCATTGACCGTTAGGTTTGAGGTAGGACCCAGTTGTAAGGCATAATCATCCAACCCGCTGCAAGCAATCGTGTAGGTTCCGTTACGTAGGGTGATGGCACTGTTTCCGGTAAACGAATAGGCATAACCAGCTTCGTTCAGGTTGGTGAACTTAACCGTCAGTTTGGCCAATTGATCGGCAGTCAGGCTGGGAATATCCAATGTAACCGAATAGACCGATTTGGGTGCGAATGCAATGATGGATGTACTTGCAGCGGCACCGATGGATAATGTATTGGTAGGAATGAAATAATCGTTCACACCAGTTGCAGATATAGTATAGGTGCAATTCGGTTCAAGCATCACGGAATACGTTCCAGCAGAGGCATTTACAATGGGCTCGGGAACATAAATCTTGGGGATGCCCGGGGTATATTTCAGTGCCAATTTTGACAACTGAGCTGTAGTCAGACCAGTAATGGAACCCGTCACCGTGTACATTTCCACTTTCTTGATGGCGATTTCATGGGTTGCATCACCAGTAATGGCCAAAGAAGCGCCATTGGTGATGATGTAGCCACTTGCACCACCCAAGGTCAGCGAATAGGTGTAACCGGCAGGAACCTTCAGGCTATAGGAAGACCCCGTAATGGTATCGCACCAGGTTTTACCGGCGGCGTTGGTCAAGATGATGGTGAAGTCACTGGGAATACCGGCAGCATCGGTCAGATTCAATGAACCGCTCAGGGTCACATACGTTGCATCCTTGCGTAATACACGGAAATAGAAAGGTTTGTCGGCTGAATCAAAAATGTGGTAGCTACCCGCAAATTTTGCTACATAAGAAACCAACACTCCCGTACTGCTCAACGTGGCTACATCGGTCTGTGCTGTCGGCGTTGCCACATAAACAAAATTCAGCTTACCTATTCCATTTTGTGATTTGGCATAAATGGAAACTTCATCATCCGCACTCAAGGTCAAACCAATGTAACGACTGCTGGTGGCGCTGGAATTCACATATATGGCACCTGTCAGCGTGGTATCGTTAATGGTAGCCGTTCCTTGGCCATCGTAACGAGTCAGGTTGTTGTTCGATGTGCGAAGACGGTCACTCGTAGTCACGCCTACCCAACTCAAAACACCCGCAGTGAAGTTCGGCAGATTTTTCCCCGAAGTGCCGGCGGTAATGCCTGTATACCAGGAATTGATGGTTGCTTCATTCAACTTGTTGTTGTAATAAGTGGCATTCAGTTGTTTAGCACCGAAGTCCCAAACGTCCGTTTTGACCGTCTTGACTATTTGTGCTGCATTTTCGATTGCAACACCGTGAATATAGATTTCAGCCGTTGGCCAACCAGCACTTTTAAGAGTAGCGGTTATCAGTCCGCCAGGCCCGGTGTAGCTAACGCTATGGCTTCCGCAAGTGGCCACAGTATCTTTTGCTTGGGCGGTGGCAAATACTTTACCACTGGCATCGGATAATTCAAAAATGGCATCTTTGGCCACACCGTACTGACAGGTATTGAAGGTAAGGGTCGCATTACCAGCTACGATGAAGTTCATGGAGTTTCCTGGGAACATCACTGCACCGTGCGCACTATCGTGATAACCAAATTGCTGAGTGGTTGTCGATGTATTGCTGTTCATGGTCAGAAGACCATCGGCTGCAACAAAGGTGGCGTAACGCAGCGTACTGTAGGAGGTCTGAGGCAGCACACTACCGTCCATAAAGTTGTAATTGTAGGTTTGTCCTGCCATTGCAGTCACTATTTTACTGTTGTCTGCAACGACAATCTTATATTTATTGGGTTTTGTGGCAACATCGGCATACGTCACCATTAGCGTGTCTCCAACAACCGTCACTGCTGAAATGGCTCCAGAGAAAGTCGTTGTCACCGAACTCAACGATTTTCCCCCAAGGTTGATGCGAATGGATGCGAGATCGGGTGTGGCGCTGACTACAGTTCCAGCTCCGACCGCAACAGCCGGGTTGGCGGTGGCATTTGCACCAGCAGTCAAATCGACGGCTACACCGTTGACCACTATTTGTCCTGCTTTCTGAACCCAAGGAACCAATTCCACGTCGTATGGAACAGGGACCAATTCAATGATAGGTATATACGTTGTGCCGGTGAAACTTAACGTCACCGTACCAGCTGAACCCACATAGAGGAAATTGATGCTAGAACCGTCCTGATGGTAGCACTGGAGTGTTTGTGACGCTTGAGTGACTTTGTTGAATTGCCCTGTCGTACTGGAAACGGTGATGGTTCCGTTGGAATACTGACAACCACCGATTTTGATGTTGGTATTTCCAGCAACTTTCAACGTCATATGTTGTCCATTGTTAAATACAGAGCCGTGATCCGTGCCATTGTATCCATAGGCCGTTGGTCCGACAGGTAGGCTTATAAGCCCCTTATTGATGGTTACATTTCCGGCTGTCGTGGTCGGGACAATGGATCCGTCACGGAAATCAAACGAATATTGAACATTTTTGATCGGAGTGCTGTAAAATGCACCAAGTTGAGCAGGAACCAAACTGACGGAAGGCAAATACAAATCGCCGCCAGTGCCTGTTGTCAATGCAAAACTTAACGTGTCTGCGGAGCCGGCATACACAAAATCGTAGGTATCGACCAAATCTGTTGCAACTTTTGTTTTTTGAACACCCAGTGAAACAGCTTTGGAAGTTGTACCAGTCATATTCAGACTGGAATAAGCGGAACCTAGGAATTTAAGGGTACGACTGCTCGGAACAACCGTTTTGATCAAACCACCTGCTTTCATGTTGAGACCATATTGAGCACCGTGGAGTTTGTAAGAGCCGCCACTCAACATAAGGGCTCCATCCGTGCTTTTTCCTGCCGCGATGATGCTGCCATCCCTGAAGTCATAGGTTGTGATCCCGTGTAGATAACTGTTGTCGTAGATTTTCAGGGTGTACGTTTTGGGGTCGGAGGTTTTATCAGCCCAATAAATCACCAAATTACCACTAACAGTCTTTACACTATCTATTTGACCGGTGAAGGTCGGATTCAGCGTTGTAGCTCCACCTAGCCCCATGGCTAAAGATGCTTCCGTTTTGGTTGCACTCAGTAAAATCCCTTTCGTTAATGAAACGGTGGCTAAATCGGCTGCTGTCGCACCGGAAGTCACGGTAATGGTGTCGGTGCCCAGCATTATTTTACCTGTTTTCTGAGCATACACACTTAAAGATACATCGTAGGGGACTGGATCGACCTCGATTGCAGGTACATAAACCGTATTCGTAAAGTCAAGCACTACCGTTCCGGCAGTTCCGACATATAAAAAGTTTACAGTTGATCCGTCTGCATCGTAACATTTTGCAGTCTTTGCAGCCTGTGATGTCAAATTGAACGCACCCGTGGTGCTGGAAACACTGATGGTGCCACTCGAATATTGGCATCCAGCCACTTTGATGTAACAATTCCCTGCAACCTGCAAAGTCACCTTGTTTCCGGTTTTGAATATAGCTCCATGTTGCGAACCATTCCATTTATAGGCATTGCTCGGACCGCATTCAGCCTTGAACAAACCCTTGATCATGGTGAAATTGCCATTGAAACTGGTCGAATTCGGGATGATGCTTCCATCTCGTAGGTCAAAGAAATAAATCACATTCTTGACGGGAGCGGTCAAGAGCGTGTCTCCTCCTTTTTGGGGGGGAATCATCGTAATCAGCGGAAGATAAAGGTCATTGCCAGTACCTGCTACCGTTTTGAATCTCAATGTATCGGCAATTCCACCGTACACGAAATCGTAGGTATCCACCAAATCATTGGTAACTTTCGTAGCTTGAGAACCCAAGTCGACCCCTTTGGAAGAGGAACCGGTCATCTTAAGCCCGGAATACTTGGAACCGAGAAACTTGAAGGAACTGCTTCCTTTGACGACGACTTTAATTTCGCCGCCGACTTTCATGTTTAGTCCATACTGAGCGCCATGGAGTTTGTAAGAACCCCCGCTTAAGAAGAGCGTTGTATCGGCTTTACCTGCAGTAATGATTGATCCATCCCTGAAATCATAGGATTTGGAACCTGGCAATTGCCCTTGCACGGAAAAGGCCATAAGCAAGAAGGCAAAAACTGAATAGAGAAGTTGTTTTTTCATAAGCACTAGTAGATTTATGGTAAAGGTCAGGATACAAAAATATCCTCGACTGATTTCGACTATGTGCAATAATTATTGGATTACGTAAACGTTTTGTTACAAATCAAAATTTCTACGTATTTGTCAAAAAATACAACTAACTAGAAACAAAAAAACCCACACTTTTAAAGTGCAGGTTTTCTTATAGTTAAATACTAAAACTTAGTTTGTCAGTTTGTGGATGACCAAGCCAGACCGAAGTTTTGGTTCAAACCAAGTCGTTTTGGGCGGCATGATGTTGCCACTGTCCGCAATATTGATGAGTTGTTGCATGGATACTGGGTACAAAGCCAGCGCCACCTTCATTTCGCCACTGTCCACGCGCTTGGATAGTTCACCCAAACCACGGATGCCACCAACGAAATCGATGCGTTTGTCGGAACGAAGGTCCTTGATACCCAGAATTTCATCTAGAATCAGGTTGGATGAAATCGTCACATCCAGTACTCCGATGGGGTCATTGTCGTCGTAGGTCCCTTGTTTGGCTGTAAGAGAATACCAACTACCGGAAAGGTACAATGCGAAGTTGTGCAAGCAACATGGTTTGTAGATTGCTTTGCCTTTCTTCTCCACCAAAAAATGATTCTCAAGCAATTTCAGGAAAGCATCGTCGCTCAGATTGTTCAAGTCCTTGACTACACGGTTGTAGTCGATGATGGTAAGCTGATTGTCCGGGAAACAGACGGCCATGAAGAAATTGTATTCTTCCTTTCCCGTATGATTCGGATTTTGTTTGGCTTTTTCGGCACCAACCAAAGCAGCTGCTGCGGAACGGTGGTGACCGTCGGCGATGTACAGTGAGGGCATGGTTGAAAAAAGCTCTGTAATGCGTTGAATGTCCTGTTTATCTGCAATGAGCCAAAAATGATGGCCGAAATCATCGGATGAAACAAAATCGTATTCAGCTGGTTTGGAAGTGTATTTGGCAACAATCGCATCGATTTCTACCTGTGCAGGATAAGCGAAAAACACCGGTTCAATGTTGGCATCGTTCACGCGAACGTGTTTCATTCGGTCTTCTTCCTTGTCGCGACGAGTCAGTTCGTGTTTCTTGATGTTTCCTTTTAAATAATCGTCCACATTCGCACAAACGACCAGCCCGTATTGAGTCTTACCGTTCATTGTCTGAGCATAGACGTAATACATTTCTTGTTCATCCTGCACCAACCATTTGTTGGCTTGAAACTTCTTGAAATTTTCGAAAGCTTTCTGATAGACTTTTTCTTCGTGTTCATCCTGCCCTACCGGAAAATCAATTTCGGGCTTGATGATGTGGTATAGCGATTTTTCGTTGGTACCGGCTTCTGCACGAGCTTCTTCGGAATTCAACACATCGTAGGGGCGAGATGCGACAAGTTCCACCAGTTCCACCGGAGGACGAACGCCTTTGAAAGGTTTGATCAGGGCCATAGTTTAATTGTTAACGCGAAAACGTTGGTTACCGTTCACCAGGAAATCGACAATCTGTTCGGCCGCTGCAATGCCAGCATTGATGTTGGCTTCGGCTGTTTGGGCACCCATCTTTTTAGGTGTGGAGAAATAACGTTCGGGGTATTTGGCTACGAAGGTCGCATGGGCGGCTGGCATAATATCGGTCATGTAACGAACGTCGGAACGTTCGCCCATCAAACCAATGATGCTCACTTCGTCAATGACTTCCTTACGGGCGGTGTTCACGATCATGGCACCTTTGGGCATTTTGCCTACTAAAGCGGCATTGATGGAATTCTTGGTTTCTGCGGTGGCAGGAATGTGGATGGAAACAACGTTGCAGGTTGAGTACAGTTCTTCAACGGAAGAAAGGGCTTTAACACCATCTTTTTCAATAACTTCAGCAGGACAGAATGCATCGTAGGCAAAGATTTCCATTCCGAAACCTTTGGCAATGCGGGCAACGTTGCGACCTACATTTCCGTAAGCATGGATACCTAGTTTTTTTCCCATCAGTTCCGTTCCTGAAGTACCGTTGTAGAGGTTACGAACACCATAAACCATCAGTCCAAGTGCGAGTTCAGCAACGGCGTTGGCATTTTGTCCAGGGGTGTTCATCACGCAAACTCCTGCAGCAGTAGCTGCTTCGAGGTCTACATTGTCGTAACCGGCACCGGCACGAACCACAATTTTAAGCGCTTTGGCAGCAGCCAACACTTCAGCGTCAATGATATCACTGCGGATAATCACGGCGTTGGCATCGGCGATGGCGTCCAGCAACTGTTTCTTTTCGGTGTATTTCTCGAGGAGGGCAAGTTCAAAACCAGCTTCGGTAATGACTTTACGGATACCTTCAACAGCCACTTTGGCGAACGGTTTGTCTGTAGCGATGAGTACTTTCATTGTATGATGCTTTTATGCCGGAAGGCTTGAAAGCCGATCCAGCGGTGGATAAATCGTTGGGAAAAAGGGAAAGCAAAAAGCGGACCTCCGAATGAACCGAAACCCGCTTTTGCTTTACTTTTATTTGAATTAGTGTGTTTGAGCGAATTCACGCATGGCATCGACCAACACTTGTACGCTTTCAATAGGAAGGGCATTGTAAGTGGAAGCACGAAAACCACCAACTGAACGGTGTCCTTTGATGCCGACAATATTTTTGGAAGTGGCAAACTTATCGAATTCGCCTTCCAGCTCTTCTTTTCCGTCGTTCATGACGAAACAAATGTTCATGATGGAACGGTCTTCCTTGTTGGCAACGGTACCTTTGAAAAATGGATTGCTGTCGATTTCGTCGTAAAGCAGCTTGGCTTTTGCCAAATTACGTTCGTACAGTGCGGAGATACCACCGTTGTCCTTGTAGAACTTCAAGGTCTGCAAGGCAGAGAAGATGGGCAATACGGGAGGCGTATTGAACATGGATTCGTTTTTGATGTGGGTGGCATAGTTCAGCATGGTCGGGATGGGACGGCTTACTTTACCCAAAGAATCCTTACGAACGATGACCAATGTCACACCTGCAGGAGCCAAATTCTTCTGAGCACCGGCAAAAATCATTTCATAATTGGTGAAATCGATGGGACGTGAGAAAATATCCGATGACATGTCGCAAATGACTGGAACACCAACACTGGGATCCTTATGAACTTCCGTTCCAAAAATCGTATTGTTGGAACAATAGTAGAAATAATCGGAATCGGCAGGAACATCCCAATTTTTAGGGATATAATTGTAATTGGCGTCTTTTGAGGAAGCAGCAATATGCACTTCACCAAAGAATTTGGCTTCCTTGATGGCATTGCCTGCCCAAGTTCCAGTTTCCAAGAAGGAAGCTTTCTTTTCCATGTAGTTGTACGGAGCCATGCAAAACTGCAGGCTGGCACCGCCACCTAGGAAAAGGACTTCAAATTCATCCGGAATGCTGAGCAACTCTTTGATCAGGGCACGAGCTTCGTCGCAAACAGCCACGAACTCTTTACTACGGTGCGATACTTCCAGCAGAGAGAGGCCAGTCCCTGCGAATTCACGAACAGCATCCGCCGTTTTCTGAATGGTGTAATCACTCAAAATAGAAGGACCTGCGTAAAAATTATGCTTTTTCATATAATAAGGAAATTGGTATTCGGGAGGGTGTCTATATAGGTGTCAAAATCGATGTTTAAACCGGTGCGAAATTACGAAAATAATTTCTTACCGCCACACAAAAAACCATTAATTTTTGGCGTACATTTGCAAGGTTTGAGTCAACATTTGTTCGACTTTCCGCGAAATTTCTTTTGAATTATAACATATGGCACAACCTCTGGCAGAACGGCTTAGACCTAAGAAACTGGACGATTACATCGGTCAGAAACACTTGGTTGGACCAGGTGCCGTGTTGCGGAAAATGATTGATTCAGGCAATATTTCGTCTTTCATCCTATGGGGCCCTCCTGGTGTCGGTAAAACGACGTTGGCACGCATCATCGCCAACCAACTTGAACGCCCCTTCTACACTTTGAGCGCCGTCAGTTCTGGGGTTAAGGACGTTCGCGAAATTATTGAGAAGGCAAAAAACAACCGTTTTTTCAATGCCGAAACCCATACGCCTATTTTATTCATCGATGAAATTCACCGGTTCAGCAAATCACAGCAGGATTCACTGCTCGGAGCTGTCGAAAATGGGACATTCGTTCTGATAGGTGCTACTACCGAGAATCCATCCTTCGAAGTCATCAGCCCCCTACTCTCCCGCTGTCAAGTCTATGTACTGCAGTCGCTTGAAGTGGACGATTTGGAAGATCTGCTTCAACGTGCGCTCACCACCGATAGGGAATTGCGTAAACGTGAAATCAAGGTTCTGGAAAAAGAATCGTTGTTTCGTTTTTCAGGAGGTGATGCCCGTAAGCTTCTGAACATCATCGAATTGGTGGTCAATGCCGAGGAAGGCGAAGGTCCTGTGGAAATCACTGATGCACTTGTGACCGAACGTCTGCAGCAAAATCCGATGGCTTACGACAAGGATGGCGAGATGCATTACGACATCATTTCTGCCTTCATCAAATCCATTCGTGGCAGCGATCCAGAAGGAGCCGTTTATTGGTTGGCCCGCATGGTGGCAGGTGGTGAAGACCCCAAATTCATTGCCAGGCGCATGTTGATTTCCGCTTCGGAAGACATTGGCTTGGCCAACCCGAATGCTTTGTTGCTTGCCAATGCTTGTTTTGAAACGGTACACAAACTTGGTTGGCCCGAAAGTCGAATCGCATTGTCCCAATGTGCCATTTACCTAGCATCCTCACCAAAGAGCAATTCAGCCTATATGGCCATCGGTACGGCACTTGGCATCGTCGAAGAGACGGGCAATCTTCCGGTGCCCTTGCACCTTCGCAACGCACCCACCAAGTTGATGAAGCAACTTGATTATGGAAAGGACTATAAATATGCCCACGATTACGAAAACAATTTTGTGGAGCAGGAATTTCTACCTAAGAAACTGAAAGGTCGCAGCATCTGGAAACCACAGCTCAATGCTTCCGAAGCAAAACTAAAGGAATTTCTGAACAAGCTGTGGAAAAATAGGTTCTAACGGCCTTTTTTCAAACACTTTCTGTCATTTTTCAAACATCCGCAACCGCTATTTTGGCTATTTTTGTCGGGTAATCAATCTTCAATCAAGTACCTATGAAAAAAACAGGTTTAGGCTTTGCACTTTTGCTTTTGGTCTCCATTGCACCTGCCTTGGGGCAAAACCTTCCCGACCGAAAGGCAATTCTCAAAACGATGGAACTCGCCAACGACACCTTCATGACCAAGCACGCTGATCCATCAGCTCCGACTACTGGTGGCGGTAGAGTGCGCCCCAGCAACATCTGGACACGTGGCGTCTATTACGAAGGTTTGATGGCCCTGCATCAAATTTGCCCCCGTGAGAAATACTACAATTACGCCTTCAATTGGGCTGAATTCCACAAATGGGGTTTCCGTGATGGAAATACGACACGCAACGCCGATAATTATTGTGCCGCACAGACCTACATCGATATGTACAATCTTTGCCCCTCTGCTGACAAATTAAAAAATACCAGGGCCAACCTGAACATGTTGGTGAATACACCTCAAAACAACGACTGGACCTGGATCGATGCCATTCAGATGGGCATGCCTGTCTTTGCTAAGATGGGTGTTTTGGAAAACGACACTCGCTATTTCGAGAAAGCATGGAAAATGTACGAGCATACCCGCAACATCCAAGGTGGAAAGGGTTTGTGGAACCCTATCGACGGTTTGTGGTGGCGTGATGCCGATTTCTGCCCTCCTTATAAAGAACCGAACGGTGAAGATTGTTATTGGTCTCGCGGCAATGGTTGGGTTTACGCTGCTTTGATACGTGTGATGGACATCATACCTTCCAAGGAAGCACATCGCAAGGCCTATTTAGCCGACTTCAAGGCTATGTCGAAGGCGTTGAAGGCTTGTCAGCGCAGCGATGGCTTCTGGAACGTCAGTTTACACGATTCCGCTCATTTCGGCGGTAAGGAAGTAACCGGAACATCTTTATTCGTTTATGGCATGGCTTGGGGCATTCGTCAAGGCATTCTCCCACGTGCTGAATACTTACCAATCGTTATAAAAGCTTGGAATGCAATGGCTTCGGAAGCCATTCATCCGGATGGTTACCTGGGTTTTGTACAGGGTACCGGCAAGGAACCGAAGGACAGCCAACCTGTCACGTACGATGTGGTAGTCGATTTTGACGATTTCGGCCTGGGTTGCTTTCTGCTGGCAGGATCGGAAATGTACAAATTATAGCGTTTTTATTATCTGATGAATCGGAACTTCGGGAAATACCGTGTTTCATTAGCTTTGTTGATTCGATACGTATTCCACAACACAAAAAACAGGTTGTAGGCATACATGATTTTGAGGAAAAGTAGGCTTACCAATAAGTTCGAACTCATAAAATGGGCAAAAGAGCCATCGAAAACGTGCATTTTTGAAACGATGCTGCCAATAAATACGATGTATCCGACCAAAAGCAACATCGTCCATGTAATCTGGAAATTCAGGATTTCTTTGGCTAATTTGTCCACGTTCTGAATTTTTCCTTTTTTGGAAATCCATACAATCAGTGGAACGAGTATTCCTAAAAGTGGGAATAACATAAAACTTAACGATGAGAGATTCAAACTGATCAGAAAACTTGTATCCTCCTGAACCGTCCAATCCACCAATTCATCGGGTGTCACATCAAATGCCTGCGCTAGCCTTTTAAGTGAATCACCGCGCGGTTCTGTTTCGCCGTTTTCAATGCGTTGAATGGTTCGTAAACTTAATCCGGTTTTTTCCGACAGTTCCTCTTGCGAAACTCCACGACGGGTGCGAAACTCTTTGATTCGATTGGCCAATTCTGTTTTCATTTCTTTTTGTATAATTGTTTGGACAAATGTAGGTGCCACCAGCATTGTTGATGCCGTCGCGTTTACGACATGTTTGCGTCATTACTGTCCTGAACAAAATCGGGGTTACCATGCTTGGCAACCCCGAAATTGGAAAGTTTTTCAAACCTACTTCACCCAAGCGCTCATCTTGCAGTTTTTCAAGTTTTTGACAGCCTGTGCAATGATGAAGGCATTGAGTTTGGCACCGGGTTGAGAAGTATGCGTATGGTCACCCCAGTACATGGATGCAACAAAATCCTGACCCAAAACGTCGTATTTGTCCGAAACCAGATTGTTCAGATCAATAAAAGAAGCTCCTGCTTGTTCAGCGGCTTGTTTTGCCCAAAGCCCATAGGAATCTCCACTGCGTATGACCTTGCCATCTCTCCATTCATTGCGGGGAATAAGACTACAAACAATGGGTATGGCACCTAAAGCTTTGGCTTCGGTAATGTATTGACGCATGTACCAACCATAGGTGTGTATCAAGAGGGAATCCTTTGTTGCATCCATAAAATAGTTCTTGGCCTCATCGCCGTTACCTTTCAACGTACCACGAGGCCGTTGGACATCGTTGGGGGATCCACCATCGTTGTGGCCGAATTGCATGATGACATAATCACCTGGTTTAATGGAGCTTTTCACTTTATCCCACAGCCCTTCTTCGATGTAACTGCGGCTGCTACGGCCACCCAAGGCACGGTTTTCGACAGATACAGAATCCAAATTGAGGTAGTCACCCAAATAGGCGCCCCAACCCCACTGTCCATTGCTACCGATTCCATCGCCATTCTTGACAGTTGAATCACCGATGGTGAAAACAGTAGGCTTACCCACTTTACCATGCAAACCAGGGGTTTTCCCTGCATCCGAAACCTTGGCATCGGACAATTGGATAATCAGTATGGTAAAGGATTGCGCTTCGGCAGCGAACTCGAATTTCGAACCCACAAGTTCCAACGTTGCTTCTTCCGGAATGAATTGATCGGATTTACCTAAAGTATTGATTGCTTTTAAATTGTCGTTTTGCAGGCGAATCATCTTGACCGAAGCAACCTTTTGCTTGTAACCGTCCAGGACAATGTTCAGCGTCTGTGCCTTCATTTCCTTGTTGACAATCTTGATGATGATGGTATTGGTTTTGGCATCCTTCACGCTGCTGGCATATAAGCCATTCTGGCCCGTAAGTGGTTGGCCGGCGGACAAAGCTGCCAGTACATCAGTACCTTTATATTGACTATACAACTGCTGAACGTGGTAGTTCGGAGTTAACATGGAATGCAGGTTGTCGAACCAAATAAGGTCTGGGTTCCACTGCCAAGCATCCACGTGTGCAAACAAGGGAGCATAAGTAGCCAAACGCACCACATCGGCATTGCGTTCCAAACCTGTCATGAAGGCAGCTTCAGAAAGGGCTGAAAGGTAGTTGTTGGCTTTTTTGGTCGTTGCATCGTGAGATGCATATTCACCTGCGAAGACTTTCGGACCCGTGCGGTCGTATTTGTCATAGCGGGTGGCATTCTGGAAGAACCAATCCGGTGATTTGTAATAATGCTCATCCACCAAGTCTGTTTTGAGGCGACGCATTTCCGGCCATAAATAATCAAAGTCCTTACCGTCGGAAGACGGTCCAGCACTTCCCAGTATCTGGATAGTCGGATACTTGGCACGAATGGCTTTTACAAAGGGTTCCAGGCGTTCTGGATATTCCTTGCCCCATTGTTCGTTTCCGACTGCCAGGTATTTCAGGCCAAAAGGTTTGGAGTGGCCCATTTCTGAACGGATTTTACCCCATTTGGTGGTGGAATCGCCATTGGCAAATTCAATGAGATCAAGCGCATCCTGAATATAGGGATTTAGTTCGGACACCGGTACGTGGGCGGAAGCATCCTTGTTTTGAAATTGACAAGCAAGACCGACACTGATTACGGGCAGCGGTGCAGCACCTATTTCTTCGGCCAATTGAAAGAATTCAAAGAAGCCCAAACCGTAGGATTGGAAATAATCCGGAAAAAATCGGTTGGGGAATGTATAATGCCAACGGTTTTCGTTCAGTGAGCGGTTTTCAACGGCACCCACCGTATTTTTCCACTGATAACGGGTGTTCAGATCGGTTCCTTCTACGATGCACCCGCCAGGAAAGCGCAGCACACCTGGATGCAAATCGGCCAAGGCCTGAGCCAAGTCTTTCCGAAGACCGTTTTCGTGGCCTTTCCAAGTGTCGGTGGGGAACAACGAAATGTGTTCGAGGTCCACTTGGTCACCGGATTCGAAGAATATGCGCAGACGGCCTTTCAACACTTCACGATTTGAAGTCAGCTCGGTTTGATATTTCTTCCAGTCGGTTCCATTGATGACAACCGATTTTTTGTCTACAACTTCATTTTGATCATCAATGAGTTCTACGCGAATTTTTTGATCACCACTTGATGCTCTTGCAAACACGGACAAACGGTAGTTGGCACCTTTGGCAAAACCCATTCCGCGGAAGCCTTCATTTTCCAGTCCGGTATACTTATCCGGATGATTCGATTTTTTTAGACGGACATAATTTGGATTTTTAGCGAATGGACCACCAACCGTTTCGACCGTGACATTACCAAAGGTGTTCCAGCCCATTAGGTTTTGGGGGAAATCGAAGGAACGGTTCTTGACCAGTTCAGCATACAAGCCACCATCGGCACCGAAGTTGATGTCCTCGAAAAAGATCCCATACATATCGGGATTCACACTGACCGTGGACTTTTTTGTTTGAATGTTGAGGGTTGTCTGCCCCAATACCGAAAGGCTGAACAGCATCGCTGCGCCTGCAATCGTCAATTTTCTCATAGTAGTATGATTAGGTTATTCAGATTTCAGATATAAGGGAATGATGCGGGGTGCCTGCGTCAGACCAGAAGGCATGACAGGCCACTCTCCATACGTTGTTTTTTGATAGAGCACATCTACGAAATTGATTTCCTTAAAAATGCGCCATTTCACACCGCGACGATCGTAATCGGCAATGCGGTTTGCAGGCAGGTTGGTTACATCGATGTCGATGGTGTTTATCTTGCCTGGTTTCAGAAGCGAACCGACTTTCAAGGTAAACGGTATACTCCAGCAGATTCCAACTGGTTGTCCATTAATGAAGATTCGTGCGCTTTCGTTGATGTTGCCGAAATCGAGCATCCAATCGTCTGCAGGTTTTTTGGGCATCTTGAATGTCAGGCTATAACGGCCTGTTCCCATGTAGACGGTTGCACTATCAACTTTCAATGTGGTCCAGGAAACAGGTGTATCCTTCATGACAAACGTACCGGAAATGGCGGGTATACCTTGCGTAAACTGGAACTTCCAATCTCCTTTCAGATTCAGCGTTTGAGCCATATTTTTTTTAGCTTTCGCAACCGATTGAATTTCAATCATATTGTTTTTGAAGATTGGATATTCAGCATCCGATATCACTTCATTGTCGTATGTACGCAGAATCAAGGATTGGCCTGCTTTCAGTTGGAGATAGACTTGCGTCTGACCATTTACAGTCCGTTGTTTAGCCTTGCCCTTTTCTCCTGTCAAGGGATTGAATATCATGACCGATTTGGAAGGTGTGGCAATGGTTACCCAATTGTCGATGTTCTTGTTGGTGAGTTGTGCCAAGAAATAGACAGAACCGTCTTCCAAGGACCGACGTATGAACATTGCCCTGTATTCTTTCGTGATGGATTCACATTTGCAATGGGCAGGGGCATTTACGAGTATGCCCTCAAGGCTTGAACCAAGCATGACCCACCCTTTTTCGAAAGCTTTGCCTGAATAATCCGAGATTTTCGGGAGAAGCGGGTATTCGGAAAGAGCATTCTGAAGTTGCTGTTTGCGGTCTGAAACTCGATTCATTCCGGGAACATCGTCCGGCAAACGGTTCAGGAAAGCAACCGTGGCACCATCCTTTGACAGTTGAACCAACTTCTGCATAGTTTCCACGGGCATGACCTTACAATCGGGCACGATGATGATTTTGTATTTACCACCAGGTGTTTGAACTTTGTTTCCTGCAACAACGGCCCTTTGAAGTTGGCTGTCGGAAACAAAATCGAGGTCGTAACCCAACTCTCGGATTTTATAGACCATTTTCTGGAAATAAGGCAGCTTTTCGGATATTTTATGGATGTCAAACGTTACATAATTGCTTTTGCGGTAATTCTGCCAGATGTCGTAGATGGGCAGATAAACCAAGACTTCGTTGTCCGGACTACCCGCCTGAAGGAAAGACTGAATTCTGGCTGCATACTCGTTCAGGCCGATCATGTCGCGAAAAATTGTGTTGTTCGGATTCACCTGTATGGAAGCATAGAACATCCATCCCGGCCAAGCTGCTTCTTTGGGCGTATACGGTGAACCATGATAGAATACTCTGTTGATACCGTTCAGAAAAAGCTGGTCGATTTCGGGTTTGATTTGAGAAAGCGAAGTACGGAAATGTTCGGTCAGCCAAGTCATGCTTTCGCAGGAAGTGTATGGTTTTCCAGCCACATGAGCTGCAGAAGAAGCAAATTTCAAGGTAACCGGGTTGGAATCGCTTTCCTTGTAACGAGCATCTACGCGCAATCCAGGTATGTCAAATTTATTTTCGCCAAAAGATTCGCATTCAGGGATATCTATGGCCGCATACAAATCCAGCAACTGTCCAGGGGAACCGTGTGCCTGATTACGAGTCAGCGAACCGCGGGCATGCGCCCACTCCGTCCAAGGAATGGTGAAATTGCACAACAGCATGTCCGATATGGTTTCCCTGTAATCGCAAACCACTCTAGAGATAACGATGGAATCGCCGATGCCTAAGAATTCTGGAAGATAATCTGACAAATCATAGCCCCGTCTAGTTTTAAATTCATTCAGGAAATTCTCAGACCAATCGGCACCGTAAACTTCGTACGAATCGTTGAAGAAGGAATGTGGCCAAGTGACTCCGCTGTTGACGAAAGCCTCATCATATCGCTTCAAAAACACTTGAAGAGCGTCTTTTGACAAATGGTCCATAACCAAGCCTTGACCGCCAGGTGCGGCTCTTTTGACCTGTTGAAATGTTTTGCCTGAAAATAGGACGAATAACTCACCATCCTGGGCAATGTTATAGGTCAGTAAGCTATCCTTTAAACTGCTCAGTTGAATTCGTTCGCGGCCGCCATCAGTCCCAACAAACAAGATGGACAAGATTTTGGAAACCGGACGCTGATTCAACTCTTCTGCCTGGATGACCAGGGTTTGTTTTTTAGCTTTGCCACCGGGAACAGCCTTGATCGGATACCGTTGAATGTATTGTTTGGTGGCCGCATGCTCGGCATCTATTTGTGGACCTCCGAATGGCCAACCAGTGGCGCCGTTCATATCCACTTGCATGTTCAGACGTTTGGCTTCCGACTGCGTAAATTTGAGCATTTGCATCCATTTGGGTGACAGATAATCAATTTCGTTGGCATCATTGCCTTGAACTCCATAAATCGGAGTGATTTCAACGCTTCCGATCCCTACCTGAGACAATTGTTCCAGATTCCAGGTCAGATTTTTTTGATCGACAGCACTGCCCATCCACCACCAGCGGACGCCGGGCTTGTTTTCGGTACGGATTTCAGGCCAAGCCGTATTGGCAGCGGGAACGGAAAAACCAACAGACAGCAACAAGGCCAAGCCTGTAAGAAACTTGTTGATTCGCTTCATCTTATTTGTTTTGGGTTGCATTCAATTTAGGTTTCAGCTCATCGGGAGAATCCTTGGTGTACATGTTCACACCACCGGCTACTTTGGTGAAAAGGTCGCTTACCCGTGCAGGATCAACAGTGAATTCTGGACGGAACTTATTGGAATTCATATAATTGACAATACTTATAAGCAATTGCCTGGCAACAGGTCTGTTCTGGAGGTTGTTTTGCAAATCGGCACTGCAAACGATCAATCTCCCCTGTCCGACTTTCGCTTCGAACAACATACCGATCTTGCGATTCACAAACCATGTGTCGATGGATTGAATGAGCGGTTGAAACCCCTTGGGGAAATCGGTAAATTGCATCACCTGAGCCCGGTTAACAATTTCCCACCATTGAAGGTCAGCGTAAGAATCGGTCGGAAAATCCTTGAAAATGGGGTGATTGGGATTGACTAAAATACCGGTGGTGTGTGGCGGACGCATTTTGAACCAAGAAGTATTCCAAAAAATGGGTGCCAATGTTTGTACCACTTCCTTGCCGTAGGTGATCTTGCCTGCACCCAATATCAGTACATCTTTGCCTGAAGCCAAACGAGCAGAAACATTTTCGTCCCAACTGTTCGCCAGATAAACGCCATTTTTTGCTGTCAACGAAGCGACATCAAGGTTGGCCGTTTCAGCAGGATAGAAATAAAAATTCCAACTGTTCAATCCTTCGCAGGAGTTGGTTGCCACTTCCAACGTGTATTTTCCGGCTTTTTGGATAAAACTCAAATCGATGTCGATGGAACCCAGCGGAATGTTCAATCCGGCTTCCACCGTTTGATCGGTCAACTTGCCTTCGGCAACAACGACTCCCAACTCATTTTTTAGTGTCCAGGTCGGTTTGATGGCTTGTTTTTCGGCGGCTCCGAAATAGGATAGTTCAGCCGTGGCAGTAAGGTGTTCGTTGGATTGCCAAACAAATTTGGACGTACGTATCAAAGGTACGACTGGACCGCAGAATTGGCGGAAATCACGGTCGGTGCAATAACCTTTTTCATCCCAGAAAACATCCAAGACGCCTACCAATGCAGTACCCTGTCCTGAATAATCGTTGAGGGAAAGTAGCTCGAATCCAGCATAATCCGGGGTGCGCAAGTTCTTTTCAATATCGTGTTTGTACGAAAGCACTTGCAATTTGCCGGAAGCCATCATGAAATCATGCCCCATTCCGGCCATGTCGTGGTCGGCGAGGTCCTCCTGAAACAGTTCCATATTGCGTGCCTTATTTACCCCAGTGTATTTCTTGATTTCCGCAAAATTCGGGAAAACACACCATTGGCCAGTTTCGTGAGAAACGAAAGGCACAGATACGGTATCAATCTTGCTATGGAAGTCGGAATTGGTTTCAGGTAAGTTGCGATCCCAGTCGAGTCCACGGGCGCCAGCCTTGACATGATACTGATTTCCAGGTTGCCAAGCCCAGCCACCGCCTACAGAAGCACCGGTATAGACTCTACGGCTATCTGTTTTTTTCCAATATGCCACGAACTTAGTCACCCATTTCACCCAATTGCCACGCGGTTCGTTACCGACCGCCATCATCGTGAAAGACGCATGGTTGCCATATTCTTTGGACATTCTAATCGATTCGTTCATCAGAAACTGATCCACCGGCTTGCCATCACCGAGCGAGGAACCGTGGTTTGGCCAGCTGGGGCCTTCGGGTTGCAGGTAAAAGCCAACCAGGTCGGCAGCTTCGAAAGCAGCTTCGGGTGGGCAATACGAATGAAACCTCATGTGATTCAAACCATACCTCTTCGCAATACGAAAAACTCGCTCCCACGAAGCTACATCCATCGGGGCATAACCCGTCAGCGGAAAATCACAGTTTTCGACCGTACCGCGTAATTGTGTTTTCCGGCCGTTGATGTAGAACCATTTTCCACGAATCGTAATCTCACGCATACCAAAGGTCAGGGTCTTGGCCTCAACCGTTTTGTCTGCAGAAATAAGTTCAACACCTAGTTTGTACAAAGTTGGTTGAAACTCACTCCAGGTTTGCATCCCATCACCCATGGGCAAAGTCAATTCAAGAATCGAAATCCCTTTTGGAAGGTTGACAGTTTGATCCAACATACCAGTTTCATGCGAAATCTTGGAATTAAAACTTTTGGCACCCAAACGCAGGTTTCCTTTGAATGCCTTACCGGACGTATTGTCGAACCGAACCTTTATCAACGCTATCTTAGCTGACAGATTGGGATAAACCTGTACATCGTCGAAATAAATTTTGGAATCGGATTGCAGCAGCATCTTACCCACTACGCCGTTCCAATTGCCTTGCGTCTGGTCGGATACACTGTGGGAATCGGCTCCAACGTTCACCACACCAATTCGATTGTCGATGCGAAGTGTAATGGTATGTTTGCCTGCATTGAGGGCTGAAGTCAAATCAAAAACCTGTGGAACACAATAGGTTGAATCCTTTCCCAATTCTTTGTTATCCACCCAGACACGGGTGATGGTGTGCGGACGTTCCAAAAACAGTGTGATGCGACTACCATTCCAGGTTTTTGGTATGATAACCTCCTTGCGATACCAAGCCAAACCAATATAATGTCGGTCTGGCGTCAAGAAAAATGGAAATTTCACCTTGCCTTCTTGGCGGTACTTGGCAAAAGCAGGATTGAAATAAAAGGAACTGTCGTACAAACTGCCTGTCCATTGCGTTTTCAATCCGGGGATATCTCCTTTGAGGTTTTCAGCCATGGAACCGGGCAACTGAATCGTTTCGGGTAAATTTTTGGAAAACCAACCGGCTTGAACGCCTTCATCCTTGAGGTCTGTTTGAAACTGCCAGTTTCCGTCCAGCGAAATCTGTTCAGAAGCTAGCGTGCGATTGGAATTAAAAACAGTAAGTACCAGAAAAAAAAGGAATGCAAAAGTAGTCTTTTTCATTTTTAAGGTGTCGAATTTAAGGGTTCAAAGTTAGGTAATACTGCCAACATACCCAATAGACTTTTAGATGAAAAAATAACAATAAGGTTTATATAATCGTAAAAAAATCCATGGTTTTAAATTGGTACGGATGCAAGGGAATTAATCAATTCGTGAATTGGAATAAAATGCAAAATTTATACAGAAACTCCCTTAATTATCGTTTTTTTCAAGGATTTCATTTATTTTAGCACCACTTAAAACCAACTGAAGGCCATGGATAAAATAAACACCGCTGATGTCCTGCAATGGGCAAAGGAGTTTCTCTCCAAATCTGAAAAGGAAATAACCGTTGACGAAATCAAAGATCAAAAAAAGTATGCCATTCTCATCCAAAATCCCAATGACAAAATACTGCTTTCCAAGATGTTGGATGAATCTTCTCAGATTCACGATACGAAGAAACTGGCCAAACGGATGAAATTGCTTATTGAGCATTACGGTGTCCCTGCTTTTTTCAGTTCCTCCGATGCCTTCCTGTTGAAGCTGTTCACGGCATTCGGCTATTGGTTCGATTTCATTTCCGTGCCCATTTTCAAACAGCGGCTTCGGTTGGATACGGCCAAAGTGATCATCAACGAAAAAGCATCCAACCTGAACCGGCATTTGAGTGAACGACGCAAACAACAGATCGGTCAAAATATCAATTTACTGGGCGAAGTAGTGCTTGGTGATGGCGAGGCTAACAAACGCTTCGAGCATTATCTGGAAGCCTTGAAAGATCCACAAATCAATTACATTTCCATCAAGATTTCAGGCATTTATGCTCAAATCAATGCGTTGAATTACGAACAAAACAAACTGGACCTCTGTGAACGCCTATCCCGCATTTATCAGCAATCCATCGATTTCCCGTTCGTAGACGAAAAAGGCATTGCACAGTCTAAATTCGTGAACTTGGACATGGAAGAATACAAGGATGCCGAACTGACACTGGATGTTTTCAAAACGGTCCTGAGTTTGCCTGCCTTCAATAGTTACAAAGCCGGCATCGTCTTACAGGCTTATTTACCGGATGCTTGGAATTTCCAATCCGAGCTTCTGGATTTTGCCAAAAAACGGACGGCAGCCGGAGGTGCACCGCTCAAGATGCGTCTTGTAAAGGGCGCCAACTTACAAATGGAAAGCATCGTTTCTTCTTTAAAAGGCTGGGAAAATCCCGTTTTGCACTCAAAAGTGGAAGTGGACGCCAATTACCTGCATATTTTGGATCGTGCCTTTGAACCAGATAACATTCATTCGCTGCATGTCGGAGTGGCATCACACAATCTGTTCAGCATCGGTTACGCCTATTTGCTCGGTAAGAAAAACGGCGTGGAGGAATTCGTTACGTTCGAGATGTTGGAAGGCATGGCCAACCATCTGCCCCGCGTCATGCGTAGCCTGGGCAAACAGATCATTCTGTATACGCCGGTGGTCAAGAACGAACATTTCCTCAACGCCGTCTCGTATTTGGTTCGCCGACTGGACGAAAACACGGGCAAGGACAACTTCCTGAGCTATTCGTTTGGTTTGACCTATGACAGCAAGCAGTGGAACTTCCTGCAAGCGCAATTTCTTGAAGCATTTGCACTGAAAGATAAAATGCTGGCAAAATCTTATCGAACACAAGACAGAACAGTAAAAGTGCCTGAACCAACGACCGTTCCTTCCACCTTCAAGAATGAACCTGATACGAATTTCGACCTGAAAGTCAATCGGTTGTGGGCAGACAACATACGTTCCTCTTGGAAAAAAACGCAAAAGGACCAACCTTGGCAAATTCCTGTTCAAATTGGTGACAAGCAGTTTGAAGGCGTTATTAAACAACACTACTTCGATCGAAGCCAACCCGGTGAAGTCTGCGTCTGTGAAGCTGGACTTTCCGATATGAAACAAGTCAAAGAGCTGATCTCGATTGCTGAAACCGATGAATCACGGTGGCGCATGACTACTCTGGAACAGCGGAGCCTCATCCTGCATCGGGTGGCGTCCAACCTGTGCAATGAACGGGCAGATTTGATTGGCTGCATGTCTGCCATTACCGGCAAAACCATAGCTGAAGGCGATGTGGAAGTTTCCGAAGCCATCGATTTCTGCCGGTATTATCCGACCACGATGAAACCGTTTGCCGAGTTGAAAACAGTAAATTATTTACCCAAAGGCATCGTTCTGGTGATACCTCCTTGGAACTTTCCCTTGGCCATTCCGGTCGGTGGAGTGGCGGCTGCATTGACTGGTGGCAATACGGTCATACTCAAACCAGCCACCGTAGCTTTGCCCGTGGCTTGGGCGTTTGCACAATGTTTCTGGAACGCAGGCGTACCCAAAGACGCCCTGCAAGTGGCTTGCACAGCCGGTAGAGAGCCTTTGAACTACTTGACCTCCCACCCTTCCATCAAACACGTAATCCTCACTGGCGGCACCGACACAGCCTTCCACTTGTTGGAAAACAACCCAACTTGCCCACTTTCTGCCGAAACGGGTGGAAAAAACGCTATCATCCTGACCGCAAGTGGAGACCGGGACCATGCCATTCAGAACATCGTGACTTCCGCTTTCAGCAATGCCGGACAGAAATGTTCTGCCTGCTCGTTGTTGCTGCTCGAAAAAGATGTGTACAACAATCCGGAATTCAAGACCAAACTGACGGATGCTGTGACAAGCCTGCAAACGGGAGGTGCTTGGAACGGCGGCACGTATGTGGGTCCGATGATTACCAACGAAAACGGCAAGCTGCTCCACGCCATCGAGCACCTCGAACCGGGCGAAAGCTGGCTGGTGGAGCCTAAATTCCTCGACGACAAGCGCTACATCCTGAAACCTTGCGTGAAATGGGGCGTTAAACCCGGCAGCTTCACCTTTAAAAATGAACTGTTCGCTCCACTATTGGCAGTCGTCTGCATCGACAACCTGGAACACGGTATCCGCTTGATGAACGAAGAAACTGCATTCGGCTTGACTTCGGGCCTGCAAAGTTTGGATGAATCGGAACAATTGCGCTGGAAAAACAGCATGGAAGCAGGCAACCTGTACATCAACCGTGGCATCACCGGAGCCATTGTGAACCGCCAACCTTTCGGAGGGATGAAACGTTCCGCATTCGGAGGCGGCATCAAGGCAGGTGGCAGAAATTACGTTTCCTGCTTTGTGACTTTTCACGAAACAGGAAAAAATGGGAAGGACAAATTGGAAACGGCAACCGCCAATTATTTGGAAAGTTGGAAGGCTGAATTCTCTTTGGAATTGGATGTGAACAACCTATATGGCGAAAAGAACACTTTCCGCTACCTACCCTTGCGTAGTGTAGCCTTGCGGGTTCAAGACACCGACTCCATCAGCGATGTATTGATGGTGCTGGCTGCTGCCAAAACAGTGAACACGCCGCTAATCGTCAGCATTGGAAAGGGCGATGAAAAAGAGCCGGAGATCCGCAAAGCTGTCCCAATAGGTCTACGCATTCATGTAGAAACGGAATCCGAATTTCTCGCCAAAATGGACAATTTTGAACGCATCCGTACCTGCAGCGACCAGCTTTCGGACACCTTCTACAAAAAAGCAGCCTCGCTTGGCAAATACATAGCCACCGCCAAACCCCTCGGAGAAGGCCGCATCGAATTGCTCCATTACGTAAAGGAACAAAGCATCGCTTTTGAATACCACCGTTACGGAAGCATCACGGAAGAAATGTCCTGATCAGTAGAACACTAGACAAACCGGGGCTCCCACATTGATTCGTTTGCCCGAATCGGTCAGGGCTCCGGTTTTTGCATTTCGTTCGAAAATGACAACGTTGTTCGTAAATTGATGGGCTACCAGCAGCAATTTGCCATCGGGTGAAATCGCAAAGTTCCGAGGGCCGTCTCCCAGCGTGGAAACTTGACTTTGAAATTCCAATTTGCCATCCTTCAAGACGTTGAAACAAGTAATATTGTTGGCAGGTGCTCTATTAGTGGCGTACAGGAACTTTCCGTCCGGGGACAAGTGAATGTCGGCCGCCCAACCTTTCTGCTCCTGAGACCTCAGTAACGAGGTTTCCTGTATCAAACTCAGCTTTCCATTTTTGAACGCCAAAACAGAAACCGTCCCATCCAATTCCTGCACCAAATACGCTCTTTTTCCATCATTGCTGAACGCTGTATGTCTTGGACCGCTTCCAAGTTTGACCGTCAAGGTATCCCACGGTGTGAGAATTTCAGCTGCTGAAATGGAGTTATATTTGTATACGGTAACCTTGTCCGTACCCAAATCATTTGCTAAGACATAGCCATTCCCTTTTGAAACAATAACCTGATGGACATGTGGTTTAGTCTGCCTATCTGAATTAATACTTGAACCAATGTGCTGAACCTTCTGCTTAAGCTCCGTAAGCGATCCATCTACATTTCGACCAAAAACTGAGAGACTGCCACCTTCGTAATTAGCAGTGAAAACATGTTTTGATGTACATGAAATATAACTGGGGCCATTACCATTGGTCAGTGATTTGTTGATGAGCGTCAGTTTACCAACATGCGCATCAAACGAAAAGGCACTGGCCGTGCTACCATTGGCTCTTTCATTGACTGAGTAGACGAACTTCTTGTCTGGTGTTAAACAAAGATAACTCGGATTGGAAATACCTGTTGCCACCGACTTTTGAGTGAGATCCAAGGTTCTCTTGTTTATTTCGTAACTGTAGATGCCCTGGCTCTTGCCAGTATTGGTATACGTTCCGACCAATAGGCGGTAATTCTGGGCTAGAAAAGCCTGCGAAAAGGCCATCAAAAAGGAAAGAAGTACGATCTGTTTCATACGTTGGTGGTTTATCCGTCTCAAAAGTAGCTATTTTAAGCAAAAATTGAATACTTTCGCACATTAAACACGACAGAAAACCATGTTGTCTCAAACCAATCGAATGCCCCATTACCGCATGCTCTACGAAGCTTTGCGGAATCAAATTGAAAGCGGTGTCTACATTCCTGGAGATTTATTACCCTCCGAAAATGAGCTCAGCACGCTATACGAAATGGCAAGACCTACTGTTCGGAAAGCCCTTGACCGACTTGTCGTGGACGGGTTCATTCAGAAACAACAAGGCAAAGGCAGTATCGTCACCGGAAAACCCAAAGGCGTCGGAATCCTCTCACTGACAGGCACCACTTCGGCCATTGGTGAGAAATTGGTCACCAAAATCATCGTAAAACCCCAAATCCGTTCTTGGAAGGAAGCTTTCGGGTTCCAGATTTCGGATGCGGAACGCGATGCCGGCTGCATTTATTTCGAACGGCTCCGTTTCATCAACAACCGACCCGTCTTTTTTGACATCACGATGTTGCCGAACATCAATTTCCCAAGATTTACGGCCAGAAATCTGGAAAACCAATCCCTTTTCAACATTCTACGGGTTCATTACCAGCTCGAAATGAAAGGTGGAGAGCAACGCATTTTCGCCATCAAAGCCGACAAACGCCTCATCGATCATTTCGAAGTGAAACCTGGACATCCGGTTCTCCAATTGGATCGTAAAATTGAAACCAACCGGATGGGCATGCACCTGTACAGTCAGGTTTATTGCAACACTCAGGAATATGCCCTGTTCGGTTCATTTTAAGTCACTTCGAATCGAGGACCTGCCCGAGCTCAACGACAGACAGACCCTCTACACCTTCGACCCTCGAAGTATTCTCGATGAATGTCTTGGCAAGCACCGATACATTGTTTCCTGCGAGAATTTGCTTTGCCAAATGCTTGATGGACAGCACATTGCCGTCAATCAATATGTTTCCAAACTGCCTCATCCGGAGCGGAATGAACTGTTTGTGGTTCCAATTACAGGCGACCCTAGACCCTCACTGTTCAAGCGCATGAAAGGACTGGATTTGCCGGATGAAATCGAACGAATGTACGTCTGTGTTCCACATCCCGATGCTGATGCCTTGGCAGAAACCTTAAACCTCCGCTTGAACTATAGTTTTACCGACTTTATCAAGTATAACGACAAGATTGCCCAAAAGACATTGCTGGGCGACCTGACACCCGAATGGCAGGTTATTGACCCCATGTCTCAGTCGTTTGACGATGCGGAAGATTGCTACTACAAAAGGGCCAATGGTGCCGGTGGATACGCCACTTTTCACAGTTCGGACAGGCAGGGAATGAAGCTGCCCAGTCGAAAATACCCAGCCCAATGGTATAAGGAAGTATCAATTGAAGGGGAGCCACGTAGCGTTCAGATATACAAGTCATTGAAAGGCGAATATATGGTGTTCGGCTATTCCGAAATGCGCATTATCGAGCGGAAAACGTATACGGGAGGACTGATGCGGCGCATTGAAGTATTGGGTTCAGCCAAAAGGGAGCAGATTCAAGAAGCAATAAAACGGTTGGATACGCTTCTATGCGATTACCATGGTTTTATGGGACTGGATTTTATTGAGGATGCATTTAAAATACGAATTTTGGAAGCCAATGTTCGGGTCACAATGGCTACCTTTGCCACCTTGGAACTGAACGCCAGCAACCAGCAAGATTTATCATTTTACCGTTTCCGATGAAGATATTATTAAAAATAGTAGTCGTTTGCCTATTCCTGACATCATCAACGGTGCAGGCGCAAAAACGGGACACTGTTTCTGCCTTCTGTAAGCAATTGAAGCCATTGGGTCGAATTCTGGAGACACCGGGATACTTTGTTTGGTGTTGTGCGCCTATTTTCGACGAAAAGGGCCAAGTCCATGTGTTTTATTCTCGCTGGAATGCCAAATTAGGCATGGGTGGATGGTTGCACGGCAGCGAAATCGCCCATGCTGTGGCAACTAGACCGGAAGGGCCCTATCACTATTTGGAAACGGTATTGGCTCCCCGGCCCGGTTATTGGGACGCTACAACCTGCCACAATCCCCACATTCAATACGTTGATGGGCAATACTGTCTCTTTTACATGGGCAACTCCAACGGCAAGACCAATACCAAGCGCATCGGCCTGGCCACTTCCAAAAGCCTTTACGGACCTTGGACCCGAAGCGACAAACCTTTGCTGGACGTAGCCGAAAAAGGAAGTTGGGACGACCATTGCACGACCAACCCTGCCTTCATCAAGGATCCGGAGGGCAAATACCGATTGTATTACAAATCTTGGAACGACTCCGATTATGTGAACGGTACTGGTAGTGTTAGAGGCAACCGGAAATACGGACTGGCCATTTCAGATAGCTTGCGTGGCCCCTACAAACGCATTGCAGAAAACCCGATTGTGGATTTCTCCAAATATGGCGACAACAAGCAAGTGGAGGATGCGTACATTTGGTTGGACAAAACAGGATACCACATGCTGATGCGCGACATGGGTTTCTACAACAATACGGTCGGCTTGTACTTTGATTCGAAGGACGGCATCCATTGGGGAGAACCTAAAATCGGTTGGTATGGGCTGAATGCATACGTTCAGGAACCGACACCACCCACCAACCTGAATCGTTACGGCAGGCTGGAACGTCCACAGTTGTTATTCAAAAACGGGAAACCGGCTTATCTTTTCAATGCTGCTCAAGGCGGTGCTTATGGGACCGCCTCTGGTTTCGTATTTAAAATAAACTGAACGATGCAGACATTGATCGAATGGAGTTATTTGGGTTTATTCATCGCCACTTTCCTAGCCGGCAGCATTTTGCCGTTCAGTTCAGAAGCCGTTTTGAGCGGAGTATTGGCCATGGGAGCCAACGGTTGGGGCTGCATCGCAGCTGCCACGGCAGGCAATTTTTTGGGTGGCATGTCATGCTACTGGATCGGTCACTTCGGAAAAATCGAATGGATTGAAAAGTACCTGAAGGTCAAGCCCGATAAGTTGCATAAATACCTGAATTACATGCAAGGAAAAGGTTCCTGGATGGCCTTCTTCACGTTCGTACCCGTAGTGGGCGACTTACTGGCCGTTACGTTGGGCTACATGCGCGCAAACGTTTGGGTGACCGGGTTGGCCATGCTGATCGGAAAGTTCCTGCGGTACTGGCTTTGGATGATCATTACCTATAAAGTCATGGGGTTTTTCTAATTTTGTTATATTTGCATTCAGATACTCCAAGCATTAACTTTTAAAATCAATTTTGAAATGGATACGAAAAATCAAGTCTTTGAAGCAATGAAAAGTGCCGGTAAGCCCGTCAACGCGGGTAAAATCGTAGAATTGACAGGCATCGACCGCAAAGAAGTCGACAAAGCCATGAAGCAATTGAAGGCCGAAGGCGCCATTGTTTCTCCCAAAGTTTGTTTCTGGGAACCCGCCAAATAAGCATGATTCCACTCATTCGACTGCACGACGTGATGCTCAGGCATCCCGACGTGCAGTTTGCCACTTCCCTGAACTGGTCGCTTTACCCTGGTGAGCATTGGGCGTTCATCGGGCCGAACGGTTCGGGGAAAACGCTTTTCATTGACGCAATAACTGGTAAGCTCGCGCTGAAATCCGGCTTGAGGGATTACCCTTTGTTGGAATCGCTTGGCGTGCCTGTTTCTGAAGCCGTCAAAGCCATGGCATTCAGGGACATCACCTCCCTAACCGGCGACTACGAACACTCCGCCTACCAGCAACGCTGGAATTCACAAGAGGCAGAATCATCTCCCGAAGTTCGCAGCCTGCTGACACTCCATCCGGATGCCGACTATTCAAACCGCATACTCGATTTGCTGGGCGTCCGTCCCTTGCTGGATCGCAAAATGATTCACCTCTCCAGTGGTGAGCTTCGAAAATTTCTGATCGTCCGCGCCCTGATGACCAGACCGAGGGTATTGATACTTGATAATCCGTTTATTGGTCTGGATGCACCTTCGCGCGAACAATTGAACAAGGTATTGGAACTACTTTCCGGCATGGTGGACTTGCAAATCCTTTTTGTTTTGTCCAATCCATCGGACATTCCCTCCTTTATCAACCACGTTTTACCCATTTCAGACCGGAAATTGGAACAAAGCTACACTCCATCCGAGTTTATCTCCAATACGCAACTTTTGAGACAACTCTTTCCGCTTCTGGAAACAAATAGGTGCGAACGGGTATTTGAAAAATTTAAATCTGCAGATTTCACCAAAGAAAGCAAAGACGAAAAAAGCGATGAAACGTCCGAAGTCGTCAAGTTGTGCAACATACACATCGGTTACGACCAACGTACCATCTTGAAGGATATGAACTGGACCGTCCTTAAGGGCGAGCGTTGGGCTCTGCTTGGTCCCAACGGTGCCGGAAAATCCACCTTGCTCAGCATTGTTTGTGCGGACAATCCCCAGTCGTACGCCAACGACATCCGCCTGTTCGGTCGCAAGCGCGGCACCGGAGAAAGCATCTGGGACATCAAACGGCACATCGGCTACGTTTCGCCCGAGATGCACAATTATTATTTGAAGAACGTGCCCTGCAAGGACATTGTAGGTTCAGGGCTATTCGATACCATCGGATTGTATCGCAAATGCAATGAAGCCCAACTGGAGCAATGCGCCAAGTGGATGAAAATATTCGGTATCTTTGCGCTCGCGGAAAAATCTTTCCGGAACATTTCCTCGGGAGAACAAAGGCTGTGCCTGTTGGCGCGTGCGTTCGTCAAAGAGCCGGACTTGCTTATCCTGGACGAACCGCTTCACGGGCTGGACGTTTCCAACAAACTGAAAACGAAAAAAATCATCGAAGACTATTGCTCCGATCCCGATAAAACCTTGATTTACGTCACGCATTATATACACGAAATCCCCGATTGCATCCATAAGCAGTTCTTACTAACCAAAAACCAGTAAAAATGTTTTACAAAACAAGCAATCCGGTACAATGTTTTCACAGATGGACCCGCAAAAGCTACGCGATTTTCGCCAGCCTGCACAAAGTCGTCAAAATCGGCGTCGTCACGTTCGCCTGCACGTTGGTGCAGTTGAGTTACGAACCGCTTTTAGCCGACGTGCAGGACAGCACCAGCCGTGCAGGAGTCAATCTGGACGATGTCATAGTATCGGAGGACCAGCCTGTGGCATGGTCCGGAAACGCAAGGCTCGTCCAAGTGACGGAACGCCGCGAAATCAGTTCGTCACCGGCCAAGAGCCTTGACAATCTACTCGAATCCATAGCCGGCGTGGACATCCGGCAACGCGGCAGCGACGGCGTACAAGCCGATGTCAGCATTCGCGGAGGGTCGTTTGACCAAGTCCTCATCCTACTTAACGGTATTAACATCACCGACCCCCAGACCGGCCATTTCAGCCTTGACTTACCGGTCGAACTCCAAAACATCCAACGCATCGAACTTCTTCAGGGTCCAAATTCCCGCATTTGGGGACCAAACGCCTACAGCGGTGTCATCAACATCGTGACCGGGCAGGATTCCAAAGAACCTGGAACCAGGTTTCAGGGCCAAATTGGAGGCGGAAGTTTCGGCTTCTTGAACGGAAGTGGATCCGTCGACTTCAACAGTCAGCGTTGGAACTCCACGTTGTCGGCATCCTACAAGAAAAGCGACGGATACAGGGTCAACACCGACTTCGAATTTTTCAACAGCCTTTTCCAGACAAAGTACCGTTCAAATGGGCTTGGAGACTTTCAATTTCAAGCGGGGTACCAACAGAAGGCATTCGGAGCCAACAGTTTTTACACCTTCGCCTATCCCAACCAGTTTGAGCGCACAAAGACCTTGTTTTCGGCGTTGAATTGGGAAAAGAAATTCGGAAATACGAGTTTGGAAGCACAGCTTAGCGAACGCATCCACCACGACCGCTTCGAACTCTTCCGGAACTTTGAAAATAAAGCAACCTGGTATACCGGGCACAATTACCACCTGACATCCGTAACTTCTGGAATTTTGATGCTCCACCAGCGCAGTCGATTCGGCAAAACAACCGTTGGAATGGACATCCGCAACGAACAAATCTTAAGTAACGTCTTGGGCGTTTCCATCCCCTCCCCCCGAAGCGATTTCTTCGATGAAACGGGAACTTTCACAAAGTCAAAAAGCCGAACGAATCTTAGATTGTTTGCCGATCAGACCGTTTATTTGGGCGAGGCATTAAAGTTATCAGGCGGTATTTCGGGCAACTTGCACACCGATTTCAAGCCTTATATTCTTGGTGGAATGGATGTTTCATACAGACTTAACAAAAACCTTTACTTGAACGCGAGCGTGAACCATTCCTATCGGCTGCCCACCTTCACCGATTTATATTACAAATCGGCTACTCAGATAAGCAATCCAGACTTAAATCCCGAACAATCAACCACTTATGACCTCGGGGGCCAGTTTCAACAGGGCTACTTCAGAGTCTCTGCCACAGGCTTTTACCGTCACGGAACGAATGTGATCGATTGGATTAAACAACCCGATTCGACCAAGTGGGTGTGTCGCAATGAGACGGCTTTAAATACTACCGGTGGTGAACTGACAGCCGAATTTAAAAATCTCAAGAGCTTTTTCCAAGTTGTCCGAATCACTTGGAATGGTCTTACTATGGACAAAAATGCTTCTGGATACGACTCCAAATATGCCTTGGATTACTTACGCAAAAAAATCACGCTGCACTTGGAACACGCGTTATGGAGTCAACAAACATTCGGTTCACTTTCAGCCACATGGAATGCCACATGGCAGGACCGAGCTGGCACCTACACCGATTTCAGCACTCAAAAATTGACGGACTATCAACCTTATGCCCTGACTGACCTTCGGCTTAGTTGGCAAAAAAGGGGATATCGGGTGTTTTGTGATTTGAACAATCTGTTTGACGTGCAATACGCCGACTTTGGAGGATTGACCCAACCAGGCCGATCCATACGAGCAACATTTCAAGTGACTTTATAATCTGTAAATGCAAAAGGGGAAAACGGGAGACTTCAAAAAAAGCCTCCCGTTTTTATTTTACCGTGATTTATTTTACCGTGATTTCGACATCCATGACGGAAACAACATCGCCCGGTCTGATCTTGGCACGCTTTCGGTAATCCACCACACCGTTCAACAAAACCTGACCTTCCACGACCAGCATCTGGGCTTCACCGCCGGAATTGGCTACTTGGGTTACTTTAAGCAGTTGAACCAAGGGAATGAAATCCTCCCCTTCCCGCATCGTGAAATCAATCTTATTCTTCATAGTTCCATTAATTATTTAGTCTCTGACCAAGACAAAGGTAGCTAAAATGCGTATATTCGCATACAAATTCAAAAATCACACCCAATTATGGAACCAAAAATACTGAAAGTTGCGCTTGCCGCACAGCGTGTTGAAATCACGGAATATCACGTCTACCATCGCCTGGCCGACCGGACCAAAGACCCCAAGAATGCAGCCATTTTGCGCAAGATAGGCGATCAGGAAAAGGGACATGCCGCCTATTGGCAAAAAAAGACAGGTGTCACTGTAAAACCGAACACATGGGCTGTCTTTCGCTATGTGATGTTGGCCACGATTTTGGGGCCTACGTTTGTATTGAAACAAATGGAAAAAAACGAGGGCACTGGCTCCAAATTGTACAAAGGTCTTTCCGATGAATTTCCGGAAGTGGCACAGTTCTCATTGGATGAAGCCGCTCATGAGAAGGAAATTCTGAACATGATCGAAGAAGAACGCCTGCAATACGTCGGGTCCATCGTTCTTGGATTGAATGACGCATTGGTTGAGCTTACGGGCGCCTTAGCCGGCTTTACGCTGGCTTTGGGCGATACACGGTTCATTTCGCTGGCTGGGCTCGTTACTGGCATTGCAGCAGCCATGTCCATGACGGCTTCCGCTTACCTTTCCTCCAAATCGGATGGCGATCCCAAAGCCAAGCGTTCGGCAGTTTACACTGGCGTGGCGTATTTGATTACAGTTGTATTGCTGATATTACCCTTCCTGCTGATTTCCAGCAAGTTCCTGGCATTGGGCATTACTTTGGCCATTGGAGTGCTTATCATTTTCTGTTTCAACTACTACATCTCAGTTGCCAAAGATTTGGACTTCAAAGCACGGTTTACTGAAATGACAGTTATTAGCTTAAGTGTTGCCTTAATTTCCTTTTTGATCGGATATGGCTTAAAGTTTTTACTTGGCGTGGATGCCTAAGATGCCTTTATGGTTTTTATCGCTTGCTCAATTATCGTATCAATATTTTTTGAGATGTCTGTTGAAAGCATATCCACTTTCACATCCGGAGCCAAGCCCCATTCGGTATGATTCATCGATGCATCAAACATCGGACAGGCAGAAAAACGGACCAACCAGCCATTTGGGAGTTCATTCGACATTGGTAAGCCACCACCACCACCGGTACGGTCACCGATTATCGTTGCATTCGGCGCATATTTCATTTGGGAAACAAACGAATTGGTAGCACTGTACGACAACCGATTGGTCAGAACTGCAACCGGTTTGCTCCAATGCAGAGAGTCACTTTTTTCGGTATAAAGTGCAATGGGTTTGGAAAAATCCGAATGTCCGTTTCCCGATTTATGAACCATATAGCCTGTCAGCGTCCGTACACTGAAAAAACAGGAGGCTAATGATTCAGCTGAAGTCAGGTAACCCCCACCATTGTCACGAACATCGAGGATGATGCCCTTGCAATCCGAAAAATAGCTGAAAATATTTTTCAAATTGCTTTTTGAAAATGCTGATGAAAAGTCACCATAGTAAATGTATCCAATGTCCCCGCCATCAATCTTGCCATACCGAATACCATCCGATATTCGGTAATTCGAGCCTAGGTAACGTAGTGAATAAATGATGTCAGCCTGAAAATTGGAGGGATAATCTTCAAACCATTTCCAGTAACGGCTCACGTCGAAATCGGAATAAAGATTGACGTGGCCATCCTTCAGTTCATTCAACATACTTCCCATCAAATCAAAAAAAGCAATCTCGGTCGAAACCGAACTTAATCGGTTCTGGTATACCACATGAATGGAATCCCATTTGATTTGTTTGTAATCCAAATAACAATACCGCTGATCGATGGTGTTCCAAAGGGCATCGAAATTGCCCTGCCAGGTATTCGGGTACGTTACCGGATCCTCCACGCAAGATGGAAGAATCAAGACTAAAAGAAACAAGAGTCTGAACCGTTTTTTCATCGCTTTACCATTCTGAACTGATAAATTCTGCCGGAGCCGGGTGTTTGCTTCCACCAAACAACACAAGGTCATACGTGAGACCTACTTGAAGACTGGTTATGTTTCGCTTAAAAACCATATTGTTGGCCGCGTATTTTAAATATTCGGTATGAAGACCCAAATTCAAAATAGAGTTTCTAAGCGGAATTTGAACCAAGTATCTAGCGTTCAGCCCGTTTTTATTATGTAAGGAAGTCAAATGTATGAGGTTTTCGTAGTTGTGAAGGTAATAGATTTCCGAATAGGATTCTCCACGGATGGGTACAAACATGAGCCCAAGCAAGGGTGTCTGAAAATCGGCTTGAATACGTAAAGTTCGTTTCCATAAGGGAAAATCGTAACGAAAAGTGGCGGCAAAATTCAAATTGGTTGCCAAATCGATGTTGCCTGCATTATTGACATTCCTGCTATAACCTTTCACACCCAGATCGGCATCCATCGTACCACCTATAAGTACTTGAAAATGAGGAAGTGGATGGTAGTGTACTTGCAAGCCATAGCCGAATGTTCCGCCGCAATACGAAATGGAGGCCGATTGGGGTTGATTCATGGCTACACCTGCATTGATCACAACATCTGTACGCTGGGAAAGCCTGGTGTTTTCGGAATGTAAGAAACGACGGGTGGAATTGTTGAATTGCAGACCATAACCCCTATACGGAAGGTCAGAAAGATAAGCATCGTTCATGTCCATGATTGACCATCCAAACTGCGTGGAAACCGACGTGAGCAAAATTTTTTTATCTTCTTGTTGCTGTGCCACAACGCCCGAAATACAACCGAGAGCCATACCCAACGCCATCCAAAATCCTTTGTACATGATTTTTTTTGCTTTGATATCCCCAAATGTAGTAAAAATCAATATATTCGCAGCAAATACATCAATAATGAATGTAACAAAAAGCGTTAACGAATACATTGCCCTTTTTGAAGCCCCGATTCAAATCCTACTGAAACAAATGCGGGGAATCATTCGGGAAGCTGCACCAGACGCAAAGGAGGAAATCAGTTACGGAATGCCTGCCTATCGGCAAAAGAGCGTTTTGGTTTATTTCTCGGCAACCAAAAAACACATTGGGTTTTACCCCACCGGATCGGGTGTTGCCGCTTTTGCTGACGAGCTGACGGAACTTGGTTACACGTTTTCCAAAGGAGCCATTCAATTACCCATGAACAAGCCGCTACCTAAAGAACTTATTCAGAGGATTGTGCGTTTTCGCATTCAGGATGACAAACTTCGTTCGAAAAAATAATCATTTGATTATCTGCAACTTTTTCCACTTACCAGTTTTGAACCGTCTGTAAATGACAAAGCAAAACAGCAGATAAATTGCCACGATGATAAACCAGGCAAAAGGAACCGATGTGTGGAAAACGTACAAACAAAGGTAAAGCAAGGGTATGAACGCCCAATTGGCTCCAACCGAAACCATCATAGTATATAAGGTGTCACCGGCACCGCGCAAGGTTCCGATAAGCGAAACCATCACTGCTTGCGCCAACACATAAAGTGAAGCGATACGAATCATGTCCACCGCAATAGGAACCGCCCTTTCAAAATAGGGGCTGAACTCTTTAGGATGAAAGACCCTGACCAAGGTTTCGGGTATGAATAGGAATAAAAAGAGAATTACAATGGAATACCCCATGCCCGTTTTGATGGCAGAAATGGCCGAGCGATGCGCCGCCTGAGGCCTCCCCGCTCCCATGTACCGACCAGCCAGACTGGTCACTGCAATTTCAACACCTAGCAAAGGTATGAACGACACCAGATCGTAATTGAACATAATCGTAACGGCGGTTGCTTCTGCCTGTCCCTGAGATTGATACATCGCTGTCATCAAGAAAAATGCCAAAAAATTCAGAAACATCTCCAGACCTGCCGGATAACCGTATTTGACCAGTTTTTTCATGATGGCCGGCTGAAATCGGAACGAATGGGCTAAATCAAACCTAGACCTGTTGGTTGGCCTGAAATAAGCGATCAACAAAATGGTCAGTGCCGATGCACCTCCGATGACGGTTGCCAAAGCCGCACCCTGAACGCCCATGGCTGGAAAACCAAGTTTTCCGAAAATAAGGATGTAATCCAACCCTACGTTCACCACCATAGCCGTAACGGAGGCAGTCATGACAATTCTGGACTTGCCGATGCCAGCGAAAAAACAACCCATTGTCATCCGAAGCATGCCGAACAAGCCGCCCCATACAAGCACATCCATGTACTGTATCTGGTAATGAATCTGCGTTGCAGATAAATGCATGGTATAAAAAAAACTTTGAGCCAACGGTTTCAGCAGAAGGATTACAGGCCAAGCTACTAAGGTTATCAAAATGGCCTGAAAAGTAGCCTGAGGTGCTTTGCGCAGAGCCCCTGAACCATAATATTGTGCGACCAAAGCTGTGGAATAGCCAGTCAATCCCATAAAGAAAAATAGAAGCATTTGATATGAAACACCACCTCCGAGTGCCGCATTCATTTGTTCCGAACCAACTCTGGACAAAAAGAGTCTGTCTGTAAAAGTCATGACTCCGTCAGCAGCCGTGGAAATCACCATGGGTAGAGCAATGGCCAGTAAGTCGGGAACACCGCCGGGTTTGTTGGAGCTTAGGAGTCTCTTCAGTTGCATATTTTACAAAATTAGACAAAAAAAGGGGACACCCGCAATAGGTATCCCCAAATGAATTCATCAAAAATATTTATCGAATGCTTGATTGATTATGTTGACGCTTACAATTGTCAAGTGTTGACTTCTACTGAATAAGGTTTACATTATTTGGTTTATATTGTGTAATTTTTTTCAGTAGAAGACATTATCTTTGCAATCTCAAACGCATCCTATAATATGAAATCGGCAGAGGAAATCAAAGAATTCACCCGCTTTCTGGCAGACTACGCAACCAGTTTGTTGGGGTCGGGCGTCCACACATCCCGCGTCTTGCGGAATTCAGGCCGCATAGCCAGTTCCATGGGGCTTCAGGTTCACATGACCACCTTTCAGAAATCCATCATCATGACCGTGGCCGATACGGACGGTACGAATGTACATACCGAAGTGCTCGAAATTCCAGGCATGCCCATCAGTTTTGAATACAATTCGGAACTCAGTTCGCTCAGTTGGGAAGCATTCGACAAGCACCTGTCCATCAAAGAACTCCGTCTCAAATTCGAGGAAATAAAAACCAGACCCAAAATGGCCTCCTGGTTGCTCATCTTACTGGTCGGATTCGCCAATGCCTCCTTTTGTCGCTTGTTCGGCGGTGATCTTGGTGCTGTCCTTATCGTCTTTCTCACTACGATGTTGGGATTTTTCTTGCGACTGCAAATGCAGAAACGGGGCTTCAACCACTTCATCGTCTTTACAACAGCCTCCTTTATCACTTCCCTCACAGCCTCATCGGCCCTATTGTTCGATGCCACGGCAGAAATCGCCGTCGCCACCAGCGTACTGTACTTGATTCCAGGCGTTCCGCTCATAAACGGTGTCATCGACATTTTGGAAGGCCATACCCTGACCGGTGTTTCCAGGCTCATTCAGGCATTTCTATTGGTGCTTTGCATTGCTGCAGGCCTTTCCCTTTCCATCTTCATGTTCCAAAATAGTTTGCTATGATCGCCGAAATAATCATGGACGGACTTCTGGCAGCCATAGCCGGAATCGGATTCGGAGCCATTTCGCATCCACCTAGACGCGCATTCCTGTACATCGGCATCCTAGCCGCAGTTGGACATGCCCTTCGCTATTACCTGATGCACGCCCTGCAAGTCGATATCGCAGCAGCTTCGTTCTGCGCTTCCATCATCATTGGTTTGTTTACACTTTGGTTCGGCCGCATCACCTATTGCCCCATGACGGTTTTATACATACCCGCCTTGTTGCCTATGGTGCCTGGCATGTACGCATACAAAACTGTTTTCGGCTTGATGATGTTCATGCAACACCTCAAAGATGAAGTGCTGGCCCCCAAATACCTCATCGAAACGTTCAGCAACGCCGTAGTTACTGTCAGCACCGTTTTCCTGCTTGCCTTAGGCGCCACCCTTATGATCTTCATTTTCCCCAAGCGTGCGTATTCGATGACACGGAAATAGTATAAAAATGTATTTTTTATACTGCTATTTCAAATAAAGGTGTTTCTTTTGTAAAAAAATAAACCCTTATGAAGAAATACGCTTTCATCCTGGTCGCTTTACTGGCAAGTATGGCATCCTGCACCTCACCCAAAACAAACGGCCCCGATGCATTGGCTGCACACATCGATTCGACAATCGTTCCTGGTGATGACTTTTTTTCGTATGCTAACGGTTCTTGGTTCAAACAACATCCCATTCCAGCCAGCGAACAAAGCAACGGCATTTTCCAATTGGTACAAGACACGATCAATGCACAGATCCGACAGATTTGCGAAACATCCGCTGCCGAAACAAATGCCGCCAAGGGTAGCAACAAGCAGAAAATCGGTGATTTCTTCTATTCGGGAATGGACAGCGTATCTTTAAACAAAAAAGGTATCAGCGACTTGAAAGCCGACATCGACCGTATCGACCAAATCAAGGATCTGAAAGGCATTATACAGGAAGCCGCTTTCATTCATTCCGTTTCGGGTGCGCCCCTATTTAGTTTCTGGGTTTCGCAAGACGACAAGAACAGCAGCAAATACCAAGTGTTCATCCATCAAGGTGGATTGAGCCTGCCGGACAGATCGTATTATTTCGACACCGATGCCCGTACCAAAAACGTTCGCTCAACGTTCGTTGTTCATGTTGGCAAAATGTACGAAATCATGGGTTATACGGTTCCGCAGGCAAAAGCAGCCGCTACCAAGTTGATGGAAATCGAAACGACATTGGCCAAGATTTCCAGAAAACGCGAAGACCTCCGCGACCCTATAGCCAATTACAACAAAATGACGTTCAACTCCTTGAAGAAACTAACGCCGAGTATTGACTGGGCTATGTTTCTGAAAGACGTCGGGTTGACCAAAGTGGATACTGTTATTGTTGGTCAACCTGAATTCCTGACGGCTTTAGACGGCGCTCTTCAAAAATATTCCCAGCAAGATTGGAAAAACTACTTGAAATTCCATCTGCTGAACGGGTTGTCCGAATTCATGGACGACCAGACCTACTTGGAAGATTTCAACTTTTATTCCAAGACCTTGCGCGGCATTCAAGAACCCAAACCACGTTGGAAACGGGTGGTTGAAAACACGGACGGCTCTTTGGGTGAACTAATCGGCCAAGTCTATGTAAAAGACTATTTACCCAAAGGCACCAAAGAAAAGCTGCTTGAGATTGGCAATGCCATTAAAGTCGTATTTGCCGAACGCATCAAAGGACTCGACTGGATGAGCGCCGCAACGAAGGAAAAAGCGCTGAAGAAGCTCGATGCCGTCATTATGAAGGTGGGCTATCCAGACAAATGGAAAGATTTGAGCAACTTGCATGTCGATCGCAGTTCGTATGTTAAAAATGTGATGAGCGCCAATAAATGGGGTTTCCAGTATATGATCAACAAATATGGAAAACCGGTCGACCGCTTGGAATGGGGCATGCAGCCGCAAACATACAACGCCTATTACAACCCTTCCAACAACGAAATTGTGATTCCTGGTTGCAACATCACTGTTCCAGGCTACGAAGGCAAGATGGCGGATGATGCCATCCTGTACGCCATTATCGGTGGTTCCACATTCGGCCATGAAATCACCCATGGATTCGACGACCAAGGTTGCAAATTCGATGCAACCGGAAACCTGAACAATTGGTGGACGCGTGAGGACAGCATCAAATTCAGCCAACGGACCAAAATGATTGTGGAGCAGTTCAACGACTATGTTGTTGTAGATAAATTGCACATCAACGGTGAAAATACACAGGGTGAGAACATTGCTGACCTGGGTGGTGTGGTCATGGGTTACGAAGCATTCAAGAAAACGAAGCAATTCAAGGAAAACCAAGTCATTGCAGGTCTCACGCCCAATCAACGTTACTTTTTAGGATATGCGCTGGCCTGGATGCTGAACATTCGGCCGGAAGCCTTGGCCAATCAGGTTAAATGCGATGAACATTCCCCAGCCAAATACCGAATCATCGGGCCGTTGTCGGACATACCTGAATTTTTCACTACGTTTAACGTCAAGGAAGGAAACAAAATGTATCGTTCCAAAGATAAACTTGTAAAAATCTGGTAAATAGTTATTTAACCTTCAGCTTTAAGCCAATTCTCAGGTTGGAATTCTCCATCTGGTTCAATTCCTGAAGTTGATTCACCGTGGTTCCAAAACGTTTGGAAAGCGAATACAACGTATCCCCTTTGCGTATGATGACAGCGTCACCGACCAAAGGGGATACTGTATTTTCGGAAGGGGCAGCTTCAAGATTATCCGGCGTTTCAGCCTTATTGGAAAGTTGAATTGGAGCAGCATCGGCCAATTCTGGCATCTGGGATTTAATAACCAGCGAATACGTTACCAATTTATCCTTCATGGCATCCTTGACCTGGCAATTCTTAAAATCAAAGTATTTCTCTGCATTCTGGGCAATATGGTTGAATCGGATTTCAAAATGCAAATGGTCTGTTGTAGCACGACCAGTACGTCCGCCCAAGCCAACTACCTGTCCAGCCTTGACACTGTCCCCATTCTGAACCAGGCATTTGCTCAAGTGCGAATAATACGTTTCTATGTTGTTGGGATGTTTGAGTATCACCAAATTACCATAGCCCGAATACGGACAAGCCTTGGTTACCAAACCGTCAAAGGCTGCCCTGACCGTGTCACCGTGTTGCAATTTGACATCGGTACCCGCATGGAAATGACTTCCTCTATAGCCGAACGGGCTAATGACCTTCCCTTTTATGGGTGAAAAATACCCGTTAAGTACTGTATCTGTCTGAAATGAAATGATTTGATCGCCTACTTTAGGCTTATCCACATCAGCGGCCTGACCTGCAAATCGCATGCAAGTCAACAAGCCAACAATAAAAAATAATTTCAGAAATCCGTGTTTTTCAATCATTCCGTTCGTAAAAATCATATCGTTTCGTTAAGTAAGAAAGCCAAATCTAAACAAAATGGCCCATACTTCAAAACCATTTAAGAAACTAAAACGGTTTTTAACTTACTGAATTCGGCCTTTTACAGCGCTTGATTTGACTTTTCAGCATCCAGATCCGCTTTGGATTTACTGCGAGTTACAATATATACGCCGACAAAAACCAACACCGAAGCAATCACTTTTGTGACCGTCACAATTCCAGTACCGGTAAATACAGCCAGCGCGGTTGCCACGATGGGCAACACATAATTGTACATAGCCTGAGTTGTCGGACGCAATCTTTTCTGTGCCACTGGAATGAGGAAATAGGGAATAATCGTGGCAAAAACCAACACAAAACCGAGCGCAAGCCAATTCTGAGTGCCCAAACCTGGAAAATCAATGATGGTCACGGACTTAATGCTGAAAGGCATAATCAAGACAACAGCAAAAAGGAACATCCATTTCATGACGGTCACCGGCGAATACCGCTGAGAAATGGGCTTCGTAATCACCAAAAAAGACGAATAAGCCGCACAACTGGCCAGACACAACATATCACCCAACAAACTACTTTCTTTGTCAAAGCTATGGATGGAATTCAAAATTAAAAAGATTGCTCCAACTCCACCAATGATTACGCCCACTATTTTCATCCATGAAATCGGTTCTTTTAGAATCATGGCGGAAAAAATCATGGTCAACATTGGCACCGTCGTCGAAATGATGGAAGCATTGATGGATGATGTTCTGGAAAGTCCTTGTACAAAAAGGATCTGGTTGAGCATCAGTCCCAGAGCCGAGCCGCCCAGCAAAATCAACAAATCCCTTCGACCAACCTTTTCCGATTTCATGAATAAGCTGATGAGCCAAAAAGCAGCTGCTCCAGCCATAAAACGCAGGGCATTGAGACTCACCGGACTGACGGTTCCGTTCAGCAAACTTTTAGAAATCACAAAGTTCAGTCCAAAAAAGATACTGGAGCAAAGAAGGGCTATATGGCCTTGATATTGTTTGGGAGTATTCATTTCGTATGTTTGATAACCTGATGTAAATTTAGGTATTATTTCCGGACTCTTGTCAAAAGCGAATTCAACCAACCTTTTTTGGCAATATGTACTCCTTTCTGCACCATAGAATCATTTACTTTGCATACAAATACCAACCTTCTACTATGAAAAACTTCCTAAAATACCTGTTTGTTGTAATTGGTCTCTGTATGTCAACTCTTGCCTTTGCTGAAGCAACTCCTGCCTTTCCCGGAGCTGAAGGATTTGGGCGCTATACGACCGGTGGTCGTGGTGGTGCTGTTTATCACGTCACATCGCTTGCCGACGACGGTTCAAATGGAACTTTACGATGGGCACTGAACAGAGGAGGCAAAAGAACGGTCGTTTTTGATGTTTCAGGTACGATACACCTGTGGCTAACCATGAGGGTGATGGCCTTGGCGGCATGGACCAGCAAAATTTCATCGTATCACAAAGCCTTCGCAACGCGGGTCACGTGAAGGGTGCACACGGCTATGGAGGCAACTGGGGTGGATCGGGTGCAAGCTTCCATCACAACTTGTTGGCACACCACGACAGCCGTACACCGCGTTTAGGTCCGCGTCCCGGAACACAAACCGACGAACGGATGGACATGCGCAACAATGTCATTTACAATTGGGCAGGCAACGATTGTTATGGAGGGGAAGGTATGAAGGTGAACATGGTCAATAATTATTACAAACCTGGCCCCGGCACCAAGCAACGAAACGCTGCCATTCAATACCGAATAGCCGGTATTGGCATCCGTACGACAGACTACTGCAACACTTATCCTGCATTTGCACCAATGCTGCATACTTGGGGCAAATTTTTCGTCAATGCCAATTACATCGACGAAAATGCCGAAGTGACAGCCAACAACTGGACCAAAGGCATTTATGCACAGATTTCCAATTCAACTGTCGATAACCTATTCACTCCTGTCACGATGGATACCATGAAACTACAGGCTCCCATCGATTACATTTACACCACCACTCAAACACCTGCCATAGCTTACGAAAAAGTACTGCAATTTGCAGGAGCTTCCCTTTCTCGTGATTGGGTAGATTCGCTGATGGTCAGTGACACCCGAAATGGAGTAGCATCAAACCGATTCCCACTTCTTCCGATCCAAACGAGCTCATCAGTGTCTTTGGAATCGACGGTCGAATCGTACGCACAAATGTACCGCGACAACAAGCAACCAACAATCTTCCTAAAGGTATTTACATTCTGGACGGACAAAAAATCGCCGTCAGCAAATAATTTCTAATTTTTCTTTGATTTTCCTTTATGGCACTCTATCTTAGTGGAGAGTTCAATAGTGGACCCACCAAATTAGAATGCTATGAAAAAACAATTTATCAGCATGGCGTTGTTTGTGCTCGCCATTTTTCAGGCGCATGCTTTAACCTACTCTGTAACCGTACCTGCCAGTACAAACGAATGCTTCATTGTTGGTGAAATGAACAATTGGACCCAGCAACCCATGACCAAAGTGGACGCTACCCACTTCACCATTGAAATTGCATCCGCCACTAAGATCCAGAAATACAAATATTGCTCAGGGCCAGGTTGGGGTTATATGGAATGGGACCCTAACAGTCAACATAAACAAATTGACAGACAGTATGTTGAAAATGATACCGTAACCCAATGGGCCTCCATCTACGACAAAACACATCCTGACACAGAATTAACCTACACTGTAACGGTTCCCGAAGGCACAAAAAGTTGTTTTATTGCAGGAGGTTGGGATGGTTGGCATCAATTTTCCGAGATGAAAAAGGTGAATGACAACACATTTGCTGTCACATTCAAATCCAATATAGCCCTTAAATATGTATATCTTTTAGGAGCCGATTGGAAACTGATGGAATTAAAAACAAGCGCCAGAGAACCCAACGTCCGATCCTATTCTGCAAATGATGTCATTGAGAATTGGAATACGTTGGTAAAGCCTAAATAACCTTGTTCATAATCCCAACGTTTAAAAACAACCTAAAAACTGTAACGATTCACTCCCAACCATCGAACCTCTTTCGTCAATCACGAAAACCATTTTCAAAAAAGTCTATTTCATAGAAATGCTTGCCGTTGTGTATTCTCCGGAATGTATCATAATGGTTTTCAAGCTTTAAAAAATGGATTGATGCACAATGATTAGCAACCTTTCCCATCGTTTTACTGATGATACTATCGGGTATTCCACCTCCAAGATTGACAACAAATGAGCTTTCAAACAAACGCCGAAAATCCAAAGCTCATCCAAATTCCATATTTCTCAACCAAAACGCTTTTATTGATTTAAAGCCCACCACCATGCCACCCAGCGCCGTCAAAACCGTCCGTCAAATTATCTACTACCAGTACGCCAAAATCATTTCCGAAGCCTCCGGATTCAGCAAAACCAACTACGGCATCATCATGGGCAGCTGGAAAAGGCTCTGCTCCGGCGAAATCCAATGGTCCACCTCCGTCCGCGAATGGCTCAAGGAAAAGGAACACCCCAACCACTGCATCTATTGCGGCAAAGAAGACAAGTTAACGGTCGAACACATCCTTCCACGCCACTGCGGCGGCGAAGACATCCCCGAAAACGTCGTCATGGTCTGCCAATCCTGCAACTCATCCAAAGGCAAGAAACGCCTCTACGAATGGCGCGGCCTCGATGCCAAAGACAATCACCACCGCATCGCCGAAGGCAAATACCTCAAATACCTCCACCACCTCCACGAAACCCGCGGCACCCTCGATCTTGACTCCGTCTCCCAACTCTGCCCCACCTGCAACCTCGGCCCCCTCTGCGAACGCGACAACACCGTTGGCAAACTTACGGTGTACTGCATTGAGGGGTGCTTCCATAAAGCGTAATCACTACCGAACCCGAACTGCCTCCAACAAGTTTCTATAAAGCACATCCAGCAACGCATTTAACGTTGCCCTCCGTTTCTTTGGCGTCAACTGACACTCCCAAATAACGACCACGTCCCAGCCAAGCCTCTGCAATTTTTCAATAGACTCAACATCCCTCTGCCTATTCCGCTCAATCTTCCCCGACCAAAACTCCACTCTTGTTTTGGGCATCCTGAACTTCTTACACCCCTCATGCCCATGCCAGAAACACCCATTCACCAGCACCACCGTCCTACACTTCCGAATCACAATATCGGGCGTTCCTGGCATGGTCTTCAAATTCTTACGATAGCGGAAACCATTGTCGCATAGAAACTTCCGCACCAAAATCTCGGGCTTGGTGTTGGTGGAGCGGATTTTGGACATGACGGAGCTTCGGGCCTCTAATGAAAAGATATCAGCCATGGTATCATTTTATTGAAAAATTGGTGAAAAAAGACTATCAACTTGGACCATTATTCATATCATATGAATCGTCAATGTACTAAAAAAAACTACATTATTATTTCGTTATTCATTTCAAATATTGTTCATAAGTTATTCAATTCTGTCAATTGTAATCAAATCAAAATTCCTATCTTGCAATTACAAAAATTGAATATAAATCGATGAAATTAAAAGAAACAATATCACTTGAAGAGGTTTGTGGTCAAACATTTAAGTTGAGAGTCGTTGAAGTTTCGGACTACGGAAAAGCTGCCTTCACTCACTATTTACACAATAGTCAAAAAGAGATTTCAGATTACTTTAAAAAAGAAGCCATTCAACATGTAAAAAGGGCACTAGAATATAAATTTCCAAGTGAAGACATAAATACTAAAGTAGCTGAGACTGCTTTGCAAAACATTTTATTTGACTTTAAATCTGAAGTTCCATTTCCAGAGCCTGATGCACCAACATTTAAGTTTATTGATTTATTTGCTGGCATAGGCGGTTTTAGAATTTCAATGCAAAGATTGGGTGGAAAATGCATATTCACTAGTGAATGGGATGAACAAGCAAAGAAAACTTACGAAGTAAATTTTGGCGAGGTTCCATTTGGTGATATTACAAAAGAGGAAACTAAAAAGTTTATTCCAGATGGTTTTGATGTCTTGTGTGCAGGATTTCCCTGTCAAGCTTTTTCAATTGCTGGGAAAAGAGGTGGCTTCGAGGACACAAGAGGAACTTTATTTTTTGATGTAGCAGAAATTATTCGGAGAAAACAGCCTAAAGCATTTTTTTTAGAAAACGTGAAAGGTTTAAGAAATCATGATAAAGGAAAGACATTTGAGACAATCTTAAATGTTTTAAGAAATGACCTAGGGTACTTTGTACCTGAACCTCAAGTCATTAATGCAAAGGACTTTGGCGTTCCACAAAACCGTGAACGAATTTATATTGTTGGTTTTAGAAAGGATTTAAACATTTCTGAGTTTAACTATCCAAAACCCATTGATAGAACCGTCCAATTTGCAGATGTCAAAGAAAGCGAGGTTCCTGAAACAAAATTTTTTATTTCAACTCAATATCTGCAAACATTATACAATCATAAAGCACGACACGAAAGTAAAGGAAATGGATTCGGTTTTGAGATTATACCTGATAATGGCATTGCAAATGCAGTCGTATGTGGAGGGATGGGGCGTGAAAGAAATTTAGTAATTGACAATCGCATTACCGATTATACCCCCACTACTAAAATCAAAGGGACCGTAAATCGTGAAGGAATTAGAAAAATGACACCAAGAGAATGGGCTAGACTTCAAGGGTTTCCTGACAATTTTAAAATTCCAGTTGCAGATGCATCTGCTTATAAGCAATTTGGCAACTCTGTTGCTGTACCTGCAATACAAGCTACAGCTGAGAAAATAATTGAAATAATAAATACAACAAATGTTAAAAGGAAATAAAGGTGAATGGAGTGAACTTTATGTTCTTGTCAAGTTATTAAGCGATGGCAAATTGTTCCAATCAAACATTGACTTGAATCGCAATGAAACAGTGTATTATGAAATCATAAAAGTTTTTCGAGAAGAAGGTGAAAATTCACTTGAATTTGATAGAAAGGAAAATATACAGCTGTATTCAATCACTGAAAATGAAAGAAAAATAATCGGAGAATTTACAAAGGATTACCTTGATGAAAAAGCAAAAGCCATCTATCATGGCATTGTAAATGGCAAAGGTAAGAGCTTTGAAATAGCTACTGCCAAAGATTTTATTGATCGTTCAAAAATAATAAAGCTTACAGCCAAAACAAAAAGCAAATCTGACATTAAACTAAGGATTTATGATCATAGATTATCAAGAGAAGCGGATTTGGGATTTAGCATTAAGTCGTTGCTGGGACAAGACTCAACTCTTTTTAATACAGGAGTAGGAAATAATTTCATCTACCAAATTATTACACAAGAACCAATATCCGTTTCTGAATTCAACAAAAAAACATACAAACCATATAATGGGAGCTCTAAGCTTACTTTTAGGTTGAAGCAACTACAGGATGAATTCTCATCATTAATTAAATTCAAAAAAATTCAATCATCACAGTTATGGCGAAATTTGAAGATGGTTGATGGTGATTTACCAGAAATACTTGCGTTTTGCCTTCTTTATAGATGGCTTGATAGGATTACTCTTTTATCTGAATTAGTTAAATTACTTGAGATTCGTGATCCACTTAACTTTTATGACGGTGTACATTCTGAGCAAAAATTATATGCTTATAAAATTAAAAGATTTTTAGCAGAATGCGCTATGGGGATGACATCGGAGACACCATGGCATGGCATTTATGATGCTACAGGTGGTGTGATAATTTGCAAACAAGATGGAGATATTGTGTGCTTTCACATTTACGATTTTAACCTTTTCCGTGAATACCTATTAAACAACACAATGTTTGAACAACCTTCTACTGGTGAAGACGAGCTAAATCCTGGTAATCCAAGAACAACAAAGGGAACCAAAAAATTCTATTATGGCTGGCTATATGAGTGCGATGAAGAACTACAATTCAAAATAAATCTTCAGGTGAGATTTAAATAAATTAGTAACTACTCAGCCCCCTTTTTTCTCTTTTAACCCTGGTTGCCCGTAATGGCGTAGTCTATTGATTTGGAACACTATTATTTCGCAATAAATACCTAACATTCAATAAAATAATTAGCAAAAGAGCT
>Ga0302288_1000051_pt1 | contig 107866 bp, 76 predicted proteins | sample III_Fen_N1_1_FD_194549 | JGI IMG/M metagenome (GOLD analysis project Ga0302288, IMG submission 194549) | Peat permafrost microbial communities from Stordalen Mire near Abisko, Sweden - III_Fen_N1_1 | ecosystem: Environmental > Terrestrial > Soil > Wetlands > Permafrost | place: Sweden: Abisko... | reverse complement strand
CGATTCGAGCAAGCTCGTTGTTAACGAAACCAAGGGGTCGCTCACCGCAGGCTCAGCATTTACTTTTCAGGCATGGGTAAAAAGTACAGGATCCAACTCTACTGGACAAACTATATATAATAAAAATAATGTAACGGCACTCTATCTTCAAAACAATACTGTTTACTTTATATATAATAATTTAGGGACTATAAGCCTTTCGTATGCTCCCATGGCAGGTTCATATTTTCATATAACTGCCGTACTTAACGGGAAAACTTTAATGCTGCAATTGAACAATGGTGACACGGTACTACAGGTAAAACAAACCTTTACCGGCGATAAAGTAAATGATATTGCCGAAGGCATATCTGTGGGCGGAGATTTTACGGGCTGGATGGACGAAATTCGTATGTGGAACATAGCACTTGATAGTGCCACTATTCAGCGCGATTATGGCAGAGTTCTAACTGGAACCGAAAAAGGATTAGTCGCTTATTACCAATGCAACGAGGGTGTAGGCAATATGGCGTATGATGAAACACATACCGGGAACACCTATAAAGCAAATGATGCGAGCTTTATAAATGTTAGCTGGACATACAACACTCCACCACTTCTTTATATAAAAGGTGTGACTGATGCCAACGGTAATTACCAAATATCGGGCATACCCTATGCAGCAGGTGGTTCAAGTTATACCTTTACACCTATGCTTGGTGTTCACTCGTTTAACCCAACGCAAGCATTACGTTATTTTGCAGCTGGTAGCACGGTGAGTAACAATGTCGACTTTATCGATAATTCGTCGTTTAAAGTTTCGGGAGTTGTGAGATATTTGAACAGTGATGTGCCAGTTCAAGGAGTAACTGTAATGGTAGATGGTAACTTGGCAATTAAAAACCGTTCAGCTGTCACTACTGATGCCAATGGTAATTTTACTGTTGATGTACCTATAGGTTTACATAGAATAACACTTGCAATGAATGGACATCAATTTGTTGATGGATTCCCAAATAAAATATATAAAAATACAAAAGGTAACCCCGATTCATTGTATGATTTTGAAAATGATATTGTGTCGCCAATTTCTTTTTACGATGCTACTTTGGCAACAATTGCAGGACGTGTTGCTGGTGGTACTGATGAACAGATAAAACCGTTGGGTTTTGGATTATCGAAAGCTAATTTAGGCTACGGGAAAATAGCACTGACGATGCAAACAACCGGATTACTAAAAGAAACAACAGGTGATTCAATACTTTCACACTCGGGCAATAGTTCTATCAAATCGAAGTATGTTATTAATGGTAATGTGGTAACTATTTATCCTGATACGGTTACTGGCGAATATGCTGTTCAATTACCTCCTGGCAGCTATACTGTTAGCTCTGCATATGGAAATGCGTATAATCTAAAAAACCAAGATTATAGTAATACCGATTATGATTTTAGCACTCAAAATGGTTTAGGTCTGATACAATTAGATATTACTAAGAAAGATAGTTCGCAATACAATTTTATTGATTCAATCGTTGTTAAAAAGAAAAATGAAACACATGCTGATTCTTTACTCTATCGGTTTAACCAACGTTACGATTTCATTTGGCGTAATGTTCCAACGATACAAGTTACACAAGCTGGTCAAAATTTCTTTGGTGATTCATTAATCGTATTTAAAGATACTAAAGGTAAAGCAAATGACAGCCTGCATCTTATTAGAAAAAATAGAGCAAGTACCTCTTTCCCTGATTCAAGTGTTTATTATTTTAATTATCCAATCATCCATCAAACAGTAAAATATTCGTATAAAATCAAGGTTTTTGAGGAATACAAAAATATTGTTAGTGGTAAAGTCAATGATATTGCACAAAACGATGGTGGAACTGTTGTTATTAATAATGCTTTCTCATCAGCTACAACATTTAGTGGATCGCTCGATAATAAAGGATCTCTGAACTATGTTTTTTATGGAGGAAGTCCAATATTAATACAACCATACACTGCAACTGCAACAATTCAATACAACTATAACCTTAATAATGTAGCCGAAACAGTAAACTGGCAAAATGGAATAACAGCTATCGTTCTTGGTGGTGTAAGTACAGGTACAAACTTTATTACTACTGGTCCAACACAAATCGATATGATCTTGCGTGATCCTCCAGGCTCGGCAAGTGCTACATCATTGGCTCAAAGTTCTACAATAGCTACAAATTTATCATCAACCCATGTATCGATAAGTGATAATAGTTTCTCTCAAAATATTTCTTTGGGTCCCGATTTAGTAATGGAATTAGGATTTCTAGTTGTTACTAACGCAGATTTAAATATACGTTTAGACCACACCATTACTGAAGATTTCATTAAAACATGGACAAACAATACTTCAACTACTACAAGTATCAATACAACTCAAGCGTGGTCAACAAGTTCTTCATCGTCGTATGTTGGGAGTAATGGCGATATTTTTATAGGACATTCAACCAATATTGCTTTTAGTAAAACGAACAATTTAGTTATTAAAGACAGTCTTGTTAATGGTAAAAGAGTGGGTTATCTAGATTTAGCTAATAGCTATAGTTTTTCACCACAATTTGGCACTGAATTTACCTATACTCAATATCATATAATAAATGAATTACTGCCGAGACTTGCTTCGATGCGGAGTAACTTTTTTGCATCTCAACCAACGATTTATGTTCAACATAAACCAGGCGTTTTTGTAAATAAAGATACTTCTTGGATTACGGTGAATGGTGAAAAATATATGAAAGGTGATGCTTACGATTATCATCCAAACGTTCAATTACAGAATGACAAAAAGATAACACAAGCGAGTGATTCTATAGCAGTTTATTCACAATGGATTGCTGATTGGGACTCAACATTGGCGAATAATGAAAAAGTTAAAATGAAAGCTATTGCTCTTGCAAATGCAAATAGCTCCAATATTTCGTTTGATGCCGGTTCAAGTTATCAAAACTCGGTAACAACAGATATTCTCTCAGATATATCACGAACCTATCATACCGAAACGAACTTAAATAATGAAACGAATACAGGTGTAACATTCAATCAAGTTGGTTTCTTACTTACCTTCAATGAAAATCATACTGAATCGGACGATAGTACAAAAGATCATTCTACCGATAATTCTAAAACGTTTAGTTATACCTTAGCAGATAATAATCAAGGCGATTATTTAAGTGTAGATGTACTCCCTGCATCCGATGGTTTTGGTCCAGTTTTTCATACTCGTGGGGGACAAACTATGTGTCCTTATGAAGGAATTGATACAACCCAATTCTATAAACATGGCAGCATTCTTAATGTAGCCACAGAGCAAATAGAACTACCACAAATCTTGGTAAACACCAATAAAACAGCGAGTCAATTAAATGTGCCTTCAACGCAAAAGGCCTATTTTACCTTATCGTTGCTCAATAATACCCAAACAGGCTTTAATCTTTATTACGATTTAGCTGTTGTTGATGCTACCAATCCTCAAGGAGCGGTTATCACGGTTGATGGACAACCATTAATTACGCCTATCGGTATTGTTGTTCCCGCTTTAGGTAGTACAACAAAAACGTTGGCAATAGCTATGGGTTCGCCTAATGTGTTTTCATATCATAAAATAGGAATCGTATTACGTTCACAATGCCAAGGCGATCCTACAAGTGGCAATGCTGTTATAGCTGATACTGCTTGGGTTAATGTCGATTTCACTCCTGCTTGTACTCCCGTTACGTTAACAACTCCACTGGATCAATGGACAATGAACGAAATAACAGGTAGTTCATTATCGTTACAAGCATCGGGCTTTAACACGAACGATAAAAACTTCCAATCAATTAATTTTGAATATAAGCCAAGTTCAAGTTCAACATGGTTGCCATTGGCGTATTACTTTAACGATTCACTAAGCCAATTATATAAAAACTATCAAGGACAAAAGGGCGTGATTCCCGGAGGAACCGTTTCGTATACTTGGGATGCAAGCCAAATGGCAGACCAAAAGTACGACATCCGTGCTCGTTCAAATTGTGCCGATAACGTCATCACAAATTCAGCTATTGCTTCGGGTGTGAAAGATTTAACCTCGTTGCAAGTATTTGGAACACCAAAACCATCGAATGGTATTCTTGGCATTGGCGAAGACTTGAGTATGCAATTCAATAAACCAATTGAAGCCGGACGAATCATGAGCAATTATGTTCAGGTAAACGGCATTTTAAACGGTTCACCCATTGCTCATGCTACCAGTCTCAACCTTGATGGAGCATCTGCTTATGCTAAAGCTGACGGCTTTAGTTTTACTGGGTCACCTTTTACCATCGAATTCTGGATGCAACGTCCTGATGCTAATGACACCGGTGTAATAATTGCAAAAGGAGCTTCGGTTGCCGAGAAAATAGAAATAGCAAACATAGCAGGTGGAAAAATGCAAGTAAGTCTTGGAAATAAAACCTTTGCTGTTGATCCTGCAATTATTTATAACACAACGGCTCCTGCTACAGCTTGGCATCATTATGCTGTTGTTTATGACACAACAAAAACGCTTACCATGTATGGTGATGCAAACCTTGTTCCCTTGTTATCGCAAACAGGAATTAGCTATTCACCTCAAGAACGTGGATCACTCTTTATCGGTCGTTCGGCAAATGGCAGCAGTTATGGACAAGCATATATTGACGAAATTCGTGTTTGGAATTCAGCACGTTCTCTCAGTGATGTTGCTGCAAATATGAGTGTTCTCTTATCGGGCAGTCAACAAGGCTTCGTAGCTTACTGGCCTTGTAACGAAGGAAGCGGAATGTTGGCTACCGATCGTGCCGGCTCGCATACTCTTACTGTGAATGCTCCTTGGGAAATAGCTCTGCAAAACAAAGCCGTTACCTTTGATGCAACAAAGCAACAAGTACTTATGGTTAATGCTCGTCAACTTGCCTTAAGCAAAGAACAAAACGCTACCATAGAATTTTGGTTTAAAGCGCCAAAGCAGGCTAGTAGAGCTTGTTTACTCTACAATGGTGTTGTTGATTCAACAGCTAACGGAGCAAATCCCAAAGCTTTCGGATTATTTATGGAACCATCTGGTTTACTAACACTCACAGCTGGAGGTATTACACAAAACGCAACACTAACTAGCGTAAGCGATAATGCTTGGCATCATTTTGCTTTGGTTGTTGATAGACTTACCAATGTTCGCACCTACCTTGATGGAATGGTACAGAGTCAATTAAGCACGACACTATTCACCGATATTGTTGGGCTTGATATGAGTCTTGGAGCCTGTCACGTTCAAAAAACGAGTACATCAACCATAACGAAACAGTATTTTACTGGCTCTATCGATGAATTCCGAATTTGGGAAACTGCCCGCAAAGTGAGTCTTATTTCTCGATATAAAAACACAAAACTCACCGGTAACGAAACGGGCTTATTGTATTATTTTCCTTTTGAGGCATATTACAATATGAGCAATGTGCAGGTGTTGGGCTCAACATTTAAGAATAATGTAGATTCAGCAACACTCGTTGCCGAAGGTGTTGGAAGAACCGATACCATTGTTGCGAAAGCAATAAACGGCGTTGCTTATTCACAGCAAGCACCTCCGGTTAAAGATGCGCAACCATTAACAAACCTAGCGGTAAGCTTTGAAGTGAACAACGATAAGTTGCTTATCAATTTACCAACGCAATATGCTTCATTATACGAGAATTGTGTACTGGAAATGTCTGTTCGTAATATCTTCGATAAAGATGGTAATATGTTACAATCGCCTGCAAACTGGACTGCATTTGTTCAACAAAACCCAGTTATATGGAACAATACATCAGATAGTCTCACCATTTTAGCTGGTCAATCAGGTTCGTTTACGGCAACAATACTTAACAAAGCTGGTGTTGCGAAAGAATATACCATTAATGGACTTCCTGCTTGGTTAACTGCCAATCCAGAATCGGGAACCCTGCAACCGAATAGTTCTCAATCAATAACATTCACGGTCAATGCAGGATTAAATATTGGTTCCTATACTGCACCAATTAACCTCACCACCGATTATGGTTATGATGAAAAACTGCAGGTTGATGTAACAGTAAAAGCACAAACTCCAAGTTGGAAAGTTACTCCTGGAAACTACCAGTATACAATGAATGTGTTTGGTAAATTGCAAATTGATGGCGTTATTGCAACGAATGAAAATGATATGGTTGCAGCCTTTGTCAATGGAGAATGTCGTGGTGTTACAACACTTAAATATTTAAGTACCTTTGATGTAACAGAAGCAATGCTTTCAATTTATAGTAACAAACAATCGGGCGATACAATTCAACTATTAGTTTGGGATGCAAATTCAGGTATCACTTACTCTAATGTTACGCCAATATATCATTTCGCTTCTGATGCAGTGATTGGTTCACCAAAGATTCCCGTTATTATTTCTTGCGACAATACCGTTCGTAATAGTTTAACGTTCAATAATGGTTGGAATTGGATATCGATAAATGTTGCAAATCCACAATCGAATTCAGTTCAGAATATGCTAGGAACTGTTGGAAGTAACACTGATGAAATCTGGAGTCAAAAATCGGTTTACGATCAATACAGTACCCAATCGGGTTGGAGCGGTTCGCTTGATAATGCAGGCTTAAATCCAGAAAGTATGTATAAACTTCATCTCTCGAAAGCAGGAGTTGCTACAATAGATGGAAAAATAGTTTCTACTGATTCTGCAAAAGTTTCAATTGTACCTGGATGGAACTGGATTGGTTTTGTTCCTCAATATAATGAATCGGTAAACGAAGCATTAGCATCGTATGGTCCGCAAGATGGCGATCTTATAAAGAGTCAAAAAGCTTTCTCAATGTATTACACTGGCATTGGATGGATAGGAACACTTTCAATCATGGAACCAGGCAAAGGCTATATGCTTCAAACAACAAAAGCATCAAAGCTTGTGTATCCAGAAAAGGGATTATTGAAAAGCTTCGCTGTTGAACAAGTTAATGTTGCTCCTAAGATATTAGGATTTACTGGCGGTAATGCTAAATCGAATGCTACTATTCTTGCACAATTAGAAGATAGTACTTTGGATCTTATAGGTAAAGTATTAGTCTCTTATAGTGCCTCAAAATGTAACGGTTATGCATTGCCAATATCGTTAGCAATAGGAAAGAATATCTTTTTCTTAGTTGCAGACGAAGTAGCTGATTCAAGTAATCTGACGTTTGCATTGGTTGATACAACGACAAATGTAAAAACCATATTTACTAATCGATTGAAGTATTCAAGCAATAGTAATAATGGTCAAATAAATAGTCCGTATCTGCTTAAGAGTTCAACAGTGAACACGCTGTCAAATGTTGTAACAACTTTCACTGAAGGTTCTGTATATCCTAATCCTTTCCATAATACATTACATGTTTCGGGAACTCTCAATGAAGAATCAAAAGTGACTATTCGAATCTTTGATGTTTTAGGTAAGGAAGTTTTCATGTATCATACAACGAAAGCGAAAGGTTCTTATTCAATTGACCTCAATAATCAAAACGAAACGTCAATTGATAAATTACCTTCAGGTTGGTATAATGTAGAGGTAAATACGAATACTGAAACATTCCATACTAGTGTATTGAAACAATAGTTTTAGGTCAAACAGTCCCGTCTTTTTAGACGGGACTGTTCTTTATCAAAGCTAATAATTGCTAATTTTAGAATCAAAATGAAGATAAAACATATAAAAAAACTATTTAGTTTCATTCTATTATTGTTTGCAACAACGTTAACTAATGCTTCAGCACCATCGTGGAGTTTAAATGAAGCCGCATTCAATAATATTATGACTATAACTGGTGTTGTACAGATTTCGGGTACGGAGCTAACTAATTCAAATGATATGGTAGCTGCCTTTGTTGGAACTGAATGTCGAGGGGTAACACATTTAGTGCCTTCAACAACCTTCAATCATTCATTTGCATATGTAATGATAATGAGTAATACGCAAGGGGAAACTGTTCATTTTAAGATCTATCGAAGTGCTGGAGACTCCATTATTGATATAACCGATACTCGAGTTTTTATTTCTGATCAAATGCTCGGTAATCAAGAATTGCCATATCTCTTTTCGAACGAAAAAGTTAATGCTACGTCAATTCTTTCACTATCACTTGGTATTGTTAATGAAACATCGAACATTGATAATGCTACTAAAGTAGTTACTATAACCGTTCCTTTAGGTACAGATGTAACCTCAATTACTCCTGAAGTGGCAAGTTCATTGGGGGCACAATCTGAAATAGCAGGAAATACTATTTCAGAAACAACAGTTATTAATCTTACAACTGCAGTAATGGTTACAATAATTGCACAAGACGGAACAATGAGCAATTGGACGGTAAAGGTTGTCTATAATACCGTTCCATTAACATTCAAAGTTACAAATGGAACTTTACCCATTGTTGGTGCAACTGTTTCCATTATTGGATTTAATGATATTGTGACAGATGCAAATGGTGAAGCTACTTTTAATGTAAAATCACAATCGGATGTTGTTTTTACGATTAAAGCTTCAGGTCAAAAGGATACCACCGCAAAGTTAACGGTTACAAATCAAGCTCTCATTCAAGCCATTAACTACAATACCATAACGAATAGCTATGCTGTTTCCTTTGTCATCAAAGATGGTTTAACGCTCCTCGTTGGAGCAAAAGTAACCTTAGATGGTTATGGTGAATTAACAACCAATGCACTTGGTAAGGTTATCTTTACTAATGTTACTGCAAATCAAAGCCTAGCCTTTATTGTTAAAGCTACTGATTATGCAGATTCGGTTGGAACGATAGTCTTGAAAGCAAAGGATACTTTGGTAACCATACAACCAAACATTATTGGTTATAAAGTGGTTTTTGTTGTTAAAAATTCATTAGGAGTTATTGCTAACGCAAAAGTTACGCTAGTTGGTTATGGAGATAAAATATCTGATGTTATGGGAATGGTTACGTTTCCAAATGTAAAGCCACAAAATATGGTAAACTTTGGTATTAAAGCTCAAGGCTATATTGATAGTGTTGCGACCTTTACAATGATTTCGGCAGATGTTATGAAAACAATCGTCATGAAAGAAATTCCAACAGCTAGTGACATGGTGGTATTGGAGAAAATGATTGTTTATCCAAATCCATATAAAAATCAATTAACAATACAATTACCTCCAAGTAGCAATCGTTTTCGGATAATCGATTCAAAAGGTCAATTGATGTACGAGTTGACGTCTCAAATTAAGCAAGAATTAAATACAGAGATACTACCAGTTGGTATTTATTATATTACTAGTTATTCTGTTGATGGGAAGAGTATAACTCAATCAATAATAAAAGAATAAATCGTTATAACAAAGGAGAGGCTATCAAGAAAAGATAGCCTCTCCTTATTTGACCCACTTGTTCTCATTGGTTCATTTCCATCGGGACTTACACCCGAAGATTTTATAAAAGGAGATGAACATTCTTACTTGCGTAAGCCTAAAATTGCTGAGATGTTTTATTATACAAAAAACATCGACAAATGGGCATCGGGACTTCAACGCATTAGTAATGAGTGTAATACGAATAATGTTGCTTTTGAGTTTACGGTTTTGAGTAATGGCTTTCTTACCAAGTTTTTTAAACAAACGCAAGAAAAAACTACCCTAAAAACTATCCTAAAAACAGACAATAATCCTACCCCAAAAACGGGTAGGATTAAACATATTGGCCCTAAAAATGGTGGTTATTGGGAAATAATTTAAACGGTTAACAGATAATCCGTTAACCGTTTAAAATTACTTTCATCTCGCAGTTAACGTTTTCTGTAGCTTACAGAAATGTAAGCCTTTTTTGTTTTAAACTATTATTGTCCATTTGGGATAATTATACAGAAAATCAGTTATATATTGTTTTTTCTTAATATCTTTATTAAGAATTAATGTTAGAAAATTTAGTAACTACTTGCATGAAAAAACATATTGCATTCATATTGCTGTTTTTTGCCATTATTAGCACAAGTTCATTATTTGCCCAAACGCCATATAATGCTGTAAAAACTGCTGTTGCCCCAATTATAGATGCAAACCCATCTGATGCATGCTGGAGTAAAGCCGAATGGAAAGCAATAGATCAAGTTTGGATTGGTTCTGCTGTTAGTTTAACAGATTTCGAAGGTAAATTTAAAGTTGTGTGGACTCCCCAGAAGCTATACTTCCTTTTCATGATTACCGATGATAAATTAAACATCAATTATCCAGGTAATTGTACCAACATATACAATTTTGATTGTGTGGAGATATTCATCGACGAGAATCATTCCGGTGGCGATCATCAATATAATTACAACGCATTCGCTTACCACATTGCTGCCAATGGCGACGTTTGTGACAATGGTATTGATAAGCAATTTCATTCCTTTAAAGGCGATGTAGAAAGTAAATTTGCTACAATATCGAGCAATGTTTACTGCTGGGAAATTGCGTTAAACATTTATGCCGACAATTATGTCTACGGTGGCTCGAATACTCCTGTTGTGCTTACAACTGGTAAAATTTTGGGTATGTCTGCTGCCTATAACGATGACGATAACGGTTCTACCCGCGAAAGTATGTTTGGCTCGGCAGTCATAAATGCTACCGATAAAAATGTAAGCTGGATAAATGCATCGTACTTTGGTAGCATGCAATTGATTGAAGATTCTACATCCATCTTGACCATCGGAATTTCTTCACCGTCAACTTCAATTACGAATATCGCACCTGCCAATATTCTTTTAAATGCGACTGTAACCAATTCAATAAACCCTATAAATAAAGTTGAATTCTTCAATAAATCGACACTAATAGGTACAGTGAACACTTCACCCTATACCCTAAATTGGAGTTCGGTTACAAGTGGAACTTACTCGATAACAGCTAAAGTTACAGATAATACAGGTCTTTCGAAAACTTCATCGGAAATAACAATTGACGTTAAGAAACAACAAAACATATCGTTACAGGCGGGCTGGAATCTAGTGTCGTTTAATATTGCTCCAAAAAATAGAACTATTGATAGCGTGTTTAAATCCATAATCTCTAAAATAAATGAAATAAAAACTTTCGATGGATTCTGGAGAGATGGACAGAATAAAACATACAATAGCTTGACTAACATACAAGATGGATTAGCTTATCTCGTTAATATGAAAACATCGGGCACCCTCTCACTTATAGGCGATCCAATTGCATTACCATTAATTATCAATCTAAAAAAAGGTTGGAATATGGTCGGAGTTGTCGACCAGCTAGCAACCGATATTTCGGTAAAAGCAGCAGGCAAACCATTCGAATCGGTAAAAAACTTCAATGGGTTTTGGTTGCCAACAGGAACTTCAAATAGTATTTCGAAATTTGAACCAGAGAAAGGATATTTTATCAACGTGAATAATAATACAACCTTAGAGTATTAACTCCCCATCTTCTTCTCAAATCCTAACATTCCTCATACCTATTTTTGCATTTTATCTTGATACAAATTAATGCAGAAATATAAACTCAACACAAATCGCCGAACACGAATTGCACAATATTAAAATAGTTATAGTATGATTATAAAATTACATTCAGTATCTTCTGAAAAATAGATATATAACTTAATAGAGATATATTTTACTTGCATGAAAGCATTTCTCAAAAAACATCAAATTGATATATACTTGAAATGCTAAAGATGGATTGAGCATTCGTCAAAAACATCTGCGATAAATAAAAAACATTGAACAAAGAATCTACCAACAACATTTCTTAAACTTCTTTCCACTTCCGCATTTACAAAGGTCGTTTCTCGATATTCCCGAATGCAATAATGGCTTTTGTGGATCAAATACACCATCAACATAAAACCATTTATTGTTTTCTTTACAGAAATTAGATTTTTCGTAATGCAATTGGTCAAATCCCTTAGAATCTTTGTAGTAAGCTTTAAATTCAACAGTTCCCGAAATATCATGTGGTTCTCCTTTATCACAATTAAGGATCTCGAGTTTATTCCAAATATTTTCGGTCGACCAATGAGCAATTTCTGCTTTATTCTGTTGTTTTCTAGTTTTAGAATGAACTGTATCATATAGATAATCGGCATCAGCAATACAATATGCTACATACCTCGATTTCATTAATTCTAAAGCAGTTGTTGCCGATTGATGTTTAATAATCGACTCGCAACAATCTACATATAAAATTCCTGAACCACAAGGACAATTATTCATTATTATATTACCAAAGAAAGAACCACAAACAATCCAAACACAACACTCGCAACACCATTTGTTGTCATAAATGCTAAATCGACTTTCGAAATATCGTTAGGTTTAACAAGTCGATGTTGGTAAAATAATAATGATATAAAAAAGATTGCACCAACCCAATATAGCCAATTGAATGCACCATAAAATCCGGCAATAATAACAAGCAAAGCAGCAATACTATGAGCGATATTCGAAATAGTCATAGCCTTTAATCTACCCGTTTTTGCAGGAATTGAATGTAGATTTTGAGTTTTATCAAAGTCTTCGTCTTGCAGTGCATAAATAATATCAAAACCACCAGTCCAAAGCAATACAATAAACGAGAAGATAATTGGTAAAACTGCAAAATATCCTGTTACAGCCAAATATGCTCCAATAGGTGCTAGGGATAAACCTAATCCTAGCACAAAATGACAAAGCGAAGTAAATCTTTTAGTAAGCGAATAACCCAATATCACCAATAAAGCCACTGGCGACAAATAAAAACACATCGGATTAATAAACCATGTTGTTGTTATAAATGCAAATGCAGAAATTGTCACAAACCAAAGTGCAGCTTTTTGACTAATTGTTCCTGCAGGTATTTCTCTTTGTGCAGTTCGAGCATTTTTCTTATCGATTTCGCGATCAATATATCGATTAAAGCCCATTGCCGAACTTCTGGCAAAAACCATACAAAGCAAAACATACACAAACTTTGTCCATTCAAAAGGATTACCTTCGACATAAACAGCCAAAAAGAAGCCAACTATTGCAAATGGTAATGCAAAAATAGTATGACTAAATTTTATCATCGAAAGATAATTGGCCGATGTCTTGAACATTAGCTTAACTAAAAATTAAAAACTAAGAACTAAAAACTTAATTTATAATATCGCAACCCATAAATGGAACCAATACTTCTGGAACTTTTATTCCATCGGCAGTTTGATAATTTTCGAGTATTGCAGCAACTATTCTTGGTAATGCTAATGCACTTCCATTTAAAGTATGAGCCAAAGCAGTTTGTTTTAACGTTTCGTCTTTGTATCTTAGTTTTAAACGATTTGCTTGGAACGATTCGAAATTCGAAACAGAACTTATTTCAAGCCATTTATCTTGACCAGCTGAATAAACCTCAAAATCGTAAGTTAGTGCCGATGTAAAACTCATATCGCCACCACATAAACGTAATATGCGATAAGGTAATCCTAATTTTATAACAAGAGATTCCACATAATCGACCATTTCTTGTAATGCTTCGTACGATTTTGTTGGATGTTCTATTCGAACAATTTCCACTTTATCGAACTGATGAAGGCGATTTAAACCACGAACATCTTTTCCATAAGAACCAGCCTCGCGACGGAAACATGGTGTGTAAGCGGTACATTTTATTGGAAGTTGATTTACATTAACAATTACATCACGGAAAATATTCGTAACAGGCACTTCGGCAGTTGGAATAAGATATAAATTATCGATTCCAACATGATACATTTGTCCTTCTTTATCGGGCAACTGACCAGTTCCAAAACCAGATTCAGCATTTACCATAATTGGTGGTTCGTATTCAGTATAACCAGCCTTTTCTGCTTCGTTTAAAAAGAAATTAATTAATGCACGTTGAAGTTTTGCACCCTTACCTTTGTAAACAGGGAAACCAGCACCGGTTAATTTAACACCAAGTTCGAAATCAATAATATCGTATTTTTTAGTAAGTTCCCAATGTGGAAGTTTACTTGCATTATCGGTTGGCATTACCCCACCCGATTTCACAACTTCATTATCTTCTGGAGTTTTTCCTTCTGGAACAATATCAGCAGGTGTATTTGGTATTGTAACTAAAATATCTTGGATAGAACTCTCGATTGTACCAAGTTTAGCATCAAGTTCCTTAGTCGTTTCTTTAATTTGAGTTGTACGTTCTTTTGCTTTATTTGCTTTTTCGGTTTCGCCCGATTTCATAAAACCACCAATCTCGCGAGCAATTTGATTCAACTCAGCTTGCAGATTGTTTAATTCGTTTTGAATACTGCGACGTTCTTGATCAAGATTAATAGCAGTTTCTATTTTATCTATAGCCTTAAAATTCTTTTTCGCAAGTTTGCGAAGTACTTCGGCTTTATTGTCAACTATTGTGCGAATTGTAAGCATTTTGTATATTTTTTATTGGAACACAAAAATAAAAAAACTCCTGAATAAATGTCGTCATTTGACAAATATTCAGGAGTTTTATTCTAAAAATATTGTTACTTATGCTACAACTACCTGAGCTGGAACAACAGAAACATACGATTTGTCGTTTTGTTTCTTTTTGAAAACGATTATACCATCGGTAAGAGCAAACAAAGTGTGATCTTTACCAATACCAACGTTAACACCTGGGTTATGTTGAGTACCTCTTTGTCTAACGATGATGTTGCCAGCTTTAGCAACTTGTCCGCCAAATAGTTTTACGCCTAGACGCTTGCTATGCGATTCTCTACCGTTTCTCGAACTACCGGCTCCTTTTTTGTGTGCCATGGGTCTTTACCTTTTAAATTGTTATGCCTTAATTTCTTCTATTTGAATTTGGGTAAAACTGTGACGGAAACCGTTCAATTTTTGATACCCTTTTCTGCGTTTTTTCTTGAAGATTAATACTTTATCTCCTTTACAGTGGGTTAATACTGTTGCAGATACTGATGCTCCTGAAACTGTTGGAGTACCAATTTTTGGTGCTTTGCCGTTATCTACAAGCAAAACTTTGTCGAAAGTAATTTTACTTCCTTCTTCTTGAGACAGTCTGTTAACGTAGATCTTTGCGTCTTTTTCTACTTTAAATTGCTGTCCTGCTATGTCTACTATCGCGTACATCGTGAATAAAATTTCTATATTCTATGCTAAAAAACTTTGGAGTGCAAAAGTAGGAAAGATTATCTTACTAACAAATAATTAACCAAAAAAACTTCAATTATTTTTCAATCTTTATCTAAAGTGCTATAAAACATGTAATATGAATTAAAAAAATACTGTAAATTTGTCTTGAAATTAATACCAATAGTATATGAAGAAGATTTTAAGTTATGTCGTTGCAAGCTTTATCCTTATTGGATGTAACAGTAAACTAGAGAAAAAGATTGTATCAAGCTATCCAAATGGAACTCCTATGGAAATCGATTATTTAAAAACCATTGGCGGTAAAAAAGTTATAGTAAAAGAAACTCGTTTCTATCCAAATGGTGAAAAATCGAGCGAAGGTGAATGGACTGCCGATAATAAAAAATGTGGAACATGGACACAATGGTTACCCGATGGGAAAAAATGGGTTGAAGAAGAATATAGCGATGGAAAGAAAAATGGATCATCAATAGTATACCAAGCTAATGGTAAAAAACTTTATGACGGTGAATATGAAGATGATGTTGCTTCTGGGACATGGACTTATTATGATAAAGATGGAAAAGTAACTCATAAAGGAAAAGTTAAATAAGATGGCACTAATTACAGAACAAACAGCTCACGAAGAAACACTTATTGCTGTAGCAAAACTAATGATTGCTGCAGCTCGAACTGCTCCTAAAGGCAAAGGAATGAGCTCGCTTTCTACATTAATTATTACTGGCGAAGATTTGCAAAAACTATCGGACCATACATTAAAGATGGGCGAAGAATTCGAATTACCTGGATTTATTCGCGATTCTGGAAATATTAATAGAACGACAGTTGCCGTTGCTTTTGGTTGCAAGATAGAACCTCTTGGTTTAAAAAAATGCGGAATGTGTGGATTTGCTAATTGCGATGAAAAACGAAAATCACCAAATACACCTTGCGTATTCAATCCAGGCGATTTAGGCATTGCAATGGGTTCAGCCCTTAGCATTGCTGCCGATAATAGAGTTGATAATAGAGTAATGTATAGTGCCGGACAAGCTATAATTGAATTAGGTTGGCTAGGTGAAGATATAAAAATTGCTTACGTAGTACCATTGAGTATCAGTTCGAAAAGCATTTTCTTCGATAGATAATTGCAGTTTTTCTAAAAAATATATTTCAAGGTGTTGCATAGAACAAAAATGCTATCTATCTTTGCACTCCTAAAATGGTGGTTGTAGCTCAGTTGGTTAGAGCACTAGATTGTGATTCTAGGGGTCGTCGGTTCGAACCCGATCATCCACCCAAAAAGAAAAAGGACAAATCGAATTCGATTTGTCCTTTTTCTTTTATAACTATCTATAAACTAGAACTTATACGATACACCTAGTTTCAATCCTGAAGCAACAGTTGCACCACCTAATTCAACATTTACACCAAATTTATTATTAAAATAATAACGTCCACCAACTTGTAGACCAACTCCAACACCCGAATAACTCCCTGTGTAACCAGTCGAAGCACTCCAAGAATAATAACCAAGATTTAATCCACCATACAAATCCCAAGGTTTTGGTAAACTCAATAATTTATTAAAATGATAATTACCATTAACATCTATTCCAATAATGGTTCCCCAATAAGAACGGAATGAAAATTCTCCACCAACAGATATATCTGGAGTTACTCCATAGTCTAATCCTACATAAACTGGAATTCCCCAAGCAGACAAACCAACTCCACCATTTAATTGTTTTTCACCTTTTCCAATTGGACCTTGTGCAAAAACAGTTGCAGAAGCAACTAATAAAACGAAAGTAATAATTCTTTTTTTCATAACTTTTAAAATAATACTATACCTACTCTTCTGGCTTTTCGGTTTTCGCCCCAATATTTTTAGTGTTTTGGACTCACATTTAAATTCAATATTACAATTTAAATTATAATAAACAAAATAATGCTTTTTTTTGACAATTAAAATTATTGTAACTTACAAATTCCTACAAAAAACTTTTTAAGTAAATCTACTGTATTTTTCTAATTATTACTAAAATAAATATCGTTTACGGTTAAATATCTTTAATTTACAGTTGATTTTAGCAAAACAATTTACTTATATATTTCAACTATATATAAAATAAAAAAATGCGATTTTCAAACTATCATATATTTTGTTTTCATTTTCTAGAATTAATAGTATTTTTGTCACTCCAAATTTTAAAAATTAGATTATGAGCTACCCATCGAATTTAAAATACACCAAAGAACACGAATGGATTAAGGTTGAAGGAAATACAGCTTTAATTGGCGTTACGTTTTATGCACAAAAAGAACTAGGCGACATCGTATTTGTTGAAATAGAAACCGAAGGCGACACTGTCGATAAAGACGAACCATTTGGTACAATCGAAGCGGTAAAAACAGTTTCAGATCTTTTTATGCCTATTACTGGTGAAATTATTGAGGTTAACCAATTGATAAAAGACAATCCAGAATTAGTTAACAAAGATCCTTACGGTGATGGTTGGATGGTTAAAATAAACATAGTTGATGCATCTCAACTTGATGAACTTTTAGATGCAGAAGCTTACAAAGCTTTAATAGGATAATCGTAAAAATGAATAATGAAATGCTCCTTTTACAAATTTTGTGAAAGGAGTTTTTTGTTTAACAATATCTCCGATCCTTCGACAGGCTCAGGGTGAATACGAGCTCTCAAATAATTATATTTCTTTGTCTGTCGAAGTATAATTTAAAATTAATAATTCAAAATTCAAAATTATTCCTTGACACCAAAAGATCTCATAGAAAAATACAACCAGCACCCAACAATGCTTCAACTTATTGCCGCTCTTGGAATGCAATCGGGTGTGATACATGCAACAGGAATGGTTGGTTCGTCCAAATCGCTAACATTGGCAAAAACCTATTTGCAATTAAAAGGTTTGCACATTGTGGTAATGGAAAACGAAGATCAAGCTTCTATGATGTTCAACGATCTGTCGAATTTGGTTGGTGCAAAACAAGTGCTGTTTTTACCATCGGCATATAAAATCTCCATAATTCATGGACAAGCCGATAGTACGAACCTCCTAATGCGAACCGAAGTGTTGAGCAAATTGGTTGGGTCGAATGTTAAAGGAATAATCGTTACGTTTCCCGAAGCTTTGGTCGAGAAAATTGTTTCGGGTAAAGAATTTCGCGATTCGATTCTCGAAATTTCTAAAGGCGAAAAGGTTGCCATTTCCACCATCGAAGATATTTTACAAGAATATTTATTCGAAAATACCGACTTTGTGTATCGTCCCGGACAGTATTCTATTCGTGGAAGTATTGTCGATATTTTCTCGTATTCACATCCTGAACCATATCGACTCGATTTCTTTGGCGACGACATAGAAAGTATTCGCACCTTCGATATTTCCTCGCAATTATCGAAAGAACAACTTACCGAAGTTACCATTGTTCCAAACCTTAACGAAAAAGAAAGTATTGCTAATTACGAGTCAGTTTTCTCAATTGTACCAGCATCGGCAACCGTTTGGTTCGACGATAGTCGCTGGACTTTAGCTCGCATAGATTCTCTTGAAGAACAAGCAAAAGAGAAATATTCGAACCTCGATAGAATGCTAGATAGAGTCGATTCATCGAAAGCAATTCTATCGCATTTAAAAAACAAAAAAGTTGTCGAAATGGGACAAGTCTGCATTTCGGAACCATTAAAATCTGTCGTTTTTTCAACGGTTTTGCAACCTGCTTTTAATAAAAATTTCAACCTTTTAGGCTCAACCATAGAAGCAAAAAGTGCTGAAGGATTTATCAATATATTTTTTACTGAAAATGTCAATCAAGTTCAACGCTTAGAAGACATTTTTAAAGAAACCTTTCCCAAGCTTCGGTTCACCGCAATGATGATTGAATTGGGCGAAGGATTTATCGATAATGATCTTAAAATCTGTTGCTATACCGATCATCAAATCTTCGAACGACATCATGGAAATATTGTAAAAGAAAAATATTCTCCCAAAGAATCGATAACACTTAAGGAACTTACTGCCTTAAGTTTAGGCGATTATGTTGTTCATATAGATCATGGAATTGGAAAATTTTCGGGCTTAGTTAAAACCGAGGTAAATGGCAAATGGCAGGAATCGGTAAAACTTGTTTATCAAGATAGTGATGTGCTTTTTGTGGGCATTCACAATTTACATAAAATCTCGAAATATAAATCGAAAGAAGGCATTCCGCCAAAGATTCATAAACTTGGTTCGGGTATTTGGGAACGCACCAAACAAAAGACCAAGGGCAAGGTTAAAGATATTGCCAAAGATTTGATTGCTTTGTATGCAGAACGTCGTTCGCAAAAAGGATTTGGCTTTTCACCTGACACCTACATGCAACAAGAATTAGAAGCATCGTTCTTTTTCGAAGATACACCCGACCAATTGAAAGCTACACGTGCATTTAAAGTAGCGATGGAACGAGATTATCCAATGGATATGCTTGTTTGCGGTGATGTTGGTTTTGGCAAAACAGAAATTGCCATTCGTGCTGCATTTAAGGCAGTTAGCGACAGTAAACAAGTGGCAGTTTTAGTTCCTACAACCATTTTGGCATTGCAACATTTCAAAACATTTGCTAATCGTTTAAAGGATTTTCCATGCACGGTCGATTATGTTTGCCGATTAAAATCTACAAAAGAAATAAACGAAACACTGCAAAGAGTTAAAGAAGGCAAGGTTGATATATTAATTGGAACTCATCGTTTGGTTAGCAAAGATGTGCTTTTCAAAGATCTGGGACTTTTAATAATTGATGAGGAACAAAAATTTGGTGTAACCGTTAAGGAAAAGCTAAAATTAATGAAGGTTAATGTCGATACATTGACACTTACCGCAACTCCAATTCCAAGAACTCTACAATTCTCATTAATGGGAGCTCGCGATTTGGCAATTATAAGTACTCCGCCACCAAATCGTTTTCCAATTGTTACAGAACTTCATGCATTCGATTCTGAGATTATAAAAAACGCTATCGAATTCGAAATGAACCGCAACGGACAAGTATTTTTCATACACAACCGCGTGCAGAGCATCAACGAAATGGAATCTTTGATTAATAAAATTTGCCCAAAAGCAAAAACATTGGTTGGTCACGGACAAATGGATGGCGACAAACTTGAAGAAGTAATGCTTGCATTTATAAATGGCGATTACGATGTATTGATTGCCACAACCATTATAGAATCAGGCCTTGATATTCCAAATGCGAATACCATAATAATTAACGATGCACAGAATTTTGGACTAAGCGATATGCATCAATTACGTGGTCGTGTTGGTCGATCTAACAAAAAAGCATTTGCTTATTTAATGGTTCCTTCGATGTCGATTCTTACACAAGAAGCTCGTAGCCGTTTGACTGCAATCGAAGAAATTTCGCAACTTGGAGGTGGTTTTAATATTGCCTTACAAGATTTAGATATTCGTGGAGCGGGAAATATGCTCGGCGCCGAACAAAGCGGATTTATTGCTGATATTGGATTTGAAACATACCAAAAAATCTTAAACGAAGCATTGCAAGAATTGCGCGAAAACGACTTTAAAGAACTCTACGCCAACGATGCAGAACACGCTACTCTTCCCGATGATTATAAATTTGTTAACGATTGCCATATAGAATCCGACTTTGAATTGATGTTCCCCGAGAATTATGTTGGAAGTACAAATGAAAGAATTCGCTTGTATCGAGAACTTGATAATATTGAAAGTGAAGATCAACTTCAAGTGTTTGAAAAATCGATGACCGACCGTTTTGGAAAAATCCCATCAGAAGCAATGGCATTATTAAATGTGGTTCGATTACGTTGGCTTGCAACTCGACTTGCAGTTGACCGCATTATTATGAAAAAAGGCAAAATGACCAATTATTTTGTAACGAATACCGAGTCGCCATTCTATAATTCGGGAACATTTACCAAGATATTAGAATTTGTAAAGGCTCACCCAAAAACATGCATGTTTGTAGAGAAAAACGACCGCCTTACCTTATCGTTCGAAAGTGTGCATGATATTGAAAAAGGAATACGATTATTGGAACGAGTTGGGGGAGAAGGGAAAATGTAATGTTAAATATCCAAAATGTCTTTTTGGAAAGAAATCAAAATAGTAATAAGTTTACCAAACAAACATAAAGCACAAGAATATGGGATTATTTGACAAACTAAGAGGCGAATTTGTAGATATTATTGAATGGATTGACAATACAAACGATACACTTGTTTGGCGCTTCCCTCGCTACAATAATGAAATAAAGATGAATGCACAATTGGTTTGTCGTGAAAGCCAAAAAGCTGTTTTTATAAGTGAAGGTAAGGTTGCAGATATTTTTGATGCAGGCACTCACACCTTAACAACTCAAAACCTACCAATTCTTTCAACGTTAAAAGGATGGAAATATGGATTTAATAGCCCCTTTAAATCTGAAGTATATTTTTTCAATACTAAGCAATTTGCCGATCAAAAATGGGGAACAAAAAACCCAATTACCCTTGAAGATGCTCGTTTTGGATTTATCGAATTGCGAGCTTTTGGCAATTATTCTTTTCGTATAATCGATCCGGCAAAGTTTATAAAAGAAATAGTTGGTACCGATGGCAATTTTACCACAGAAGAAATCAACGGACAATTACGAACAAAAATTAATTCTAATTTTGGAATTATAGCCTCAAAACAAAACATTCCGATTGAAAAATTCCTCAGTAACTTTGATGAATTGCATCCACTATTCATGGAACAATTAAATAAAACCTTCGATAACTATGGTTTATTATTAACCGACTTTATCTTAGAAAATGTGTCGATGCCCGATAAGTTGAAAGACGAAATATTTGAATATTCTCGTCTTAATAAAATTGATATGCAAAAAATGACACAGATGAAATCGGCCAAAAGCATTGAAATTGCTGCAGCAAATGAAGGCATGGGAGGCGTGGGACCAGGCATAGGTGTAGGAATGGGAGTTGGAAATATTATGGGAAACATAATGGGAAATATGAACCAACAACTGAATCAAAACACAAACACACAAATAACACCACCACCATTGCAATCAAGTTATTTTGTTGCAATAAATGGTCAACAAACTGGACCATTTGCAACACAGCAATTACAAGAAATGATTGGTACTGGGCAATTAACTCCATCAACCTTACTTTGGAAACAGGGGATGAGCAATTGGGCTACAGCAAGTTCTATTTCGGAACTCTCAGCATTATTTGCAATGGTACCACCACCGCTTCCTCCTCCAATACTATAACACTTTAGTAATCGATACTTTATATTTGAAAACATCATATAATGAGCACTGAAACCGAAGAAAAAAAAGCTGAATTAGGAAAAGTAAAATGTAACGATTGCGGTGCTTTTCTTTCATATAACGTTGGAACTACTACTTTAAAATGCGAATATTGCGCATCTGAAGTTGCTATTCCAATTGAAAAAGCTAACATCGATGAGCGCGATTTTGATACTTTTTTAGCTGATAGTATTAACTCGAAAGAAACCCATCAGACACATACGGTACAATGCAAAGAATGTGGTGCTACAACGACATTAAGCCCAAAGGCAACTTCCGACAATTGTCCCTATTGTTCGTCACCATTAGTGGTTGCAAACAGTACTTCGCAAAACAGCATAAAACCCCAATCAATTTTACCGTTTAAAATTGAAAAGAGCAAAGCAATTGAAATATTTAGCGATTGGCTACAAAAATTAAAATTTGCTCCTAACGACTTAAAATATTATGCAAATAATTCCAATGAGAAATTAACCGGAATATATTTACCATTCTGGACTTATGATTGTACAGCGAAGAGCGAATATTTTGGAAAACGAGGAGAACATTATACTGAAACAGAAACCTATACCGATTCAGACGGAAATTCTCAAACACGCGAAGTACAGAAAACAAGTTGGTCTTTAGTAAGTGGAACGGTTCAAAACAACTTTGACGACATTCTTGTTTGTGCATCGAAAGCTCTACCAATCAATACAATTCAACAATTAGAGCCGTGGGATCTCGATCAATTAGTCGATTATAATGAAGACTTTTTAAGTGGATTTAAATCAGAAAGTTATTCTATTGACTTGAAAAGTGGTTGGAATTTAGCCCAAAAGACCATTAATTCTACTATTGAGGTAAAGATACGCAATCTAATAGGTGGTAATGAACAAATAATTGATTCTTTAACTGTAAAATATAACGATAAAACATTTAAGCACATTCTTTTACCATTGTGGATAAGTGCCTACAAATACAAAGATAAAGTGTATCAATTTACGATAAATGCCAGAACAGGCGAAATTCAAGGAGAACGACCTTATAGTTTCTGGAAACGATTCTTTGTAGTTCTAATAATCGCTGCGATTATTTTAGTAGCAATATATATTCCTAAAATTATCCAATTATTTAAATAATATAACGACAAATATTCGCATTTTGAAAAAGGTATAAGGTTGTTGGAGCGAGTTGGTGGAGAAGTAAAGTAATTCATTATTTCATCAATTCAGCAACATTCTCTTTATCCTTAAAATATTGCGTTTTACTCAATAAAATTATTACTGTAGCAATTATAGCAAAAAATGGCAGAATCGACATTCCTATTTTTAATCCCCAGATATCTGATATTTTTCCAACAATTATTGGAGCAGTAAAGGCACCGAGAAGGTTTATAATAAGAACATTTAATCCAAATGCTACAGCACGCAATCCAGGATGTACAACTTCTTGAATTACACTCGTAATGGGAGCTAAAAAAGTAGCATTCGAAATACCGAAAACAATTAAAAACGAAATACACAGGCCAAGACTTTGTACCCATAAAGCACAACCTAGAGCCATAGCACAAATCAAAATGCTTATATACGCAATTGTTAATTTTGCATTTTTATTCGTTTTAACCCAAAAATCTGATAAAAAACCTCCAAGGGGTGCACCAACTAAGACTAAAACAGCAACCAATCCACAAACAGTTCCAGCGGTATTTTTTGCCAAACCATGAAAACGATTCAAAAACGATGGACACCAAACCATTACCGAAGTATTTACTGCAATACAACAAGCATAGGCAATACTTACATTCCACAAGGTTTTTACTCGTAATAATTTAGAAATGGAAGACCTTAAATTTTTCATTGAATTTTCGTCAGTTTCACCATTTTTAAGAGGAAGTGTTTTATAATCGTTTACAAATAAGAATAAACCCGAGAGGATAATTCCCGGAATTGCAACCAATCCAAAAGCATGTCGCCAACCAAAATACATCCCAATGTATCCACCAATTGCTAATCCTATTCCAGCACCAATTGGAGCAGCAGCATCGTTTATACCCAAATATCGAGTTCTATATTCTCGAGGAAATATTTTCACAATTAATGCAACGGCAGCAGGACAGTATGCAGCTTCACCAATACCAGTCAAAGCCCGCAAAACTAACAATTGAGTAAAATTATTTGCAAAACTACAGAGTAAGGTCGCAATACTCCAGAGTAAAACCATAATCGAAATCATTTTTTTTCGACTCCATCTATCAACCAAAATAGAAATTGGAATTACACAAATAGCAATAAATAAAGAAACGATACTTGTTAACATTCCCAATTGTGCATCGGAAACATTCCAATCTTCTTTTATAAATGGGATTAACGACGACACAATCATTCGATCGGCATAATCGAACATATAAACCACAAATATGAGTATCATCATATAGGTAGCTTTCCCTTTTGCAGTTTGAAACATGTTGTGTTATTTATTGGCAAAAATAGTAGAATAATTACAGTATTTATAACCTTTTAACCCTTTTTTAGGGTTAAAAATCAATCATTTTTCATGTGTATTTTAAACATTAAAATTGCTCATTTTCAAATAAACACATTACACATTTACTCCAAAATTAAAAACACAAAAAACGAAGACAGTAAACATTTAAGCTTTTAGGTTTGTTATTCAATAAATTAGCGTACCTTTGCACCCTAATTTTTTAATATAATAACACATAATGAATTTCAGTGAACTAGGGCTTAGCCCTGAAACAGTCCAAGCAATTACAGACCTTGGATTTGAAACTCCAACTCCCATTCAAGAAAAAGTAATTCCTATCCTTTTAGAGTCAAAAGGTGATGTCGTAGGGCTTGCTCAAACCGGAACGGGAAAGACAGCTGCCTTCGGCCTACCAATTGCCGAGAGAATGGATGCGGATAATAAGAACGCTCAAGCGTTGATATTGTGTCCTACACGTGAACTTTGTCTTCAAATTGCAGAAGATATAAGAGATTTTATCAAATACAAAAAAGGTATTAAAGTTCTTCCTGTTTATGGTGGTGCTAGTATCGATACACAAATTAGAGAAATCCGTAAAGGAGTTCAAATTATAGTTGCGACTCCAGGTCGTATGCTCGATCTTATTAATCGTCGTGCTATTTCGGTTACGAGTGTTGAGATTTTAGTTCTTGACGAAGCTGACGAAATGTTAAACATGGGCTTTAAAGACGACCTTGATGGTATTCTTAAAGACACTCCAAACGAAAAACAAACATTGCTTTTCTCTGCAACAATGCCACGCGAAGTTGCTTCGATAGCAAAAAACTACATGAACGATCCACAAGAAATTTCTGTAGGAAAACGTAATTCAGGTGCAGATAATGTTAAACATCAATATTATATTGTTCATGCTCGCGATCGTTATCTAGCATTAAAACGAATACTAGATATGAATCCAAACATTTATGGCGTAGTATTTTGCCGTACTCGTGAGGAAACTAAAATGGTTGCCGACCATTTAATGCAAGATGGTTATAATGCTGATGCATTACATGGCGATCTATCGCAATCTCAACGCGATTATGTAATGGCACGTTTTAGAACTCGCACATTACAAATCCTTGTGGCAACAGATGTTGCTGCTCGTGGAATTGATGTTGACAGCATAACACATGTTATAAACTATAACCTACCAGACGATTCTGAAGTGTACACTCACCGCAGTGGACGTACTGGTCGCGCAGGAAAATCGGGTATTTCAATCATCATTTTAAATGCTCGCGAAAAAGGTAGAATTCGTGAATTCGAACGTATCGTAAATAAAAAATTCGAATATGTTCCAATTCCTGATGGTTACAAAATTTGCGAAAAACAACTTTTCCATCTTATAGATAAAATGGAAAAAGTTGAAATAGATGAGACACAAATAGCTCCTTACATGGAAGCTGTTATGGCAAAACTCGAATGGTTAGATAAAGAGGAAATAATCAAACATTTCGTTTCTCTTGAATTCAACCGTTTCTTGACCTATTATAAAAATGCAAAAGACATCAATGTTGATGAAAATGCAGAACGCGCTCCTCGCCGCAGAGACGAAATTGGTCCTGATGGAGAAGAACGTCCACGTAGAGAAGATAGAGAACCACGCACAGCTCGTCAAACAGAAGCAGGTTATTCTCGTTTCTTTATAAATATTGGTAAAAAAGATGGTATTGTTCCAGCAGAAATGTTGAAACTTATTAATAGTGCAACCAACGATCACGAGATTCGCATTGGAGTAATTGATTTAATGGGAACTTTTTCGTTCTTTGAAGCATCGGAAGCACACAAACAAAAAATTCTAGATTCATTCCAAAACATCGAATACAACGGACGTGATGTACGTATTGAAGTAGCTGAGGCATCGCAAGGTGGTGGAGCTGGCGGAGAACGTCGTGGCGGAAGTCGTGGTGGCGATAGAGAACGCGGTGGTGACCGTGGTGGATATCGTGGTGGTGACAGAGGTGGCGATCGCGGTGGATACCGTGGTGGCGAAAGAGGTGGCGACCGACGTAGCAGTGGTGGCGATCGTGGTGGATACCGCGGTGGCGAAAGCAGTGGCGGTGGCGAACGTCGTAGCGGTGGATATCGTGGCGGTGAAGGCAGCGGTGGCGGCGAACGCAGAAGTGGTGGATATCGTGGCGGCGAAGGCGGCGGCGGAGATCGTAGAAGAAGATAATTCTCAAATATATTTAAAGACGTACAATTTGTGCGTCTCTTTTTTTTGACGTAGAGACGCGATTTATCGCGTCTAAAAATTAATTCAAATTATAAATACATAGAGACGCGATAAATCGCGTCTCTACAACCAATGAATTCAATAACAATTCTTTTAGGTGGAAATATAGGTAATACTCAGCAATATATAGTAGATGCTGAAAAGTTACTTATTGAACGAATTGGACCAATTCAAAATTCATCATCTATCTACGAAAGCGAACCTTGGGGGTTTGAGTCAGAGCAATGGTTTTTAAATAAAACTATTATTTTACATTCACAATTACAGGCTGTAAAAGTGTTGGAAATTTGCCAAGAGATTGAAAAACTATTAGGTAGAGAAAAAAAGAATACATTAGTCTACGAATCGCGACCTATGGATATTGATATTCTATTCTTTAATGATGAAATAATCACGGAACCAAATCTTATAGTTCCACATCCTAAAATGCATTTGCGCCGATTTACACTTATGCCATTACAAGAAATATTGAACGATTTTAGTCATCCTATTATTAATAAAAATATAGGAGAGTTATTAAATGAATGTGAGGACAAAGGCATTTGCAGAAAAAAATGAGGACTAGAAACTAATCCTCATCATTTATTCCATCAAATATTTTTTGGACTTCGATGCTGGTATCACGAAGTTTTTCTTTACAAAATTTCACCAAAACAGCAACTCGTTTTACCTTTTCGGTAAGTTCATCAATTTCGTATTTATTGGCTTCCATTTTACCAACAATATCTTCGAGTTCGGCCAAAGCCTTCGAGTAACTTAATTTATCGGTTGCCATTTTATATATTTTTAATAAAGCAACGTTTGCGCTTATGTTGAATATGTTCGTAGCTTTTCCAGTTTTGAATTGCTTTTACGTTTGTCTCAATCATGCCTGTTGTTTCAACCCATTTTGCACCATTATTTTTGGCAACAGTCAACATTTCAACCATTAAAATAGCAGCATAACCATGACCTTGTAAACGTGGATCCATTCCTGTTAACAACAAATCGATTGTATCGCATTCTTTATATGCTTTCATTATATGCCACCAACCAAATGGTAAAAGTCTACCTTTTGCTCTTTGCATTGCTTTCGAAAGAGATGGTAGCCCAATAATAAATCCAATCATGACACCTTCCTTATCGAAGATTAGTTTTATAAACCTTGCACTTAAAATTGGAATATATTTTTTAATATAAAATGCTCTCATTTTTTCATCAAGATGCACGAATGCAAAAAGATCACCAAAAGCAACATTCAACAAACTGAACATTTCCTCTGCAAATGGCATCATTTCTTTCGAATTATTAAACGATTTAACAGTAACTCCCATTTTCGTTTTAACGAGTTCTGCAATTTTAACAACTTTATCAGGTATTTCTTCTGGTAATGTTAGGCGAAATTCAACCCAATCCATTTCCTTTTCATATCCGCATTTTTCAATGAGTTCTTTATAATATGGCATATGCCATTCAGAAGCAACCGAAGGTAAATGTTCGTGACCTTCAATTAAAACAGCAGAATGATCGAGGTTGGAAAAACCTAATGGACCATGAACTATTTCGTAACCCATAAATTTAGACCAAAGTTCGGCGGTTTGAAAAAGACTTTTACAAACTTCTAAATCATTAATCATTTCAAGTCGTGTAAATCTAGCAACCTTTTTTACAACATCACGACTTTCGCGACGATTAAGAATTACACCAATGCGACCAACTATTTTATCATTTTTATAAGCTAACCAAAATTTTACATCTGAATACAAAAAAGCTGGATTTTTTTCCGCAGTAATGCTACTGATTTCGTCCTGTTTCATAGGAGGAACCCACATCTTTTCGTTCTTATAAAGCTTGAATTGGAAATTTACAAAATCTCTTATATCCGACGAGGTTTCAGCCTCTTTTATCTCAACTGCCATTTTATTCTATTATCAAAAACTACCCCCAAAAGTATTGCATTTTTCATTACAAAGAGCAATACTTTCTTAAAAAAACAACACATATTTATTAACTTAATATGGGTCAATATTTATAACGACATCGACATATTTATATTGCTCTTGAGAGTGTAAATGAGTTATACAATTTGAAAGGAAAAACTTTGAAGAAATAAGGTTTTGACTTTTGTCGATTTTTAATAAGATATTCTTTAAATATAGGTTTTGAATCTTCGAAATTGGCGGATATTCGGGACCTAAAACTTGTTTTTCCATTTGACTTCGAAGAAATGTTGCAAGTATTTTCGATGCATTTTCGACGGTTTGTAAATCTTTATGTCGAACCGTTAATCGAATTAAACGAGTATACGGAGGATATCCATAATGTTGACGTTCTATTAATTGTGAATCTATCATTCTTGTAAAATCAGATTCTCGCACATCGTTTAATATTTGATGAGTTGGATTCGAAGTTTGAATAACAACTTCGCCTTGATCTTTGTTTCGTCCCGCGCGACCTGCAACTTGTGTCATCAATTGGTAACTTCTTTCGAATGCACGAAAATCGGGTTGATTTAACATATTATCGGCATTGAGAATGCCAACCAAACTTACATTATCGAAATCGAGACCTTTGGTTATCATTTGTGTTCCAACTAAAATATCTATTTCTCGAGCTTCGAATCTTGCAATAATTTCGGTATATGCATGTTTTGCACGAGTAGTATCCATATCCATTCTTTCGATTTTTTTATCGGGAAAGAATATAGCAATTTCATCTTCGATTTTCTCGGTACCAAAACCACGTGTTTCCATTTTTGGACTTCCGCAAGCCACACATTTCGAATTATTTGGCAATTGATATCCGCAGTAATGACAAATTAGATTATTGGAATGTCGATGAAATGTTAGCGAAACATCGCAATTAATACATTGAGGAATCGTACCACAATCGTGACATTCAACATAAGGCGAAAAACCTCTACGATTTTGAAATAAAATAACTTGTTCGCCTTTATCGAGTGCAAGTTTCATTTTATCGAGCAAGGTAGCTGTAAAATGCGAATGCATTCTTTTCCTACGAGTTTCGTCTTTAATATCGACAATCGTAATTTGTGGTAAAGCAACATTAGAATGTCGTTGTGTTAATTCAACTAATCCATATTTACCCGACTTGGCATTAAAGAAAGTCTCGACAGCAGGTGTTGCTGTTCCCATTAAAACCTTTGCTCCATGTAATCTAGCCAATAATACGGCACTATCGCGACCATTATAACGTGGCGATGGATCAAACTGTTTATAAGATGTTTCGTGTTCCTCGTCGATTATGACGAGTCCTATGTTTTTAAATGGAAGAAAAACAGATGAACGAACACCAAGAATTATTTTGTAGGTTTTTTCATCATTTGAAAGCAGAACGTTATTCCAAACTTCTACTCTTTCCGAATCGTTAAATTTAGAATGATATACACCAACTTGATTACCAAATACTGATGTTAGTCGATTTATAATTTGAGCCGTTAAAGCAATTTCGGGAAGTAAATATAAAACTTGTTTACCTTCGGCAATTGCTTGAGCCATAAGATGAATATACACTTCAGTTTTGCCACTAGCAGTAACTCCACGAAGTAATACAACATCTTTTTCGACAAAGAAATTCTGAATTGAATCTAATGCTTCTTTTTGATATGGATTAAGTTCTTTTAGCGATTTAATATTGAATTCACCTGGCTTTAATCTTCCAATTTCTTTTTCAACCTCAACCAAAATTCCTTTTTCAATTAAAGCTTTTAATGCAGCAATCGAAGCTGTTGGTTTAGCTAAAAGATCTTTTTTCGAAATCAATTCCTTTTCTGGGTTTTTACTGCGTTCAAAACAGATTTGAATAAATTGCAGGAAAAGTTCTTGTTGTTTCTTCGCTTTCGAAAGACTTTCGAATACGCCATTTACAAAATCAGAATCGGTAATATCTCCGCCAGCATCAATATACATTTCGATTTTTGGAGTATATTTTTCGCTAACAACTTCGCGAATAAAAATAGCACGAATCGAGACTAAAACATTAATTATTGTTAATACATTTTTGATTCCCGATTGTGTTGAAATATCATCAATAGAAATCATTTTTTGATTTTCTATTATATTGAAAACCAACAATTCATTATCAGAAAGAATATCCTTTTCGGTAAACTCAGGATTTGCTACGATTTTCGATTCACTTTCGAGTTTTAAGCCAGACGGCAAAGCTGCTTTATAAACTTCGCCCAACGAGCACATATAATAATCGGACATCCAATCCCAAAACTGCAGTTGTAATTGGTTTACGATAGGAAATTCATCGAGCGATGAAAGAACGTCTTTTGTTTGATAATTAAGCGGTTTATTGTTGTGAATGTTTTTGATAATTGCCGAATAGACTTTTCGTTTGCCAAATTGAACAATTACACGACTACCAACAAAAACCTTTGATAATAATTCATTCGGAAGCGAATACGTAAATGTGCTTCCGGTTGCGAGTGGCAAAATGACATCTACAAATGTTGAACCTTCACTTTGCATTTTAGTCTAAAATATGTTTATTGTTTTTTTCCGAATATCCTCTTCCAAAGAGGTTCTTCTCCTATTTGATTTTTTACAAATTTCATTTCTTGTTGAGCATCTCCCAATTGATTATCATTCAACATTTGCCATATCTTACTCCATCCAAGAAAACCTCCAACATTTCGATCGTCGATAAAAACATCTGCATTTATTTTCCTACTTATTGTTTCTTCGTCAAAAACCTCTTCAGGAAAATTTTTATTTACTGCATAAAAAACAATGCCATTTTTCTCACAAAAAGCAACAGCTTCGTCTAATTCTTTACCTGCTCTATAGGTCCATAAAATAAGTTCGTGCTTTTGCTTTTGCAATTCTCGTAAAGTCTCGAATGCGAACAACATTGTTTTGCCAATTTCTGGATATTTATGTTCTACTATTGTACCGTCAAAATCAACTGCAATTTTCATTTCTTATTTATTTGAAAAATTATATGCAAAGGTAATGATTCGAGTTCGATAATTAAAATAATTGTTTTAAGTCAATATTAAAACATTTTAATCGCACTGTCGTATACATGAACATATTTGAAATTCAATTAAATAAATGTTTAACTATTAAATTTCTCGATATGATATTTTTTGACGGATAAATAATGATGGATTAGGAGGTGTGTGATGAAAAAATATGTGAACATATTATTTTCAAAAATTTCAACTACCGTAATAGTAAGTTTATTTTTGATGTTTGCCTTCGATAAGGCAATGGGAGTTTCAACATTTACAGCAACCCAAACTGGAAATTGGAACGACGGAGCAACTTGGGGGCATACTTCGCCCGGTGTTGCAGGTACTGACTACCCTAGTTCCACAGATAATGCAAATATTAGTACAACATGGAATTTAACCGTAACGTTACAAGCAAATACTACTTGTGCCAACATTACAATTCAAAATGGATGTACATTAGCATTAAACAATTACAATTTCACATCAACTGGCACACCTTCGATTACTACGCAAGGAAAAATTACAGGAACTGGTACTAGTGGAACCAAAACACTTTCTTTTGTCGGAAATATCGCTTTAAGCGATGGAAACAATTATATTTCAACTAGTGGTTACGACATTTCAATTATAGGAAATCTTACGTTAACTGGTCAAGGTTATTTATCAATTGGTGCAGGAAATTTAACTGCTACTGGCGATTATAGTTGCGACGGAGTTGGTACGCATTTCGATTGGACAAATGGTAATGTTAGTTTTGGAGGAAATGTCATCTATACATATAGTTGGGGAACATCAGGTTTGAATTGTACCGGAATAGGTTATTTAATAATGACTGGTGCAAGCAAAACAATAACAATAAATAATAATGTTAGCATTCCAAATTTTAAAATTGGTTCGAATTTAACAAAAGCTGGATCAGCAACACTGACTGTTTCTGGCACTTACGATAGAAACTGTTATGCTGCACCAACAATTTCATCTGGAGCGGGAGCAATAACTGTAACTGGCTCAACAGTAAATGCATCGTGTAGCACTGTTTATTACTCGAAATCAATCGGGAATCTTGATGTTTTAAGCAATTGGGGAACAAATACCGATGGTTCTGGAACGAACCCTGCAAATTTTACAACAGCAAATATTATCTATTACATAAGAAATAATGCAACTCCAACTATTGGTGCTTCTTGGACTGTATCGGGTTCAAGTTCGAAAGTTGTTGTAGGAGATGGAACAAATGCTTGTAATTTCACTATTCCATCTTCGTATGCACTTTCAACTCCAGCTATTGATGTTGCAAACAATGCAACGTTAACTATTGCTAACACAACAATTCCAACAATGGGAACACTTTCGTCGGGAAGTACTGTAAATTATAATGGTGTTGGACAAACAGTAGCATCGAACAATTACTATAATTTGACATTAAGCGGAAGTGGAACAAAAACTTTGCAAGCAGGTACTACAGCAATAAGTGGAAATTTAACATTAAATGGAACAGCTTCTGCAACAACTGTAGTTGGATTAGCAATTAGTGGAAATATATCAATTGGTGATGGTACAATATTTACAGCTGCTGGTTATGCTTTAACCATAACAGGAACAACAACCGTAGGAGGAGGAACAAGTGGAAGTTTAGTGGTATCTTCCTCAACTGGAACAAAAACATTTACCGGATTAATTACTGTAAATACAGGAGGAACATGGAATAATTCAGGAAACTCGGCTATAACATTTGCTGGTGGAATTACAAATATTGGAACATTTACCGCTGGTTCTGGAATTCAAACTTTTCAAACAAATTCACAAGCATTAACAGGAACATTTTCGATTCCAAGTATTACTGTAACTGGTGTAACTTTAACAAATAACGGAACATTATCAGTAACATCAGCTTTAGCAGGTAATGGAGGATTAACAAATGCTGCAACTGGAACATTAAATATTGGATTTTCGGGTACAGTTGGAATTACGACTTTAACTGCATCCTCAAGTGGAAATACGGTTAATTACAATTATAATGGAAATCAAACAATTGTTACAACAATTTATCATCATCTTGGCTTAAGTACAGGAGGAACAAAAACATTTGCTGTAACTACAATAAACGGAAACGTAACAATTACAAGTGGAGTTACAACAACAATTAGCTCTGGATTAACAGTTGGAGGAAATTTCTCGAATGCAGGAACTTGCAGTGTTGCGTGTAATACCTTAATGGCAATTACAGGTAACTTTACAAATTCAGGTACTTTAACTGGTGCTGGATCAGGAGGAATTGCCAAAATTACAGTTGCAGGATCATCATGGAATAATAATTCGGGAACAGTTTGTAACGATGCTTCGTTTTTGGATTTTTGCCATGCTTCAACTTCAGCCGATCATTTATCGGGAACGGTTGGTGCAAACGTTAGTTATTGTGCATATACTCAAACTTGTATTGGTGTAACATTAGCTTCGGCAAGTCAAGTTGCAGCTGGAAATGTAACTCAAAATACGATAAAAAATGCATTGTCGGCATTTACATTGGCAGTTGTAAATGCAACAGCAACGGTTAATCAAATTGTATTTTCAACAACAAATACTGCAGCCGATATTGTTAAATATCAATTATGGTATAATAGCTCTAATAGTTTAGGAACTGCAACACAAATTGGTTCAAATATTACTACGTCACTTGGAATAGGTAGTCACACTTTTTCGAGTTTAACACAAACTATTAGTTCAGGTTCGACAGGATATTTCTGGATAACAGCCGATATACAAGCAAGTGCAACTGTTTCGAATACTATAACAGTATCGTCACTTTCAACCAGTAATATTACTTTATCGGGAGGAAGTTTTACAGGAAGTGCAACAGCTGGCGGAACACAAACAATTATTCTTGCAGTTCCAACAGTTGCACTTGCATCGCCAAATCAATCTGCGGCAAGTACAATTGGAAGAAACTGGACAAATACAGATATTGCATCGTTTACATTGGCTACAACCGTTGCAAGTACTACTTTATCGCAAATAGATTTCACAACAACCGGAACTGTTGTAAATGCCGATTTAACCAACTTTAAGCTCTGGTATAATTCTACAAATACTTTAAACGGAGCAACACAATTAGGTTCAAGTATTACAACATCGAAAGGTGCTGGTTCGCATTCGTTTACAAGTTTGGCACATATATTAACTATGGGAACCACCGAATATTATTGGATAACTATTGATGTTGGTGCAAGTGCTACAAATGCTGCAACCATTGCTGTTTCAGCATTTACTACTAGTAATATTACATTAACTTCGGGAAATAAATCGGGAAGTACAACTGCTGGGGGAACACAAACAATAGCGACTCCAGTTACCTATTATTCGAGAGCAAATGGAAACTGGAATGCAAATACAACATGGTCGACAGCTGGATGTGGAGGTGCTGCTGCGGGAGCTTATCCAACAACGGTTGATATCGTAACTATTTGTAATGGGAATACTGTAACTCTAACAGCAGCACAAGTTTGTACCGATTTAACAATAGCATCTGGCGGAACACTTGCTGATGGAGGTTATACATTACAAGTTGTAGGGAATATAACAAGTAATGGAACATATTCTGGATCAGGTAAAATTTCGCTTATTGATGGACATGCCGAACATCAAATTTCGAGTACAAACGATAATACTTTATATAAAATAGAATTGAATGATACTTGGGGAGCTATTATTACAAATCAAGCTGCATCAATTAAAACGACAACAATTTCGAATTTAATATTAACAGCTGGTGCATTTAGAATTGGCGATTTTAACAATGCTTTGGTTTACAATAAACTTACCATTACAAATGCATTGACAGTTACTAATGGAACAACTTTTAAATTTGATGGAAACTGTACTGGTGATATTACCTTTAACGGAGCAATTACTGTTTCGAGTGGTGGTACATGGACAGGTACATCGGGTAAAACTTGTAATAACATTAAAATGAATGCAGCATTTACAAATAGCTCGTCTGCTCAAACCGATAACTCTAGCTCAACCTATATTATAGCAAATAACAGCATAACAATGGATGCTGGTTCGGGAATGAATATTTACAATCTTACATCAAGTGGAGTTAACTCATCTTTTAGCGGAACATTGTATGTAAGAAACGCTTTATCAACCGGACAATTTAAAATGAATGCAAGTGCTGTTCTATACTTATATGGTAGTGCAACATCTTCGGGCGATTGGGTGCAATGTTCATCATCATCAACAGTGCATTTTGCAACGACAGGAATGACACTTTTAGCTCAACAATTTTTATGTAATGTTCAAATTGATAAAGGTGTAACGGTAAATTTATCGTCGGGAACTTTCCAACCTAGAACAAGTTTGGTTTTAGATTCAAATAGCATAATAAATGTTACTAGTTCTGGTGCAATCGATTATCAAGTAGGTTATACTTTACGTTATGGAAGTAAAATTTACATAAATAATGGAACTACACCAAACAATTTTAATAGCTATACATCGACATATGCAACTTCAAGTTCGTTCGAAATGGGTAATAACGGAAGCAGCTATAACTTAACTATCGATCCATCAAGACATCCTTTTGGAAATCTAAGATTAGATGATGCAAGCTCTGCTTCAACGGTAACATTATTAAACTCTGATGCTACTTTGACAGGTGGATTAACAATAGGTTCGAATATCACATTAACCACAAATGGCGCAACTAGAAATATTTCTCTAACAGGTGATTTTACCAATAATGGTACCTTAGATATTCGAACAAATTATATTGGAACTATTACATTTAATGGTACAGCTGCTCAATCTATAACAGGTTCAACAACAACAAGCTTTAATAATCTAACTATAAACAACAGCAGTTCAACAGGTGTAACATTAAATAAACCTATTTCAATAAATGGAACATTAACATTAACCGATGGTAATATATATTCAACATCAACAAATCTATTATCATTTGCAAGCGGATCTAGTACTTCATCTGGCTCTGATAATTCTTATGTTGATGGTCCAATGAAAAAAATAGGAAGTACTGCATTTACCTTTCCAACAGGAAAATCGGGAGTTTGGGCAAGAATTGGATATACGCCATCAACAGGATTTGATGCAACAACCGAAATTTCTGCTGAATATTTTAAGACTTCTTCACCAAATTCAAACAATCTTGGAACAGGAATTCACAATGTAAGTAAAATAGAATATTGGGATATTACAAGAGGAATCGATCCAAGTAACGATGCAAGTTGTAATGTAACATTATACTTTAATAATAAAACGAGAAGCGTTATTTCTGGATCAGGAACAGACTTAAGAACAGTTCATTACGAAAGCGGCGTTTGGACAAATAAAGGAGGAACTTACACCGATTTGGGAGGAGGAACTGGAAGTATAACATCTACAACTGCATTAACATCTTATAGCCCAGAAACCGTTGGTTCAACAGATGGAAGTAGCTCGTTACCAATAGAATTAACTTCATTTACAGCAATACCATCAGAAAATCATGTAATACTATCATGGACTACTTCGAGCGAAACAAATAACGATTACTTTGTTTTAGAAAGATCTATAGATGGCGAAAATTGGGATCATATATTTACTTGCGATGGTGCTGGAACAAGCACAGAAACACATATTTATAGTTTTTATGACGCAAACGATTTAGATGGAATTTTATACTATAGATTAATGCAAACCGATTATGACGGAACGATTAGCTATAGTGAAATTAGAAGCGTTTCGTTTAGGAATAACGACATAATGGTTATTGCATATCCAAATCCTTCGAGATGTTCCGAAATGAATTTGTATATAAAAGCTCCTGTTTCAGAAACTATTGACATAATAATTACCAATATGTTAGGAACAATAGTTAGCGAAGGAAAAATAGAATTGACTGAAAAACAAGTTCGGGCAAATTTATTTGACTTATGTAAACTTGCACCTGGAACATATAATATTATGGTTCGAGGAACTTCGTTTTTAAAGAATAAAAAAATTGTGATTCAATAATAAAACAGAAAAGGAAGGCATTGACCTTCCTTTTTTATTTCTCTTTAAATGAAATTTAAAAAACTCTAGGACGACGTTGTTCTAACATAAATAAATCGGCAAGAACAATTGCAGTTGCACATTCTACAACAACAGGAACACGTAAAGCAATACATGCATCGTGACGACCTTCAATAAGTAATGTTTCCACCTCACCCGATTTTAAATTCATCGTTTCTTGAGCAACGCCAATACTCGAAGTAGGCTTTACTGGAACTCGGAAAACAATATCGTTTCCATTCGATATTCCACCATTAACACCTGCTGCAAAATTGGTTTTTGTTTTTCCTTCAGGAGTTACAATTGCATCGTTATGTTCGCTTCCTTTCATTTTTGCAGCTGCAAAACCAGAACCAAACTCAACACCTTTAATTGCAGGAATTGAAAACATTATGTGTGCAATTTGAGATTCAACCGAATCGAAGAATGGTTCGCCAAGTCCGAAAGGTATATTAGTACAAACACATTCTACTAATCCACCAACCGAATCGTGAGCTGCAACAGCAGCTTCAACCGTTTTTTGGATATCTTTCGAACCACCAACTTCTAAAAGGGTTGCAGTAATTTTACTTGGATCTATTATTTTCTTTGCAACAACACCAGCTGCAACAATTCCTAAAGTAATACGACCAGAAAAATGGCCACCACCACGAGGATCGTTAAAGCGACCATATTTCATTTGGCCCGAAAAATCTGCATGTCCGGGACGTGGTTGATCCCACAAATTAGAATAATCGCCCGATTTGGTATTAGTATTTTCGAAAACTATCGAGATTGGTGCACCAGTTGTTTTTCCTTGATAAACACCACTAACTATTCTTGGTAAATCTGGTTCTATTCGAGGTGTTGTCCCTACTCCACCCGCACGACGACGAGCAAAGTCTTCTTTTAAATCGTCTTCGCATAGCGAAATACCCGCTGGGCAACCATCAATTACAACTCCTATTTGAATTCCGTGCGATTCGCCATAAATGCTTACACGAAATAAACGTCCAAAACTATTCATATTCTTGTTTTAAAATCTTAAGCAAAGATATGAAAAAAGGCACATATGTTTTTGGTGAAAAATGCAAACGAAATTCCTAAAAAGTAAAAGCTCCAAAACCGCAGTCCCAGAGCTTTTAATAAGTAGTTTGTTAGAAATTAGTTTTCAATTAATTTAAATAATTCATCGAGTTTTGGAGAAAGTACAATTTCGCAACGACGATTCTTTGTACGGCCTTGTGCTGTTCCATTATCGTCGATTGGAGAAAATTGTCCACGACCAGCTGCAGTTAGACGTTTTCCATCAACTTTAGGATTTTCTAAAAGTATTGCGGAAATTGCTAATGCACGATCGGTACTAAGTTTCCAGTTAAATTTTGCAGAACCAGTATTGTCTGTATGTCCTTCAACTAAAATATTTATGTCAGGATTTTTCTCAAGAACGCTTGCAAGTTTTTTCAAAGCATCGGCACCTTTAGGATTTACTTCGAATTTACCAAGTTCAAAAAGCAGTTGTTCGTCGAGCGATACATAAATTTTGCCATCACGTTGAACAATTGTAAGTCCATTTCCTTCAAAGCCTTTTAACGCAGCAGAAAGACGAGTTTTTAATGCATTTGCTGCCGAATCTTTCGAATGCAATAACGATTGTAAACTCCTTAATTGCATATCTTTAGAAACTATATCTTCATTTAGTTTACCTAAACGAGCACGTTCTTTTTCAAGATCGCTTTGAAGCGTATTAAGTTTGTCTTCGCGTTTTTGCAAATCTTCGCGAGTAGCTTGTAGTTCGCTCATTATTTTCTTTGCTTCTGTAGCATTATCTTTCGACATTCTTTCTTGTTTTTTAACAAGCTCTTCGTTCAATGAATTGAGTTTCGCAATACTATCTTGTTGTCCATTTGCTATGGTTGTTAATGAATCGATAGCACGAATATGTTTCTTTTCTGATGCTTTTAAAGCTGTTAGATTTACATCAAGTTCCGTGCTTTTAGTTTTTTCTTGTGATAAGGCATTTTGCAATGAATCGTTTTTCTCGTAGCAAATATCTAATTTAGTTTTCTTTCCTAATAATTTTTGAATTGGAGCACATGCTGAGAACAACAATGTTCCAACAATTATCGACAATACTATTTTCTTCATTTGAATTAGAATTTAATGGTTAAAATGTATTATTCGAGGGTCATTTCGACTTCGCTCAATGTCTATTTTAGAGCGGAGTCGAAGCAAATTACGTAAATACATTATTTACTAATACTTAAAAACAAAAATAGAAATAAACTTCGAGGCTTAAGATGTTATTTATCAACAAGGAAATGAACAAAGAAAGAGATTAGTTTTTAGATATAAGTTAGGCACTATTAAAAAAATCATATATTGATAAGTCGATCTAAATTGATTACATTTGTTATATGAATACGAAAAGTGAAATAGTAAATAAACTAAAAGAATTAAAACCGAAGCTCTATGCTGATTATTCAGTTAAAGAAATTGGATTATTCGGTTCTTATTCTGATAATACATTTACAGAAAGTAGTGATATAGATTTACTAATAGAATTAGAAAAACCCATCGGTTGGAAATTCTTTTCGCTTGAATTATATCTTGAATCTATTTTTGAAAAGAAAGTAGATTTAGTTACTAAGAATGCACTAAAACATCAAATAAAAGATGTTATTTTAAACCAAGTTGATTATATCTAGTGAAAAAAGAAGACCGCACATATATAATGTATCTAGAAGATATTCAAATTGCTATGGAGAGAATTGCTGAATATATCCAAGGTTTAGATTTTATACATTTTAAAAGAGATTATAAAACAGTCGATGCTGTGATAAGAAACTTTGAAGTAATAGTTGAAGCATCAAAGAATTAACCTGAAAATATCAAAGTAAAATATACTTTGATTCCATGGAATGAAATGTATTTGCTTCGAAATAAAGTTTCTCATGAATATTTTGGTGTTGATTATGAAATAATTTGGGATGTAGCATTTAATTATTTACCTGAGAATAAAATCGCTATATATAATATTATAGTTTTAGAGAAACAATAAACAGTGCATAACACACTTTTAGGTATAAGAAAAATGGCCTGTTTCTTTTTAAATACAAGCCATTTTTCTTATTTATTTATGGGTTTAAAACTTAATTTTTGTGTTCTTTCCAAGTTTGTAAGCTCTTGTTTTTAATGGTAAACCAAAGCAACGAATAAATCCGATTGCATCTTTTTGGTCGTAGGTATCAACATTTGTAAATCCACCTAATTTATCATCATATAAAGAGAAAGGCGAAGAAATATGAGTTGGGATTATATTTCCTTTGTACAATTTAACACCAACTTTTCCGGTAACCACTTTTTGAGTTTCGTTTGCAAATGCATCCATAGCTTGACGAAGAGGAGTAAACCATTCACCGTTATAAACTAGATTAGCATAGGTTTGCGACATTTTTTGTTTTTCGTGTAATGTTGGTTTATCTAAAACTAAGGTTTCCAACATTTCGTGAGCGCGGTAAAGTACCGTTCCAGCAGGAGTTTCGTAGACACCGCGCGATTTTAATCCAACCAAGCGATTTTCAACTATATCTAATAAGCCAACTGCATTTTCGCCAGCTATTTTATTAAGATTGCGAATTAAAGAAACGCCATCCATTTTTGTTCCATTAAGAGCAACTGGAATTCCTTCTTCGAAATCGATAGTTACATATTCGCCATGTTCTGGAGCTTTTTCAAAAGTATTGCTTAATTTAAGCATATCGTATTGATGCTCTTGATCTGGAAATTCTAAAACGCCACCTTCGTGCGATAAATGCCAAAGATTTCCATCTTCAGAATATATCTTTGTTTTAGAAATACCATGTAAAGGAATATTTCGAGCTTCGGCATATTCAATAGCCTCTTCGCGCGAACTGATTGTCCATTTGTCGTCTTTCCAAGGTGCAATAATTCCAATTGTTGGATCCATTGCCATATACGTAAGTTCGAAACGAACTTGGTCGTTACCTTTACCTGTAGCACCATGAGAAACTGCATCGGCACCTTCTTGAGCAGCAATTAACATTTGATGTTTTGCAATTAATGGACGAGCGATTGATGTTCCTAATAAATAGGTTCCTTCGTAACGAGCGTTCATTTTTAAAATTGGCCACACATATTCTTCAACAAACTCTTTGCGTAAGTCGAGTACATAACATTTCGATGCACCAGTTGCTAAAGCTTTTTGTTTTAACTCTTCTTCGGGAATGTCGTCTTGTCCAACATTTGCTGCATAAGCAATAACTTCGCATTTATAATTTTCAATTAACCAAGGTATTATAACCGAAGTATCGAGTCCGCCAGAATAAGCAAGTACTACTTTTTTATATGTTTTAGTTGCCATTTTTATGTTTTTTAAATTTGGAGCAAAAATACAGAATTATGAATTACGAATGAAAAATAGCTAACGTTTTATTTAATCTTCTTTAAAAATTATAAAATTTAAAAATGCAGAAAAATTAAATATATTTGCTTCGATAAAAAAGAAACATAAAAAGAGAATTCATATGAAACATTCATTTATTTTGATATTTTTAGTTCTTGGTTTAGGTATAGTAAATGCTCAAACTTCGAAAACATCAAAAGATACTGTTGTATATAAGGGTTTAGGTAAAAGTATAATAAAATCTAATGATAGTTTAGGAAGAGCTGTATCAAAGGTTTACCCAAATGAAGATACAATTAGAAAACCATCTGTATATTTAGGAATTGGAACCGGTATAAATAGTTATACAGGTATGCTAGGATTATTAGTAAATTTTAAACTAATAGATAAACTATTTGGACAAGCAGGTATAGGTCTCGGTTCGTGGGGTTACAAAACTACTTTAGGATTTAAATACGATTTTCATAAAGGTAACGGTTGGTCTACATGTATTGGTTATTCAATTTGTTCTGGAATTCCAGAAATGCAAATGGATTTAGAATTAAATACAGGCGAGACTAAAACTGTTATGTTAGATTTTTTACCTGTCGGATTAGTTGATTTAAAACTTACACATAATTGGTTTATAGCAAAAAGACATATTTTATTTCTTGATCTAGGATATTCTATAACTCTCGACAAATCACCTTGGATGATAACCGATAAATCAAAAATTTCGTCACTTTCTAAAAGAGTATTATATTATAGTTCTCCCGGAGGAATAATGCTTGGTTGTGGATTTCTTTTTGGATTGTAGTATGAATTTTAAAATTCGACTATTAAAAATCTCAATTGTTAAAAACAGTTTCATAAATATCGTTCGTCTAAATGTAAAAGAACTATTTGATTTAGTACTTTTGAATTTATAGAATGTAAGACAATTTAATAAAAAAGAGATATGGCAAAAGCAGTAACAGAAGCTACTTATAGCGAAATAGTAGAATCGACAGATCTTCCTGTAATGATTGATTTTTGGGCAGAATGGTGTGGTCCATGCCGTATGATTGCTCCTATTGTTGAAGATCTTTCTTCGGAATACGATGGCAAAGCATTAATACTAAAATGCGATGTTGACGAAAATCCAGAAATTGCTACAAAATTTGGAATCAGAAATATTCCAACACTTGTATTTATTAAAAAAGGTGAATTAGTCGACAAATTAGTTGGTGCTGTTCAACGCAGTAAAATCACCGAAAAACTCGATGCATTAGTATAATATTTACTTATTTAAAAGTATATTTGAAGCGTTTCCGTTTTGGTAACGCTTTTTTAATCTTATCGTTTTTGCAATCGATTTTCGACATACAAGCACTTCAGCAATTCGATAATTTCGAATTCATTGCTCGACAAATTGTCGAAGGATTTATCAATGGTTTGCATCGAAGTCCATATCATGGATTTTCGGTCGAATTTGCCGAACATAGAATCTATAATCAAGGCGAATCGACAAGGCACATTGATTGGAAATTGTATGCCCGAACCGATAAACTTTTCATTAAAAAATACGAGGAAGAAACAAATCTTAAATGCTACATTGCTATCGATACCTCATCGTCGATGCTATTTCCATTTAAAGAAAGTAAATATCAAAACAAATTAGCCTTTTCGGCATTTAGTGCTGCAGCATTAATTTATCTACTTCGAAAACAACGCGATGCTGTTGGATTAACACTGTTCTCGCATACAGTCGATTTACAAACCGAAGCAAAACTTTCATCAGTTCACGCTCAACGTTTGTATAACGAACTTTCGGAATTAGTAAATCATCATAAAAAAGAAACTTCGTTAAATAAGGGAACCTCGCTTGCCGATTCGCTTCATCATTTAGCCGAAAATATTTCTACACGGTCGTTGGTTGTAATTTTTAGCGACATGTTCGATCATGAAAACACCGAAGAAATATTTTCTGCATTACAACATTTACGATTTAAAAAGCACGAGGTAATTTTATTTCACGTTGTTGATCGAAGTGGTGAACAAGATTTCAAGTTCGAAAATCGACCTCATAAATTTATAAGTCTCGAAACTGGCGAAGAATTTAGAGTGAATCCAGGCGAAATAAAAGCAATGTACAAAGAAAAAGTTGGCGAATATTTCGATCTTCTAAAAAATCGTTGTACCCAATATCAAATTGATTTTGTAGAAGTTGATATTATTGAAGATTTTCGCAATGTCTTATTAGCATATTTAATTAAACGCAATAAGTTAAATTAAAAAAAGCCGACTAGAAATTCTAATCGGCTTCGTTATTACTTAGTAATATTAGTCTTTAATATAAAGTGATTCGTCACCACTTTCTTTGGTTCGTATTCTATAAGATTCTAAACAATCGTATACAAATATTTTACCGTCTCCAATTTCACCAGTGTAAGCATATTTTAGAATGCAATCAATTGTTTTCTGAAGATTGATATCACGTACAACAATATTTAATGTTCTGCGAGAAAGAAATTCCACATCATTTCCACGAAACGATGTTCTGCGTTTTTTTTCATTTCCAACACCTATTGTGTCGTTATAAGTAAAGAAGTCGATGTCTATTGCATGAAGAGCATCTTTAACTTCTTGAAACTTAGACAATCTAATTATTGCTTCAATTTTTTTCATATCATTTAATTTTTAAATTGTTAAATAATGAATTTCAATTTTATTGTTAAAAGCTGTTACAATTATTTTCAAAAATAATCTTTTATATAATTGTAACAGCTTAAATTTATTTTTTTAATAAATTTTGAAATTAATCTACATATGCTTCAGCACCATGTTCCCAAACATCAAGTCCACCTGGTCCAGTTTCACCTTCTGGTTCAACTCTAAGTTTAAATGGATAAGGTAATTTCATAACTGCATACATTAATGCCATTGATATTACAAAGGTTGCAACAGTTACGATTAAACTTCCTATTGCTTGAGCTTTAAGAACATCAAATCCACCACCATAGAAAAGACCTGTTACTGGGGCTGTATTATCTGGACCTAAAGGACCTGTAAATCCATATTCTCCACTAGCAAACAATCCTATTGATAATGTTCCCCAAATACCGTTAATTCCATGTACTGAGAATGCTCCAACTGGGTCATCAATTCTAACATATTCCATTAAATATATTCCTAAGAATACTAGGATTCCACCAATTGCCCCAATCATTATTGAACCTAATGGTGATACCCAATAACAAGGAGCAGTTATAGCTACAAGTCCAGCAAGTAATCCATTGACAGCAAATCCAGTATCGAATTTTCTTTTAAATGCACCAAAATAGAATGCCATAAATAATGCAGTTAACGATCCAGCACAAGCTGCTAATGTTGTATTTGCTGCAACTCTACCAATACCTTCGAAGTCCATTGCCGATAAAGTACTACCTGGGTTGAAACCATACCATCCAAACCAAAGTAAGAATGCTCCAACTGCAGCAAGTGGTAAGTTATGAGCTGCTGGTAAACCTCCTTTTGTTTTATCATCACGTAAGAATACACGTCCGATACGAGGTCCTAATACAATTGCTCCTGCTAAAGAAACAACACCACCAATTGTGTGAACGACTGTTGATCCAGCAAAATCGCGGAATCCTTGTCCTAAACCTGGTAAGAAGTTTCCTGGTGTTCCCATCATACAAAGGAATCCATCGGGTCCCCAAGCCCAGTGACCAATAATTGGGTAAATAAATGCTGTTACTCCAATACTGTAAATAATATCACCACGGAAACTAGTACGTCCAATCATTGCTCCTGATGTAATTGTAGAAGCGGTATCAGCAAATGCAAATTGAAAAATCCAATGAGCTAATAAAGCAATTCCTGTAGAACCATAAGTAGCAGGAGCTCCTTGTAAGAAGAACCAATGATATCCAATAAATCCGTTACCAGTACTAAACATAAATGCATATCCAATTGCATAGAAAGAAATTCCACAAATAGCAGTATCTAAAATACATTCAACTAAAATGTTTACTGATTCTCTTTTTCTAGCAAAACCTGCTTCAAGCATTACGAAACCAGCTTGCATTCCAAATACAAGGAAAGCAGCAACAAGTACCCAAACGGTATTTATGGTATTGATAACTGATGTTTCGTGCACTGTATAGGTGTCAGCTGCTTGTGCGTCTGTTCCTATAATTCCTGGTAAAATCATCATGAAAAATACTACGGCAGCTAGTCCTAGTAATTTTCCACCTAGAATTGTCAAACCAAGTTTCCAATCCATTGGTTTTTTTAAGTTTTCACTCATTCGAGCAAAAAACGGCAGCCTCTCTGGGCTCATTGCTTTGTGTTTCATAACATCTCTATTATTTGGTTTACACTATTAATTACTGTTTAAAAATTTTGTCTTGATATCTGATTGCGCTTACCATTTATCAACAAAACAAAATTACACTCTCAAATAGCTGATTCCCATAATTAAAACACGGGAAAAATTCTTCTTTTTTACAGACTTTATAATAGGTGAAATACTGATAGATATATAAAGGCATATAAGAGAAAATACGAAAGTATTAATGCCAAGACATTGAATTAGTGTTTTTTAGTTATTTAAAACTTAAAAAAAAATCGTGAGAGATATAATCGTTAATTTAAGATTTAACAATAAAAAAGCCGAACAAAAATTAATTTGTTCGGCTTTAATTATGAAATAGAAACTTGTTATCTTGTAGCAACAGTTGCAAACATATTATTTAATTGTGCTTCGTTAATTACTTCCGATTGTCCATTTGTTCCGAAATAAGTAGCTGAAACTATTTCTCCATTTTTAAATGTATATTGAAGCATTTTTGTTGAAGCACCATTACTTGTATTATACCATGCCAATTCAGAAGGATTAAATGATACCGATTCTGTTTTACCTTTGTATGTTCCATTTAATTGTTTTACTGCAAACTTATTTTTCGTTGCAGTAATTTCATATTTAACACCATTATGAACAACAATTTGCACCTCTTTTTGGCTATCATTCATAGCTAATGGATTTTGACCTGTCCAAAATTCTATTACATTCAAAAAGAAAGTATCAACTACCGCTGTTGTAACATAAACGGCATGTCCAACTAAAACTAGGATCAACGATTTTATAACTTTACCTCTTGTATCGTTACCAGCTAAAGAATCGTGAAACTTTAAAACACCTTGGGTTAATGCAAATTTCCCAAAGCAACCTGTTGTAAAAAGCAATGTAGAAGTCATTCCTATTGCTATAATTAATCTTGCAACCTTTTTCATATACTATATTTAAATATTTAAACTATACGAGAGACAAGTAGCTTTTTAAAAGGTTGGAAAATTCTTACATTAATTATCAAATAAGAGCTAATAATTTCATAAAGCATAGTTTATAAACTTGAATTTTCGCTACTTTTGATGAAAATTTATTGAATGAAAGTTACAAAAACAGAACGCCCATTAATACTTGTTACCAACGACGATGGCGTTCATGCTGCAGGAATGGCTGCTTTAATAGAAGCAGTTAGCGAATTTGGTGATGTTGTTGCTGTTGCACCGCAAGTAAGTCAATCGGGAATGTCGCATGCACTTACGTTAAAAAGTCCACTTCGACTCAAAAAGATAAAAGAACAAAAAGGGATAATTGTTTACGAATTAAGTGGAACTCCTGTCGATTGCGTTAAAATGGCATTCGATAAAATTTTACCACAAATGCCCGATTTATTAGTTTCGGGAATAAATCATGGATCGAATTCTTCGTTAAGTTCTATTTACTCGGGAACCGTTGCTGCAGCTCGCGAAGGAGCAATAAACTCGATAAAATCGATAGCATTTTCTAATACCAATTATTCCGACGATGCCGATTTTGAATTTATGAAATCCTATGTTAAAACAATAGTGAAAGAAGTTTTAGATAATGGTTTGAATAAAGGCACTTTTTTAAATGTAAATGCACCACACACCGATCCACTGAATATTAAGGGAATTAAAATATGTTCACAAGCTCAAGGAGTTTGGGTCGAAGAATTCGATCAACGTCAAGATCCTATGGGTACAAATTATTATTGGCTTACAGGTTATTTTAACAATGCCGAACCCGACAATATAGAAACCGATGAATGGTCGCTAAAGAATAATTATGTCACAGTAGTTCCATTAAAATTCGAAAATTGTGACCATGAAGAAATTGGAAATTTAAAAGCAAGATTTTAAAAATATAAACAGATGAAAATAAATTCAATTTGGCTAGGACTAATTATTGGAACAATTTTACCAACAATTGCAATGAGCATGTTCTACCTTTTCTCTTTCAACAGTTTATCGTTCAGCGATTTTTATATGATGATACAGAAAATGGACATTTTAACTCAATCGCTAACCATTTGTGTGATGCCAAGTTTCTTAGCATTTTTCTTCTTTTATTGGAAACAATACAATAAATCGGCTCAAGGTGTCGTGCTAGCAACTCTTTTATTAACCATAACGGTTGTGATTCTAAATATCAATTAAGTGAAATATTATCTCATAGCTGGAGAAGCTTCGGGCGATTTACATGGCTCGAATTTGATGAAAGAAATTAAAAAAAACGATCAAAACGCAGATTTTAGATTTTGGGGTGGCGATTTAATGCATAGTGAAGGAGGTGTTTTAGTTCGACACTATAAAGATCATGATTTTATGGGCATAGTTGAAGTAATAAAACATCTTCGAACTATACTCAAAAATATAACATTTTGCAAACAAGATATTCTAGAAAATAAACCCGATGCTATAATCTTTGTTGATTTTCCGGGTTTTAATCTTAAAATTGTAAAATTTGCAAAAGAGCTTGGAATTAAAACATTTTTCTACATTTCGCCAACAGTATGGGCTTGGAAAGAAGGTCGAGTTAAGCTCATTAAAAAATATGTCGACCATCTGTTTTGCATCTTTCCTTTCGAAAAGAAATTTTATAAAGATCGTCATAATTATGATGTTGATTATGTTGGACATCCACTGTTAGATTCTCTGGTAAATACACTTAAACCTATTTCATTAGATAGTTTTATTTCGGAAAACAAACTACCCAATAAAAAAATAATTGCCATTTTACCAGGTAGTAGAACTTCGGAGATTAGAGAAAATCTAAAAACAATGCAAGAAATTATTCCTGAATTTCCCGAATATCAATTTGTAATTGCAGGAATGTCGCATTTCGACGAAGCATTTTATAATCAATTTATAACAAACAAAAACATACGCGTACTTTTCAATAAAACCTACCCTATACTGCAAATAGCAGAAGCTGCAATTGTAGTTTGTGGAACTGCAAGTCTCGAAGCTGCACTTATTCGATGTCCAGAAGTTATAGTATTCAAAACAAACGCAATAACATTTAAAATCGGGAAAATAATTGTAAAACTCAATTATCTTGGATTACCTAATATTATAATGAACAAAGAAATTGTTCCCGAATATTTACAAGAAGAAATGAATTCGAAAAACATAGCATTTTCGTTACACAAAATGTTAACAGACCAAAACTATAAACAACAAATTGCAAATAATTACGAAGAATTATCTCAAACACTTGGCTCTGGAGGAGCATCAAAACAAACTGCTGCGCTCATTCACCACTATTTAACGACTTAAAATCGTTTTGTTAGTATTAAAAAAAACAGTAACTATGCACTTAATTCAATACCCAATTATAGAAATAAATATAACCTATTTTATATAGAAAATCATGCAAGTTAAAGAAGAGAAAATTCCATTTTTCGAGAAGTTCTCGTACGGTTTAGGAGATACAGCATCTAATCTTTTTTGGATGAATTTCGTGTATTTCTTAGCGTATTTTTATACCGATGTATTTGGAATTGGAGCAGCTGTAGCTGCAACAATGTTTGCCATTACTCGCGTTTGGGATGCATGTATAGATCCCATTTTCGGAATGATAAGCGACAGAACAGAAACACGTTGGGGTAAATTCAGACCTTACCTTTTATGGTTTGCTATACCATTTGGAATTATTGGAGCATTAACGTTTACAACTCCAAATCTTGGAATGCATGCAAAAATTATTTATGCGTATGTAACCTATTCCATGATGATGATTGTGTATTCTGCAATCAACATTCCATATGGATCAATGATGGCGGTTGTTTCTTCTAATCCAAATGTTCGAAGTGTTTTTTCGCAATACCGTTTTATTTTAGCATTTACTGGTGGATTAATCGTTGAAGGAGGAACGCTACCAATTGTAAATTATATAGGTGGAAACGATCATACCGTTGTTAATGCACAAATATCAAATAAAGATTCTATCGTAATAACCGAATTCGGAGAAGGAACATCGAAGCTCGACTTGAAAATTACTGCTGTTGGCAAAAAGAAAATAGAAAAATCGCTTACTGTTTCGGTTCTTCGACCAGAACAAAAAAACGAAATCGATACAGCATCTAAAATACTATTCCTAACCAAAGGTTTTAAATCGGTAACAATTCCTGTTTCGAGAATTGCTGACGATATTGACTACAAAAAAGGGCAGATACATTTAATGGTAGTAAACGAACGAAAAGGATTCCAATGGGCTATGATTTTGTTCTCGATATTTGCAGTTATAATGTTCCTAATCACATTCTTAAACACAAAAGAACGGGTTAAACCTCCCAAAGAACAGCAAACATCTATTAAAGGTGATATTTTAGACCTTTTTAAAAATAAACCTTGGGCACTTTTATTTGTGATTGGTATTTTTACATTAACTCATGTTTGTTTGAGGAATGGTTCTATAATGTATTATTTCAAGTACTTTGTAGGAAATAAAGATTTGGCAACCTACTTTATGATTTGTGGAACAATTTCGACACTTGCTGCAATCCCTTTAACAGGCTGGGCAGCAAGAACTTTCGGCAAAAAACTTTCGTACGTAACTTGTATGTACATTACAACAGCATTATCAATGTGCTATTTCTTCCTCGACAAAACAGATATTAAAACTATGTTTGCTTTACAATGCGGAATTAATTTCTTCTTTGGATCGACAGCACCTTTAATTTTTGCAATGTATACTGACACCGTAGATTATTCGGAATGGAAAACTGGACGTCGTGCAACGGGATTAGTAATGTCTGCTTCAACTATGGCTCAAAAATTTGGTTGGGCAATTGGCGGAGCATTAACATTATTTATATTAGCTGCATTCAATTTCAAAGCTAATACAGAACAAACAACGGGTACAATAAGTGGAATAGTTGCAATGTTAAGCTGGATTCCTGCTGTAGCAAGTGTTATTGCTGGTACGTTAATGATATTTTATCCTCTTAATAAAAATCGCATGAAAATAATTGTTGATGATCTTGAGGAACGACGATTAAAGGAAGCTATTAGTGAATAAAGGTTATTAATATATTTTAAAATGGATGTTTCAAAAAAACATCCATTTTTATTTTATTTTACAATTTGCATAATTTTTTGACGCTTCGGCATTTCCCAATAATTTTGCTGAATAAAAATCTCGACATGCTCCTTCAGAATCGCCTAAAATTGATTTTGTAATACCTCTATTAGTTAGAGCATTCGAATAATTTGGATTTATTTCTATTGCCTTGTTAAAGTATATTAATGCTTCTTCGTATTTCTTAAGAGTATAACAACAATTTGCTTTGGTGAAATACGCATATTCTGAATTTTGATTCAATAATATAGACTTATCAATAACCTGCAAAGCGCTAATTGCATCACCACTTAATAGTTGGGCAACTGCTAATTCAATATACGATTCAGCATTCACTATTTGTCTCGAAAGTTTAAATGCCAATTCATAATCGAGTACTGCACCTTTATAGTCGTGAATTTCGTTTTTTACTTTTGCTCTATTATATAATACCTCCGCATTTTTGGGCTCACGTTCTAACACTTTACTGTAATCGTATATAGCTCCAGGATAATCGGCCAAATAATATTTTGCAACAGCTCTGTTTGCATATAAAACTGTTGAATTTGAATCGAGTGCAATTCCTTTATTACAATCAAGAATACAAGCATGAAAATCACTTTCATGTAATCTATTATATGCTCGTAACCAATATCCAAAACTTACATTTGGATATTTTTCAATAACATCACTAAATAATAAATACGGCGTTTTCCAAACACTTATTCTTGATAAAGATTGATATGAAAAAAGCATAATTATTATACCGAAAATGCCATACATCGTTTTTTCATAATCTTTTTTGTTTTTATACCTATCAATAATTTCAAACAATACTTTCGAAATCATCATTGCTAATCCTATATATGGAACATAAGAATATCGTTCTGAAACCATCGATTTACCAAATGGAATTATTTGTATTACCAAAGAAATGCCAACTAAATAAAACAATAATCCAAAGACTAGCTCTTTCTTGTATTTCTTAATAAAAAACACTGAAATAGCAATAATCAATACAATAACATTTGCTATATAATATACTCTTGGTAATGCCTCTCCCACCTTCGGATAAAAATGTAATGCACATAATTTTGTTGGAACAAAAAACGATAGTAAATAATAGTATATCGAGTATCCCGTTAAGAGAAACCTATCAAATAAGCCAAAAAGTTTTACATCGCTACTTAATGCATTACCAGATTTTTGTGAAATTATTGCAACTATTCCAAACACAATTGAAACAAGTAAAAAAGGTATTTTTTGAATACTATTTTTACTGTTTATTTTTTCTTTATAATAATCAATTAAGATTAGGATTAATGGTAATGTTATTGCTGCAGATTTCGACAAACATGCCAAAATAAATGTAATGAATGTATAAACTAAATACTTATTTCTCTTTTTTTCGAGATATAATAAATAATATATCATTGAAAGAATGTAAAACAAAGAGTATAAAACATCTTTACGTTCTGATATCCAAGCAACCGATTCGATATGCATTGGATGAATTGCAAAAATAACGGCCGTAAATATTGAAACACGTTTATCTTGCATTAATAGTTGTGCAAAATAAAATACCAAAACAGTATTAATTAAATGTAAAAAAATATTTACAACGTGATATCCTGAAGGGTTTTCTCCAAAAAACTTAAATTCTAAAGCCCAAGTAAGTGTTGTTAATGGATGATAATTTCCAACATAAAAGCTTGAAAAAAAAGAACTAATATCGGAAAATTTGAACTGAGTAATTTGGGTGTTTTGTAAAATATAATCGTAATCATCCCAAAAAAAACCATTTTTAGTTATAGATTTTAAAACGAAAATGGCTAAAATTAAAATTGAAGCTAAAGCCAAATAATTCGAATTAGTAATTACTGCTTTTTTCGAATTAGGTATTTGTGTTATTTTCTTTTGCTCTTTCGACATAATGTAGATGATTTTATATCATTTTCACTTCGGGAGTTATTTCGACTCCAAACATTTTAAATACCGAATCTTTAATTTCTTTAGCTAATAAAGCAACATCATTTCCCGATGCATTACCATAATTTACCAAAACTAATGCTTGAGTTGGATGAACGCCAGCATCGCCACGTCGAAAGCCTTTCCATCCAGCTTTATCTATTAACCATCCAGCTGCAAGTTTCTGAGAACCATCGACTAACGGATAAATTACGATATTAGGAAAATCAGCTTTTAATTCATCCGCTTTTTGGGCAGAAACAACAGGATTCTTAAAAAAACTCCCAGCATTACCAACAACAACTGGATCGGGCAATTTTGCAATTCTTATTGCAATAATTGCATCTCTAACTTTTTTTAAAGTAATTTCCTTTTCGTTAATCAAAAATTGCTTTACATCTTTATAATCGATTGAAAAATTCGAATTAATTGCTAGTTTAAATTGAACGGCTGTTACAATATATTTTCCGTTAAGTTCATTTTTAAAAATACTATCTCGATAATCGAATTTACATTCATTATTTGCAAAATAGTTTAAAATTCCAGTCTCTATTTCGAATGCTTCAACCTTCTCGATTACCGATTGAACCTCAACGCCGTAAGCTCCAATATTTTGAACAGGACAAGCCCCAACATTTCCTGGAATAAACGAAAGATTCTCTAATCCATAGAAATTGTTTTCAACAGCAAAAGCGACCAAATCATCCCAAATTTCACCAGCTTTAGCCTCAACTATTACAAAGGAATTGTTTCGTTCAACAATCGAAATACCTTTCATTGCAGGTCGAACAATAACGCCATCAAAATCTTTACAAAAAAGCAAATTACTTCCACCGCCTATTACAAGTAATTTATCAGATTTCAAATAACCTTTTGTTCTACATTCGATTAAATCGATTATTGAAAATACTTCGATAAACTTTTTTGTTTTTGCTTCAACACCAAATGTTGTGAAAGGCTTTATATTAAAGGATTGTTCAAGTCGCATAGCATTCAAAAACGGTTCAAAATAATATTCAATGCAATATTACTAACAAATATTTGTGTATTTGCTGTAAATACAATAATTTAGACAAACATTATCAATAAAAATTTGTCTATAAAACTAAATATACTATTAGCTGCAACAACTGATGTAGCAACCGATCAACGAGTTCAAAAAATTGCACAAACTCTCGCTGAAGAAGGTTATAATGTTTGCGTTATAGGCAGAAAATTACCAAATAGACCTCCGTTAGCAGAACTTTCGTTTGCCGTAAAAAGTAAAAAAATATGGTTTAACAAAGGTGTTTTGTTTTATGCCAGTTTTAATATTGCACTTTTTTTCGATTTACTTTTTTCGAAAGTCGATATTATTACAGCTAACGATCTCGACACGCTTCCAGCATGCGCATTTGCTGCAGTAATACGACGAAAAATATTGGTTTACGACAGTCACGAGTTATTTGTAGAATTACCCGAATTAAAAGGTCGACGACTCACCCAATCGATATGGAATATTTTCGAAAAGTTATGCATAAAAAAGGCAAATGCTGTAAGTACTGTTTGCGATTCAATTGCTAAAGAATTAAAGTACAAATACAATAAGAATTGCGTGGTAATAAGAAATGTACCTAAATACCACAAACGAAATTCTTTCGAAAAGCAAGATAACAATCAAGAAATTAAAATACTTTTATATCAAGGCGCGCTTAATTCGGGAAGAGGAATCGAACAAATGATTGGAGCCATGCTCTTTCTTTATGATGTAAAACTCGTAATTGCTGGTTCTGGATATCTAGAAAAAGCATTAAAACAAATGGTAATCGACCTCGAAATAAGCGATAAAGTAGAATTTACTGGCTTACTTTCGCCTATAGATTTGCAACAATTAACAAGAAATGCGCACATCGGTTTATCGCTCGAAGAAAATATTTGTAAAAGCTACGAATACGCATTACCCAATAAGCTTTTCGATTATATTCAAGCCAGAGTTCCTGTAATTACGAGCAATTTGCCCGAAATGAAACGTATTATTGATAGGTATAAAGTTGGAACAACAATAGATGTAAAAGAATCGCACGAATTAGCTTTAATTGTTAGAAATATTTTAGATCACGAACAATTATTAACAATTTGGAAAAACAATTGTAACGTTGCTGCCAGCGACTTATGCTGGGAAAAAGAACGTTCAAAACTTATAGAAATGTATGATTCACTAAAAGCGTAAGAATGCAATTAAAATATATTCCTCATAACGAAATCGACAAAATGAAATGGGATGCCTGTATAAAAAGTTCGTTCAATGGACTAATTTGGGGCTTCTCTTGGTATCTCGATATTGCTTGCTCGAATTGGGATGCAATTATTGAAGGCGATTATCAAAAAGTTATGCCTTTACCTTTTATTAATAAATATAATCAATTACATGTTGTTGTACCTCCATTTGTTAAACAATTGGGCGTTTTTTCTATCGGAAAATTGAATGCAACAATTATTGATGCATTTATTCAAACAATTCCCGAAAAGTTTCGACATATTTCCCTTCCGTTAAACGATATGAATAAAACATCTGTAACGAATTACAAAATCACTCCTATTAAAAACTATCAACTCGATTTAATTCAACCATACGAATCATTGTTAGACAACATCAGCGTTGAAACACAAAAAAAAGTAATGTCAGCTTTAGATAAGAATCTCACCGTAAAGAGAAATATTTCGACCGAGGAATTTGTATCATTTTATAAAACTTCGTCTTACCGTTCGAGTGCAAAACTAACAAAGGGAAACGAAGTCGTTTTAACTCCACTTATAAATACCCTAACTCGATTCAATCTAGCAGAAGTACACGGTGCATATAATGAAGAAGATGAATTATGTGGGGTTGCATTTTTCCTTATTTACCTCAATAGACTTTCATTGACATTAATTGCAACAAGCCAAAAAGGAGAAGAATTGCATGCCGACTATATGCTTGTAAATGAATTTATTCGATCAAATGCAAATAAAAATGTAACACTCGATTTTCCACAAAATGCAAAAGATAAATGGTTAGATTTTATTACAGGATTTGGAGCAACACAAACAATTACATCATTGTTACATAGAAATAACTTGCCTTTTTTTTATAAATTGATTGAATAGCATTGTATCTTTGAACATCAAAATTATGTAGAGACGCTATGAATCGCGTCTAAATATTAAAAAATAAAACTATGTTTTCAGGAATTGTAGAAGGAATATCAAAAGTTGTAAATTTAGAAAAAGACCAAGATAATTTGCACATAACTATGGAATGTGCTTTTGCAAGCGAATTAAAAATCGATCAAAGTATTGCTCATAATGGCGTTTGTTTAACCGTTGTAAAATTATCGGGCAATACATATACAGTAACAGCAATTCAAGAAACTTTAAATAAAACAAATCTTGGATTATTTAAGATTGGTGACGAAGTTAATGTAGAACGAAGCATGATGATGAATGGTCGTTTGGATGGACATATTGTTCAAGGTCATGTCGATCAAACTGCAACTTGTTCTGATGTTAAAGAAGCGGAAGGAAGTTGGTATTATACCTTCGAATTCGTTCCCGCTCAAAGCGATTATTTTACTGTCGAAAAAGGTTCTGTTTGTGTAAATGGCGTTAGTCTTACTGTTGTTAATTCGCAAAAGAATTCTTTTCAAGTTGCAATAATACCATTTACCTATACACACACCAATTTCCACACATTTAAAGTTGGTTCGGTAGTAAATTTAGAGTTTGATATTCTTGGCAAATATATAGCTCGCTATATGCAGTTACAGACTAAATAAGAATGAATTCTTTCAAGAAACTGAACATTAAACAATGGGCAGAAGAAGATCGTCCACGAGAAAAAATGATTTTAAAGGGCCCTTCTGCATTAAGCAATGCAGAATTGCTTGCTATTTTGATTGGTTCGGGAACGAAAGAAGTGAGTGCATTAGCTGTTGCTCAAAATATCATGGAAAAGTCACAAAATAGCTTGAATATTTTAGGAAAAAAAACGATAAAAGACTTACAAAAAGAGAAAGGAATTGGCGAAGCTCGTTCCATTTCAATAATGGCAGCACTCGAAATAGGCAAACGCAGAAAATTAGAAGATGCAAAAGATATTAAGCAAATAACTTCGAGCCAGCAAGCTTACGATTATTTTCAACCAATACTTTGCGATCTGCCTCACGAAGAATTTTGGGTGCTTTTTTTAAATCGTTCGAATGGGGTTATCGAATCCTTTAATATGAGTAAAGGTGGAACTTCTGGAACAGTTATCGATGTACGAATTATTATGAAACGAGGTATCGAATTACTAGCGTCTTCAATAGTTTTAGGACATAATCATCCATCGGGAAATGCAAAACCTAGCCAAGCAGATAAAGACATAACATTAAAAATTAAAGAAGCCGGAAAGCTTATAGAAATTAATGTGGTTGATCATATAATTGTTTGCGAACACAATTATTTTAGTTTTGCCGACGAAGGATTAATATAATTGAGAAAATAAATGGCCCAATTCTTTCAAATATTATTTGTTATATTATTTAGTTCGGTGAAGTTTTTTCTCGTTCCACCTATTGCTATTTTACAATATAAATTCCCCATTTTAAATGCAATATTATATACAAGCTTAGGTGGAATAATTGGCATTTTTGTCTTTTACTTTCTGAGCAAAGAAGTTATGATTGCATGGCAATTTATAGTTCTTTATTTTAGAAGAAAGCACAAACATCACAAACAACATCCAAAACCAAAATTTACAAATTTTAGTCGGCGAATTGTAAGATTAAAAAATAATTGGGGATTATACGGCTTAGCAATTTTAACACCTTGCGTACTCTCAATTCCATTTGGCACTTTTATAGCTGCAAGATTTTTTCCTGGAAAATATACCATCCTGCTACTTTGTATTTCTGTAATACTATGGTCACTTCTATTAAATACGGGTTATTACTATTTTAGTACAAATATTTAATACTATTATCGACATCTTAAAATCGGATAAAAAGCATTTTCCATAATTTCAACGTCTTCTCTTCCATTTCGAATAATAACTGAAACTACATCAAACCTCGATTCTAAATCAATTTGATTGAGAATTAAATATTGATTAGCTGCTTCAATTAATAATTTTTGCTTTTTTATCGTTACAGCTTCCGATGGAGCTTCAAAAAATGTATTTGATCGAGTTTTGACCTCAATAAACACAATTTTGCCATCTTTTTGAGCAATTATATCTATCTCTTTGTGTTTGAAACGCCAATTTTTAATTATAATTTTGTAACCGTGTTGTTGGAGTCTCATCGCAGCGATTGATTCACCTTGTTCACCTAGGGTATTTTTGCCTTTAGTTGTCATTTTATATTAGTAAGTATTTCATTTACTGGCATTTTATTAAGGGGTTCTGCTTTTTTTGTAAAATTAAACTATTTAATACAAGAATGAAGTCATTTATACTTTCTGTTTTTCTTTTATTTTTTGGTTTCTCAAGTTTTAGTCAAGATTTCGAAGGTAAGATTTTCTTAATTTCGAATTCGATGTTCGATACCCTTTACTATACCTATACAGTAAAAGGAAACTACATTAAAATTGATGAGTTTAACAAACAAAAAAAACTAACGAAAGCTTTAATAATAAACACATACAACAAATCGATAATTGCGATTAATCCAAGTAAAAAATTATACACAAAAATTCCTGTTCCAGAATTACAAACTGAATCCGATGATCAAGGTTTTGATATTATTAAAACAACAAATTTCAAAGAAATAAACGGCTACAAATGCAATCTTTGGCGAGTACGTAATAAAGAATTAAATTCCGATGTTTCTTATTGGGTAGCTATCGAGAAATTTAAGTTCTTCGATGAATTAATAAAAACACTGCATACAAACGAAAAATATCTATCATTTTTCTTAAAACTCCCAAGTCTTGAAGGAGCAATGCCAATGTTGAGCGTAGAAAGAACTCTATTGCGTGACGAAAAAATGTCGCTTTCTGTTCTTGAAGTTCGTAAGAAAAAAATTAAAGACACGTTATTTTTCGTACCTAACGATTACAAATATTACGACATTAAATATTAATCGTCAAAGTACAATCAGTTCCTTTTGATTTTAATATAACCTCTTGTCCAAAAAGTAAAGCTAGATTTTCGTGAATGTGTCCAGCTTTAAAGTCAAAAATAATTGGGAACGAATATTTCTCTACAACCGATCTTATTATTTCTTCAGCAGTTTTTCCAAATGGAATTGAACCATCTGTCATTTCAGAAAATCCACCAACAACAAGTCCACGTAAATTCTTAAAACAATCTCCAATCTTAAAGTTCATTAGCATTCTATCGAGATGATATAGTTTTTCGCCAATATCTTCGATAAATAATATTTTATTTGAATAATCTAAATCGAATGGCGTTCCACGTAAGGCATATAATATCGAAAGATTTCCACCAACAAGAATTCCTCTAGCCTCTCCTTCTCTATTGCATTGATGATAGGGAATCGAATATTCAACTTCATTCCCCAATAAAATATTTTTAAGTGATGTTATTGAATTCTGATGCGTTTTTGTAAAACTATTTGGCATTACTCCATGCACCGAAATTATTCCATGATTTTGTAATGCAGAATGTAAAACCGTTACATCGCTAAATCCAACAATCCATTTTGGATGTTTTTTAAGATATTCGAAATCGATTTTCGAAACAATACGAACAGCACCATAACCCCCACGAGCACAAAATATTGCAGATATTTCATCATCGTGAATCATAGCATTTAAATCGGTTGATCGTTTTTCGTCGGTTCCAGCGAAAATACCTTCTCGGCTAAATACATTTTTACCACATTTAACCTTAAAACCCCACGACTCTATTAAAGCTATTGCTTTTTCTATAGGTTCCCGTTCGACAATTCCCGATGGTGAAACAATTCCAACAACATCGCCTTGACGTAAATATTTAGGTAAAACAGCTGTCATATTATCTTAGTCTTACATTCTTTTTTATCTTTGTGAGCTCAATGCAAAGTTTGCTTAAATTTCTATAAAAATAGAACTATTTCGATGAAAGATTTTAAAAGATATTTGATTACCGCTGCTCTTCCTTATGCCAATGGACCTGTACATATTGGTCACCTTGCTGGTGTTTATATTCCTGCCGATATTTATGTTCGCTATTTACGAATGAACAATCGCGATGTAGTTTTTGTTTGTGGATCGGACGAACATGGTGTTCCAATTACCATAAAAGCTAAAAAAGAAGGAATTAGTCCTCAAGATGTTGTTAATCGTTATCATTCAATAATTAAACAATCGTTTTCCGATTTTGGAATTACATTCGATAATTATTCACGAACATCGTCAGAACTTCATCATCAAGTATCGAGCGATTTTTTCAAAACGTTGTACGATAAAAACGAATTCATAGAAAAAACAACCGAACAATATTTCGATCCCAAAGCTCAACAATTTCTTGCCGACCGTTATATTATGGGAACTTGCCCAAAATGCGGTAACGAAGATGCATATGGCGATCAATGCGAAAAATGCGGTTCTACATTAAGTCCAACAGAACTAATAAATCCTAGATCTACAATATCTGGCGAAAAGCCAATTCTTAAAGAGACAAAACACTGGTTCTTACCTTTAGATAAACACGAACCATTTTTACGAGAATGGATTTTAGAGCAAAATAAACATTGGAAATCGAATGTTTATGGACAATGCAAATCGTGGATCGATCAAGGATTATTACCACGTGCTGTAAGTCGCGACCTCGATTGGGGTGTTCCTGTTCCTGTAAAAGGAGCCGAAGGAAAAGTTTTATACGTTTGGTTTGATGCTCCAATTGGCTATATATCAGCAACAAAAGAAATACGTCCCGACTGGGAAAAATATTGGAAAAACGACGATACTCGTTTATTACACTTTATTGGAAAAGATAATATTGTGTTCCATTGTATTGTATTTCCATCGATGTTGAAAGCACATGGCGATTATATTTTACCAGAAAATGTTCCCGCAAACGAATTTTTGAATCTCGAAGGCGACAAAATTTCAACATCACGCAATTGGGCCGTTTGGCTTCACGAATATCTTGTTGATTTTAAAGACCAGCAAGATGTATTGCGATATTGTTTAACAGCAAATGCTCCCGAAACAAAAGATAACGATTTTTCTTGGAAAGATTTTCAAGCTCGCAACAATAGCGAATTGTTAGCTATATATGGTAATTTCGTAAATCGCGTATTGGTTTTAACAACCAAATATTATGCTGGCATAGTTCCAGAACCAAACGAAATGCTCGATATTGATAATGCTTTATTATCGGAAATTGGCAATGCTAAAAAACTAGTTGAAGACAATATCGAAAACTTCCGTTTTCGCGATGCATTGAAAGAAGCGATGAACCTTGCACGTGCTGGAAATAAATATCTTACAGAAACTGAACCATGGAAAACAGTTAAAGAAAATCCAGAAAGAGTTAAGACGATTTTATATTGTTGTTTACAAATTACAGCAAATCTTTCGATAATCTGCGAACCTTTTCTACCTTTCTCTAGTCTTAAGATCAAAACATTTATAAATATTGATGCAAAAAAATGGAGCGATGCAGGTAATAAAGCAATGTTAAAACCAGGACATAAAATAAATGAGCCCGAATTATTATTCCGCAGAATCGAAGATGCAGAAATAGTTGCACAAGTAGAAAAATTACAAAGTTCAAAACAAGAAAAGCCAATGGAAACAATTGTTTCGGAACAAAAACAAGAAATAGAATTCGACGACTTTGGCAAAATGGATATCCGAACAGGTACAATATTAGAAGCCGAAAATGTACCGAAAACAACAAAATTAATGAAATTAAAAATCGATACAGGAGTAGATCAAAGAATAGTTGTTTCTGGAATTGCAGAATATTATAAAGCAGAAGAAATAATAGGAAAGCAAATTTGTTTGCTCGCAAACCTTAAACCTCGGATGCTTAAAGGCATTGAATCGAAAGGAATGATACTAATGGCACAAGATGCAGATGGCAAGTTAGTATTTGTTTCTCCAGAGTCAAAAGCCATCAATGGAGCAGAGATTAGATAAAAAAAATACTCATTGTTTTAGCAATCTAAAAATTTATTATATTGAACAACTTTTATAAGGACAATAAAAAAAGGGTTTTTACTCAAAATTTTCGTAACATGAAATTGATTATCAGAGCGTTAGTCATAGTTATTATTTCGACAGGAATATACGTGAAATCGTACTCGCAGGACTTACATTTGTCGCAATTCGACGCTGCCCCCCTCTTTTTTAACCCTGCTCTATCAGGAAACTTCGATGGAATCAACCGTTTTATAGGAAACTGGAAGTCACAATGGAAAGTATATAATTCTACATTATTATCGTACGACCAAATGTTACCAGATAAAATTACATTAGCTGGCGGTAAATTTGGTTTTGGTGGTTTGATTACTCGCGATATCGAAGGAACACTTAATTATGGCTATAACCAAGTACATTTAATGCCTTCATATCACATTCCAATTATTCCAAATGACATATTATTTCTTTCTGCTGGTTTAGATCTTTCTATGACACAAAATGTAATAGATCCATCTTTAGGTAAATTACCTAGCAATATTGATCCCCTTACAGGCAATGAGACTACAGGAATAAATGGTATTACAAAAAGTAGCTTTTATTTCGATTTGGCTGCTGGAATAAATGCTTATACCATGATTAAAGGAAAATATCCTATAAATTTGGGAATAACATTATCTAATTTTATGAAATCAGGTAAATCGCTTATTACTAAAAGTACCGAGAATATTTCACGTCGTTTTTCAATAAATTCTAATTCGGTAATACGAATTGATTCTAGTTTTTCTTTATTACCAAGTTTAATCTGGTTACATCAAAATCCTAGTAACGAAGTCAATGTTGGAACATTTGTTAAATATGCCTTTAAAAAATCGCCATACGCATGCTATCTAGGTTCTTGGTGGAGAGTTAATGATGCTCTTATTTTTGGAGCTGCGATTGATTTTCCTGGATTCCAACCTAATCATGTTGTAAATTTTGGTATTAGTTTCGATGCTACACTATCTTCTTATTCAAAATCGGTACAATGGGATAAATCTAAAGTAGGTGCAAACAGTATAGAAGTTTCTTTAAAATATATTATCAAAAAAGGTCTATTTAAATACATTCCTCCTGTTAAGTTAAACCCAGATATTTTCTAAAATTGAAAAAGAATTAAATTATATACAGATGAAATTTATATCAATACTTTTTCGTGCACTATTTATGCTTCTTGTTTTTGAAACGGTATCTTTTGCGCAAGATCCTTTTAAAGTATATGAAGCAGCAGGGGATACCGCTGCAAATCACGGGAATTTTTATGGAGCACATGTTAGCTACAAATTAGCACTCGAAGTTAGAGAAGATGTTGATGTTGCTTGGAAAGCAGCTGAAGTATGTAGAAAGTACCAAAACTATCCGAGAGCAGAAAATTTTTATAGAATTGTAATTGCGAAAGACAGTGTTAAATATCCACAAGCATATTATTGGTATGCCGAAATGCTAAAATATCAAGGCAAATACAAAATTGCAGCAGCAGCATTTAAAGAATATTATCGATTACATAAAAATGATAGAGATTATTTTTGTAAAAAAGCGAAAGCAGAACAAAAAGTTTGTGCTACAGATGTTTTAGGAGTTGATAGTTTGAGAGATGTTAGAATATCGAGATTAAATGACAATATTAATACAGATAATGCAGAGTTAAGTTCTTATGTTTTTAAAGACTCTTCAATGTTTTTTAGTTCAGTTAAGCCAACACCAGGAGACTCGAATGCATATTTTTCCAAAATTTATCAATCGAATAAAGTTGACAAAGAATGGGGAGCTGCTATAGCATTACCAACAGTAATAAACGAACCATTAGCTCATGTAAATAACTTGAACTTTTCGAAAGATGGAAAAATAGCTTATTTCTGCAAATGTCGTTTAGCCGATAATTTTATTTGTAACATATATCAAGCCGATTATAATAAAGGTGCATTTTCGAATGTAAAAAAATTACCTGACAATATTAATATGCCAGGTTTTACCTCGACAACACCACATCTTGCTGTATTACCTAAGGGCGAGGTATTATTCTTTGCTTCCGATAGAATGCCAGGGGGAAAAGGTAAAACAGATATTTGGTATTCGAAAAAGAATAAAGATGGATCATTTTCTAAACCTGTAAACTGTGGCGTTGGAGTAAATACTGCTGGTGGTGAATATTGTCCATTTTACGATGCTCGTGATTCTGCTTTATTCTTTAGTTCAGAATGGCATACTAGCTTAGGTGGTTACGATATTTTCAAATCGAAAGGAAATATTGATGCGATGAAATGGAATAAGGCCGTAAATGTTGGAAGACCAATTAATTCTAGCTACAATGATATGTATTTTTCGTATGGAAAAGATAGCGTTACAGCTTACTTTACGTCTAACAGACCAGAATCACATCGTTTTGTAGATCAGGCATTTGGAAATGACATTTACACTTATGAAATGGTTCAAAAAGCAATCGATAAAATCAAAGAATTGGTACCACTTACGTTATACTTTGAGAACGATATTCCTGATCCTAAATCGCGAGATAGTGTAACTATAGCTGTATACGAAAAATTAGTTAAGGATTATCTAGCAAGTAAAGCTGATTATTTAAAACAAAACAGCAAGCATGTTAATGACGAAGTTGAAAAATACAACAAAAGAGTTATTGAAACTTTGTTTAATGAAAATATACAAAAAGGATGGGTAGATTTATTCCTATTTGCTTCTTTACTAGAGGTCATTTTAAGAGATGGGCAAGATATTGTAATAACATTTAAAGGTTATACGAGTCCACTTGGAAATGTAGACTATAATATGGGTTTAGCTAAACGAAGAATTTCTTGTGTGCAAAATTTCTTTAACGAATTCGACGATAAGATATTTGCACCATACTTAAGCAATGAACCTAAAACAAAAAAAGGTAGTTTAAAATACAAACAAGTTCCAATTGGAGAAACCGTTGCAGAAAACACCTTTAAAATTAATGGTCAAACATCTAATCAAGATGACCTTGAAAGTAGAAGTAATCTTGCAAAATCGGTATATAGTCCAGCTGCAGCATTACAACGCAAAATCGAAATTCTAGCTATAGAAATTGATAAAGAAAAAGCTCAAGAAGATGAAATCAAGCGCGAAATAGAAACAACAAAGAAACAATCTGATGTGCCTGTTGAAGAAAAAGAAGACACTGACGAAGCTACAGATTCTTTTCAAAAATAATTAAAACGAACATTTTAGTTTAAGAGGCCCAATTAGGCCTCTTTTTTTATACATTTAATCTTTTACTTTTGAACCTGAAATACATTAATGATACAATTAAATTCAATAAAGAAAACATTCGGGAGTGTTGAAGTTCTAAAAGATATTTCATTAGTAATTGCTAAGGGAGAAATTGTTTCTATTGTTGGTCGAAGTGGAGCTGGTAAAACTACATTATTACAAATAATGGGAAGTCTTTTAAAACCAGATTTTGGGAATGTAGAAATTAATAACACATCACTATTTACTTTAAAAGAAAAACAACTTGCCAAATTTCGAAACGAGCATATCGGTTTTGTTTTCCAATTTCATCAATTACTCCCAGAATTTACAGCTTTAGAAAATGTTTGTATTCCTGCATATATAAATAACAAACCTCGTAAACAAACTGAACAAAGAGCGAAAGAACTTCTAGAATTTTTAAATGTTAGTCATCGCATAACTCATAAACCAAGCGAATTATCTGGAGGAGAACAACAAAGAGTTGCAGTAGCACGAGCATTAATAAATAATCCAAGTGTTATATTCGCAGATGAACCATCAGGGAATCTAGATTCTAAAAACAAAACAGAATTACACGAACTGTTTTTTAAGTTACGAGATATTTATAATCAAACATTTGTAATTGTTACCCACGACCAAAGTCTTGCTGATATGTCGGATAGAATAATAAAAATGGACGATGGTCACATTGTTATCTAATTTACTTTCAATTACATATCAATTTAAAACTCACATACACTAAATTTACCCTTTTATTAATTAAATATTAAATACATCAAAATAAATTCCCTTTTTATTAATTCACAAACAGTTTGTGTACAAATTGTGTTGTAGTTCTAATTCTAAGAAAATAAATTCCTTTTATTAAATATTGTGTTGAAAGATCGGTTTCGTTTGTAATTGTAGCCTTTGAAATAATTATTCCTTTTACTGTTACAAGTTCATATCTTAATGGGATATTATGTTTTGGAATAATTGAAATTATGTGTTCTTCTTGGTTATTTCTTACTAAAAAATCTTCAGTAAATAGAGGAGAAACTACAGTCGGTGAATCGACTTTTTCATAAAGAGGGAAACCGGCTAAATCCCATGAATCGAAACCTGATTTTAAAAAACTTATTGATCGATATTTTGCTAAATATTTAGAATATAAAATTGATGAATCGATTGATTGCAAAGTATCTCCATATATAAAATATGATTTTGTAGTATCTATCATTATAGTTGATAATGAAAACAGATTTGTATCTATATTCTGTGCATTGAGTAGATGTTTTTTGGTAAATAAAGAATCGGGACGTAAATCAATAATAATTGGATTTGAACATTTTGAAAGTTTCGTTTTAAAATCATTTACCGAATAAAATCTAACTGCACTATGCATTGTATCTGTTTGATAAGGGAAACCCGAGCTTTGCCAATTTGAAAATCCGCCACTAATATCATAAACTCTGGTAAATCCTTTCCCTTTCATTAAATTCATGGCATAGGCACTACGACTACCTCCAATACAAATTAAAACATACAGTTTTGATTTATCCATTGTATCCAAATCAGAACTAAATGTAGATAAATATAAATCTCGATGTATTGCATTTTGGAGATGGCCAGCTTTATAAACAGCATCGGTACAAACATCAATAAGTACCAAATTAGAATCGGCAAAATGATGATGCAACAATGTATCCATTTGAACCGGAGCTAAAGATTGAGCAAATGATGTTAGACTAAACATCAAAAAAAGTGCGATAATTGGATAGTAAATTTGTTTCATGTGTTTATATTTTTAATTTTATTTGTCACATGGAACCCCGAAGGGCTCAGCGAAGCTAATAAGCCATATATTCATTGTCCGTTTTGTGTGAACATTTATATTGGCTATTTCATCTTTATAAATATTTAGCTACAAATATACATTTCAAATTGGCTAAAAAATTGAAAGATTGATTAAACGTTTTCAATTTTTTAAATTCTTAGTTTTTTTGTACTTTTGTGGGATTTTAAACCAAAAACTAAAAAGACATATAAAAAGATGAAGATTTTTAAATTTGGAGGTACATCTGTAGGGAATCCTGAGAGAATTAAAAGTGTGTCGAAATTAGTATCGAACGATGAGCCTAAAATTGTTGTACTTTCGGCAATGTCAGGAACAACGAATAATTTGGTAGAAATTGCCGATTATTATGCAAAGAAAAATAGTGCTGCTGCTTTCGATCGCATAACTGAGTTGGAAAACAAATATAAAAAAGTAATCGACGAACTACTTTCAACCAAAGAATATAAAGATAAAGCCCTAGATTATTCAAAAAAGGTATTTATAAATCTTCGTTCATTTAGCGGTAAAGAATTTACAATTATTCAAGAAAAAGAAATATTAGCTCAAGGCGAATTACTTTCAACACATCTATTTACATATTTAAATCACGAACTAGGAATCGATACTATTTTGCTTCCTGCTCTCGATTATATGAAAGTTGACGAATTAGGCGAACCTATTCTTTCGGCAATCGAAAAAGATTTAGCTAAGATGTTGGCTGTATATCCTGGAAAGAAATTATTTGTTACCCAAGGATTTATTTGCCGCAACCCAAAAGGACAAATAGATAACCTTAAACGTGGTGGTAGCGACTATTCTGCAACACTTATTGGTGCAGCACTAGAATCGGAAGAAGTTCAGATTTGGACCGACATAGATGGCGTTCATAACAACGATCCTCGTATTGTAAATAATACATTCCCAATTGCACAAATGTCGTTCGACGAAGCTGCTGAGTTAGCATATTTTGGAGCAAAAATTCTTCATCCTGCAACTGTACTTCCTGCAAAATTGAAAAACATTCCAGTGTTATTAAAAAACACTATGGATCCAAAAGCACCTGGAACTACTATTTCGAACGAAGTTATTGGAACAGGAATTAAAGCAATTGCTGCAAAAGACAATATTACCGTTGTAAATATTAAATCGAGCCGTATGTTAATGGCTTATGGATTCCTTCGTAAAGTTTTTGAAGTTTTTGAAAACTACCGTACACCTATCGATATGATTACAACATCGGAAGTTGCACTTTCGATTTCGGTTGATAATAGTAAATATTTAAGCGAAATTCTTGGCGAACTTCGTGAATTAGGAACAGTTACCGTTACCGAAGATCAAACAATTGTTTGTATTGTTGGTAATATGTGTGTAGAGAATCAAGGTTACGCAGCCGATATTCTTAATGCACTTCGTGAAATTCCTGTAAGTATGATTTCATTTGGCGGAAGCCCATATAATATTTCGCTTCTTATAGAATCGAAAAACAAAAATAAAGCACTTAATTTATTAAACGACAATTTATTCACCTCTAAAAAATAAGCAATGATTGATTTTAAAGTCGCTGACCTTTCGCTTGCCGACTGGGGACGCAAAGAATTAGATTTAGCAGAAATCGAAATGCCAGGATTAATGGCGCTTCGTTCAGAATATAAAGGACAAAAACCTCTTGCAGGAGCTAAAATCATGGGTTCTTTACACATGACAGTACAAACTGCAATATTAATTGAAACTCTAGTTGAGCTAGGTGCTGACGTACGTTGGGTATCATGCAATATTTTCTCTACACAAGATCATGCAGCTTCTGCAGTTGTTGTAGGTAAAAAAGGAACAGTAGAAAACCCACAAGGAACTCCAGTATATGCTTGGAAAGGCGAATCTCTAGAAGAATATTGGTGGTGTACCGAAAAAGCTTTAACATGGCCTGACGGAACTGGACCAAATTTAATTCTTGATGATGGTGGCGATGCTACTATGCTTGTTATTAAAGGAGCTCAATTCGAAGCTGCTGGTAAAGTCCCAGATTTCAATCCAGCAAAAGATTCTGAAGAATGGGGCGTTTTCCTTGCTCTTTGCAAAAAAGTAATGGCAGAAGATCCTCAATGCTGGACTAAAAAACGTGCAGTTATTAAAGGTGTTTCTGAAGAGACTACAACTGGTGTTCACCGTTTATATCAAATGGCAGAACAAGGTTTATTGCCTTTCCCTGCTATTAATGTTAACGACTCGGTTACAAAATCGAAATTCGATAACTTATACGGATGCCGTCACTCGTTAACCGATGGTATTATGCGTGCTTCGGACGTTATGCTTGCTGGTAAAGTGGCAGTAGTTTGCGGTTATGGAGATGTTGGTAAAGGATGCGCTCAATCATTAAAAGGACAAGGTGCTCGTGTTATTATTACCGAAATCGACCCTATATGTGCTTTACAAGCTGCAATGGAAGGTTACCAAGTATTAACAGTTGAAGATACATTAGCTTATGCTGATATTTTTGTGACTACAACAGGAAACAAAGACATTATCACAGCTGCTCACATGGGCAAAATGAAAGATATGGCTATCGTTGGAAATATCGGTCACTTCGATAACGAAATTCAAATGGCTGAACTTGCAAAAGTTGCTGGAATTAAAAGAACTAACATCAAACCACAATACGATAAATGGACATTTGCTGATGGTCACTCAGTGTTGATTCTTGCTGAAGGTCGTCTATTAAACTTAGGTTGTGCAACAGGGCACCCAAGTTTTGTAATGTCGGCTTCGTTTACAAACCAAGTATTAGCTCAAATTGAGTTGCATTTACGCAATAGCCAATACGAAAATAAAGTGTACACTTTACCTAAAATTCTTGACGAAAAAGTTGCTCGTCTTCATTTAGATAAATTAGGCGTTAAACTTACCGTATTATCGAAAGATCAAGCAGATTATTTAGATGTATCGGTTGATGGTCCATATAAAGCTAATCACTACAGATATTAAGAGTTTTGAATAAAATTAAAAGAGGCTGTCTGAAAATAAAAAATTCAAGACAGCCTTTTTTTGTTGCATTAAAGTTGGTTTAAGTAATACTATCGATTTATAAAATTGTCTAAAACCAAGCTCCCAACCCTGTTGACTTCATCGATTGCTTCGCAATTCGCCTAGAGGGCTTAAACAGCCAATGATCGTAAAGCCCCTTTGTTCGCTGTAGCATGTAATCAAAAAGCAAGTTCAAAAGGGTTCGGCATAGTGGGACGCTATACCGAACGTCGTCGGAACAAGCTACGTTAAATGGGGAAAATTCATATTTATTAAAGCTGATGAATTTTTAAAGCGTCAACCTCGGTCAAACACATAATATTATTTTTGTATTTCAATAATATTTGTATATTTGACGACTCAATACCGGAAGATTAAATGTATTTTTTTTTGTTTTTCTATTTTTTTTCTATTTTTACTGCCTCATCGTGTGTTAGTAAAACCTATTCTTATAACAATACAATAGTATATTACCTCGCTTGTAATATGGCAAACATTAAGCTAATTACATCTATACCTGAAATTCTCAGGAATCGATAGATAGTGCCAATGCTAAACACGTACCTTTTTTTGAACTTGCAAGTGGCGATACTATTTCAAAAAATATATATAGAGCAAAGCCTATTTTTAAAGAGCAAATAGAAGTGTTATATTCTTCAGAATCTGCTTTAAAAGCTACTGGTGCATCTTCTGGTACAGGATATATATCTTCAATTGGGGCATTAGATAGAGTGAATAACGGAACGGCTCCTGCTACAAAAAATGGAGCAATAAAAATTCCTGTTGACATGAACGAAGGTGCAGGAGGAAAGTATGTTTATTTATATTATAGTAAATCTACCGATCCGACTCAAGGACTTTGCTATATTGGTTCACAAACTGGATTATCTATTTATCCTAGCGAAGATTATATGATACGTTTAGGAGCTAACATGGAGACAGGATTTTGGGAAGACATGAACGAAGGTGCAGGAGGTTCTTATATTTATATTAAAGGTATTTTATCAAAACCAGCATACTCGCAATTTGCTGGATGGGTAGGGGAAAATTCAAATCCGATTAAAGACATAATGATAATTTCTTCAACAACATCGGAATCATCATTTTATAGTACTTTTACAACTCTGTATCCTGGTTGGAAAGTTGTAAAAAAAGATTTTAATGCAAATGCAGGAGGAAAGTATATTTATTTGTGTTATAAAAAATAAATATAAGTTAACTAATAAAAAACAATAACGGTCATTTATTTTACACTATATATTAATACAAAATGGACAATAAGAATATCAACTTATTGTCCATTATTTATTTTTTAATAATGAAGCAAAACCTAATAATTTTCAGTCTCTTATTTTTATCGTATTTAGTCGTAGCACAATCAAAAACAACAATTTCTGGATACATAAAAGATGCAGAAAGCAACGAATCATTGATTGGTGCAAATATCATAAATGCAAAAGAACATATTGGAACAACAACGAACAGCTATGGATTTTTTAGTATATCAGTTAATGCAGGTATTGATTCCCTAAAAGTGAGTTATGTTGGTTATAACAGTATTTACTTGAAGGTAAAAGATATAACCGGAATTGTTGAAATTAAATTACATCAAGGAAATGAACTTGAGGAAATTGTCGTTCGAGGTTCAAATTCAACCTCTGAAGCTAAACGAATGACAGCTAAAACAATTTTGAATTTGCCTGTTGTTTTAGGCGAGTCGGATATTATTCGAACCATACAGTTAATGCCCGGAGTGGTTTCGGGAACTGAAGCCACTTCTGGTTTTTTTGTAAGGGGAGGTAATTCCGATCAGAATTTACTTTTAATTGACGGTACACCCATCTATAATTCATATCACATGTTTGGTTTGTTTTCTGTTTTTAATTCCGATGCTATAAACAATGCTACATTTTATAGTGGAAATATGCCGGCACAATATGGAGGAAGGCTTTCGTCTGTTATGGACATTGCATTAAGAGAAGGAAATTCAAAAAAAATATCGGGCGAAATGATGCTTGGAACTTTTACTTCAAAATTTCTTCTCGAAGGTCCAATTGTAAATGAGAAAACATCGTTTCTTATCACAGGTCGTCGTTCAATTCTGGATATTGCACCTCAGAGCATACAAAATATAATAATATTATTATCTGGAATGAACCGTACTCAAAATGAAGCTCAACGCATTGACCAATACATGTTTTACGATATTAATTTTAAGATTAACCATCAATTTTCCTCTAAAAGCAAGCTGTTTCTAAATTGGTATAAAGGCAACGACAGTTATAACCCACAATTGCAAACGGATTATCGCAACAGTTTCGATTTTGGGAATCAAGCTTTTTCATTGCGTTACAATCAGGTGCTTGCAAAGAATTTGTACGCAAATATTACGATATACAATTCAAATTACCATTATAAAAATTCGAGGGGCGAACAACTTTTAGATTCAAATAATACAGTAATTGGAGGTAATGTATTGGAAAGCTATACTGGTATAAGTGATTATTGTGCTAATTTTCAAATCGACAATTCATTTGCAAAGCATTTCTTAAAATATGGTGTACAATACCTTAATCAAACCTTAACTCCAGGAATAACTACATATTACAATGGAATATCAGATACTACTTTTCGGTCAGTTTATTCAAATAATAATCTTAATGTGTTTTTTTCTGATGATTATTCTGTTAAGAATAAGTTTACATTTACTTACGGGTTGCGTTCTGACTTTACATTTACCAAAACAAAAACATATGCTCGAATACAGCCTCGACTAAAAGCAAAATATTTGGTGAACGATAGACTATTTTTTAAAGCATCGTATTCCCGCACTTCGCAAAATATTCATCAATTATCATTCAGTACTAATGGTGCTCCATCAGATATGTGGGTTCCTGCCACCTCTAATGTAAAACCTGCAACGGCCGATGAGTTTGCGTTGGGAACCAATTATGTTTTGACCAAAGATATTCTAATAAGCATTGATGTTTATAGTAAACAAATGCATGATATAATAATGTATAAAGAAGGTGCAAGTTACTTGGGCGAAAATAGGAATTGGCAAGAAATGATAGTAAGTGGAAAAGGGAAATCGAACGGTCTTGAATTATTTTTAAAGAAAGAACATGGTAAATCAACAGGTTGGATTTCATATACATTATCTAAAACAACACGACAGTTTAATGCTATAAATCAGGGGAAAGAATTCCCGTTTACGTTTGATAGAACACATAATTTTAACATTGCAATAATGCAAAAATTGGGAAAACACTGGGATTTTGGCTCAAGTTGGATGTATGCTACTGGATATGCATTAACATTATCGAAATCTGCGTTTTATACTATTGATCCATTTGGGGATGTTAATCATATTAAACAATATGGATCAAAAAACAGCTCTCGAATGCCCGATTTTCATCGATTAGATGTTTGTTTTAATTACAACCAAACAACCAAATATTTTAAATATAAATTTAATATTGGAGCTTACAATGTATATGGACGACAAAATCCCTATTACGTTGTTGAATCGGGAGGACGTGCAATTCCAATTGGACTTTTTAAAACATTGCCATATTGCGGAATAGCAATTAAATTCTAATTCCAAATCAAAAACATTGAAACAAGAAACTATATAACGATTTATAATTTAAACATATGAAATTTACATCAAATATATTCTACATATTTGTCATCATTACAATTAGCTCATGTTCAAAAGATATTTTAACTATTAAGTCGAATTTCGAAGTTAAATTATGCTTATCGGGCTTTGTTTGTCCCGACAGCAGTTATGTAGTTGTATCATTAAACGACACCATATTTGTTGATGATACTGTTAACAGACGAATAATGCTACATGGAAATGAAACTCAAGTTGTTCTCTATGAAAATGGTTTGTTTTTTGACAGCCTTAGGTCTTCAGCTCGTTCAATTAGTTTTTGGTCGCACAATGTTGTTGAGTATTATTATGTATCTCAAAAAAAAGCAAAACTTGGAAGTACATATAAAATTAAAGTTTTAAATAATAAATATCCAACTGTTTATGCTACAACCAAAATACCTGACACAATTGCTCTTTCGAAAGTCGATACGGTTCGTGAAAAGGTAAGGTTTGGCGATAATTACAGAGAACAATCGTTTTTAGAATGTACTTTTAATGATCCAGTAGATGAGGAAAATAACTATTTGTTTTTACGCAGGATTGAAACAGAACCATATATTTATATTAGTAGCGATAGTTTAATGTCAAAAGAATTTGGTTCCTTAGCTTTAAATACACTGTATGATAATTATAAAAACAAACAAGACGATGAGATATTATCTTATCGTGTTAATTATGCATTTTTAAATGACACATATTTTCAAGGTAAACAATTCAGTTTTAGATATTGGTTAGATAATAATTATCCCGATTCAATTGCGATTAAGGTATATTCTATAAGTGATGAATATTACAAGTACAATCTTTCGCTTTACAACTATTATAAAACACAATACGATTCAAATAGTGAGCCGGTTACTATATTTTCAAATGTCGAAAATGGTTATGGGATTTTCATGGGATTTTCTAACTCAGAGTATAAGTATCGATTACGATAGTTATTAATGCGAATTAAGATTTTAAAATTACACTATTAAAAGCAACTGTTAGTTTTCCATATATATGAACAAGTCATTCTTTGGTATATCTAACTTTAGAAACCTATGTTTGCCGTGCATGTAATCAAAAAGCAAGTTCAAAAGTGTTCAGCATAGCGGGCACAAAGCCAAACGTTATCGAAACAAGCTACTTTAAACGGAGTTCATCGCCACCTTTCTACATTTCCCTTAAGAGGCAGTCTGAAAATAAAAAACACTGAAGTGAACCCCAAAGTTAGATAATAACTTTGGGGGTTCACTTCATTTTGAGTCAACCTCTTTTTATTTATAATATATCTTTCTATTAAATAAATTTAACTTTCATCATCTGCAATAAATCCTGCATCATTTTTTTCGTGCGAAACAAACGAAGATGGTGGAACACCAAATCGTTTTGCAAATGAAGAAGAGAAATAACGAGCATCGGAGAACCCAAGTTCATAGGCAATTTCTGAAATTCGGTATTTTCCCGTTTTAAGCATCTCGACCGATTTTTGGAATTTTAATGTATTGATATAATCGATTGGAGATAATCCCAAAACAGCTTTCGTTTTTCTATATAATTGTGAACGGCTCATTCCTACTTCTTTGGCAAGCATTTCGACATCAAAATTCGAGTTTGTAATATTATCGATAATGTTTTGAGTTATTTCATCAATTAACTTATCGTCAATACTTTCTGGAAGCTTAAAATCGCTTACAATCGATTTTTTCTTACTGTATCGACTTGCCAGTAATTCTCTATTTTTAAGAATCGAAAATACCTTTTGTTTTAATACCGAAACATTAAAAGGCTTAACGACATAATCATCAGCACCTTTTAATAAGCCTTCGATTTGATCTTGTGGTAATGTTTTACCACTTACCAAAATTACAGGAATATGATTCGTTAAAGAGTTCGCTTTAAGTTGACTGCACAATTCTTTACCATCGAGTAAAGGCATATTTATATCACTCAAAATAATATCGGGTAAAATATCTTGCGCTATTTTCAATCCTTCGCGACCATTAAATGCTTCGAAAACAGTAAAATATTCGGCAAAAACTTCTTTTAAATAGCTGGTTAATTCTTTATTATCATCAATAATTAAGATCGATTGATTGTCATCTGATACCTGATTTTCTGAAACAACAATCGACTCATTAGTACTTTCAATCGACCTTGCAGTTTTTTGCATCAAATCGCCTTTAGGCAAAAGAACTGTAAATACAGAACCTTTTCCTAGTTGACTTGTTATTGACATATGACCCTTATTTCTTCTAATAAAAGTGCGGCATATTTGAATTCCGAAACCTGATCTATAATCGCTCGATAAAAGATTCTTATCTGAAAGTAATTCTTCAATCTGATCTTGACTCATACCAGTACCTGTATCTTTTATCAAGACTTCTACCCATTGCTCAGACTCTTCGATTTTCACAGAAATTGTTCCACCTTGAGGAGTGAATTTAACACTATTTATAATTAGATTTCGGAATATTGTACTTACCATTCTCGAATCGACAAATGCATTTGAAGAGATCAAGTATTTGGTTTCGATTTTTATCTTTTTATGAGCAACTGTTTCGTTTACAAGCGACAAAACGTCTGCCATTACAATACTCAAATCAACATCTTTCGGTTTATAATTTGCCGCATTATCTTTACTTACACTCCATTCTAAAAGCTCAGTCATTTGCGATTGCAGTGTATCTGCCGACATGGAAATAGCATCGATATTTGGTTGTAATTCGGCTAATCCCTTTGATTTAATTTTTTCGCCTAATAACTTTGCAAAACCTTGCATAGTTGTTAAAGGATTTCTAAAATCATGAGCAATAACGGTCATCAACTTATCCTTAACATTTAATGCTTCTTGTAACTGATTATTTTTAATTTCAATTACCAATTGCTTTTCACGTAAATCTTCGTAATGTTCTTGTATCGTTATATTTTGTTCGGATAGAGTTTGATTGCTTGATTTAAGCTCTTGCGTTTTTGTTTCGACTAATTGCTCAAGCTTTTTATTTTCAAGCTTTATACTTCGTTCACGATAAAGTACGATTCCTATAACTATTGAACCAAGAATTAGAATAAATAAAGTTTTTGCCCAAATTGTTTTCCACCATGGAGGTAAAACAATTATTGTTAATTCGAATGGTTTTGTATTCCATATACCATCGCTGTTTGTACATATTAATTGAAAAACATAGGTTCCTGGTGGAATATTTGTATAACTTGTTTTTCTTTCGTTTCCTGACTTAACCCATTCTTTATCGAAACCTTCTAGTTTATACTTAAATTGAATTTTTGCATTATCAATATAATCTAAAGCAGCATATTCTAGTGTTATAAATGTTTGATCGTGGTTTAAGGTCAATGTTTTATATAACGAAATATCTTTAGTTAGAGGACTCCCGTCAACATTGGGTTTTTGTTCAACATCACGAATATATAATTTAGTTACACATAACGGTGGATTAATATTATAACGATAATTACTATCTTCATGTAGAACCATAAAACCCTTTAAACCTCCAAAATACAAATGACCATCTCGACTTCGAAATGCAGCTTTACGAAAATATTGCATATCTGGAATTCCCCAGTTTTGTGTCATATTTGTAAAAGTCTTCGTTTGAGCTGAAAACTTAAATACTCCTTTTGTTGTTGAAACCCAAATATTTCCATGCGAATCTTCAACCAATCCTTTTGATTCCGTAACATTTGCATCGCCAAACGAATATGAATTAAAACAGTCTAAATCTTTGTTGTAACCATTTAACTCATAAGCAGCAACCCAAATATTAGATTTTTTATCTTCCAAGATATCGAAACATGTCGAAACATTTACTCCTGTTTTTAATGAATCGGCCGATAAATATCGAATCACCTTGTTGTCTTTTATCCGAATAAACTCATAACCTCCACCAATCCAAACATTTCCACTATGATCGAAAACAATTTTTGAGCTTAGTTTAATTAAATTCCATTGTGGGAATATTTTACTTAATTCTACTTGAGAGAGGAATTGCATTTTATTACAATCAAAAACCTGAATACCATCATTATACGTACTACACCAAAGCATTTTTTTTACTTTATCGAAATACAATCCATACACATCTTGTGTGATTTTATCGCTCTTATTCGATTCGAATAAATATTGTCGGAACTTTTTTGTAGAAACATCAAAAATATTTAATCCCCCATTCCAGGTAGCAACAGCTAAAACATTATCTTTTATTTCGCAAACATTAAGCACAGCATTCGACGATAATCCATCGGACTTCGTATAATTTACAAATTCATTTACTTTAGGATTATATTGGCTTAACCCATTTCCATCTGTTCCTATCCATATTTTACCTGTATGATCTTCGCAAAAACAACTAACAATATTTCCAGGTAATGCATTTTTATACGGCGTTTTAAAACGATATGTAATCTTCGAATGAATGGGACTATATAAACTAATTCCTCCTCCATGTGTCCCAATCCACATATTTCCAAGTTTATCTTTTGAAATATTATCGACACTATTACCACAGATTACATATGGATATTGAGTATTTTCAGAATAAAAACTTGTTTCTTTAGTTCGTTTATTATAAACGACTATACCATCGACCGAGGTTCCAATCCATAAATTACCCTCGTTATCTTCAGAAATACAAGAAAAAACCGATGTAAATTCCTTATTAGTTTTACTGTTTATAATTGGTACCCGATTAAAATTCGACTCTTTAGGTTTTTTACAGTATAAACCATCTTGAGCCGAAACAACCCATAAATTTTTATCGCTGTCTTGAAAGATACATCGAATCGTAACCGATGGTACGCCTCCCTTTTTATTGACATAACGTATTATCGTTTTTCCATCATCGTCTAATCGACACAAACCATAATCGCGTGTGCCAATCCAAACTTTTCCATAATTGTCGACACATAATGCAGAGATATATGGGCCAGGAATTGCTTTTTCATTTTTCAAATCTGCGTCAAACTTCTGTACCGATCCAGTTTTATTATTAATTTTATTTAATCCTATTCTTGTGCCTATCCATGTATTACCTTTACCATCAAAAGCAGTTTGTTCAATATAAAAACTTGTACATAAATCGTTAATTTTTGATTTACCAATAAATTGTACAATCGTATCTTCATAAATATCATACAAATAAATTCCTGCTAGGGTCCCAATCCATAATCGGTGATTTTCGTCTTCACCAAGCGAATTGACAAAATTTCGCAATATTTTGTCGCCTGTTTTAAGATCAACTGTTTTGAAAGACTGACCATCGAACTTATTTAAACCATTGTGAGTCGCTAGCCAAATAAATCCTCTACTATCTTCAAATACCTGTTCTATGTAATTGTCCGATATGCCATTATCGATATTATATGATTTGAACACATAATTATTCGATTGGCTAAAAACGAATTGAACAAACAAAAGAGGGAAAAGTAAAATAAAATTTCGCATAGAACGACTTGAATTAAAAACGATTATATAAAAACGTTTAATTATTACGAATATAGTAATTAATTGGATAGCTATTAATTTTTTACGCAAAAGTAATAAAGTAAAAGGCTTAAAATAGCAGAAGTTTTTATCATTAAATAGTGTTTTAATGGTCAAACTCATTTATTTAGCTATTAAAGAACTACCTTTGCAAAAATTAATTTATAATACTATTATGACATTTGACAATTTAAATCTTATTACCCCAATAAAAGAGGCGCTTATAAAAGAGGGATACACAAAACCAACACCAATTCAACAAGAAGCAATTCCAATCGTTTTAGATGGCAAAGACCTTTTAGGTTGTGCTCAAACAGGAACTGGTAAAACAGCAGCATTTGCAATTCCAATAATTCAACAATTATATTTAAAAAAAGAAGCAGGACAACTTAATGGTAAACCTGCAATAAAAGCATTAATCGTAACACCAACAAGAGAATTAGCTATTCAAATAGGCGAAAGTTTTGCCGCTTATGGAAGCAATTCTGGTTTATTTCATACCGTTGTTTTTGGAGGTGTAACACAACATTCTCAAACCGAAGCTTTACGTAAAGGAGTTGATATTCTTATTGCAACACCAGGTCGTTTACTCGATTTAATGAAACAAGGATTTGTTAAATTATCGACACTAGAAATCTTTGTATTAGACGAAGCTGACAGGATGTTAGATATGGGTTTTATCCATGATGTTAAAAAACTTATTGCAGCATTACCACAGAAACGTCAATCGCTATTCTTCTCAGCAACAATGCCTTCGGAGATTATGAAATTGGCACATACGATATTAAACAATCCTGTAAAAGTTGAAGTAACACCAGTTTCATCGACAGTTGAAATAATTGAACAATATTTATATTTCGTTGATAAAGAATACAAATCGGCTTTATTAAAAGATGTTTTAGACGACAAAAAATTAGAAACAGTATTGGTATTTACAAGAACCAAACACGGTGCCGACAAATTAGCTAAATATCTTTCTAAAGCAAATATTCCATCTGATGCAATTCATGGAAATAAATCACAAAATGCTCGTCAAAGAGCATTAACCGATTTTAAAAATCGTAAAATTAGAGTACTTGTAGCTTCAGATATCGCTGCTAGAGGAATAGATATTGATATGCTGTCGTGTGTTGTAAATTATGACATTCCTAATATTCCAGAAACTTACGTTCATCGTATAGGAAGAACTGGTAGAGCAGGGAAAGAAGGAATTGCAGTATCGTTCTGCGACTCAAGTGAACGACCTTTTATTAGAGATATTCATAAACTAATTGGGAAAAATATTCCAGTGATTGATAATCATGCCTATCCAATTTCTGATACCGCATCGTTTGAACCAGAAAAACCAAAACAAATAGGAACAAGACAACGTGCTTCTTTTGGTGGAATTCAACGATCTGGAAGAGGAAGACGCTAACAATTAAAAAGAAGGATACACATATCCTCTTTGTAAATGCGCTTTAGTTGAGGGAATCGTATATTTGAGTGAAAGCTCTAATGCACCTTTCCCTCTATTTTTGAAAATAAATTTACGAGAAGCAACAAAGTCGTAGCTCAACGATATTTTAAAATCTTGAAATTGTGAACCAATAGAAGCAATTACAGATTCCCCAGCTCTATACCATAAACCTAATATTGCATTGTACGAATTATCTTTAGTATCTACAGTTTTAGGTTTTAAACTAGCATAAGCACCTATATTTAATTGATTATCTAGATTTTGTCGAACCCAAAGTACATTTGGAAATACCGACACTTGTGGATTAATTCCAAATTTTAAACCTCCATGAATTTTCCAGTTCATCGGCAATCTAGTATTTTCTCCGGTATAAAACGATTGATTAGGCATATTCAAATTTGAAACAGACATTCCTGCAAATGCATCGAACCTAAATTTTTGAAGAAACGATTGCATTGTTGTATTATTCATAAACCAAACCATTCCAGCATTAAATGTAGGAAAATTCTTAGATAAATTCGGAAGGCCTAATGTAGGTTGTATGTCTTTTTCAAATCCAACATCTTGAACATATTGGCTTCCCCAGTCAAAATTATCGCCTTGTTTGCGATTTATAAATGAACCTTGAATTCCAAAAGATAAAAAATGTGCTTTTGCGAGACGAACACAATGTGAGACAGTTCCCATAAATCCCATTGTAACTAATTCGCCACGACTTCCTGTTGCTTCTCTATAAAAAGAAAAGCCTACGCCACTAGAGTTCTCCGAATTTGCATTTCGAGACATAAATTTTAAATGTAAAGGAACGATAGCTGTAAACTGACTTAAATTATAAGCATTAAATTCTTTGTTTGTATATGTCTTATGATTAGCAGTAAAATTTGTGTTTTGTTTGTCTGCAGCAAATGCAGGATTTAAAAACAATGATGCTGCATAAAACTGCGAAAACACAGGATCTTGACCAAAAATCTTCGAAAAAGATTGGCAAGCAATTAAGCAAATTAGTCCTATTTTTTTAATATTCATTTTCTTCTATGCTGCATATTATTCGATAATCCAAATAGAACCAGCTTTTTCAATAGGTTCTCCATCTAATCTTTTACCTTTTAATACATAAAGATATTGACCTATAGTTTCGTGTCTTTGTGTTCTATTATTTGTTCCATCCCATCCACTTTCTATCATTTCTTTAACAGAATTTGTTTTATAAACAACATTTCCCCATTGATTAGAAACTATGAATGAAAAATCTTTAGAATCGAAAGCACCACCGTATATTCTTATGGCTCTGTCGTTAGAATCGAGTGCATGTTTCGATAAAGCATTAGGTACAAAAAATGGAACATCGTTCGAAAAATCACCCAATGTGAAAAATTTCTTTGTTAATGGTCTAGTATATGCATTAGTTGAATACATTAAACCCGTTCCACTTATTCGACTTACTATATCTGCATTCTTTTTAAGCATATCATAAGGACCAACAGAATCAGCTGCTTGAACAACACCTATTAAATCTGGATCAATAAAAATATCATCATTGTTATAACTAAGCGAAATATTTCCTTGAGTAAACGCACCTCTTTTATTAGTCATTTTCCAATATCTGGTTTGTAAAACGCCTAGAGAAAGCTTGCCTTTTGTAAGTGCTAATGTTGTTGGATTTACAACATCAATTCCATAAATAATTGCACTATCACCTACAATATTTTGCAATTCACATGGAGCAAATAATCCTCCTTTGCCTATTGGGAAATATCTATTAGATCGACCTTCTGTAAATAATTTACCATCAACATATGAATCTGAATTTCCTAAGGTTGTATTAGCTGTCGATTTTAATAAAAGAGTCGTTGAATCAAGTGGTTTAAGTAATCCATCATTTAAATCGAGTTGAGTTGTAATTGTGACACTACTAATGAATTTTTTAATTCCACCACCATTACATATTAAAGTAGAAAAAACAGTGTTTTTATGATAAATCGATTGATTAAGCCCACTTAAAATAAATGTACCTGTTGAATTTAGAATATTTTGATTATCTAGATTCCCTTTTAAATAGATAGTTCCAGGATTTAAAATTGTTCCATCATTTTTTGCATCACCAATTACAGATACTATTGCACTGTTATCAATAGAAATCGAAGCATCTGCCGACACATAAAGCTGTGCACTCATTGAAGAAATGAGTGAGATACAAGCTAATATGGAAAATACCCGTTTCATGGTTTTATTTTTTCACGTTAACTGTTGGAGTAATTAGTTGAAGCATATCTTGTAATCCAGCCATTTGTTTTTTAAGTTCATCCATTTGTTTTTGAACATCACTTAGTTTAGATATCTCAGCTTTTGCTTTTTCACTATCCGATTTTAATGAAGTAATTTCTGCCGTTTGATTATCTATTAGCTTTTGTTGAGCTTTAACTGCTTCAATTAAAACAGCCACAAGATTTGCATATTCAACTGCCTTATAACCTTCTGCATCTGTATTTACTAATTCTGGATAAACTTTTTCTACTTCTTGAGCTATAACTCCTATTTGAGTACCATCGCTAAATTTCTTATTTGGGAATTCATCTTTTCTCCATTCATAGCTAACTCCTCTTAAAGATAAAACTTTTGTAAGTGCACTATCAAGAGTTTGAATATTCTTTTTCCATCTACGATCCGAAGCGTGATAAATTTTACCCGTTTTGAAACTTCCATTTACTTCTAAATCGTATGTAAATGTTGGTAAACTAGCTGAACCAACATATAGTTTAGTTCCATTACTCCAAGTATAACTATTAGCTAATGTAGCACTTGTCCAATATGGAACAGATCCTGGACTACAAGATGTGGTAGCAATAGTACTCCATGTCATAGCTGATGCACCTCCACCTCCACTAACTAAAGCTTGTCCAGTAGTACCAGCTGTTGTTGGTAGGTTGAAATTATACGTTCCTGCTGCGGCTTGTGGCTGAATTGTTACTGTTCCACTTGTATTTCCAGTCATAGAAAGCGAACCTAATGTAGTTCCAGCAACCCCTAAAGTTGGAGAAGCTGAATAAGCTGGATTTGCGCCAACACCACCACTAACCAATACTCGACCAAGAGCTACATCTGCTAAATTACCTATTGCATTTGCACCAGAAGCAAATAATATATCACCTTGTGTAGCAGCATTTGGTAATGTTAACGTACTCCAAAGTGGTGCAGTAGTTACTCCACCGCTACGTAAATAAGAGCCTGCTGCAACATCTGCTAATTTTGAAAGAGCAGAAGCTCCAGAAGCATATAGCATATCACCAACAGAATAAGCTGACTGTCCGGTTCCTCCATTTGCAGCAATTAGAGTTCCAGCCAATGTTATTGTTCCACTTGTAGCTCCGGCAGGTGTTAAACCTGTTGTGCCACCTGCAAAAGTAGCTACTCCAGTTGTTGATGTTAAATATGTTGAATTATCGTAAGTTATTGCTCCAGCTCCATTATCTTTTAAGAAACCTGTGCCTGTTTGTGTACCTAGTAATCCTGCAGCTGTATTGGTTACGATACCTTTCGTTGCTAAAACAGGAAGTGTTACAGTATTAGCACTATTTCCTATAGTAATTGCTCCGGTTGAAGTTCCTGTTCCTATATTAGTTACAAAATTTGAATTTACATTTAAATTTATAGCTGCCCCTTTTGCAGTTAATCCTGCGTTAAAAGTTCCTAGTAAACTCCATGTGTGAGCTCCAGTCCATGTTGGTGCTATTGATACATCCAAAGCTGGTGCTGCATCACTTCGCATTGCCGTTGTTGCGGTTCCATTGACAGCTACCAAGCCAATGTTTGTTGCTGGATTTGCTAAACCTGCAACATAATCGGTTCCTGCCACTGCAATACTTAAAACACCTGTTGTTGTTGTGTTTTTAACAATTCCTGTCCCTAATGCACCCAAAAATTGAGCAGCTGATAATCCGGCATCTGCAGTTCCTTGTACTATAAATTTATTTGCAAATGCTACGTTTGCTGAACCATCAACACTATTACCTGCAAGCGATCTTGCTGTTGTCCATTTTGCTGCACTTCCATCAATACTTGTGATTCCTGATAAAGACTGTGCAACAGATGCTCTGTTTAAAGCTATTGAGGTAGTTCCTAAATTAAATGAACTACCAGAAGTTAAAAGTGTATTATCATAGCTTATTGTTCCTGTTCCATCATCTTTTAAGAAACCTGTGCCTTGTTTTGTTCCAAGAACTCCAGCTGCTGTATTCGTTACAATTCCTTTTGCTGCTAAACTAGAAACAGTTAAACCGGTAAAACTGGGTGAACTAGTTGTATTGATAGATTGAGGTGTAGATAAAGTGATTGCACCTGCTCCATTTGTAATTATGATTTGATCAGCAGTTCCTGTTAAAGTAGCTTTTGCAAGCGTATTACCTGTTGTATTACCAATTAATATTTGGCCATTTGTAAACGAAGTTTGACCTGTACCGCCATTACTTACACCCAAAGTTCCAGCCAATGTTATTGCTCCACTTGTAGCTCCGGCAGGTGTTAAACCTGTTGTGCCACCTGCAAAAGTAGTTACTCCAGTTGTTGATGTTAAATATGTTGAATTATCGTAAGTTATTGCTCCAGCTCCATTATCTTTTAAGAAACCTGTGCCTGTTTGTGTACCTAGTAATCCTGCAGCTGTATTGGTTACAATACCTTTCGTTGCTAAAACAGGAAGTGTTACAGTATTAGCACTATTTCCTATAGTAATTGCTCCGGTTGAAGTTCCTGTTCCTATATTAGTTACAAAATTTGAATTTACATTTAAATTTATAGCTGCCCCTTTTGCAGTTAATCCTGCGTTAAAAGTTCCTAGTAAACTCCATGTGTGAGCTCCAGTCCATGTTGGTGCTATTGATACATCCAAAGCTGGTGCTGCATCACTTCGCATTGCCGTTGTTGCGGTTCCATTGACAGCTACCAAGCCAATGTTTGTTGCTGGATTTGCTAAACCTGCAACATAATCGGTTCCTGCCACTGCAATACTTAAAACACCTGTTGTTGTTGTGTTTTTAACAATTCCTGTCCCTAATGCACCCAAAAATTGAGCAGCTGATAATCCGGCATCTGCAGTTCCTTGTACTATAAATTTATTTGCAAATGCTACGTTTGCTGAACCATCAACACTATTACCTGCAAGCGATCTTGCTGTTGTCCATTTTGCTGCACTTCCATCAATACTTGTGATTCCTGATAAAGACTGTGCAACAGATGCTCTGTTTAAAGCTATCGAAGTAGTTCCTAAATTAAATGCATATGAAGGTGCTAAAAAATCGGTACCTGAAACAGCTGCAGAAATTGCAGTCCCATTGCCTTTTAAAAGACCTGTTACCGACGTACCCAAGGTTAAAATTGGATCAGAAACATTTCCATCAGAATTACCACTTAAACCATTTGCTGTTGCAATAGAAACTGTTTTTACGGTTCCACTTCCAGAAGCAGCAACATTTCCATTTAATTTTTGAATTGCTGTTAAAATGTTATCTGCTGCAGTTATAACGCCCGAACCAGAAACATAACTAGTTAATGGCGCAGCAATTGCTCTTGCATTAGTAAAATATTGTTTTGTACCTTCTGTAATATCATCAGTTGTAGCAGCAGAACCAGCAGTTATTAAACCATTTGCATCGTATGTTATTTTGGTATTCGTTCCAGCTACGACACCAGTTACTCCTAATTTTGTTTTTATACTAGCATTTGTTTCGTCGCCAGTATTTGTACCAGAAACAGTTGCATTATCAGATACTGTTAATGTTTTACCATCGGCAATTGTTAACGTAGCTCCTGTTGTTGGTTGTGTTAATGTTAATTTATTGATTGATGTTGCAGTTGCAACACCTAGCGAAGGTGTTGTTAAGTTTGGCGAAGTTCCAAAAACTAAAGCACCTGAACCAGTTTCATCTGAAATTACACCCGCAAGTTGAGCCGAAGTTGTTGCTGCAAATTGACTTAAATTACCAGATTTTAGAGCATACGTTGATAAATCAATTGTAAATACTCCAGTTGTATTATTATAATTTAATGGAGCTGACGCTGATAATGCGGTTAAACTAATTCCGCCTAAACCTGCTAAAGTGTAATTTGGAATATTTAATGTATTTCCAACTAAACTTGCTGCACCACTACTACCAGTTGTTGTAAGAGTTAATGGAGCTTGATAATCTGTACCTGCTGTAGCAATGCTTAAAGCTCCAGTACCTCCAGAAGTTTTTATTAAACCATTAGTAGTTAGATTAGATAAAGTAGAAATATTTTGACTTGAATTTACTGTAATCGTTCCTAAGGTATTCGTTAATCCTGTTGAAAAAGTTAAAGCTGATTGTTTATTATTAAACTTATTCCAATCGACACTACTTAAATAACCGTCAGTAGTTGCATCTGATTTTGAAATAGAAAGGGATAGATCATTGCTTAAATCACCACCACCACTTAATGGAGCATTTGTACCAACAATTCTTGCTTTATTAACTGCATCTGCAATACCATATAATGCTAAAGTTGTTGGAGTTGTAGTATTATCAATATCTCCCCATGGAATTTTTGTTGCAGCAGTAAATGAACTTGCTCCATTTCCTTTAAGGTATCCGGTTAATGTTGTAGCTCCAGAACCACCATTTGCAACAGGCAATGTTCCTGTTACATGAGTTCCTAAATTAATCGCATTTGCTGTAATTGTTTGACTTGCAATTGACAAATAATTTTGACCAGCTAAAGAAACATCTCCATTATTTGTTCCAGCCAAACCAAGCATTGTTTTAACTTGAGCTGTAGTTAAATCTAATGCGTTAGTTGTTCCTCCAGTATTATTGCCTTTAATTGTTTGAGTTGGCATTTGGTCTAATTGTGTATTTGTAATTGCATTATTTGCAATATCTACCGATGCTATTGTACCATTAGCAATTTTTGCAGATGTTATAGCATTTGCAGCAATTGTTGGAGATGGGAATGAACCTGTTAAATCACCACCAGCAGCTCCTGAAGGGGCTGCACCTGTTATAATTGTATTTGTAACTGTTGAGATACGACCTGTTGCATCTACCGTAAATACGGGGACTTCTGTTGCAGAACCATAAGTATTTGCAACTACACCTGTATTCTTTAATGTAGTCAATCCTGTTTTATCAATTGATAATACACCTGTAACAGCTACTGCTCTTGCGGTATCATCTGCATCTCCTACAAAAATATTAGCCTCAGGAAGTTTAAAACTTGGATTTGAAATTATTTTAGTGACTTGATTTTGAATAGTCTTTACACTATCTCTTGTGGTTTGTAATACCGTATTTATTGTTTTTACGCTATCGCGAATTACTTGTAATTTAGTATCAACCAGTTTTACACTATCGCGAATTATTTCTACTTTACTATCGACTAATTTTACACTATCGCGTGTGGTTTGTAATACAGTATGAATTGTTTTTACACTGTCACGAATTACTTGTAATTTAGTATCTACTAGCTTTACGCTATCGCGAATTATTTCTACTTTACTATCGACTAATTTTACACTATCGCGTGTGGTTTGTAATACAGTATGAATTGTTTTTACACTGTCACGAATTACTTGTAATTTAGTATCTACTAGCTTTACGCTATCGCGAATTATTTCTACTTTACTATCGACTAATTTTACACTATCTCTTGTAGTTTGTAATACCGTATTTATTGTTTTTACACTATCACGAATTACTTGTAATTTAGTATCTACCAGTTTTACGCTATCGCGAATTATTTCTAATTTACTATCAACTAATTTTACACTATCTCTTGTGGTTTGTAATACCGTATTTATTGTTTTTACACTATCACGGATTACTTGTAATTTAGTATCTACCAGTTTTACGCTATCGCGAATTATTTCTACTTTACTATCAACTAATTTTACACTATCTCTTGTGGTTTGTAATACCGTATTTATTGTTTTTACACTATCACGGATTACTTGTAATTTAGTATCTACCAGTTTTACGCTATCGCGAATTATTTCTACTTTACTATCAACTAATTTTATACTATCACGAGTTGTTTGAACTACTGTAGATAAATTTGTAACTTTAGTATCAATAGTTTTTACGCTATCTCTAATAGTTTGAATTTGTGTGTTTTGGGTTTTATTTTGATCGTCAACATAAAATTTTGTTGCTGCATCTTGAGGTAAAGTTGGGTCAACAACATTTGTAATTTTATTTGTACCTGCACTATTACTAGTTGTTAAAATACTAGAAAGAGTTTGATTATCAGTAAATACAGCACCTGCTGGAACATCTGTAAGTACAGTGTGACCATTAACTTTATCAGCATCATCAACTTTTAAATTATTATTTACATCATAATCAGATTTTTTCATATCACCACCTACAGGTATAGTATTCCATATTGCTTTTGTACCGTCAGTAGTTAAATATTTACCATTATTACCTGTTTGAATTGGTAAACCAGCTCCTTTTGTAATAACACTATCGATTCTGCCTTTTATTGAAACTAATGAATCGTGATTCAAATTAATTGTATCTCGTAATCCTTTAATATTTCTATCAACGAATTTTTTATTTACAGCATCACTATCATTGGTTGGTAGAGGTAAGCCGGCTATTATTATTCCTCCTGTATTATTCCCTTGCAATAAAACTTGTTTAATCGATTGTAATTCGTTCGTTGGATCAGAATCGCCATCTGGAGGATTTACAATCCATTTAGCAGTTGTTCCATCAGTAGACAAAATTTTTCCATTATTACCCGATTGACTTGGTAATCCAGCACCAAACTTATAAATACTATCAATACGATTTGTAATGAGAGTATCCATTTGTTTTACACTATCTCTTAACGTTTTAAGTATGGTTGAAATATTCTTAACACTGTCTCTTACAACCTGTAATTTTCCATCAACAATTTTAATACTATCTCTTATAATTTGAATTTGAATCATTAATCCAGCATCAGCTAAATCAACATATTTTTTAGTTACAGCATCTTGAGGATTTATTGGATCTTTTAAATTAATTATTCTAATATTTCCAGCATCATTTCCACTGGTTAAAATTTGACTTAAAGTAGAAATATCGCCACTTGAAACTTTTTGCCATGTTGGAAAGTTCCAATAGTAAAATATATTTTCGTCGCTATCGTAAACCAATAAACCATTTTCAGCAATCGTTAATGTGCCTTGAAATGAGGTCTTTGTTCTATCAATTGTTTTTAAACGAGGAACAAGAAAGCCTTGATTTTGACCTGGAGAAATTAATTCCAAAACAGCATTTTTATTTGGAGTAGTTGTATTAATCCCAACAGAAGTTTGTGCTTTTACCTTAGATGTAAAAAGCAATATGAGACCTAAAAACAATAGTTTTAAAAATGGTCTAATTCGATTTGTTTCCATGGCTATATATTTTAAAAACATCTTAATTCCTTTAACTTGCTTATTGGCTTATATTTATTATACATAAAACAACTGTAAAAGTTACATTACTACATTATTAATAAAGACACTCATAACAGTATTCCCCCTAAATAAATCATTTGTAAATTTATAAAAACCTTTCATTTTTACAAGACATTTGTCGTAATTTTGCAATTACAATTACTTTATTTACACATAATAATGAATTATAAAAACCAAAAAGGAATTAAATGGTTATCAATAAAAGATGATGACGAAATAATTGCAGGATTTTCGACACGAAATGGGGGCTTTAGTAAAGATAATTATAATGGTTTAAATATAGGTTTAAATACAAAAGACAGTAAATCGGATATACATAAAAACAGAACATTACTTTTTTCTACAATTGCACCTTCGATGCAAATTATCCATTTAAATCAGACTCATTCCAACATAATTCATTCAATTGATTCAGACAATTTTAAGGTTTTTAGCGATGGCGATGGACTCATTACAACACTAAAAAACAAGCTATTATGTATAACTATTGCCGATTGTGGGTCTGTTTTGTTTCATGATGAACAAAACTCAGTTGCATGTGCAATTCATTGTGGATGGAAAGGAACAAAAGATGGAATTATTCAATCTGCTTTAGATTTACTTTCAGATTATACTGATTTAAGCACTATTCATGCGTATGTTGGTCCTATGATTCGATGTATGAGCTACGAAGTTGGTAAAGAATTCTTAAATTACTTTGACTCTGAATATTTTAAAGAACAGAATGGAAAGCTATATTTTGATCTTAATCAGGTAATAATTTCAAAACTGTTCAGAGCGAATCTTGCATCAATAACAGACTGTGGAATAGACACATTTACTTCTCCAGATACATATTATTCACATCGATATAATAACAATACAGGTAGAATGTGTGCCTTTATTGGTTTAAAATAATAATCTTAATTTTTTGAAAAAATGTCGCTTAAAGTAGAAAGTAAAATTGGTAAGAATGCCTGTATTGATGTAGATTTATTCAACTTTTTGTCTGATTTTACAAAATTTGCAAAACTATTACCACCAGAACATCAGAAAAACGTACAAGTAAGTCGTGAGGAATGTATAATTAATGCTGGAGTAATGGGGAATTTCACATTAAAATACATTGAACGTGAAAGTCCAAAACTCTTAAAAATTGGGACAGAGGGCTCAAAAGAAACACTAACAATTTGGATTCAGCTAAAACATGCTGATGCTTATGATACAAGAGTAAAAGTTACTATGTCGCTCGAAATTGGAATGATGGCAAAAATGATGATAAAAGGTAAAATCCAACAATTTGCCGATTCATTATGTGATGGTATTTGTCAAATACCTGCGTATATTTTAACAGCTTAAGATCGAAGAGTAAATTTATACCCTATTCCTTTTATCGTTTCGAAATAATCGTCACCAATTTTTTCGCGCAATTTTCTAATATGAACATCAATGGTTCGATCGCCAACAAAAGCATCGCTACCCCATACATCATTATAGATTTCGTCGCGAGTAAAAACACGTTCAGGCTTTGATGTTAATAATTGTAAAAGCTTAAATTCCTTATTTGGAAGCGATAATTCTTTTTCATCTACAATTACAAGATGTCTATCTTTATCGATTGTAATATTATCGATTGTAATAATCGAATTCGACGTATTAGATTTTTGCTTCGTTGTAAATCTTTTTAATAGAGCTTGGATTCTTGCTATTAAAACTTTTGGTCTAATTGGTTTCGTAATATAATCGTCAGCACCAACACTAAAACCAGCAATTTCGGAATATTCTTCACTTCGAGCAGTTAAGAAAGCAATTATACATGATGAAAGATCGTTAATTTTTCGAAGTTCTTCACAAGTAGCCATTCCATCCATTTTGGGCATCATAACATCTAATAAAATGAGATGTGGTATGATTTCTTTTGCCTTTTCAATAGCTTTTTCACCATTAGATGCAGTATAGACTAAATATCCCTCTTTTTTAAGATTATAACTTAAGAATTCGAGGATATCTTGCTCGTCGTCAACAATTAGTATTTTATATGTTTCTGCTTCCATAATTATTTTTTTATTTGAGCTTTATCGAGAGTAAATGTAAAAGATGTTCCATTCTTATGCTCACTTTTCACATTTATTGTTTGATTATGAGCTTCGATAATATGTTTTACAATAGATAACCCTAATCCTGTTCCTCCTTGATTTCGAGATCGACTTTTATCAACTCTGTAAAATCGTTCAAAGATACGTTTTAAATCATCTTGTTCTATTCCAATTCCATTATCTCGAATCTCAACTAAAATACTCGATTCCATATCGTAAAACTCAATTGTTGTAATTCCAGATTCCTTTCCATAAGTAATTGAATTTACAATTAGATTAGTAACAACCTGAGCGATTCTTTTTCTATCAGCATATACAAACAGAGGCAAATCATTTTTTGTTTTAATTTGAATTTGAATAAATCTAGATTTTGCAAGCATCTCTTGAGCTTCGATAACTTCATTACATAAAGCTATAAAATCAAAATTTTCCTGATTCAGAACTAAATTACCTGCTTCAAATCCAGAAATTATTTCTAAATCTTTTACAATAGATATCATTCTATCAACGGCCTTAGATGCTCTCTCTAAATACTTTGTATTAATAGTTGGATCATTTAATCCACCATCGATTAACGTTTCGATATAACCTTGAATATTGAAAATGGGTGTTTTTAATTCATGAGAAACATTTCCTATATATTCTTTCCTATACGTTTCTTGTTTTTTAAGTACATCTATTTCCTTTTTTTTATCTTGAATCCAATCTGTTACATCTGAACTAACAGCAGATATAATATTTGATTCAATATATACATCTGTATTAAATTTATCGTAAGTTGATGTTGAACTTGTTTGAATTGCTTTATAAATAGGCTGTATTTTCCTTTTAATATAATAAATCACTAAATAATAGCTCGTTGCAAACAACAAAACAAAGCTTATTAGGGTTAAAAGAACAATTTCATTTATATGATTAGTACTATCTGAAATAGCAATTACAACAAATGCAATAATCTGAAGTACAACGCCTAAACTGGCAATAATCAGAGCAATATTTTTATACGTAATCACTTTCATTTGCTTTATTTTTCACAAAAGTACAACAGCTATGTTAAGTAAATATTAAGAAGGTAAAGTTTTGTTTGAGTTAGATGAAATAAAAAAGGGAATATCGAAAAGATATTCCCTTTTTTAAAGACTTTTGTAATGACTATTTTACAGATTCTGTAAGTTCACTTCCTGCTTTGAAACGAACAACTTTTTTAGCTGCAATATTGATAGTTTTGCCAGTTTGTGGATTTCTACCAGTTCTAGCTGAGCGAGTTGAAGTTGCAAAAGATCCAAATCCTACAAGAGCAATTTTATCTCCTTTTTTAAGAGAAACTGCTACTGATTTGATGAATGCATCAAGAGCTTTTTTTGAATCTGCTTTTGAAAGTGATGATTCTGCTGCAATTGCGTCAATTAGTTGTGCTTTATTCATACGTTTAATTATTTAGGGATTAATACAAATGTGTTATTGCAAATTTATCATTTAAAATGATACTTCCAAACAAATGGAGATCTAAAAAATTCAATTTTTGATATTTCCAAACATATTTTATCAACAAAGTGTTTTTATTGTAATCAACATGCGTTTTGTTTTAAAAATCAGCACTTTTCATTAAAATAGTATATTATACTGATTTTGTGCGCTTTAGTATTTTATCAAAAAACATAAAGTACTGATGTTTTATACTTTATGTTTTTTATTTAGAACGATTCTAAATTATGAAAGTATACTTCGTTTTTGAAGAAAACAATGGAAAAACATAGGTTTAAACCCTAAGTTAATAAAGTTTTATGACCCAAAAATTCAGATTTTGGCTAACAAAACTCAAAAAACACAATTTATACTATCAATTACTGAGGTATAGGTATTTACAAACAGACGAGGAAAATCATTTTTATTAACCCAAATAACTTCTGTAATATCTTCTTCTATTTGCGGAGTACAGTTTTTTGATCTTTTATATTTCATTTCGAACCAAAAGGTCTGTTTGATACAAAGTTGTTTTTTATCGTGATAAGTATGAAATGTTGAAGGTAATTCTTTAACAATAGTATGCCCTAAAATACCACATTCTTCTTCAACTTCTCTTAAAGCAGTTTGGTTTATCATTTCTCCTTTCTCTCTTTTTCCTTTAGGCAAATCCCATTTATTATAACGATAAATCATTAATAGTTCATTATCTTCGTTAATAACAAGACCTCCAGCAGCTTCAATATATAGAAAAGTATCAATAATTTGAGCAAAAACAATTGAAGGGTTTTGACTTAAAAGAATGACACATTTTTCGGTTGATAAAACATCAAAATCAGTAACAAAATCGAAAAGGTTATTGATTGATTCAATTGGAAAAACATTTGCAGAAATATTTATACCTTTGTCGGTAATTAACAAGTAACGTTCTCCAAAATAAATTTTATACATACTATGTCTGAAGTTTCAAAATTAATCGCTCAATCATTATTAAAGGTTAATGCTATAAAATTACAACCTTCAAATCCATTTACTTGGGCTTCGGGTTGGAAATCACCGATATATTGTGACAATAGAGTTACCCTTTCTTATCATGAAGTAAGAACATTAATTCGTGATGAGTTTGTAAAGGTAGTAAAAAATGAATTCCCTGATGCTGAAATTATTGCAGGAGTTGCTACTGGTGCAATTGCTCAAGGAGCTTTAGTAGCCGATGCTATGGAAAAACCATTTATTTATATTCGTTCTGCAGCAAAAGGACATGGGATGGAAAATCTAATTGAAGGAGAAGCAAAGTCGGGTCAAAAAGTTGTTGTAATTGAAGATTTAATTTCAACCGGTGGAAGTAGTTTGAAAGCTGTTGAAGCATTACGTTCTGCTGGTTGCGAGGTGTTAGGAATGGTTGCAATTTTTACGTATGGTTTTCAAACAGCAATCGATAATTTTGAAAAAGCGAATGTAAAACTAATTACATTGAGCAATTATAATGCTCTAGCTGAATTAGCATTAGAAACTAAATATATAAATGAAAAACAATTTGAGGAATTAAAACAATGGAGAGTTGATCCTTCTAATTGGGGTAAATAATTTAAAAATGGTTAAAAATTAAAAAGCCTCATTATTAATTAACAATGAGGCTTTTTAATGAATTTATCGATTATTTATATTTACATAAATAAGCAACTGGTTCAGCAGCCTTAACTTTAAATTTTTTGTTCTTTTCAACTTTAAAAACATCACCACCTTTATACATTTTCCATGTTTGACTTTCTGGTAGAAGTACATCCATTGATCCAGAAATTATATGCATATGTTCTTTTGTACTAGTTCCAAACTCGTATTCTCCAATAGCAATAACCCCAACGGTACTAACACCATCGGAATTTTCTAAAGCAATTGACTTTACTTTACCATCGAAATATTCATTAACTTTTAACATATTATTTAACTTTAAAAACAATACTTTATTACTATCGCAAAATTACTCAAATTTTATTAATCACAATATTAAAATATTCTTAAAATATTCTTCTCGCTAACAACGTTATTAATCAAAAAATATTTTACCTAATTTTGGGGAAGTTTAGAATTAACAAAAACAATCAAGTTGAAACGAATAGTAACTTTAACATACCTTCTTTTAATATGTAGCATTGGTTTTTCCCAAATGGGAGGAAGCTCTGTTTTTGAAATATTAAATCTACCCGTTTCAGCAAAAATAGCAGGATCGGGTGGATATAATGTATCGATGAATAATAATGATCCAGGAATTGGCTATTTAAATCCGTCTATTATAGATTCTACATATAGAAATAATATGGGATCAGGTTGGGGTGCACTTTTTCTCGATTTAAGCGACATTAGTTATGGATATGCATCTTATTCAAATTCGTTTAAAAAATATAACTATGCTGCCAATCTAGTAATTGTAAACTATGGACGAATAGATTCTAAAGATGAAAGTGGAAACAGTTTAGGAACAGAAATAGCTAGCGAATATGTATTATCATTAGGAGCTTCGGAAGATATAAACAAATGGTTATCTTGGGGAATTTCGGCAAAACCAATAATGTCGTATTTAGCAAATTATTCTTCATATGCAATTGCAAGCGATATTGGATTGACATATCACGATAGTTTAAGAAACACGAATGTCTCTTTAGTTGCGAGAAATGTAGGTTTTCAAATAAAACCCTACTATAAAGGAAGTCGAGAAAAATTACCATTTGAAATCGATTTAGGATATACAAAACGCTTTGCCCATGCTCCATTTCGCTTTTCGATTACTTACCGTCATCTTCAAAAATTTGACTTAACATATAAATCAACCTTAGATGATAATAGTGTTGCATTTTTAGCAGACACAACAACTAAAACAGGATTTTCGATAAATGATTTTACAAGTAAACTAACAAGACATCTAATTTTTGGAGCAGAATTTTTGTTTGGTAAACGCTTTTACATTAGCCTAGGCTATAATGTAAAAAGAAAAAACGAATTAAAATCGGCAAATAATGGTGGTTTGGTTGGAATGACATACGGTGCAGGATTAAAAATATCGAAAATAACTCTAGGTTTTGCTCATCAGAAATATAACATTTCGGGAGGAGCAACAACATTTACAATGCTCTTTAACCTAAACGATGCGATTGCATTAACGAAGAAGAAAACCATTTCGAAATCGACTATTGAAGCAAATTAGTTCGAATTTTTTCTTACAATTTTTTAGGTATCTTTGCATTCGCATAATTTAAAATATTTCATGGAACACATTCGTAATTTTTGCATCATTGCACATATCGATCACGGGAAGAGTACTTTGGCAGACAGACTTTTAGAGTACACAAACACAGTAACCGGTAAACAACTCCAAGCACAAGTTTTGGACGATATGGATTTGGAACGTGAACGTGGTATTACAATTAAAAGTCACGCCATTCAAATGGACTACGAATTGAATGGTCAAAAATATGTTTTAAACCTTATTGATACACCTGGACACGTCGACTTTTCGTACGAAGTTTCGCGATCGATAGCAGCTTGTGAAGGTGCATTATTAATAGTTGATGCAACGCAAGGAATTCAAGCTCAAACCATTTCGAATTTATACATGGCATTAGAGCATGATTTAGAAATAATTCCAATCTTAAACAAGATGGATTTAGCAAGTGCAATGCCCGAAGAAGTAAAAGATCAAATTATTGAATTGATAGGTTGCGATAGAGATTCGATACTTGAAGCCAGTGGCAAAACTGGATTAGGCGTTCACAACATCTTGGAAAATATTGTAAAAAGAGTTCCAAGTCCTAAAGGGACACCTGATGCACCATTGCAAGCATTGATTTTCGATTCTGTATTTAATCCTTTTAGAGGAATTATTGCATATTTCAAAATATTATCGGGAAGTATTTCGAAGAACGAAAAAGTAAAATTTTTCAATACTGGACACGAATATCTTGCTGATGAAGTTGGCGTTTTACGTTTAACAATGGAACCTCGCAAAACTATTTATACAGGAGATGTTGGATATATTATTTCGGGAATAAAAACATCTAAAGAAGTAAAAGTTGGAGATACCATTACAAATTCTCAAAACCCTTGTTTAGCTGCAATTGACGGATTTGAAGAGGTAAAACCAATGGTATTTGCGGGTATTTACCCTATTGAAACTGAAGACTATGAAGATCTTCGCGAAGCTATGGACAAACTACAATTGAACGATGCATCGCTCACCTTTATGGCCGAATCGTCGGCTGCATTAGGCTTTGGATTCCGTTGTGGTTTCTTGGGACTATTACACATGGAAATTATCCAAGAACGATTGGATAGAGAATTTAATATGAACGTTATTACTACGGTGCCTAACGTTTCGTACATCTGTTTCCCCGTAAAAGGAGATGCATTTACAATAAACAATCCAGCTGAATTACCTGAGGCAAATTATATCGACCACATAGAAGAACCTTATATTAAAGCTACCATAATTACACGTGCCGATTTTATTGGTTCGATAATGAGTCTTTGTATAAATAAACGAGGCAATTTAATTAATCAAACATTTATGCTTGGTAACAGAGTAGAAATTATTTTCGAAATGCCGATGGCCGAAATTGTATTTGATTTCTACGATAAACTTAAAAGTATTTCGAAAGGTTATGCTTCGTTCGACTATCATATAATTGGTTTCCGCGCATCGACATTGGTTAAACTTGATATTTTATTGAATGGAGAACCGGTTGATGCTCTTTCATCGTTAATTCACCGAGATAATGCACAAGCACTAGGTAAACGCATGTGTGAAAAACTAAAAGAACTTATTCCAAGGCAACAATTTGATGTAGCGGTTCAAGCTGCAATTGGTGCAAAAGTAATATCTCGCGAAACAATTAAAGCTGTTAGAAAAGACGTTACTGCCAAATGCTACGGTGGTGATATTTCGCGTAAACGTAAACTTCTTGAAAAGCAAAAAGAAGGTAAGAAAAAGATGAAACAAATTGGAACTGTAGAAGTTCCACAAAAAGCGTTCTTAGCTGTATTGAAACTTGACTAATGGCAAAAATTACAACTTGTATATTCGACCTTGATGGTGTTATCTGTGACACAGCAAAATTTCATTATTTAGCTTGGAAACGATTAGCCGAAACCATTGGTTTTAACCTAACGAAAGACCACGATGAACACATGAAAGGCATTGGAAGAATGCAATCGTTGGAATTGATTCTTGGTTGGGCAAATGTTCTTCTAACGCAAACAGAAAAAGAATCGCTTTGCGAGAAAAAAAACAATTGGTTTGTTGAATATATTCAAACAATAACTCCATCGGATATATTGCCAGGAGTCGAAGATTTTTTAAAAGAACTAAAAGCAAATAAATATAAAATAGCACTTGGTTCTGCTAGTAGAAATGCTCCTGTAATTCTTGAAAAATTAGGAGTAGCTCATTACTTTGATGCAATTATAGATGGCAATAGTGTTTCGTTACCAAAACCTAATCCCGAGGTATTTCTAAAAGGTGCAGAAGCAACCAAAACGAAGCCAGAAAATTGTGTTGTTTTTGAAGATGCTTTATCGGGAGTCGAAGCAGGTCTAAATGCAGGAATGTATGTTGTAGGTGTTGGTAATGCCAATGTTCTAAATAAAGCAAGTTTTTGTATTAATACATTCGAACATTTTTCTATAAAAAATCTAGAAAACCTTTAGTTCCAAAAAATAGATTTTTCATCTGAATCCATTTTATAAAATGGATGGACCATTAAAAAAGATACATTATAAATCAATTAAGAATCAAAATTACACATGCTTTATTCAATGCATGTATATCTTTATTTCTATTCCACTATTTTACTTGAATTTTTATAAACTTAATTAGCGGATATCAGTATTAAGATTATTTAAGTAGCATTGATTATATTATGAGTTTACAGAAAAAACGTACAACACATTTATTGATAGGCATTGTCTTACTTTTTTTCAGCAATTTAAGTTTTTCGCAATCGCTTGGAAAACAAAGCCGATTTACGACCATAACTCCTAACGATGGAATTCCAAATAGTACTGTAAATGCAATTATTCAAGATGGCCAAGGTTTTTATTGGTTTGCTACCGAAGATGGACTTTGCAGGTACGATGGTTCACACATTGTTACATTTAAAAACTCTGCAACAGATAACCAAAGCTTGCCTCATAACAGAGTTTTTGAATTAGCTATCGATTCGAGTGGAAAACTTTGGGCGGCTACTAGTTTTGGATTAGTTCGATATAATAAAACACATAACAATTTTGAAAGATTTAGTCCAGAAAATGGATATAAAGACATTCCAAACCAATTCATTACTAGTGTAAAAGCTCGAGGGAATACAATTTGGTTTGCAACTCCAGCAGCTATATGTAAAATAGATGCTAATAGTTTAAAAATCGAAGTTATCCTAGTACCATCAAAAATCAAGAACAAACAAGCTTATATACATACTATGTATCTAGACAATAAAGGTTGGATATGGCTTTGTATAGACGGTTATATATACAATTATCAACCACAAACTGAAACATTCAATGAAATTATAGCTTTCTCAAATCTATTATCAAAAGAATCGAATTTATTGGTAAGTTCGTTTTTATCAAACAACGATACAGTATGGTTTGGAACTGCACAAGGAACCGTATTCCAATATTCATTAAAAGCAAAAACATTAAAGCAAATACCTATTATATCTGGAAGAAAGCAATTAGGTATAAATGGTTTTTTTATAGATGAGAAAAGAAGAATAAATGTTTTACTAGATAAAATTGGTATTGGAGTATATAATGAAGAATCGAAAACGATTCAAGTTGTTGATAATAATTATTTTACATTAATTGACAATTGTAGTTTTGTTTGTTCATATATAGATTCGAAAAAGAATTTTTGGTTTGGACAAAAGAAAAATGGTATTTGCTATACAACATCGAAGGCAGTATTTACTACAGTAAATACAAATTTCGAAGCTGGACGTTTTTTGTCAAGTAACACGATTTCATCAGTTTTATCAGATTTAAAGCAAACAATTTGGCTTGGAACAGATGGAGGTGGTTTATACAAAAAGTCATCTTTAACAGGCGATTATTACATTCCGCAAAAATCATTTACAAGTGATTGTATTTTATCGTTATTCGAAGATTCAAAAAACAGGATTTGGTGCGGCACATATCGAGATGGAGTTTATCAATTAGGTAAAGATGGCACGATAGAAAATCATTACACAAAAACAGAAAATAACAGTCTAGGATCGAACGATATACGAGCTATAACTGAAGATAAAGATGGTATTTTATGGTTTAGCACTCATGGTGCAGGAATTACTAGTTTTAATCCGCAAACAAAAACATTTAAAAATTATTCAACAGTAACAAATCCAGCTATTTCGGGCGATTGGACATATGATATAATTTGCTCGCACGATAATAAGATATGGGTAGCTACAAATTATGGATTAAGCTGTTTATCTGCAAATCGAAAAACATTTACTTTTTATTTTGCTAATCAGAAAAGCAATTCAATATCTAACAATAATGTTTATTGCCTACTTGAAGACAAAAATCATAATATTTGGTGCGGTACCCAAGAAGGTTTAAGTTGTTTCAATTCGAAATTGGGGATATTTTCTAGACATCTAACGAGCAAAGAATTATCGATAAACATTTTGAGTCAAGATAAACGTGGTTTTATATGGGTTGGGACAAATTTAGGATTGTACAAATTACAGTCGAACGGACAAATTGTAGAACATTTTAATCGAAATACACAATTGAATACCGATTGCTTTGTTCAACGTTCAAAATCGATCGATTCGAAAGGAACATTTTATTTTGGAACAAGTAATGGTTTGGTATCTTTTAATCCCGAAAGAATTCAATCTAATTACAAAAGCCAATCGTTACAATTAACAAATATTAGCATAAACAATACTTCGATTCACGATAGTAGTTTTGCAAATTTACATTTTGTTTTAAATAAAGATTCAGTTCTGGATTTACCGTATTATCAAAATACACTTAGCTTTTCGTTTGCAGACTTAGAATGGTTGAATTCCAATAGAGGTGAATTATATTATCAGTTGATAGGCATTGATGATGAAGCTAAAGCAAGTGATGCCGGTAGAGAAGTTTCGTATAGTAATATTCCTTCAGGCAAATATTTATTTCAACTTGGATATCTTGAAAATGGAACATTTAAAGCTCAGCTAAGTTTGCAATGTATAATCGAGAATAAATGGTGGTTACGTTGGTGGGCGTTTTTATTATATAGTTTGATTTTGTCTGCTTTACTTTGGGCATTTTATAAGTATGTTAAGGTTACAACAACTGCAAGTAACACACTTATAATTGAGCAAAATAAAACAAAACAAATGGAGGAATTATATGAAGCTAAGCTCCGATTTTTCACAAATATTTCGCATGATATTCGAAATCCACTTACACTTATTGCAAATCCAGTAAATAGTCTTTTAGCTAAAAAAGATATTGATAATGAAAGTCGAACACTTTTAACAATAATGAAACGCAATACCAATCAACTGTTACAATTGGTAAATGAATTACTTGAATTTAGAAAGATCGAGGCTGGTGTTGTAAAACTTTCGTTACGACCATGCAACATCTCGGAATTCACCAAGCAAATTGCCGATGATTTTCATAATCAGGCTTTTCAGCAAAATGTATCATTGCAATGTACGGTTCAATCGGAACAACTTTCGGCAAGTATCGAACCAAGATATTTCGAAAAAGCTATATATAATCTACTTTCGAATGCATTTAAATTTACTCCCGAAAAAGGGAATATTACAGTGCATGTTTTTGAAAAAAAGGTAATTGAGAAATCGGGACGTTTTATTTCTAAAAAATGTATTGAGAAAAAATATATTGCAATAGAGGTGTATAATTCGGGTAATGGAATTCCGGAAGCTATTATTGATAAAATATTTGAGCGTTTTTATGAAGGTGAAAATAAAAGTGGACAGCAAAGTTCGGGCATCGGATTGTCGATTGTTAAGACAATTGTAGAACAACATGGTGGATATGTTACCGTTGAAAACAGGAATGGCGCAGTTTTTACAATATATATTCCAGAGACTGAATCAACTGGAATAACAGAAAATATTTTTGCAAGCGTAGATACTGACTCTAGCTATGTACAACATGAAACTGCTTCGATGTTGAAATCTCAAACAGTTTTAATTGTTGAAGACAACGACGATCTTCGTGCATATCTTGACTTATTGCTTTCAAAACACTATTCAACCATTAAAGCTAAAAATGGGAACGAAGCTTTTGAAATGGCATTGTCGTTCAGTCCCGATTTGGTATTAAGTGATGTAATGATGCCGGAAATGAATGGAATAGATTTATGTATTAAACTGAAAGATTCGTTCGAAACATCACACATTCCGGTTATTCTTTTAACAGCTAGGAATGTCGAAGAAGCACAACGAGAAGGACTTAAAGCTGGTGCCGACGATTATTTAACCAAACCATTTGTCGATGAAGTTCTTCTTCTTAAAATCAACAATATTCTTACAACTCGCGAGCAATTACGATCGAGGTTTTCGACCGAAAACAAAGATATTTCGGAAATTGCGAGCACATCGGCCGATGCTCAGTTTATGACAAAATTTATGGCAATGGTCGAAAAAGAATATACCGATTGCGATTTATCGGTCGAAAAGATTGGCGAAACAATAGGTTTGAGCAGAAGTCAATTATATAAAAAATGTTTGGCATTAACAGGTAAATCGCCTGTCGATATAGTTCAAGAAATACGAATGCAAAATGCAATTCATCTTATAAAAAGTACAAGTTTAAATATTTCGGAAATAGCTTACAGTGTTGGTTACAGCGATCCTCGATATTTTAGTAATAGATTTAAAAAAATGATAGGAACAACACCAACCGAATTAAGAGAAAAACAGGGGTAAAAAATCACAATAATTACATACCTTTTTTATAATATATTCCACATTTACAGTGCTGGTAAGGCTTTAAAAGCTACCAGCATTTTTTTGTAACACATAATTACACATTTTAAAAATATAATTACACATCGCCGGTAGATGCTTGATGTAGTTTTGTTTCATCAATTTTAAATGATGAAACTATGAAAAAGATCTTCGTAATTATTGCAACAATTATTTTTGGATTTATTTTCCAAAATGTACAAGCACAAAGAATAAAATTACCAAATGGTCAAACACCATTTATGTCGGGGATGAATGTTGCATGGCGAAATTTTGGTGGCGATGCTGCTGACACACCAGCAAACTTGAATGATTGGAAAACAGTACTCGACAATGTTAAAGCAGCTGGAGGAAATACCGTTCGTTGGTGGTTATTTGTAAATTGTTCGCAAGCACCAAAGTTCGATGGAAATGGCTACGTTTCTGGTTTAGGAAGTCAGTCTATTAATAATGTTAAAGCAGTGCTTGATTTGGCGAAGGAACGAAACATGGTTATTTTACTAAGTTTATTTTCGTTCGATATGCTACAAACTGCACAATGGGGAGTAAACGAAGCAAACAATAAAAAAATGCTTCAAACCGAAGCTGGAATAAAAGCGGCAGTCGATAATTGTGTTGTGCCACTTGTTAAAGCAATTGGAAATCATCCATCGGTTTTATGTTGGGAAATATTTAACGAACCAGAAGGAATGGCCGATTTTGGATGGACACCAACCAAAGTTGGAATGTACGATATTCAACGATTTGTAAATCGTGCTGCAGGAGCAATTCACCGAGCAGTACCAGGAATAAAAGTATCGAATGGTTCGTGGAATATGAAGGTACTTTGCAATAAACTCGGATATAAAAATTATTATTCGGATGCTGAACTTAAAAATGCCGGTGGCGATGCAGATGGTTACCTCGATTTTTATGGTGTACATTATTATAATAACGATGGAGGCGATAATACTCAACATTCACCTTTTCATCATCCATCTTCGTATTGGGGATTAGATAAGCCAATTCTAGTTGGCGAATTCGCTGCGAAAGGAGTCGATAATCCATATTTAACACCACAAGATTGCTTTCAAAAAGTTTATGATAATAATTATGCTGGAGCATTAAGCTGGACTTATACTGCACACGATGGCCTAGGCGGTTTACCCGAATCGACTCCAGGAATTAAATATTTGTATACAAATCATAAAGCCGATGTTACAATTTCTTTTGCCGGACTTACAGCATCTGCAGGTCCCGATCAAATCGTTTTTGATGCTAACTTTGATGGAACCCAATCGGTAACACTCGATGGTTCGGGAAGTACCAGCAATTCGGGAACTATTACATACAGCTGGAAAGAAAATGGGCAAATCATTTCAACCGCGTCTAAACCAATACTAAATGCAACTGTTGGTGTTCACAACTATATACTTACCGTTTCGGACAAAATTAATCCAGATGTAATCGATGAGGTAATTGTAACTGTTAAAACACCAAATTTGGCATATAAAAAACCTGTTACCGCAAGTTCTTCCGAAGCAGGAGTAAATGTGCCAGAAAATGCAGTTGATGGCGATTACACTACACGCTGGGGCAGCCTTTATGCAGACCCACAAACATTTATGGTTGATTTACAAGATGTGTATTCAATAAACGCCATAACACTTTTTTGGGAAGCTGCTTCTGCTAAAAATTACACATTAGAAGGTTCGCTAAATGGAACAACTTGGAAACCAATTACAGTAATGAATGTTACATCAACAGCTAACCGTACCGATTCTATAAATAATATTTCGATTACAGCTCGTTACGTTCGTTTGAACGGTTCTACACGTAATGGTACCTGGGGATATTCAATATTTGAATTCGAGATATGGGGTGTAAAATCAATAAGTCCAACGTCTATTTCGTTAAACAAAATTACAGCAGATATTAAAAAAGGTTTAAATACACAACTTATTGCTACTGTTTTACCAGCGAATGCAACAGATAAAACAATAACGTGGAAATCGTCAAATACATCAATTGCAACAGTTGATACAAATGGAGTTGTAACTGCAAAATCAGCTGGAAATGCAACTATTACAGCTACTACAAATTTAGGTGGTGTTTTTGAAACATGCTCTATAATTGTAACATGGAATGGCAATTACGTTATCACCGCTAAAACAGGTGCAAACGGAACAATTACACCAGAAGGAGCATTTACGCTTGCACCAAATGCGTCGAAAAGTTTCAACATCACACCAGCAGAGCATTATATGGTTGAAAGCATAAAGATTGATGGTGCTTCGGTTGCCACAGCTTCTTCTTATACATTCAGCAACGTTTCGGCCGATCATACCATTGAAGTCAGTTTTGCCTACAACGGCATTTCGGCAGGATTGTGTAATAAAAATGCGACTGCAGAAGCCAGCTCATTGATGTCTTTCATGCGCGATGTTTATGGTAAATACATCATTTCGGGGCAATGCAACGAAAAATGGTTGCCCCTTATTCAGCAAACAACAGGAGATCAGCCTGCTATTTTAGCCTTAGATTTCGACGGCATTTGCCCTTCGCAAGGTGGAAACAACGGTGCTGCCAAAGCAATCGATTGGGTTAAAAACAAAGGAGGCATAGTGCAATTTCAATGGCATTGGATTTCGCCTGATGCAGATGGTGATTATTATGGTAATTGGAATCTTGGAGCTGCATTGACAAACAAAAACGGTCAGTCGTACAAAAACATGTTGCGCGATATTGACCTTGTAGCCGGAGAAATAAAGAAAATGCAAGATGCTGGTGTACCAATTATATTCCGCCCTTTGCATGAGTCGGAAGGTGCTTGGTTTTGGTGGGGTAAATCGGGTAAAGTTGCATTGAATGAGCTATATCATTTGATGTACGATCGATATACTAATTACTTTAAACTTAATAATATTGTGTGGTTGTGGAACAGCTACGGAAGCGACAAAGGTAATTGGTATCCAGGTGATGATGTGTGTGATATTATTGCGTGGGATTACGAATCCCCAACATCTTGGCAACAATATCAAACCCTGTTTAGCAATAAAGGAAAACTTTTTGGATTGGCCGAAG
>Ga0302288_1000050_pt1 | contig 107871 bp, 91 predicted proteins | sample III_Fen_N1_1_FD_194549 | JGI IMG/M metagenome (GOLD analysis project Ga0302288, IMG submission 194549) | Peat permafrost microbial communities from Stordalen Mire near Abisko, Sweden - III_Fen_N1_1 | ecosystem: Environmental > Terrestrial > Soil > Wetlands > Permafrost | place: Sweden: Abisko... | reverse complement strand
TATAGCAAAGAAAAGGATGCGAATTGAGCAATCATTGTATACTTTTTCTCAGACTTTAGGCTTAACCCTTTTTGAGAAAATGCCTATAAATGAGATATTTAACAAAACTGCTACTGAACGATTTTCGAATGATCATCCTATGTTATTCAGTTTCAGCGACTTTTAACGGGACACTAGTGATAATGTTTTTAATAAAATCATCGACTTAAAATGATTTGTAATGCTTGATCTCCCATGTAACTTTTTTTGAGGAGGACGAAGTAAAGCTGTGTGTTGAAACGAATGAACCAATGGCAACTCATAATTGGATAGTCATAATGTTTTCTACTCATAATAATAAAATTGAAAACGGTTTCAATTTATACAACTGAAACCGTTTTACAATAAGGCTTTGTATTAAATCTTTATAACAGGTAGGTCACAAATTCATCCTTCGGTTTGCGAACCTTTTTCATGTTCACCAACCAATCACCTTCGGCATCACGATAACCCAACGGCATGATGACCACACTTTTCAAACCCATTGAAGCCAGATCCAGCAATTCATCCAGTTGAGCATTGTTGAAACCTTCCATTGGAGTGCTGTCCACTTTGAGTTCAGCAGCTTGAGCCAATGCCAAACCAAGACCGATGTAAGCTTGACGGGCGGTATGGTCGAAATTTTCGTGAGCCGGTTGGGGCAAATACATCGATTTTAGGCGGTCTGTGTAGGCATGAAACCGGTCGGCGGGTTGTTTGCGTTCCACTGTGATGTAATCGTACATTGATACGATGCGTTCTTCAGTGTACCGATCCCAGGCTGCAAAAACCAAGAGGTGGGAGCAGTCGGCTACGATCTGCTGACCGAAAGCGATGGGCACAATCTTATCTTTCACTTCTTGATTGCTGATGACCAGCAGACGAAATTGTTGCAAACCGGAAGAAGTGGGCGTCAAACGTACCGCTTCTACAATTTTATCGACGTCTTCCTGGGAAACTTTCCGGGATGCATCGTATTTCTTGGTGGCGTAACGCCACTGTAAGTTGTCTATTAAGCTCATAATTATTCTAAATTTTTACGTACAGATTTGAGGAAAGCCTGCATCTTGACGGCATCTTTGTCTTTGATAATATCGTGTAGTTGACTCAGCTTTCCCATTATTTTTTCAATTTGCTCGGGAGCAAAAGGGTTGAATAAAATTTCTTGCAACAGGTAATCGTCTTCGGACATCAGTCCTTGAGCAATAGCCATGTGGCGTTTGAAGGTTGTTCCAGGCGCTTCCTGATGGCGCATCACCGAACCAAACACCAAGGTGGAGGCGAACGGAATGGACAGCGAATAGGCCGTTGTCTGGTCGTGCTTTTCGAATGAATATTCGAAAATTTTCAAATGCAATGAGCTATAAACATCTTTGAAGAACGCTTTCCCCAAAAAATCCGATTCCTTGATGATGATGGCACTTTGTGTGCTCAGATCACTAAGGCTTGCAAAAGTCGGGCCAAACATTGGATGCGTCGAAACAAAACGGAAACCACATTCGGCATAGAATTCCTTCAAACCTGATTTGACAGAAGCAATATCGGACAGAATGCAGGAAACCGGCAAATACGGAATCACCATCTGGAATGCTTCGATGGTATATTTGATGGTGACGGCATTGATAAGCAATTCCGGCTCGAATGCCCGAACTTCCTCCAAATCCGTTGTGCGGATGGCATTGTAAACAAAACGCAACTGTTTGGGATCGGTGTCGAACAAACAGACTTCGTGGTGGAAACTCAACGCATCCGCAAAAAACCTGCCCATTTTACCGGCTCCGATAATTAAAATTTTCATGCCTGATTAAGTATTACTAGTTGCTGTCTGACAGACTCTTCGTGTATGGCTTCCAGAATTTTCTGCATGCAATCCCCGTCGATGCCGAATTTCTCAGCCTGTTTGATGCGGCCTTCCAGAATCTCACTGTACCGCGAAGCCTGCAACACCTGCATGTTGTGTTCCTTCTTAAACGTACCGATTTCACGCGAAACCCGCATACGTTTGGAAAGCAGTTCCACAAGTTGATCGTCCAGTTCGTCAATTTGTTTGCGCAGTTCGCCCAGACTTTCGGTGGTTTGCGTTTCACCCTCGCGAATCACCAGCATGTTCAAGATGTAATCCAAAATGTCCGGCGTAACCTGTTGGTCTTTGTCGCTCCAAGCGCAATCGGGGTCGCAGTGCGATTCGATGATGAGCCCGTCGTAGTTCAGGTCCATGGCTTGTTGAGCCAACGGAGCAATCAGTTCGCGCTTTCCACCGATGTGACTTGGGTCACAAATAATCGGCAAATTCGGGAAACGACGACGCATTTCAATCGGAATATGCCATTGTGGCAGGTTCCTGTAAATTTTTTTATCGGCTGAACTGAACCCGCGGTGAATCACGCCGAGCTTGCGGATCCCCGCATTATACAAACGTTCCAGCGCACCAATCCAAAGTTCCAAGTCGGGGTTGACCGGGTTTTTGATGAGTATGGGCTTTTCACAACCTTCCAATGCATCGGCAATTTCCTGCATGGCAAAAGGATTGGTTGTTGTACGGGCACCAATCCAAAGGATGTCGACACCGTATTTAATGGCTTCCGAAACGTGTTTGGCCGTGGCCACTTCGGTACAAGTGTACATACCGTACTCTTTCTGAACCTTTTGCAGCCATTTCAAACCTTCTGAACCGATGCCTTCAAAGGCGCCCGGGCGTGTGCGGGGTTTCCAAATGCCAGCACGAAACATCTTGATGCCTCGTTCGTGCAATTGTTTGGCGGTTGTCATCACTTGCTCTTCTGTCTCCGCGCTGCAAGGTCCGGCAATGACCCAAGGGCGTTTGGCATCGATGCCTGGAAGCAGGATGGATTCGAATTCCATTTTTTCCATTGTTGTATGTATTATAGTATGTTTTTAATTCTGTTCAACGCTTCAGAAAGATTTTTTTCGGTGCAGCAGAGTGAAAGCCTAATGTAACGGTTTCCGTTGCTTCCGAAAATGAATCCGGGTGTTATGAAGACATTTGCTTCGTACAAAACCTTGTCGGCAACTTGGCCGGCATCGGTGGCGTTATCGGGAATGCGTCCCCAAAGGAACATGCCCGATTGTTTGGGGTCCCAAGTGCAACCCAAGACTGACAATATTTCTTCGGCGATGACACGGCGACGGGCATACACTTCGTTCATGCCAGCATACCATTCAGGTCCAGCTTTCAGCGCCTGTGTGGCAGCCTTCAGCATGGGGCGGAACTGGCCGGAATCCACATTGGTCTTGACCTTCGCGATCCATTCCTTGAACGTCTTGTTGGTGGCCAGCATGCCGATGCGCCAACCTGGCATGTTGTGCGATTTGCTCATGGAATTCAGCTCGATGCAGATGTCCTTGGCACCGGGTACAGACAAGATGCTCAGATATTCTGTACTCAATATGAAACTGTAGGGGTTGTCGTTGCAAATCACAATTTTGTGTTTCTTACCGAATGCAACCAGTTTCTCAAACAACGCCTTCGAAGCACGACCTCCGGTAGGCATGTTGGGATAGTTCACCCACATGAGCTTCACCTTGGTCAAATCCATTTTTTCAAGTGCTTCGAAATCAGGGTGCCAGCCGTTGGAAGCATCCAAATCGTAAGTCACGATTTCAGCCTGTACCAAATTACTGACCGAAGTGTAGGTCGGATAACCCGGATTGGGTACCAAAACGCCGTCGCCTGGATTCAGGAAGGCCATGGAAATGTGCATGATGCCCTCTTTGGAGCCGATAAGCGGCAAGATTTCCGTTTTGGGGTCCAATTCTACATCAAACCAACGCTTGTACCAGTCGGCAATGCCGTTGTACAAATCGGGAATGCCGTTGGTACAGTAACCATGCGCATCTGGACGTGCAGCGTCTGTTGCCAGTGCTTCGATGGTTTCGGCAGAAGGTGGCAGATCCGGACTACCGATGCCGAGGCTGATGATGTTCTTGCCAGCAGCATTCAGGTCGGCCACTTCCTTGAGTTTCTTCGAAAAATAATATTCGGAGACGTTGTCGAGCCGTTTGGCGGGTTGTATCTCTTTCATTTGCTTATACTTGTTGTTGGCCAGTGGGGTATTCGCCCAAAATGCGGAGGTTGCGGGTAAGGGGACGAATGGCATCCAGACTTTGTTTGAACTTGAGGTAATCCACAAAGGTCAAATCGATGAAGAAAAGGTATTCCCATTCATGCCCCATGATGGGCAACGACTGAATTTTGGTCAGATTGTTTTTGTAGAAGGACAAGACCGATAGAACCTGTGACAAAGCACCTTCTTCGTGGTGGGTTGTGAAAACCATCGAAGCTTTGTTGATGGTAGCCTGCTGCGTGTATTGTTCAGCAGCCCATCGGTCGGCAATGATGAGGAAGCGGGTGAAGTTGCGCTTGTTGGTTTCAATTCCTTTTTGTAAAACATCGAGTCCATAAATTTGAGCTGCATATTCGCTACAGATGGCAGCACGTCCGGTAATCTGTTTTTCGTGGATTTCCTTGGCACTTAAAGCGGTATCATCCTTTTCGACAGCCTTCCAGTCGGGATGTTCTTCGAGGAAGTCCGTACACTGCATCAAAGCGATGGGGTGAGAGTGCACTTCCTGAATCTCATCCATCGTTTGTCCAGGCAGAACGGCCAGACAGTGACTGATGCGCAATTTGAATTCACCAATGATGCTGGTTTCGCTTTCGCGAAGCAAATTGTGGTTCTGAAGCAAGCTTCCTGCAATAGTGTTTTCGATGGCGATGATTCCAAAAGAAGCTGTACCCTTGCGCATGCTGCTGAAAACGTCCTTGAACGTCAGGCAGTCAATGGTTTCAATTTCTTCACCTTCGAAAAATTTCCTGGCGGCAATGTCGTGAAAGGCACCGGATACACCTTGGATCGCTACTCGTTTCATATTATTTTGTTTTTAAAAAAGAAGGTCCCGCCAATTGCTTAGCGGGACCCTTTGTTATTTTTTATCTGATTGATTATGCACACAAAATCCCGCTCTTACTGTTGCTAAAGTAAAAGTAAAAATAAAAGTATGCAAAACCATTTTTAATCATTGCGGATTGTATATTGAGTGCAAAAGTAAGACTTTATTTCAAAAAAACCGTATTTGTGAACAATTTTTCAGTTAATGGTACAATTTCATTTACAAAAACGGTCATGAGTTTTGAAATCAAGACGGACGAAAGGCCAAAATAGTTTTATAAACTTGCTCTTTTACTTCCGCCGCCGTGGGATTCAGTTCCTCGGCAGTAAAGTTGGAATGCAATGCATCAATACGTTCATATACCATGAGGTACAGATTGAAAATAATGTCCAGACTCAACTGGGAACGCGGACACAGATACGGTTTGATTTCCTGTATGATGTCGAACGTTTTTAAGCGGTATTCGTCGGCCACCACCAAGTATTCGCGAATCATGTCGCGAAAGCCCGGTTCAATGGGTGCGCCGTGCGCCATGGCATCCATTTGATGGCGGTTCAGCCCATGCTTGGCAACCAAATCGTCGGCAAAATAATTCAGATGGTTGAACTGATCTTTCTGAAAATCGCGGATGATGTGTACCAAATAACTGAACACGGCGCAGGCTCTGGCTGCTTTCTGAACATCGAACACTGGAGCGCTATAGTCCCCGTTTTCCCCGTTCAAACCACATAAATGGACAAAAATAGCGGCAGGTGCCACTGAAGCACCTTCCGCATAATCCAGAAAGGCTTGCAGGCTGTCAAAGCCGTCGTGACTGATGTCGTAAATCATTGATTTGGCAAAAGCTTCCATCGGCCAGATGGGAATTTTGTACGTTTCGAATGTGTCTAGCAGTTCCTGATCTGGAACAGCTTCTTTCGATCCATTCTTCAAAAGCGTCAACCAACTTTCCACATCGGCGGTCAGTTGCTTCTGTTCCGCTTCGGTGATGACGGGATGCTCTGTTTTGTAATTATCAACCAAATCATCTATATGCCGCATCACCTTGTAACAGACTTTAGCAGCATTATAACGATCTTCTTCCCAGAAATTTGCTGCAATTAAAATGTTCGGATGATCAATGATCTTCTCAAAATCGATGACGTTGAACGTGTCGAGGTAGGAAGCAGTCTGGTTGTTCATGATTCATCTCTTTTTGGCATCGTGCATGATGCGTTCCGAGGTCAGTTTGGAAGAAAGCAAAACCAAGGGAACGCCGTTTCCCGGATGCGTGCTTCCACCGACGAAATAGAGGTTGTCGTATCGGGGATGCTTGTTGTGCGGACGAAAATAGCCCATTTGCAGAATGCTGTGGTTGATGCTCCCGAACACGGAACCCTTGGTGATGTTCAAAACACTTTCCCAGGTTTTCGGTAGGTAGCATATCTCAAATTTAATGTGTTCTTCCAAATCGCCCAGTCCCTCTGCTTTAAGTCGACGAAGGATGCCTTCCCTGGCAGTTTGCTTGAGCGCCGTCCAATCCTGTTCTTTTCTGGGGTCCAAATGCCCGACAGGAACAATGACCGAAATCGTGTCTTGGCCCTCGGGTGCAGCTGCTGGATCGTTGTTGACAGGAGCGTGAATATAAAAACTGGGCGATTCGGCCATGGTCTTGTCTTTGAATATCTTATCCAGACTTTTCTTGTAATCGCCAGCCAAGAAAACACTGTGATGCGCCAATTGCGGATACGCTTTGTCCAATCCCCAATGGAAGACCATGCCCGAACATGCATATTTTAGGAAGTGCATTTTGAACGACCGAAGGCGATCCGGTAGCAATTCCGTGTACACATACGGTAAATCGGCATTGGCTACAATCAGGTCCGTATCCACTTCGCTACCGTCTTCGAAGAGTAAACCCGTTGCGATGTTCGTATCCACATTGATGCGCATTACCGCCTTGTTGTATTGGATTTCAACGCCAAGTTCCGTTGCCATGGAAAGCAGTTTCTCGATGATCTTGTACATACCGCCCATCGGGTACAAAGACCCTTCGCTCAACTCAGCGGCAGGCAACATCGAAAAGAGGGCAGGAGCTGTGAACGGATTCTGACCAACATAAATGTTTTGAAACGTGAATGCAACCTGCAGCATTGAATTCTTGAAAAACTGCCGGATGTAGGTCATGTGCCGAATATGCGTTTTGATTTGAAACAGCAGTTTGACGTTTCCCAAATTGATGAAATCGAATACATGATAAAAATTGCGGCCAAGCAATTTCTCCATCGAGATCTTGAACAAATTGTACCCGGTCTTGACGTACCGCTGCATGAACTGAAAACTGCCGGGTTCGATCTTTTCCAATTGCGCTTTCATCTTGGAGGAATTGGTCGTAAAATCAAAGGTCTGTCCATTGCCATAATACAGTTTGTAGATGACAGGCAAGGGTTTCGATTCAAAACAGTCTTCCAGTTTAACACCAAGTGATTCAAAAACCTCTCGGTAAATGGACGGCATCAGAAAGATGGTGGCTCCCAGATCAAAGCGGTGCCCGTCCTTGATCAATTGACCGCAACGACCGCCCGGTGTGGCATTCTTTTCATAAATGGTCACTTGATAGCCATTTTGAGCAAGTTTGACGGCGGTGGCAAGTCCACCTGCGCCTGCACCGATGATGGCCACTTTTTTCATTAATCCAAGGCGTATTCGACGGCTTTGTTCAGCCAATTGTTGAAGTTGACGGTATGGCTGAATGCTTCCAAGGTGTTTTCCAACAGTTGGTCGCTCAATAAGTAGTCATCGTCGAACGATTTGAACAGGCAGGGATTTTTTACCTTGAGGTATTCCGCCCAGGGTGAATCGGCTGGGAAGCCTCTGGGTACTTTTTTCAAGGCTTGCGAATCTTCCAACACAAATCCAGTGGACTCCTTCAATGCCACATCAAATGATGCACCATTCAGCATGATTTCCTCGCGAACACTTTTCAGTACGTTCGGTAGCGGGTTGTACAAGCCAGAAGCCATCAGATGACCGTCCAGATAACCGCTTCCTTTGGGCTCAACGTGAAAATAATAGCCCGAGTAAGGCGATTTCCTGCCCTGTTGGCAAATGTAAGCGCCAAAATGGTTCTTGAACGGCATTTTATTGGGAGAGAACCGTATGTCACGGTAAAACCGGAACATACAGTCTTTGGGTTTCAGACCACTGACCGAGGGGTCAAATTGACTGATGCCAGTAATGAGCTGTTCTACGAATTTCGCAAAAACGGCAGTTGCTTCATCAAATTCAGAACGATGAATCTCAAACCATGCTCTGTTGTTGTTGTCACGTATGTCATTTAAAAAATCAAGTACTTGTTTCATAGATGCTTATTCATTGTTAAAATTAAACAGCAGTCTGTCCGTCAACGTTTTGCCACTTTCGCCATAATCATTTTTTTGGCTTTGCGGCCCCTCCGCTTCCGGTTTGGAGAACTTGGTGCCGATGGCGCTGATGCCGTTCAAGATGGAAATATCCCCTGATGGAAAAGGTGGATTGACCCCACCTTTGACGTTCTTGGGTTTATCGGGCGTAAGCAAACGCAAATATAAGTCGGAAGTGGCAGAAATGATGCTAAAAGGTAGGATACTATTTTGAATTTCTACGCCGAAATCCCAATAATCCCCACGGCGTTCAGCTCTGTTTACGCTTGTATCGGCAGATTCCTTACTGACGGTTACTTCCAACATGTTTTCGGCCTCATAATTCAGAAGCTTCGAAATGTCGTATTTGAATTGGTAGAATGCTCCCTGATGAACGGGTCCAGCAGATTTCCCGTTGATTTTGACCTCAGTATCCGTCATGGATCCTTCAAAGACAATCCGAATTTTTTTACCCTTCCATTTGTTGGGAACGACAAAATGGTATTTGTACAAACCCTGTTCATTTGTAATGGGGTCACCTTGTCCGTAATTATAAGCGCCAAAACCCTGTTGCTCCCATTGGGAAGGAACTCGAATGGTGCTCCATTTGCCACTGTTCATACCTTTGGTGCAAAAGAAATCCCTGGTGACAGTTTGGTCTTTATCGATACCAGACAAATATTGAAACTCGGTCATGGAAGCCAAAGCCGAGACGGAGACTGCCCAAAACAGGCAGGCGTAAACGATTTTTTTCATAGCGATTTTGGTCACAAAAACCATTGGAGTGAGTCTTGAGGCCGTAAAGATGAGAAATCTTTTTAAATGTGAAAATAATCAAGGCTCTATTTCAATGTCAAATGGATCCAATAGACCCGAAAGGTTGTCTGCGGAGAACCTGGCTTTCTTGACTCGGTTGCTGGAAGGATTGATGGAAAAATGCACAGCGGTCCTGAAATCTGCTTTCACCAAAATCGTTTTGTCAAAAGTGGCGCGACTTAGATCGCACCGATCAAATACGGCATTGCTCAGATCGCATTCCGTAAAGTCCGTTTCCTGCATGGCGCAGTTGTTGAAAACTGTTTTCTTGATGTGCAGGCCATAAAATGACGCATAGTTCAATGTGCAGTTCTCGAAATGGAACGCAAGCCCGAATGCCATGCAGGTATCAAAACGAAGCCCCAACATCTTGCATTCCAAAAACCTTACATCCCTGAGCGCTGTCGAAAAAAGACGAGCCATGCTCAAGTTGCAATGTGAAAACGTGCAGTCGGAAAAATGGATTTCAGAAAGATCGGTATTGGAAAAATCGCAGACATTGAACGTGCATTCTTCGTATTCACCTTTATCCAAAGGCTTTTCCTTAAAATCGAACTTGTCGAACGTCTGACCGATGCATATCCGTTTTTCCATGCAACGAAGGTAATCATTCGAACAAAATTATGATTACTTTTGAATTATTGATTGTAAAAAACAATACCACTTACAAATTCAAATGCTAAAGATTATGAAAAAAGAAATGCAGAACAATGCTTCTCAAGGAGCCGTTTACGGATTGGGTTTGATCGGTGCCGCCATTTATTTTATCGGTCATGCCACTGGATTTTGGATGGGTGTGCTTGGTTTCCTGAAAGCCATCGTTTGGCCAGCTTTTCTGGTCTATGAAGCATTTGTCAAATTAGCTATGTGACGATTCGATTACCATCTAGTTTAAACGTACCCTGATCGGCCAGAAAACGAACTACTTTCAGAATTTTTTCTGCAGGGTAATCGTTTTTATCTATCAGATAGTCGATTGATTGACTCCCTTCGGCCAATAATTCTTGAATCTTTTCTGAAATCTGATTGAATTCGAAGTTCGAAAGTCCTGATTCGGTTTTTTTCAGGCAAACATCGCATTTGCCGCAATTCTTGCTGTCCTTTTCTCCAAAATAGAGCAACAACTGCCTGCTTCGACAAACTTGATCTTGATTGGCATACGCGAGCATGGAAGAAATGCGATCCTGGTATCGGTCTAGTCGTTCTTCATACACCGCTCTGGAAAGCGCCACCCGCTCCTTGGCTTCGCGGTTTACTTGGTAAATCACGTAGGGCGACTTTTTACGAGGAATGTAGTGAATCACACCCAGGCGGGAAAAATGCAACAGTCGTTCATACACCTCATTGGACGTAAATCCAAGCCGTTTGGCCAGCACTTCTTCCTGAATGGGCACAAAATCGGCAAACAGACCAGTGTAGGAACGGAGCAAGGTTTGCAGTAATTCGTCGGAAATAGGATCGCCCAAACGTAGGTGGTAAAGCTCCTCCCTCTTCGATAGAAAATATACCCTGGATGGATTGTCCAATTCCTCCGTCAACTCAATGTATCCAGCTTGTTCCAGAATCTTGAGTGCGTGGTAGCCTTGTAAGAAGTTGTATTTGAACTTGGTACAGAAATCATTGAGGTCGAAAGCCAACATGGAACCCATTCCGGAACCTTCGGCAATCTGGTAATAATGGGCCAACGATTCATAGACGTTGCGGATGGCTTCCTTGCTTGGAAAACTGTCCGACAACCGTTTTTTTAGTTTTGTAGCATCGTTTTTTTGGTAAAGCAGCACGGCGAAGGCCTTCAAGCCATCTCGACCGGCACGTCCTGCTTCCTGGAAATACGCCTCGATGGAGTCTGGCAAATCCATGTGGACAACTACGCGGACTTCTGCCTTGTCAATGCCCATGCCGAATGCATTGGTTGAAACGATGACACGGCAAGCCCCGGTTTTCCAGGCTTTCTGGCGTTTGTCTTTTTGGTCGTTGGTGAGGCCGGCGTGGAAAAAATCGGAGGCGATGCCGTTTCGCTTTAATAAATCCGATACTTCTTTGGTACTCTTGCGGTTACGAACATAAACCACCGCCGTGCCAGGTGTTTTGTCCAAAATCTGCAACAACATCTTTTCCTTATCTTCGGTATGTCGCACTACATAAGCCAAGTTGTTGCGTTCGAAACTCATCTTGAACACATTGGGTACCGGAAAATTCAACCGTTCCTGAATGTCTTCCACGACGGAGGGCGTGGCCGTGGCCGTCAGTGCTAAAACCGGAGTTTCCGGTAAATGCTGCCGTATGTCCGAAATGTTCAAGTAGGAGGGGCGGAAGTCGTAACCCCACTGCGAAATGCAATGCGATTCGTCCACGGCCAGCAGGCAGACTTTTAGGTATTGCAATCGGCTGATAAAGAGTTCAGTCGAGAGTCTTTCCGGTGAAACGTAGAGAAACTTGAAGCCGCCATAAACGCAATTGTCCAAGGTGATGATGATTTCCTCCCGGGTCATGCCTGAGTAAATGGCGGCCGCCTTGATGTCGCGGCTGCGGAGATTTTCCACTTGATCTTTCATCAGTGCGATGAGCGGCGTGACTACGATGCAAATGCCCTCCATCGCCAAAGCTGGCACCTGAAACGTGATGGACTTTCCACCACCGGTCGGCATCAAGGCAAGGGTGTCCCTGCCAGCACAAACCGATTCGATGATGGGTAACTGAAGTTCACGAAAATCGTCGTAACCCCAGTATTGTTTCAGTATATCGTGGTAAACACTCATGTGCCTGACCCTTAAAATTCAGGTTCAGAAATCTGAATCGATTTTGATTTCCTTGATCAAAAGCTGTGTGTAGCTGCCACCATTAAAGTTGTTTTCCTCGATGGAGTACGCAATGTGGAACGGATTGCGGCTTTTGATGTGGTTGTTGTGCTCGCTCTGGCAGAACGCAATGCCATTCATGATGTTCTGCGAGTCGGCATCCACCATTTCCAGTTTCAAGTGGTTCTGTTCCCTACCGAAAAGACGGGTAGTGCCATAATCGCTCACGTCACGGGTACAGAAAACCGGCTTGTTGTTGTCCGGGCCAAACGGATTGAATTGTTTGAGCGTACGGACAAATTTGGGCGTGATTTCCTGAAAAGAAATTTCTGCATCGATGTCGATGGTCGGAATCATCTGCTCAGGCAAAATGTTCTCGGCTACATATTCTTCGAAGCGTTTGGTGAAAATGCCCACATTCTCTACCTTCATGGAAAGCCCGGCTGCATAGGTATGGCCGCCAAAGTTTTCCAGCAAATCGCGGCAATGGTCGATGGCTTTGTAAATATCAAATCCGGGAACAGAACGGGCTGAACCCGTAGCCAAATTGTCGGTGCGGGTCAAAACGATAGCCGGACGGTAGTATTCTTCCGTGAGGCGCGAGGCCACGATCCCTATGACGCCTTTATGCCATTCCTCGTTGTAAACCACGATGCCCTTGCGGTCGGCAAGGTCGGTGCAAGCTTGAAGGGCGCTGTTTGCCTCTTCGGTCATGTTTTTGTCCAAATCCTTGCGGGTCTGGTTGTATTGGTTGATGTCATCGCTTTTGCGGCGCGCCACGGCTTGATCTTTGGTAATGAGCAATTCCACCGATTCGTTTCCCGTCTGAATGCGGCCCGAAGCGTTGATGCGCGGTCCAATCTTGAACACGATGTCGCTGATAGTGATGTCCTTGCCTGTTAAACCGCAAATGTCGATGATGCCTTTTAGACCGACCGAAGGGTTGGCATTCAACCTTTTGAGACCATAATAGGCTAATATGCGGTTTTCACCCGTGATGGGTACGATGTCCGATGCAATCGAAACAGCCACCAAGTCGAGTAGGGGCGTCAATTCGGAAAACTTAATATCGTTGTGTTTGGCAAAAGCCTGCATGAACTTGAACCCAACCCCGCAGCCCGAAAGCTGGTCGTAGGGATAGGTGTTGTCCAAGCGCTTAGCATCCAACACAGCCACCGCATCGGGCAACTCGTCATCCGGTACGTGGTGGTCGCAAATAATGAATTCGATGCCCAGTGTCTTAGCGTATTCGATTTTTTCAACCGCCTTGATGCCGCAATCCAGCGCGATGACCAGCGTGTACTTGTTTTCGTGGGCATAGTCGATGCTCTTGTGGGAGATGCCGTACCCTTCGCCGTATCGGTCGGGAATGTAATATCCGATGTTGGTGGAGTATTGTTGGAGGAACTTGTAGACGAGGGCTACCGCGGTGGTACCGTCCACATCGTAGTCGCCGTAAACCAGAATGTGTTCTTTGGTTTGGAGGGCGTTGTTCAATCGATCAACAGCCTTGTCCATGTCTTTCATCAGGAACGGATCGTGCAGGTCTGTGAGTTGCGGGCGAAAAAATTGTTTGGCTTTGTCAAAGCTGTCTACTCCTCTTTGAACGAGAAGCTGCGCCAATATCGGGCTGATCCCCAGCTCGTTGGCAAGGGACTCCTTGACGGCAGTCTGTTCGGATGTGAGGGTTAGATAATTCCATCTGTTGGTCATTATTTATATATTATTTTTTCTTTCTTTCGCTCGGGGAGGCGGCGTCCTTTCGCTTGGGGGAGGCGGCCTCAGAAAAGAAGGTGCGTCGCGCCGGACGGACCAAATGTCTTGTGTTTTTTATCAAAAAAGACTCGTAAAGATAGGTATATAATTTGGGATTCCGCCGTAGTTCGGGTTCAATTCTTTAGTGATTTTTATAAATGATTGAATTCCAATGCGCCCTATCCTTCGGTGTTTTTTCTATCTTTGTTCACAGAATACGGTAAGAAATGATTGAAGAACTAAAAAAAGCACAGGATGTCTTGTATAATGGTGGACTGATCCTGTATCCCACAGACACCATCTGGGGCATCGGCTGTGACGCCACGAACGAAGCAGCTGTCAAGCGTGTGTATGAACTCAAAAAGCGTGTGGACAGCAAAGCCTTGCTGATTTTGGTCGACAATCCTGCCAAATTACAGTTTTATGTCCGCGAAGTTCCAGAAGTCGCATGGGATCTGGTGGATCTGGCTGAAAAACCCTTGACCATCATTTATCCGGGTGCTCGCAATTTGGCGCCCAATTTAGTGGCCGAAGACGGTAGCATTGGTATACGACTGACGAAGGAAGGTTTTTCCAGAAGTCTTTGCGAACGATTTCGTAAAGCAATCGTTTCCACTTCCGCCAATGTCAGCGGTGAACCTTCACCGAGGTTTTTCAGCGAAATAAGTCCTGAAATTTTGAAAGGGGTCGATTATGTTGTCAATTTTCGTCAAAATGAAAAGACACTGTCAGCTCCTTCCTCCATCATCAAATTAGGTCTGAGCGGACAAATTCAAATCATTCGTCCTTGAACAATATACCAAAATCCCCCTTTTCACGTTAATTCCTTATGAACGACCGAAAACGGATTATACGATACCTGACGCTGGATTATGTTTCAGCTGCTCTAGCATGGCAAGTATTCAATATCTTCCGTTATTTCACGTTTCGTCATACTATTCAGTTTATCACTCTGACGGAGTTTTTGACCGCAGAAAAAGAACTTTGGATGAGTGTGCTCATTCCAGCACTTTGGCTGGTGATTTATCATTTCTCAGGCTATTATGGCACGCCCCGACGCAAGACCAATCTGAGCGATTTGCTCAGCACGGGTGTGAGCAGCTTTTTCGGTGTCCTGCTTTTATTTTTCCTCATTGTCATAAATGATTATCCCGAATACCCCTCCTTGTACTACGAAATAATGGGAGGCTTTTTCCTTATCCAATTTATACTTACCGTCCTGATGCGTTTTATGCAGACAAATCCACTCATCCGTCGGCAGTCCAAGGGTATCGATTGCATTCCGGTCTTTGTAATCGGCACTGGTAAGAATGCACTGCGCATCCGTCAGGAATTCAACCAAAATAAAAGCAGCTTTTGTTACAAATTAATAGGTTTCATTCGAACGGATCAAATGAAAGACGTGGTTTCCGTAGAAGAAATTTGCGGAGGATTAGACGATTTGCCACGCTTGATGGTAGAAATGCAAGTGGAAGAAGTCGTTTTTGCCATTGATGACAATCAGTCCTCAAGCACTGTGAAATTGCTGAATTCAGTGTATCCTTTGCGCGTCCCCGTAAAAGCGTATACCCATCGTCAGGATATGCTGGCAGGATCTGTTTCGCTTTTTTCGCTTTTCGGCATACCACTGGTCAATCTGACACCTGCACCGATGCCGGCATGGCAACGAAACTTCAAAGCGTTGCTGGATAAAGTGCTTTCTTTTATCATGTTGCTGTTGTTATCGCCATTCTTTTTATTTTTGGCCATTCGGGTGCGCATTGATTCGCCAGGCAAGGTTTTTTACGCCCAGGAACGATTGGGAAAAGGTGGAAAGCCATTCCCAATCTACAAGTTCAGAACCATGTATACGAATGCTGAACCCGATGGCCCTCAGCTTTCAAACATTGACGACCCGCGGGTGACATCCTATGGAAAGTTCATGCGCAAATATAGACTGGATGAATTGCCTCAGTTTTGGAACGTCATCAAAGGTGATATGTCGCTGGTAGGTCCTCGACCGGAACGACTCCATTTCGTGGAGCAAATAGTAAGCAAGGCACCTCAGTATTACTTGACGCAGCAAGTTTTGCCGGGTATCACCTCTTGGGGCATGGTCAAATACGGTTACGCGGATACTGTTGAAAAAATGATTCAGCGGTTGGAATACGACATCATCTACCTCGAAAATCAAAGTCTGCTGATAGACCTTAAAATCCTCGTTTTCACCCTCAAACCACTGTTGAGCGGCAAAGGTCAGTAAGTATCCGCTTGCATAATCTGATTTTTTTTGTGTTCTTTGAGTCTTCAAGGTAAAAGAGATTATGGCAGAAAGTCAACGATATTTGCGGCTTCTTGGTTGGCGGGAGAAGCACATCAAGGAATCCAATTTCATTTTGATATTGAGTTTCGTAGTCGGTTTGCTGACTTCGGTAGCGGCGCTTTTGCTTAAAAGCATGATTCGTTGGGTGGAACATTTGATGACGTCCTCTTTCTCGAGCGATCAGACCAACTATTTGTATCTTATTTTCCCAGCCATCGGCATCCTTTTGGCATCACTGTTTGTGCGCCTTGTTGTAAAAGATGACATCGGACACGGGGTCACACATATCTTATATGCCATTTCCAGACGTCAAGGTAGATTGAAGAGACACAATATTTGGACGTCTTTGGTCGGAAGCTCCCTGACCATCGGCATGGGTGGCTCGGTAGGAGCGGAAGCGCCTATTGTTCTGACCGGTGCCGCCATTGGCTCCAACTTGGGCAGCTTCTTCAAAATGAACCATAAGACCCTGATGTTGCTGATGGGCTGTGGTGCAGCAGGTGCTATTGCAGGCATCTTTAAAGCTCCTATTGCAGGTATGCTTTTCACCATCGAGGTGCTGATGCTCGACCTAACGGCTGCCTCGGTATTGCCTTTGCTTGTCTCTGCTATAACTGCTGCAACACTTTCCTATTTTGTGACAGGCACTCAGCCAATGTTTGACTTTGATCAAGGCATGCCCTTCGAGTTAAATCGATTGCCTTGGGTAGCTGTCCTGAGCATCGTCTGTGGAATGGTGTCTCTCTATTTTATTCGAGGAATGAGCGCTGTGGAAGGCTGGTATCAAAAGATGGGCAATCCCTATACCAAAATTGCTGTCGGAGCTGTTGTTTTGAGTGTCCTCATTTTTATTTTTCCACCTTTATACGGTGAAGGATATACCTCCATCAGTCAATTGATCAGTGGCCACTCTGCTAATTTGACCGACGGAAGCTATTTTTTTGCATTCAAAGACAATGTTTGGGTGTTGGTTGGTTATATGGTCTTTACCATCATCCTTAAAATCGTAGCCTCTGCATCAACCAATGGTGCCGGTGGGGTGGGTGGTGTTTTCGCTCCCAGTTTGTTCGTTGGGGCACTTGCAGGCTTTGTCGTGGCCAGAACCATCAATGAGTTAGGTTTAGCCACGGTTTCCGAACAGAATTTCGCCCTCATGGGCATGGCTGGTGTCATGTCTGCTGTCATGCACGCACCGCTTACCGGTGTTTTCTTGATTGCTGAACTCACAGGCGGGTATTCCCTCTTTTTACCCCTGATGGTGGTTTCGGCCGGTTCTTACCTCACCATTTTCATATTTGAGAAGCATAGCATTTATTCCCTGCGATTGGCTCAGAAAGGTCAGCTGGTGACCCACCACAAGGACAAAGCTGTTTTAACGCTGATGAAGGTCGAAAACGTCATTGAGAAGGATTGCGATGTGCTATATCCCGATATGACATTGGGAGAATTGGTCAAAGTGATCGCCACTGCCAAGCGCAACGTTTTTCCAGTGGTGAGCAACGATGGGAAATTGCAGGGCATCTTGTTGCTGGATGACATTCGAAACATCATGTTCCGACCTGAATTGTATGAACGCTTCACCGTTCAAAAGCTGATGGTTTCACCGCCGGCCAAACTCCGCATCGATGCATCGATGGAAGAAGTCATGCGTGTTTTCGACGAAACCAACGCTTGGAACTTGCCTGTAATCAATGAATTGGGGCAGTATATGGGCTTTGTTTCGAAGTCGAAAATCTTCAACTCTTACCGAAAAGTCTTGGTTCATTTTTCTGACGAATAGGCTATTCAACCATTTCCACGTTGATTTCGCCGACGGCACCTATAATATCGAGGGTGATGTTGTATTTGGATTTACCCCAAACATCGTTGGTATAATCGCGACCATCTTTACGAAAGAACGGAATGTTCACTTCGCCCAAAAGCCCTTTGGCATGAATCCGAACACCTGTTCGAAACGGCACTTTCACATTGATCTGACCAACGCCCCCCTTGATTTCGGCATCGCAATTGTTGTGCCATTTGCCTGAAAGGTCAATGGAGGTTTCGCCGGCTACCATATTTAGTCGGATCTTTGGTACGGAAGTGTTCCTTAAGTTGATGTGTGACTCACCAGCTGTCATCTTGAAGGCGAAATTGGTGATTTTGGCACCCTCCAGGTTGATATTGGCAATACCTGCCATCAATTCAATGTCTAGATCGTTTTTTATGTTCCGGTTCAGTTCCAGTTTCCATTTGTTATCGTCCGATCGGTTGTCCAATTGTTCTGCCTTTTCTCGTTTGGATTTGATGGTGAGGTAGCCCGTTTGGTCCACTTCCTTGTAAATCATATACGGAACGATGTAGAGGTCTTTGTATCCGTAATAGCATTCAACCAGTTTTTTGGAGTTGGCGTCCATGTAAAGTTTTCCAGCAAAAAATGAAATGTCGGATTTCATTTCTTTGGCATCTTTCAATGGAAGGCTTTTGCGGAAGACTGTTTCGCGGGTCTTGCTGGCAATTAAGATGGTCGGTACGAATAGGAACAGAAATGCGAGGCGTAGGTTTTTCATACGATGATTTATTGATGTATCTTTGACGTATAAAGGTCTACAAATGTTGCAATCTTTTGGCATTTTTTTTAGCATCATGGAAAAAAAAGATTTGAGAATTGTTTATATGGGCACTCCCGAGTTTGCGGTTGCCCCACTGAGGGCCCTTGTAGAAGGGGCTTTCAACGTTGTTGCTGTCATGACGATGCCCGACAAACCTGCAGGACGAGGCATGAAAATGCAGTCTTCACCCGTCAAAGTCTTTGCTCAGGAGCAGAATATTCCTGTTTTGCAACCCGAAAAACTCAAGGATGAGACTTTTTTGGAGGAATTGCGTTCATACAACGCCGATTTGCAAATTGTAGTAGCCTTTCGTATGTTGCCGGTTGTCGTTTGGAGCATGCCCCCCATGGGCACGTTCAACCTGCACGCTTCCCTTTTGCCTCAATACCGTGGTGCGGCGCCCATACATTGGGCAGTGATGAATGGGGATGCGGAAACGGGGGTCTCCACCTTTTTCCTGCAACAGGAAATCGATACTGGTGACTTGCTCCTTCAGGAAAAAATTGCCATCGGTCCTGACGAAACCACTGGCATTATTCATGACAAATTGATGGACTTGGGTGCCGAAGTCGTCTGTCAGACGGTTGATGCACTTTTGGCAGGAACGGTTCACCCGATACCTCAAACTGCTGGTGAAGTGAAACTCGCACCGAAGCTGTTCAAGGAAAATACGCGTATCGATTGGACACGGAGTTCAGCCGAGTTGCATAATTTCATTCGCGGGCTTTCTCCGTTTCCGGCTGCTTGGACAGAGATGCACGGAAAGGACGGTACGGTGGTTGGTGTCAAAGTTTTTGGAGCGACTGTGGAAAAATCCGAACAAATTTACAAGCCAGGGACGTTGGTTGTCGAAGAAAAAAAAATCCTGAAAGTGGCCGTTTCCGATGGATTCATTCGATTGGAACGGCTTCAGTTGGCAGGTCGTAAAGCCCTGAATGCTGATGAGTTCCTACGTGGATTTCCCGAAATTGCAGATTTTTGGCTGCTGTAAACGTAAAAAAGATCGGAATATTTGGTTTTATTCAAAAAAGTGTCTTTATTTGCAGGACTAACCAACTAATCCCATTTGCCTATCGATCTACTGCTACTCTTTGATTTCTAAAAAAAAAGAGCAATGGACACGATTAAAACGATGACCGACGAACAACTGGTCAATTTGTTTGCAAATGGAAACAATCAAGCTTTTGATGTTTTATTGAACCGCCATAAAAGCCGGGTATTCACCTATATCCAATTGGTGGTGCGTAACCGCGATTTGGCTGAGGACATCTTTCAGGAGTCCTTCATGAAAGCCATCATGACTATTAAGCAAGGTCGTTATGTGGATAGTGGGAAATTCTATTCTTGGGTTACCCGCATTGCACACAACCTCATCATCGACCTTTACCGAAGGGAAAGAAATGAGAATACGGTCAGCAACGAGGAATTTGCCGAAGTCGATTTATTCAACAACGCCAAACTCTGCGAGGAAAACGTAGAAGACCTGATGGTTCGCGAACAAGTGTTTACCGATGTCCGCAATCTGATGCATCACTTGCCGGACAACCAAAAGGAAGTGGTTCGACTGCGTTATTACGAAGATCGCAGCTTCAAGGAAATTGCCGATATGACTGGCGTCAGCATCAATACCGCTTTGGGTCGCATGCGTTACGCCGTGTTGAACATGCGCCGCATGGCCGAAGAAAAAGATGTTTCGCTGGTGTACTAAAGTAGCAAATTAAAATAAATTGGGTTTCTTATATACGATGTTGGCTTTTTCATCGTTTTATAGGAAACCCAACGTTTTAAGTAGCGAGTGCATAGTCAAAGTAACCTTTGGCTATGCCGAGTCACGAAAAACGACTGTATAGAATATACGAATACTTATTTTGCCTATGCCACTACATTCTACACCGATTTTTTCCACCCGTAGCAAATTAAAAAGAGTTAACGCCCAACCTTCGGATGCAACGCTTGAATTTCTGAAGAATTTCGCTAGAACCTACACGCCGGGTATGGATGTTCCATCCAAAAAAACCGAACTTGTCCTGAATTAGCATTGGACGGTTTCGGTTTTTTTTGTTACTTTGCGGAGTACTAAACATCTTGTAATATGCGAATGGTAGCTCCCTCCCTGCTAGCAGCCAATTTTCTGGATCTGCGTGCCGATCTCGAAATGATCAATTCTTCCCAAGCAGATTGGCTCCATCTGGATGTGATGGACGGCGTGTTCGTACCCAACATCTCCTTTGGTTTCCCGGTTTTGGAGCAAGTCGCGACCCTTTGCACCAAACCGCTCGATGTACACCTCATGATTGTCGAACCGCAAAAATTCATATCCGAAGTAAAAGCGCTGGGTGCTTATACCATGAATGTTCATTACGAAGCTTGCCTGCACCTGAACAAGATTGTGCACGATATCCAAAAAGCAGGGATGAAAGCCGGCGTCACCCTCAACCCACATACGCCCATATCATTACTTGAAGACATTATTTCAGATGTTGATTTTGTTTTGTTAATGTCCGTCAACCCAGGTTTTGGGGGGCAGTCGTTCATCGAAAACACGTATAAGAAAGTGGCTGAACTCAAGGAAATGATCCTTCGTCGCAACAGCAAGGCCCTGATTCAGGTGGACGGCGGCGTTTCCGAGACAAATTCCGAAGCACTGTATGCTGCTGGAGTAGACGTTCTTGTTGCGGGCAACTTTGTTTTCCGTTCTGCGAACCCGCACGAAGCAATTTTGCGAATTAAATAATTTATATCAAATAATTGTAAAATAAATGTAACTTTGCGATTCATTTCAGAATCGTATGTTGCTTGATTTGCTCCGGAAATTACCTGTTTCACGGCTTTTTATACCGTATTTGATCGGCATCCTGTTGCTGGCTGACGACCAACGAATAATCCTGAGCCTCCTTTTTTTCGGTCTTTGGGGGCTTTTATTGTATCATTTGTTGGAAAAGCAGATGCCCTCAGCATGGCCGTTACGTTGGGTGCCAGGTGTTTGCATTTTTAGCATTTGGATGGTGCTGGGCGCCATCAATGGTCGCTTGCTGAACGGTAAAGCCTCCTTCCCAAGCGAATCCAGTGCCTTCTTGGCCGATATCAGGGTAGTTTCCTTGCCCGTGGTAAAACCAAAATCGAAACAATGCGAGGTGGTCGTCGAATCGACCGAAAAGGAACAGCAGGTTTGGATAGGCAAACACCTGCAACTGTATGTCCGTAAGAACGCCGATTTCAGCATTGGTGACCGCTTACAACTGATGCTGCAACCGAAGATACCAACTCCACCCAAAACAGCATTTGATTTTGATTTTTCGACATGGCTTAAACACAAAGGCATCTGTGGGACAGCGTATGTTCGAGACTGGATATTGCTTTCCAAAGCATCGATGTGGAATGTCAAGGCACTTGCCGAACGAATGAGGCTTCAGTTGCTCCAACGTTTCCGTTCTGCTGGTATTCAAGGTCGTGAATTTGCTCTGGTTTCGGCTTTGGTTCTTGGGGAAACCAACCAATTGACCATGGATACAAAAACGGCCTTTTCAGTTTCTGGGATCTCGCATATATTGTCAGTGAGCGGTTTGCATGTCGCCGTTGTGTACGCCGTATTGGCCTTTCTGCTTTCCTTTTTGGATCGTTTTGATCGGTGTCGGGTGCCCAAGCAAGTACTTATCGTAGTGTTTTTGTTTTTCTACGCTTTTCTGACCGGCCTTTCTCCATCCGTGATCCGCTCGGCATTCATGTTTTCCCTTTTGGCAATGGGTAAATGTCTGCACCGTAAGGCTCAGACACTCAATACGGTTTTGTTTTCAGCCTTTGTCTTGTTGCTTTGGAATCCGGGCTTCTTCTACGACCTCGGTTTTCAATTGAGCTACCTGGCGGTTTTCTTCATTGTTGTGGTGCATCCAAAACTGGTGGCGGTTTGGTCACCATCCAGCAAAATTTCCCGCTACCTTTGGGAAATGCTTTGCCTTTCGTTGGTTGCTCAGGTTGGAACCTCACCGTTGACAATCCATGCATTCCATACCTTTCCAAATTATTTTCTGATCAACAATTTGGTGGCAGTACCTTTTTCCAGCCTAATCATTTACATCGCATTGGCTTTCCTGATGCTCAGCGGCATTCCTTGGGTCAGTTCGTTCTTTGCAATGCTTCTCAATTCATGCCTGCACGGTTTTTCGATGTTGGTGGAAACTACGGGTCATTTACCCCATGCAATAACATGCAATCTCTACCCTGAATCATGGCAAGTGGTTGGTTTTTACTTCATTATTCTAACTTTTTTCATTGCATTCCTTCTGAAACGTCGAGTCTGGGTCATTCCGTTTTTGGCTACGGTTCTGTGTTTTCAGTTATTGACGTTAGGCCGAAGTTTTTGGTGGTGATTTGAGGCATGAACACTTGCCAAATGGCAGTCAAATGTGTACTTTTGTGTAAAAATTTCGAACATGCTGACGAAGATCCTTTCCGAAGACCTGGTTCAACAGGCCAATCACCTTTTAAACCGCGCCCACACGGTCGCCATCTTGTCTCATCAGGGACCTGACGGGGATGCGCTCGGTTCTTCTTTGGCATTGGGTGATTTCTTGCACCAACAAGGCAAACATGTACAGGTGATTTATCCGGATCCTTTTCCCGAATTTCTCCGTTTCTTACCCGGGACGGATAAAGCACTCATTTATACCTTGCAACCCAAAGCTTGCGAAATTTTTCTGAACAATGCCGATGTGATTTGCTGCCTGGATTTCAACCAACTTAAACGCATGGGCAAGCTGGGTGAGATTGTTGCAAATTCTTCTGCTAAACGCATCATGATGGACCACCACCCGGAACCCGATACGTTTGCCGATATTCAAATTTCATATCCGCAATTGTCGTCCACCAGCGAAATCGTTTTCAGATACATTTGTCGTTCAGGTAGTTTTGACGAAATGACTAAGGAATGTGCTGAATGTGTATACACGGGCATGATGACGGACACAGGGGCCTTCACATACAATTCAAACAATGCCGAAATGTATTTCATCATTTCTCAACTCATTCAAAAAGGGGTGGACAAAGATGGAATCTACAATCGGGTATTCAATAACTGGTCTGCCGATCGGATGCGACTGATGGGCTTTGTCCTTAATAACCGCATGAAACTGTTTCCGGAGCACAAAACAGCTATTTTGAGCCTCTCACTGGAAGACCTGAAAGATTTTAAATTTCAATACGGAGATACCGAAGGTTTTGTGAATTTACCGCTCAGCATTTCAGGCATTATCTTTTCGGTGTTCATTCGAGAAGATACCGATAAGATCAAGCTGTCTTTCCGTTCTCAGGGTAGATTTCCTGCAAACAAAGTGGCTTCCGACCTTTTTAATGGGGGAGGACATCTGAACGCGGCAGGTGGTGAATACTACGGAAAGTTGGAAGATGCCATCCGAATTTTGGAGGAAGCTTTGCCTTCGTACGGAATTTAAGGGCGTTCACACACAAATAATGTTAAGATGTCGGTCTGAAAAAGGTATTTGATTACCTTTGCACAGTTCCGAAATAGCTATAGATTTCATTAACAGCATTCCATGAGAAAAATTATTTCTGTTGCCGCCCTTTTTGCCCTACTGGCAATTGCTTTCAGTTCCTGCAGCAGTTCCTTGACATACGCCAATCAGTTGAACGAAGAAAAGGCCTCCATCAAGGAGTATATCGCAACCAACCATTACCAGATCGTCGATACGATCCCTTCCGTTGCGCCATGGCCTGACGGCGTTTATTACGTCACCGAAAGCGGATTGTATATTCACGTCGATTCCCTTGGAGCAGGTGTTAATACGTCGTTAAAAACCAATACAGAGATTTGTGTTCGTTTTAATGAAACCAATATGGCTGGTGAACAAGGATACACAAACATGTACGGTACGGGCGATCCTGTACAACTTTATTACAATAATGTGAGTTCCAGTGCTAAATACGGAGACTGTCTGGCCTGGCACGAAGGCTTGAAATATGTCGGTGATGGCGGACACATTCATATGATCGTACCTGCATCTCTTGGATGGTCCATGTATACCACTTCTTCTGCTTTGACTGCCATGTGCTATGATTTGAGATACACATTCTGGAAGTAAAAAAAAATACCTGTCATGAGTTTGATTAAATCCATTTCCGGCATCCGCGGCACCATAGGCGGTAAGTCGGGCGACGGTTTGAATCCTTTGGATATCGTCAAGTTTGTAACTGCTTACGCCCAATGGGTTCGTTTGAATTCAACCAAAAAGACCAACAAGATCGTTGTCGGCAGAGATGCCAGGCTTTCTGGAGAAATGGTGTTTCAAGTTGTTTCAGGCACCTTGCTAGGCATGGGGTTTGATGTGGTGAACATCGGCCTTGCCTCCACGCCAACCACCGAATTGGCCGTGGTGATGGAACATGCGGACGGAGGACTTATCCTGACTGCCAGCCACAACCCCAAACATTGGAACGCCCTAAAACTGCTCAACGAACACGGTGAATTTCTGAATGCCGAAGAAGGTGCTTATGTACTTCGTACCGCTGAAGCAGAAGATTTCACCTATGCTCTAGTGGATGAACTCGGTACCCTCTCAGACGATAATACTTACAATCAGAAGCACATTGACGCTGTACTCGCCTTGAAGTTGGTCGATGTGGAAGCCATCAAGGCTGCCGGTTTCAAGGTGGTCATCGATTGCGTGAATTCCGTCGGTGGAATTGTGCTGCCCAGACTGCTCACCGCATTGGGCGTCAATGAAATTGTCAAGCTGAACTGTACGGCCGATGGTCGTTTCACGCACAATCCAGAACCATTGCCTGAAAACCTGACTGAAATTGCTGCCTGCATGCGTTCAGAGAAAGCAACGGTAGGTTTTGTGGTTGACCCTGACGTGGATCGTTTGGCATTGATTTGCGAAAACGGTGACATGTTCGGCGAAGAATATACCTTGGTTTCTGTAGCTGACTATGTATTATCCAACACTCCAGGTAATACCGTCTCAAACTTGAGCTCCACCCGTGCCCTACGCGATGTGACTCAAAATCATGGAGGAATCTATACGGCTGCCGCTGTTGGTGAAGTCAATGTCGTTACTGCCATGAAAGCCAACAATGCCATTATCGGTGGCGAAGGCAATGGTGGCGTCATTTACCCCGAAAGCCATTACGGTCGCGACGCTTTGGTCGGTATAGCACTCTTCTTGTCACACCTTGCACATACTGGTAAAACAGTTAGTGAACTGCGTGCAACTTATCCTGCTTATTACATCGACAAACAGAAGATGGAACTCACCCCGGACATCGACGTAGATGCCATCCTAGCTGCTGTTAAGGTCAAATTCTCCAACGAACAGGTCAACGATATCGACGGCGTCAAAATCGACTTCCCGGACAAATGGGTGCATTTACGTAAATCCAACACCGAACCCATTATCCGCATCTATTCGGAAGCCGCCACCAAAGCTGCTGCCGAATCCCTCTCCTCCGAAATCAAAGAAATCATCGCCTCACTGATCTAAGCATAACGAGGTGAAGTAAGTTGTCCGAACAGAGCGCCAAGAACAAGAAGCGGCCTCAAAGTAATACCTGAGCGTACTTAACGTACGTGAGGATTTACTTTGAGGCCGCGACACAGTTATTGACGTTCTATTCGGACAACAGGGTTAAAACATCAGGTTGAATCCCGTTTGTAGGTTGAAGTAAGAATTGTTGATAGGTAGTTGAACTTTCGGCAAATCTTTAGTCAACGTCACACCAGGTGTCACCTTGTACGGAATGTAATCCGCAGCTACAAACAAGTTGAACAGCAACAACTTCAAATTCACTGCAGCACCAAAGGAACTCATTTCCCCATGTAGCAACGAATACGAGAATGCTGTTTGCAACAAGCTACCTGGCTTAAGGTTCAATGAAACCATATAATCCTGATACTTACCCGTTTCGGTAATGCCCGTTTGAGACAAGACGCCCAACGTGATGTGGTTGTTAGCCAAACCAGCCTCGGCTCCGATGTTGACTTTGGTGGTCAATTTGGATGAGTAAGCGGCAGCGGTGGTATTGTCCTGCTCAAATTTGACCAAGTTCTTAATTTCTTCAGACATTTGGTCAGCAATGGTTGCTCCTTCGGCTAAATTGACGCCAGTATAAACAAAGTTGGCATCCGATTTGGCCCTGCTCGTATAAGCTGGATCCCATTTGATGGAACCCAAATCAGTCACAGCAGCAGAAAGAGTCAGGAAATTCATCGGTTTGAATGTCAACCCGAAGTCGAACGACATGCCCTTGCCAGCTGAATTCGAAAGTAGACTCATCGGATTGGCCATGACGTTGTCCATTTTGGGCTGGTCTATTTTTGGGCCGGTCATTATTCCATCGACATATTCCAGATACATGAAGTCAGGACCTGTCATCTGTATATTGCCTTTGGTACTTACATTCGCAGAATTGCCGTTGGAGGCAACGGTGAACTTGTCAAAACCCATTCGCATGTCAGCCAATCCCAGCAAATAGTTCGCGGTGGCACCGATGGAAAGGTTGTTGGTCAGTTTTAAAGAAAGTCCGACACCGGCTTTGGCGTACATCATGGCGTTCAGATTCAGCGCGCTCATGTCCAGATTTCCACCCACATTGTTGGTGCCAAGCATCACCAATTTGAACAGGTCTTTGGGTAAACCAAGTCCCATATCCGCACTGATGGATGAGCTGAGTGTTACATACATCTTGCTGCCCATTCTCAAACCAACATTCAAGAGATCGGCAGAAAAGCTGGAACCTACGTTCGAAACATCGTTCAATCCACTTAAGAAATCGGTTCCCGAACCCGATAGGAAAGAGGTCGGAATGCCAGAACCATCGGTGGAAGGAGTGAACAAATCGCTGATGGCCAAATCGGATCGCACACTAAGTGCCAAACTGCTAACGCCGAGACCAATACCACTACGGCTTGGTGACATAGCAGGGTTCCATTTGGTATGGAAGGGCGTTTTTTCAAGGAAATACAAGGAGTTGACTTGTTGGGCGGAAATTCGTTCAGTTGCAAAGAACAGAAGCGCCACGGTCAGAATGCTTGTTACGGATACTATAATGCGTTTCATAAGGATCATTTTTTTCTGTGGGTAATTCATTTCTTGTTCAAGTCGATTTTCACACCGTTCGTAAGGCTAGCGGCTACATCAATATGGATGTAATCAGAGGGGCGTAGTGCAACACATCCGGTTGTCTGTGTGGCTGAAACCACGAATTCAACCTTGAAGGTCGGTACATCTTTGAGTAGATTGATTTGTGCCGTTGTAAACTGCAGTTTGGTTGTGGTGAGTGCCGTATCGGTGGCGAAGCCATTGGCTCCGATGCCGTCTGCAGCACGAATGTTGCCCGATTCGACAACGAAGAGCGTACCTCCACCGGCATTTACCGCTGTCATCTTGATTTTCATAGCCAACGGAATCCGATTGGTGACCTTCAAGTTAAAGCCCAATTTCATGCTGTCCTGAGTTGCAAGATTCTTCACGACATCCAAGAACGGATTTGCAAGATCGCTGCTCGTGCTTAGAACCATGTCATTGGCAAAGCGGAGTGGTACTTCCACTGTATCCTTCAGTGTCAGGAAGGTGCTTTTATTGATGAAATGGTTGCTGGTGGATGGGTCTGTTACGACATCATAACTCATGCCGATCTTGTCCGGATTGATTTTGAAAAGATTGGCAAGGCCATTATTCGGTTGGTCGATCGTCAAGATGTTTGCTTTGGAGACGGTTGGATTGGCAGCAGGAAGCATGGTTAGATTCGCATCGGGTAGTACTGCTGTGGCATGTGTCGTTGTATTCTCTGAATTCAACTTGACCTTCAGCTTGATGGGTACGCCCAGGTTGCTGTTGGAATACAATTTGATGGTCGGGTCGTAGAAGCTGATGACGCTGTTGCTTCCGACAATACTGCCGAAGCCGCTGAAATCGATGTTGTTGGTATTGTTTAACTTGCTGTAGTTTACTTTACCATAAACCGTTTGGAAATCGATGGTGCTGAAGGCGACCGAGATGGACACTTTGGTCATCGTTTTGGCTGTAATGGTCACTGAACCTGCTGTTGCTACATTGAGGACAGCAGCGCAAGTTATTTGAAGATTACTGCTGCTGGCGGGTTTCAGCATGCGGATGCCAATTTGTTTGGCAACATTAGCCTGCATGGTCCAAGAGCTAATTTTTGCATTGGTTGTTACATCATAGTATTCTGCATCAGTACCAACTGGCGTACAGGTGATGGTTAATGCGTTGTTCAGTCCTGTTCCTCCTAAGCTGCTGGTTGTTGCCAACATGGTGAATGTAGTATTGGATAACAGGATGCTGTCCACTGGATTCATCATTGTGGTGCTGAAGCTGGGTAATGCGACGGAAGTGGAACCGTTGTACGATGTTGAACCAACCGGGACATTGCTCGGAACAGAGGGTAGTAACGTGCCGTCCAGCATATTAACCACGGTTGCAACTGGATTGGTGATGGTAGCGGGCGTAAATCCACTCAAGGCGTTGTTGACTGAACTCATGTCGATGGTTGTACCGACACTGAACGTGTAAACGCCGTTTTTTACTTGGAGCATTGTGGGATTCACATCTTTCAAGATGGAATCCATGGAAAGATCAAGATAACCAAGTGGCAGATCCACTCCGTTTTTCAGGATGGTCGCATCTTTGACTTTCGAAATGTCGTATGCTTCATCGACGCAAGAATAAGCCAGCATGCATAACAACGCTATGGAGCTGCTATTAAGTAAGAGTCGCAAAGATTTCATGTTTTATTGTTTTAGGTAGTTAGTATCGTTTAAACTTAATTAGGGCAATTTCTTATAAAATACAATAATAAGATATAAAATTGGAAATAAGTACGACAAAAGGGTATTATTTGAAAAAAAACAGCCTGCCGGAATGAACCGACAGGCTGTTAATACCGACAAAATCGGCTCATAGACTCTATTCTTCGAGCAAAATCTCCATAATTGTTACGGCAGCTTTTGCTACGGATGTACCTGGACCAAAGATACCTGATACGCCAGCTTTGTACAAGAAGTCGTAGTCCTGAGCAGGAATGACACCCCCTGCAATAACCACGATGTCTTCGCGGCCGAGCTTTTTGAGTTCGTCCATCACCTGTGGAATCAAGGTCTTGTGACCGGCAGCGAGGGAAGATACACCCAAAACATTCACGTCGTTTTCGACCGCTTGCTTGGCAGCTTCGGCAGGCGTTTGGAACAAAGGCCCCATGTCTACGTCGAAACCACAGTCGGCATAACCGGTGGCCACTACTTTGGCACCGCGGTCGTGACCGTCCTGGCCCATTTTTGCAATCATGATACGGGGTTGACGGCCTTCTTTTTTGGCAAACTGCTCAACCAGCGTGCAGGCTTTCTGAAAGTCTGCATCATTCTTTGTTTCGGAGGAATACACGCCAGATATGGTTCTGATTACTGCTTTATAACGACCAACGATTTTTTCACATGCAAAGGAAATTTCACCGAGGCTGGCACGGACGCGAGCAGCTTCGACGGCCAGTTCCAGCAGATTGCCATGACCTGTTTCCACACATTTGGTAATGGCTTCCAGCGCGGCAACGACTTCGGCTTCGTTGCGGTTGGCTTTCAGCGTGTTCAGACGTTCGATCTGTTGGATGCGAACGGCAGTGTTGTCAATTTCCAGGATGTCGATGGGAGCTTCCTTTTCGAGGCGGTAGCGGTTGACACCCACGATGGTCTGCGTACCGGAGTCGATACGGGCCTGTGTGCGGGCGGATGCTTCTTCGATGCGCATCTTGGGAATGCCGGTTTCGATGGCTTTGGCCATGCCTCCTAGGGCTTCCACTTCTTCAATCAAGGCCCAAGCTTTTTCGGCCAGTTCCTTGGTCAAGGATTCGATGTAGTAGGAACCTGCCCAAGGATCCACTTCGCGGCAGATTTGGGTTTCTTCCTGGATGTAAATCTGGGTGTTGCGAGCAATACGGGCGGAGAAGTCGGTCGGCAGAGCGATGGCTTCGTCGAGTGCATTGGTATGCAAGGACTGGGTGTGACCCAAAGCGGCAGCCATGGCTTCGATGCAGGTACGGCCGATGTTGTTGTACGGGTCCTGTTCGGTGAGCGACCAACCGGAAGTCTGGGAGTGCGTGCGCAAGGCAAGTGATTTTTTGTTCTTAGGGTTGAACTTGTTCACGATCTTAGCCCACAACATACGGGCGGCGCGCATTTTGGCGATTTCCATGTAGTGGTTCATGCCGATGGCCCAGAAAAAGGAAAGGCGAGGGGCGAACGTGTCGATGTCCATGCCTGCGTTCACACCTGCGCGGAGATACTCAAGACCGTCAGCCAGGGTATAAGCCAGTTCAATGTCTGCCGTTGCTCCAGCTTCCTGCATGTGGTAGCCGGAAATGGAGATGGAGTTGAACTTGGGCATGTTCTTGGACGTATATTCAAAGATGTCGGCGATGATTTTCATCGAAAACGTCGGCGGATATATATAGGTGTTGCGCACCATGAATTCCTTCAAGATGTCGTTCTGAATGGTACCGGCCATTTCTTCCAGTTTAGCTCCTTGTTCCAGGCCAGCATTGATGTAGAATGCCAAGATGGGCAGAACGGCACCGTTCATGGTCATGGAAACGGACATCTTGTCCAAGGGAATTCCGTCGAACAGCACTTTCATGTCTTCGATGGAGCAGATGGATACACCAGCTTTACCAACGTCACCCACCACACGTTCGTGGTCGGCATCGTAGCCACGGTGTGTGGCCAAGTCGAAAGCTACGGACAAACCCTTTTGCCCTGCAGCTAGGTTTCTGCGGTAGAAAGCGTTGGATTCTTCGGCGGTGGAAAATCCGGCATACTGACGAATAGTCCAAGGACGCATGGCGTACATGACGCTGTACGGGCCACGCAAATATGGAGAAACACCGGCTGCATAATTAAGGTGTTCCATGCCTTCGAGGTCGGCTTTTGTGTAAACGGGTTTCACGCTGATGAGTTCCGGTGTTTTGAAGGTCTTCTCGATGCCTTTTTCCGCTGACCAAGTTTTAGGATCGGTAGCAGGGATCCCGGCGTTCTTGATGTCTATGTTTTTGAAATTCGGTTTCATAATGTGCTGCTTAAAGGATTCCTAACTGCTTGTTGAAGTCTTGCAGCGTCTGCAGGACGTTCGAGCGGACGTTGATGAAGTTGGTGATGCCCTGGGCCTTGAGTTCGTCCATGGTAGCAGGAGCTCCGGCTACTACGAGGATTTCCTTGCCTGCGCCGATGGCGGCTTTGGTGGCGGGAGCAAACTCGGTGTATTCATCGTCACTGGAGCAAAGTACGATCAGATCTGCGCCGACTTCACGGGCAGCTTTTACGCCTTCTTCAGCGGTATCGAAACCTAAATTGTCGAACAATTCATAACCGGCACATCCGAAGAAGTTGCCCGAAAACTGAGCACGAGCCAGACGCATGCTCAATGAGCCGATGGTCAACATGAATGCCTTGGGGCGTTTGCCGGATTTTTCAGTGGCCAATCGCATTGCATCGAAAGCAGAACTTCCGCGGTCGCAGCTCAACGTAGCCAAGCTTCCTTTTTCGGTAGTGCAGCAGCATTTGACGGTTGTTCCGTTGGAAACCTTGTCCAATGCCATTTCGTTGAAATTGGGGTATTGGTTGGTGCCCAACAAAATTTCGCGACGGCTGGAAACGTCGTTCAACCGCTTCTTGTTCGAAGCATTGACTTCAGCCTGTACGAAGCCTTCACGAAGGGCAGTTAAGAAACCACCCTTTTCATCGACGGCAAGGAAAATTTTCCAAGCTTCTTCGGCCAAGGCAGTGGTGAGGTTCTCAATATAATAGGAGCCGGCGGAAGCGTCCACGATCTGATCGAGGTGGGATTCTTCCTTGAGCAGCAATTGCTGGTTGCGGGCAATGCGTTCGGAGAAATCGTCGGATTTCTGGAAAGCAGCGTCAAACGGAACGACGGTTAGTGAATCGACACCAGCGATGGAGGCCGACATGGCTTCCGTTTGGCTGCGGAGCAAGTTCACATAAGCGTCGTAAACACTTTGGTTGAATTCGGAAGTAGAAGCGTGAATGCGCATCTTAGCAGCATTCTTGCAGTCGCCTTCAACCAAATAAGCGTTGACGATTTGAGCCCATAATAGGCGGGCAGCACGGAATTTCGCGATTTCCATAAAGTAGTTGGGGCCAATACCGAAGTTGAACTTGACCTTCTTGGCTACATCCTTGACGGAAAGACCGGCTTGGGAAGCAAGGGTCAGGTATTCATTGCCGTAAGCTAAGCCGAAGCCTAGCTCTTGTGCGCAATAGGCACCGGCATTGTTGAACAAGTAAGGATTGGCACCGAATACACGGAATTTGGGAAGGGTGGAGGCAGCTTCGAAAGCTTCTTTCAAATCTTCACCGATTTTAGCTGCATCAACGTCGAAACCCTTATTAAGCATCCGTTTGAACGGGTCATAATTGACAGAACCGACAATGTTGGAAGCATCCAAGTTGTTGGTCTTTACATAATCGGCCAATAGACCAGCGATTTTGGCTGCTTCGGTTGAACAACTTCTAAAGTTTAGTTCAATGCAGTCGATTTGAATGCCTTTCAACAGAAGGTCCATGTTTTCGGCCGTGATTAGTTCACCGTGTAGGATGAAACATAGCGAGTTGATTCCCTTATTCAGGATCTCGATCGCCTTTTCATTCGCTTTTTTAGGATTGGACACTTCGATGTTCTGGCTGACAAGCCAGTTGTTGTCGGTTTTGGTTCCCCGTACGTATGGGAATTCGCCCGGCAGCGAATCGGTGATTTTCATACCTTCCAAGTCTTCTGCCCGGTAAAAGGGCTTGACCTGAAAACCTTCGTTGGTCTTCCAAACGAGTTTCTTTTCGAAGTCCGCACCTTTCAGGTCTGCAGTGATCCTGTCCATCCATTGCTGGGTGGTTACGGGCGGAAATTCCGAAAATAACTTTTCTTTGCTATCTGCCATAGTATAAGAATAATTAGTGTTTCAAAAAATGTGTGCAAATGTACGGGTTTTATTCCGATTTCGGCTCGTTTTTCAGCTTGAAAAACGACTGAATATGCATTTTTTGAACATGTATTGCAAGTGCTTGTTTATCAATATAATTAACGAATTTTCGTCTTTTAAGTGACCTACTTCACAATATAATTATTACTTTTGGTGCGTTTTTACAATGCATTTTTCAAATAAAAAGGAAGAATGCGTGATTTTTTTTGTGACTAATACCTATTATAATGAGGAAATTAACAGAGAAGTGTGCCGCGTATACTGAGCCCCAAAAGATCATGAAACTCGGCCTTTACCCTTATTTTCGTTCGATTGATTCCGATCAGCACACCGTCGTTTCCATGAATGGAAAAGATGTACTGATGTTTGGTTCCAATAGTTACCTCGGTTTAACCAATCATCCCAAAGTAAAAGAAGCGGCTATCGAAGCTACCAGAAAGTATGGTACTGGTTGCGCCGGCTCTCGTTTTTTGAATGGTACACTCGATATTCACCTCGAGTTGGAAGAGCGCCTTGCTAAATTGACCGGTAAAGAAGCAGCTGTTTGTTTTAGTACTGGGTTTCAGACAAATCTTGGTGTTGTTGCAGTTATGGGCGGACGTCACGACCATATTTTACTGGATGAACTTGACCACGCCTCTATTATCGAAGGTAGTCGTCTTTCGTATGCCAAGACGCTGAAATATTCGCACAACGATATGAAAGCTTTGGAAAGTAAACTGAAACACTGCACTTACAATAGCGTCAAACTAATCGTGGTTGATGGTATTTTCTCCATGGAAGGTGACATCGTCAATCTTCCGGGAATCGTCAAACTCGCCGAAAAATATGGTGCATCCGTCATGGTTGATGATGCCCACTCCCTAGGTGTAATAGGAAAGAATGGTGCCGGAACGTCCTCCCATTTTGGCTTGACAGACAAAGTAGACCTAATCATGGGTACATTCTCCAAATCACTAGCATCACTGGGTGGCTACATTGCCGCTGACAAAGAAGTGATTTCCTTTATAAAACATAATTCTCGTCCGTTGGTTTTCAGTGCCAGCATGACTCCCGCATCTGCAGCATCTGCTTTGGCGGCCATGGATATTATGGAAAGCGAGCCGGAACGCATTCAGCACCTTTGGGATGTTTCCAATTATGCACGCAAGGCATTGCAAGATGGTGGATTCGACACTGGTATTTCTTGTACACCCATTATTCCGCTTTTGGTTTACGATGACTTGAAGGCATTGAAGATGACCAGCCAAATGCTGGACGAAGGTGTGTTCCTCAATCCCGTTGTTTCTCCTGCCGTTCCTCCGGGACGCAGCCTGATCCGCTTCTCGCTTATGGCTACCCATACATTTGCTCAGGTAGACGAAGCAGTTGAGAAAATGAATCGTTGTGCAAAGCGACTTGATATCCACGCATAAAATGCAAAAAGTTGTATTGATTACCGGCGTTTCGTCCGGATTCGGAAAAGCCTCTGCCGAACTGTTGGCTGCCAATGGGCATATTGTTTATGGTACGGTTCGTAGTGAATGTGCCATTGCTCCGTCTGTGAAGCTTTTGCAAATGGATTTGACAGATCCTGACTCCATCAAGAAAGCTGTGGATCAGGTGATTGTTGAACAAGGTCGCATCGACGTACTCATCAACAATGCAGGTATGCATTTGGGGGGTCCCATCGAAGAAGCTCCCCAGGAGTTGTTTAAGAAACAATTGGAAACCAACATCAATGGCTTGGTTTACATGCTTCAGGCTACACTTCCGTACATGCGCAATCAAAAACGTGGTGTCATTGTCAATTTCGGTTCCATTGGTGGTTTGATGGGCTTGCCCTTTCAGCCGTTTTATTCAGCCAGTAAATTTGCCATCGAAGGTCTGAGTGAATCGTTGCGAATGGAAGTAAAAGCATTCGGCATTCGTGTCGTTGTGATCAATCCGGGCGATTTTGCCACCAGCAATACCGCCAACCGCACCAACATCACCGTCGCTGGAGGTCCATACGAAGAACAATTCCGCAAATCACAGGCACAATTCGAAAAAGATGAAATAAATGGATGGGATCCACTCATCATGGCTAAGGTCATGTTGAAAATCGTCGAAAAAAGACGTCCGTGCAACCGCTATATCGTTGCTTCGTTCGAACAAAAGTTGGCGATTTTCTTGAAACGGATTTTACCCATCGGTTTGTTTGCTTGGATTTTAAGTGACCATTACAAAATCAAATAGCAGCATTTTTTTTAAAAAAAAGCGGTTTCAATCGAAAGGTTGGAACCGTTTTTTATTGGGTTGGGATGGCCAATTCTCTAACTATAACAAACGTCAATTTTAATTCCATAGAAACGACCATAGTTGGCGAATGATTCCCTGAATGCTGGATCGAATTCCCTGAATTTCCGATCGAAAAGGGTGATTTCAATCAACAGTTTATTTTTTTTGGTCGTTCGCTTCCAAATGCCGATGACTTTACCGTTCAGCAATAAGGCAGGCCTAAAAACGCCATTGCTGCTGACGACTTTTTGAAATTTTTCCGGAATTAACACAGCGCTTCTGTCCTTATAGGCAATGATGAATTCGTCAAACGCTGGAATTGGATGTACAAGATTCACCGATGGATTCGTGCTTGGAGTCAGGTTTGGAAGGATGAATGTTTGAAGTCCAATTTTTTCGGAGTGAAAATGGGCTTTGACAGAGTCGATCGCCAATCTGGCATCTCCAGTTGTAAGGCCTGACCACCACATGAAATCCTGCATCGAAGCAGGGCACCGTCCCGTGAAATACATTCGAGCCAATGTAGCAAGAGATTCCTCTTTTGAAAGATCGTGTTTGGATGGAGCCCGTTCATCAAGTAAAGCATACGTCCTGATTTTGCCGATGTTCTTTCCGTTGCAGATCAAACCATCCAATTCCGCATGCATCAGATAGTGGGCATCCCGGTAACCCGTCGTGGGAATGGAGGCATTGTTCAAAAGTAGGTTCAATTCTTCTTTGGTTTTATGCAAACCACCTTCCAGCGCCTTGACCAATATAGATTTACTTTTGAGGATGGTTGATGCTGTTAAACCGAGCTGAGCATCCCTGACTTTCATGCTGTTCCGAATTCGTGGAGCCGTGAGTGCTAGCATCCAATGGATGTCCTTGGCAGATACGACGTGCCATGTTGGTCTAAGTACATGTGTGCGAAGTATTTCCCCATTGTTCAAGGCTTCCTCCACGAGAGTCGCGGTTGAATTTGGAAGTCGGCAGCCAATGGCCCATTTCATCATTTCATAGTCCTGCGCTTGCAGGGCACCCATTCGACTGACTACTTCCTGGACCGTGCTGGCTTGATGGAGCATTAGCAATTGGCTTTCCAGCCGGAGAGGGAGGATGTTAATTTCGTCCATGTTCAAAAAAGCATTTCAACCAATGGAATCATCAAAGCAGTCATGATACCCATGATGCCGATGGCCAATCCGCTGATGGCTCCTTCCAACGCGCCCATCTCGAGTGCACGGACTGTGCCGAGTGCGTGAGAAGCAGAACCCATAGCTAGACCTTGTGCGATTTTGCTTTTGATGCCCAAGCGTCTTAAAATGATGGGCCCTACCAAGCCGCCGAACAAGCCACAGATGACTACGAAGGCTGCCGTCAGGGCAGGGACGCCACCGTTCTTTTCTGCCAGACTGATGGCGATGGGTGTTGTGACAGATTTGGGTGCCAACGAAGCCATCAAGATGTGATCGGCTCCTAAAAATTTGGCAATGAGCAAAACACTGAAGATACCGACAAGGCTACCGAAAAACACCGCCGTCAGGATGGAAACGACATTGCCGCGAATGTGTTCCATCTGTTCATAGAGCACAAAACCGAGTGCTACGACGCTGGGCCCCAACATGAAGTTCAGCAAACGCGTTTGATGATAAAACGTTTGGTAATCGATGCCCGTCACTTTTAGGAAAGGTATGATAATGACCATCGAAATGAGCAGGGGCTGCAAAATCGTGATTTTGGTCCGCTTGTAAATCCACACACCGAGTAGAAAGGTACCCATGACTAAAGTGAGCATAAAAACCTCACCTTTAAATAGTTCGCCTATTTGTTGAAATAAAGTGGTCATCATTTTCGGCGTTTTTCCAGTTGATCTTGAATGAGGGCAACCGTAATGATGGTCAATATCGTACTGATGGAAATGCCCAAAACGATGGCAGCCAGATTTTTTGAAACCAGTTCTCCATATGCCATGAGGCCGACAGCCGCAGGAACAAAGAAAACGGCCATGTTTTTAGTAATGGTCGTTGCAGCGGCTCTTACGGTTGACGGATTCAGAATCTTAAAAAAAAGACTCAGGAAAAGCAGAATCATGCCGATGACACTTCCAGGCAGAAAACCCTTGATGAGTACGCTCAGCAATTCTCCCAGAAAATAGAAAAACAGAATGTAGAAGGATCCTTTGATCATCGGTTTTCTCTAAATTAATTCATACATTCGTAACCTCATTGTGTCCGAACGAATTTAATGCCTGCAAATATCCAAAAATCTGCTGAAATATTGCTATAACCATGAAAAAGAACTTCGTTTCATTGCTATTTTTAGTAACAACCTTGTTGGTCCATGCACAACGATTACCCTTTCAGAATCCGCAATTGTCACCTCTCGAACGGGCTACCGATTTGTTGCAACGAATGACTTTGGACGAAAAAATCAGTCAGATGCGTGATCAGTCTGCCGCAATACCGCGTTTTGACATGCCGCCGTTCCAATGGTGGAATGAAGCCTTGCATGGTGTAGCCAGGGCAGGACGGGCAACTGTTTTTCCACAAGCCATCGGTTTGGCAGCAACGTTCGATGATATGGCTGTGAACGAAACATTCAACATTGTTTCGGACGAAGCAAGAATAAAGAATACGGAATTCCGAAAGAACAATTCGTTTAATAAGTATGAAGGATTAACCTTTTGGACACCCAACATCAATATTTTCCGCGACCCACGTTGGGGCCGGGGTATGGAAACCTACGGTGAAGATCCATGGCTGACTGCACGAATGGGTGTTGCCGTGGTACGTGGTCTTCAGGGCGATCCATCGATGCGTTACATCAAGACAATGGCCTGTGCCAAGCATTTTGCCGTGCACAGTGGGCCAGAATGGAACAGGCACAGTTTTGATGCGGAGAACATTTCACAGCGAGACCTTTGGGAAACGTACCTGCCTGCTTTCAAAGCTTTGGTCAAAGATGCCGATGTAAGACAAGTAATGTGTGCCTACAATCGGTTTGACGGAAAACCTTGTTGCAACAGCGACCAATTGCTTCAACAAATTCTTAGGAACGATTGGGGTTATCAGCATGTAGTGGTTTCCGATTGCGGTGCCATTTCCGATTTTTATCAAAAAGGCCATCATGAAACCAGTTCAGGCCCTGCTGAAGCATCCGCTGCGGCTGTCATCACCGGAACGGACCTGGAATGCGGCAGTGAGTACAAAACCTTGGGTGAAGCGCTACAAAAAGGCTTGATTACGGAGGAAAAGATGAATGTTTCCCTTTTGCGTCTCTTAACGGCTCGCTTCGAATTGGGCCTTTTCGATCCTGATTCCATTGTGTATTGGACCAAAATCCCGAAAGAAGAATTGGAAAGCACTGTTCATCAGGCTAAGGCCCTTGAAATGGCTAGAAAAAGCATCGTGTTGCTCAGCAATAAGAAACAAACTCTGCCATTGAGTAAATCCATCCGAAAGTTAGCCGTTATGGGTCCGAACGCCAACGACTCTGTGATGCAGTGGGCCAATTACAACGGTTTCCCTACTAAAACAGTCACCATTCTGGAAGGCATCAGTTCTAAATTGCCCGTTGGCAGTGTTGTATATGAAAAAGGTTGCGATTATGTAAAAGAACTCGACGGTAATCGGAATCCCATTGATTACGATGCGGTGGCACAGAAAGTAAAAGATGTTGACGCTATTGTGTTTGTTGGTGGTGTCTGTCCCAAAATTGAAGGGGAGGAGATGAAAGTTGATTTACCCGGCTTCAAGGGCGGAGACCGTACCAATATCGATTTACCGATGGTTCAGGAGAAAATGCTGAAGGCACTCAAGAAACTGGGTAAGCCAGTCATCTTTGTACTTTGTTCCGGAAGTTCCATGGCTTTGCCTTGGGAAAACAAGAAACTGGATGCCATGCTTGCAGCCTGGTATCCAGGCCAAGCTGGTGGAACAGCCGTTGCAGATGTCTTGTTTGGAGATTACAATCCTGCCGGACGCCTTCCCATCACCTTTTACGCCTCTTCCAAGGACTTACCCGATTATCAGGATTATGATATGACCAAAGGTAGAACGTACCGATACTTCAAAGGAAAACCCTTGTTTCCGTTCGGCTATGGATTGAGTTATACAACATTTGCCTATTCCAATGCTAAGCTGAATAAAACGGTTTTACCGTTGAAGAATACACTGTCATTGTCAATGGATTTGAAGAATACAGGTAAATTAGCTGGAGAAGAAGTCGCCCAGGTATATATTCGGAACCTACAAGATCCGAAAGGTCCCACTAAAAGTTTGCGGGGTTTTCGTCGCGTCAAGATTCTTCCAGGTGCAACCAAAGAATTGAGATTTTACCTTACACCAGCTGCTTTCGAGTTTTTTGACCCGGAAACCAATACGATGAAAGTCAAACCTGGAAAGTATGAAATCATGTATGGTGGTTCTTCCGACAAGTCAGCCTTGAAATCACTGATTGTTGAACGCATCAAATAAAAGTTTATTTTAGGGGGATTCTTACGGTAAAGGTGGTGCCGCTATTTAAGACGCTCTCCACTTGAATGGTTCCTCCCAAGATTTCCACATAGGCTTTTGTAATGGCTAAACCTAGTCCGGAACCCTCGAACTTGCGCATTCGGGAAGAATCTACTTGCACAAAACGGTCGAAGATGATTTCCAATTTGTCTGAAGGAATTCCGCTTCCACTATCGCTTACTGATAAGACCAATTCTTGCGCATCGATGGAACAGTTATATTTGACAAACCCATTGCTAGTATACTTCAATGCGTTTTTGATAAGGTTGGTCAAAATGGAATAAATCTTGACTTGGTCGGAATGGATTACGTTCTTACCGGTCTCTATTTGAGTGGAGTAGTAAAATTCCAGATTTCTTTTGTTTGCCTCAATCTTAAAAAAATCGTAAAGTCCTGAAAGTAGTGCCAATATATCCACTTCAGAAAAGGTTACATCAATCTGTCCTGATTCAATTTTTGAAATGTCGATGATGTCTACCATGGTTTTCAACAATCGGTCACCATTTTCCCAGACAATGTTCAAGTACTGTATTTGCTCAACTTTTGTCAAACGCTCTCGTTGCAATAAGGTCACGAAGCCCATGATGCCGTTCAAAGGTGTTCGGATTTCATGACTTAGATTTGACAAGAATGCCGATTTAAGTTGGTCGTTCTCTTCTGCTTTTTTACGTGCTTGAATCAATTCTTTCCGATGATTAACTTCCTCAGTAACATCAAAGATGGTGATGAGGCGGCTACCATGTATGTTTTTTAGGGGCTGTTTGATAATTCTGTATGTTTTTACAACGCCGTTAATCGTAGCTTCCACCTGAATTGGACTTTCAGAAGATTGAATGGCCGTACAAAGATCTGTTGAAGCGGGAACAACTTCTGAAACAGGAAGGCCGAGAATATCACCTGTATGGATGCCGGTTAAAATTTTGGCTGTGCGGTTGATGTCTTGAATTCGATCTTGATCGTCGAGAGCCATGATGCCGATGGGAAGTGTTTCAACCAAGGTTTCACGGGCAACGGGAACCAAATTCAGAAAGGTGCTTTTCAAAATGGACCAACTAAAAAGAATGTTGCTCAGGGTCGTACTGATAGGGGTAATGTCCAATCCATCGACCGGATTGATGCCAGAAATGTAAAAAAGGCTTACTATCCAGGGACAGATGCCCGCGAAAGTAACTAGTGCACCCTGAATGGCATAGACTTTTCGATGCCGGTTGAAGCGAAGAAACTCAAACAAATAATGAGTGGTTATAACAAGGAGCAAGTAGCTGTACATCGTGTACCCAATCCAAAACCAGAAACCATGATGGTATGTCATGATGTTGGTTACAGGTGAAACGGGCGAAAAGCTGCTCCATATCCAATGGTGATACTCATTTGTGAAAGCTAACAGGAGCGTTATGAAAGGGAAGACAAACAATAACCAACCATGCTTGATGTCTTTGAAACGGATGAGTTTGGTAAATCGGACAACGAATAGAAGATAGAAAACGGGTATGAGTACCACGCTGATGTACGAAATCTTGGTGAGCAGTATCTTTGTATTTTGGTCGATTGCGGCCGATTCAAAACACAGCACGAAGGCACAGAATGAGACCAGGTAGGTCAATGTAGAAAGTTCGTTTGCCCCAACGACCGATTTCCGACGTTGAGCCAGCCAACCAACCATAAAGGATATGACGGAAGTGGCCAGATAAATATAGGAGTAAGATGTGAAAAGCATTTCAATTTAAGGTTTTTCTAGCTTGATCTTTTTTCAGAGAGGACGAAGATAACTAAAAGCCCGAACTATACTTTATCAAATCATAGCAAAAAAAGCACTTTTTGAATGATATCATTTTCCTCTGGATGAAACCAATGATAATCGGAATCCCGTCTAAACCAGGTTAGTTGTTTCCGGGCATATTTGTGGGTGTTGAACTTTAGGGTTATGACTGCTTGCTCCAGGCTGAAATGTCCATCAAAATAGTCGAACATCTCTTTGTAACCCACCGTGTTGAGTGCATTCAAGTTACGAAAATGATGAAGGTTTCTGGCTTCTTCTTCCAATCCTTGAATCATCATTTGGTCCACGCGGGCATCAATTCGATTGTAAAGTTCCTGACGATCGCGGTTTAAACAAATCTTTACAACTTTAAACGGACGTTCTTTGGCGGTGTCCTTTCTGAAAGTTGAAAATGGCTTGCCCGTCATTCGGCACAGTTCAAGCCCATGAATGACGCGTTTTGGGTTTTGACGGTCCACTTGCTCAAAATAGACGGGGTCCAACCGTTTGAGTTCCTCCAAAATCGGTGCCAAACCATTGGTTTTGTATAAGTTGGCTAATTCCTGGCGAATCACAGGATCTACATCCGGCATGTCGTCGATGCCTTTGCAGACAGCATCAATGTACATCATAGAGCCGCCAGTCATCAATACAGTCTCGTGGCTTTCAAACAAGGTGTTTAGAAGTGACAGTGTCTCGGCCTCAAATTTAGCGGCGCTATAGGGCTCTTGAATGCTTTTTGAGGCGATGAAATAATGTTGGACGCGTTTTAATTGATCAGGGGTAGGCGCAGCCGTGCCAATGGACATTTCTTTAAAAATTTGCCTAGAGTCACAGCTTAAAATAGGAGAACCCAGCGCTTCGGCAATGCGAAGGCTGAGTTCTGTTTTTCCTACACCGGTTGGACCGGTCAATACCACGAGGGTTTTCATAAGGTGGATTCAAGCAGAATCCTAAAGTTCGGTAGAGAAACTGCTGTTGTTTTCGACTTCGTCCAGACCGGTGAAGCCTTCGGCATCCAGTTCATCCATATCGAAATCCTGATCGCCGTAGAAGCTTTCGTCCAAGTTGATTTTCGGGGAAACATCCAAGGATGTTTCATCAAATTCTACGATCTGAACGGGGGCTTCCCCTTCTGCGAACAGTAATTTGGCTTTGGATAAGTCTTTGCTTGGAACAAACTGGAATGCTTCCATAAAGAAAGAGCGTTCGGTCAAGTAATCAAAGACATAAAGCAATTTTTGACCTTCATCCTCAATCAATTCACTGAGTTTGGTACTTTCCATGACCCAGCTGTCCACTTCGGGGCTGCTGTCCATTTCAATCAGGGTCACTTCGGAATCCTTTTCCCAGTCATCGTTGCAGAGGAAGAACGACGTCATTTGGTCTGGCGTGTAGCCGACAGAGTCTAATATGGCGTTGTGCAAATCCAGAAAACTGGCTTCCGAACTGATGGCTATTTCGCGTGAGAAATCATCCACTTCGTCAGAAAGAAGGCGAAACTTATAAACCATAGAGCAATAATCGTTTTAATAATTAAAAATAACCTTTGATGATGCCACGGGGCGAATTCTTCACGAAAAGGATGATCTCGTCGCGTTCTTTAGTAGCAGGCAGCTCTGCCTCAATGCGTTCGACGGCATCGCTGTTGTTGAGTCCCGACTGATAAAGATAACGAAAAATTTCCTGAATATCGCGTATCTGTTCGTTGGTATAATTTCTTCTACGTAAGCCGATGGAGTTGATGCCACAGTAGGCAATGGGCTCACGGGCTGCCTTGATGAAGGGGGGAACATCCTTGTTGATTTTGGATCCACCCTGTACCATGACATGCGAACCAATGTGGCAGAATTGGTGAACCAAGGTACCTCCGCCAATGATGGCGAAATCGTCCACTTCTACTTCGCCAGCCAACTGAACACAGTTGGACATGATGACATTGTCACCAACCACACAGTCATGAGCCACGTGGCAGTATGCCATGATGAGACAATTGTTCCCGACTACTGTTTTGCCCTTGGCCGATGTGCCACGGTTGATGGTCACAAATTCACGGATGGTTGTGTTGTCGCCGATTTCTGCCGTGGTGTCTTCACCGACAAATTTCAAATCCTGCGGAACGGCTCCGATGACAGCGCCTGGAAATATGACGCAGTTCTTGCCGATTCTGGTACCTTCCAGGATGGTGACATTGGATCCTATTCTGGTTCCTTCTCCAATGATCACATTCTTGTCGATGGTTACAAATGGCTCAATCACCACGCTGGGTGCGATCTTGGCATCCGGATGGACGTAAGCTAAGGGTTGTTTCATAGTGTGGATGAACTATTTGTTTTTAACAATCTGAGCCATGAATTCGGCTTCAGAAACTATTTTTTCTCCGACGAAGGCATAGCCTTTCATCGAACAGATGCCTCGGCGTATTTCGGAAATCAGGTCGAGACGGAAAATGAGAGTGTCGCCGGGTACTACTTTGTGTCGGAACTTAACGGCGTCGATCTTTAAGAAGTAGGTCGAATAGGTTTCTGGATCTTTCAGGGTGCTCAGTATCAAAAGTCCACCGGTCTGTGCCATGGCTTCCACCTGTAGAACTCCTGGCATGACTGGTTCATTGGGAAAGTGACCCATGAAAATTTCTTCATTGCCTGTCACATTCTTGATGCCGACGATGTGACGGTCGCTGATTTCGATGACTTTGTCCACCATTTGGATGGGCCAACGGTGCGGCAGCATCTGTTTGATGCGGACATTGTCGAAAATAGGAGGAATGTCAGGATTGTAAACTGGACATTGGACTTCCGTCCGTTTCATTTCTTTGCGAATGAGTTTGGCCATCTGATTGTTGATCCTATGACCGGGGCGAGTGGCAATGATGTGACCTTTCAAAGGCTTGCCAATCAAAGCAATATCTCCAACAAGATCGAGCAGTTTGTGACGTGCCGGTTCGTTGTCGTGTTTAAGGGGTTTGTTGTTGATGTAACCCAATTTGTTGACCAATTTGTGGGGCAGATGCATGTGGTCTGCGAGTGCATCCAATTTTTCCTGTTCCAATTCCTGGTCGTAGATGACAAGGGCGTTGTCCAAGTCACCACCTTTGATGAGGTTGTGTTGCAACAGAAGTTCTACTTCGCGAACGAATACGAATGTACGGCTGTCGGATATTTCCGACTGGAAATCGGACAAGGAGTTTAGGCGAGCGAATTGATTGTTGAGGATGCAGGAATTGAAACTGATCAAGGTCGTAATGCTGAAACCGTCGTAAGGAAGTATGATGAGCGATGCACCAGTTTCGGGGTCGCTGACTTCAATGCGGTTGCGCACCACATAATATTCCTTGGCCCAATCTTGACTGATAAGCCCTGCTTCGCGGATTCCTTCAACAAAAGCGATGGCACTACCATCCAAAATGGGCATTTCAGGTCCATCAATTTCTATGAGGCAGTTGTCGATTTCGGCAGCGTAAAGGGCGGCCATGGCGTGTTCGATCGTGCTAATGGTCACCCCATTCTTGTGAAGAACCGTTCCGCGTTCAGTATTGTTGACATTTTCGGCCAGGGCTTCAACGATGGGTTTGTCTTCGAGATCTACCCGAATGAAACGGTAGCCAGTATTGGGTTCGGAAGGGCAAAAACGAGCAGTGATGGGCAGGCCTGTGTGCAGTCCTTTGCCGGAAACGGTGAACGCTTTTTGTAAGGTAAGCTGATTGGGCATTTCCAATTTTATTTTTGGTTTTTCTTTAGCGCTTCCAATTCTCTGCGAAGCGCACCGATTTCAAGATTCAGATCAGGTAATTGCTTGTAAATAGCGAAGGAACGTGCGAATTTTTTATTATTTATTGCTGGTGTTCCGAAAAGTGCGTGTGAAGTGTCTAGTACGGAGTTTGACAATCCTGACTGAGCACCGATCATGGCACCATCGGCAATACGGATGTGCCCTGCCATGCCGACTTGACCGCCTATCATGCAGTTGTTGCCCACTTTCGTGGAGCCTGAGATGCCAGTTTGTGCTGCGATAACTGTGTTCATCCCAATTTCGACATTGTGAGCGATTTGAATGAGGTTGTCCAATTTCACTCCCTTGCGGATGACTGTCGAACCCATGGTGGCTCTGTCGATGGTGGTATTGGCACCGATTTCCACATTGTCTTCAAGAATGACATTGCCGATCTGTGGTATTTTTTGATAATCTCCAGATCCCTGAGGTGCAAAACCGAATCCGTCTGAACCGATGATGGCACCCGGCTGCAAGATGCATCCGTTTCCAATCATGCAGTCGTCCATAATTTTAACACCAGGGTAAATAACACAATCGGAGCCAATCTTAACACCGTCTCCGACATAAACCTGAGCATGAATTTTTGTATTGTTGCCAATCAAGACCCTTTCTCCTATAACAGCGAAAGCCCCAATGTATGCGTTTTCACCAAGGTTAGCCGAAGCTGCAATGGATGATTGCGGGTCGATGCCTTTTTTGCTTGCTTTTGCCTGACTTACCATTGTAAGCAAGATGGCTAAGCTGCTATAAGGGTCATCGACTCTTATAAGCGTAGCGCCGATGGGCTGCTCGGCAACAAAATCCCTATTGACCAAAACCACACTGGCCTCGGTCGAATAAATGAACGTCGTGTATTTCGGGTTGGAAAGGAACGTTAGCGAACCTGTCACACCCTCTTCAATCTTAGAAAGCGTATTGACGGAAACGTCTGGATTTCCTTCGATTTCACCTGACAAGAAAGAAGCTATTTGTTTAGCTGTAAATTCCATCGGTCAAAAAATTTGCGCAAAAATACAAAATAATCCCAAATCTAACTAATATAAATGGTACGTCAAAGACGGATATACGTATACACATACTTTCGAACTTCTTTGGAAAGCAATTCCAAATTCAGCATGTCCGAAGCCGTGGTAATTGGCACAATTTCACCAGAATTGTACATGATGTCGATACTATCGTCGTCCGCACTGTACATGTTGCTGGAAACACTGCTCAACGATGTCAGCAAAGTAGCATCCTCAAGGGATATGCCGAATTTTTGCATGATGTCCTGTATTTTTGTTTCCATTCGTTGTGGGGCTGGTTCCGTGTTGCTCATCTCGATTTTAAAGAGTTTTCGCTCCAATAAGCCTTTACTTAGTGTGGAAAGCACAAAATCTGGGTGAAACTGCCACGTTTTGATGGCCGCCCAAATGTCCGTATCGTCGAGTTGTTCGAAATGATCGAGGTCTTCGTCGCTCAGCACACCATCAACCTGCTTCCCCTGCAGGAAGTAGGTCAAGGCAGGAGATGCAAAAGGGCATGCATTCGCTACAGCCAAATCGCTTGCGCGTTTCAATAAGTTCTGCAACATTTTTTCAGCAGCCAGCGAAGTCTTGTGCAAATACACTTGCCAATACATCAACCGTCTGGATAACAAGTAGTTCTCGATGGAATAAATGCCTTTGGCCTCAACCACCAATTTATCATTCACCACATTCAACATCTTGATGATGCGGGCGGAACCGATGTTGCCCTCCGTAACACCGGAGAAAAAACTATCTCGACGCAAATAATCTAAGCGGTCCATGTCTAAGTTGCCTGAAACCAATTGATGCAAAAATTTCTTAGCGTATTCATCCTTGAAAATAGCAATGGCCAGGTCCAATTTACCTTTAAAAGACAGGTTCATCCGTTCCATCAAGCGAATGGAAATGTCCTCGTGTGACACACCTTTAATAATAGAATGCTCCAGAACATGTGAAAAGGGTCCGTGTCCGATGTCGTGCAAAAGAATGGCTGCGGTGACTGCATCGGCTTCGTCCTGAGTAATGTCGATGCCCTTGGATTGCAAGTGGTGTACAGCTTCCATCATCAAGTACATGGCGCCGGTCGTGTGCTGAAAGCGGGTGTGTTGGGCACCGGGATAGACGTAGGGCGACATACCCAGTTGCTTGATGCGCGAAAGTCGCTGCAGGTAGCGGTGCTGGTAGACTTCGTACAAGAACCCGGTAGGCAGGTTGATGAATCCGAAGACGGGGTCGTTGATGATTTTACGTTTGGGTTCCAAGCTGTCAGATTTTAGCCAAATAACCAGCCATTTCTTCCTGAACTTTAATTGCTTCCTTTTTTGCTTGTTCAGCAAAATCGGTGCCGCTGGAGGCATAAAGAATTTGTCTGGAGGAATTCACCAACAAGCCACATTGCTTATTCATACCGAATTTGACCACTTCTTCCAAACTTCCACCCTGTGCACCAACACCAGGAACAAGCAAAAAATGATCGGGAGCGATTTTACGGATATCTGTGAACATGCTGCCCTGTGTGGCACCGACCACATACATCATCTGTTCGTCCGAAGCCCAGTTTTGAGAGGTCTTCAGTACTTTTTCGAATAGGCGTTCACCGTTAGCATCGGTGGTGAACTGAAAATCCTGGGAGCCTTTATTCGAAGTCAATGCCAACAAAATCACCCATTTGCCTCCATATTTCAGGAAGGGTTTCACGCTGTCTTCGCCCATGTAAGGAGCTACAGTCACTGCATCGAAGGGCAGGTCTTCAAAGAAACTAGCCGCATACATTTCCGACGTGTTTCCAATGTCTCCGCGCTTGGCGTCCGCAATGATGAACTGGTCGGGCTGTGTTGAGCGAATATACTTGACGGTCTTTTCAAGTGCTTGCATTCCTTTTACACCAAGGCATTCGTAAAAAGCAAGATTTGGCTTGTATGCCACGCAATAGTCGGCAGTGGCGTCGATGATGGTTTTGTTGAAAGCAAAAATGGGGTCTTCTTCGTTCAAAAGGTGGGCAGGGATTTTTTTTAGGTCCGTGTCCAAGCCAACACATAGGAAGGATTTCTTCCGAAGGATGTTATCAAACAATAGTTTCTTGTCCATAGTCTAATGATGGTCTTATAATTCACTGTCTTTCATACGCTCAGCATTTTCAGCTACGATCAGTTGATCAAGTACGGCTTGGATATCACCGTTCATATAGGCAGCCAAGTTGTAGACAGTATAATTGATTCGGTGGTCTGTAATGCGACCTTGCGGGTAATTGTAGGTTCGGATTTTGGCTGAACGGTCCCCGGTGGAAACCATCGTCTTGCGCTTGGAACCGATTTCGTCCAAATACTTTTGATGTTCGATGTTGTAAATGCGGGAACGCAGTTCAATCATGGCTTTGGCCTTGTTCTTATGCTGGGACTTTTCATCCTGACATTGTACGGAAATGCCCGTTGGAACGTGTACCAGTCGGATGGCTGAATACGTGGTGTTAACCGATTGCCCACCTGCACCTGAGGAACAGAACGTGTCCACGCGGATGTCGGATTCCTTCAAGTCGATGTCGAATTCCTCGGCTTCGGGCAAAACAGCCACGGTGGAAGCAGAGGTGTGCACACGACCCTGTGTTTCGGTGGCTGGAACACGTTGAACGCGGTGTACACCCGATTCGTACTTGAGCGTTCCATAAACATTTTCGCCGGTCACTGCAAAAATGATTTCCTTGAAACCGCCGGATGTACCTTCGCTGGTGGATGTTATTTCAACTTTCCAACCCTTGCTTTCGCAATAACGGGCATACATCTTAAAAAGGTCTCCGGCAAAGATGGCTGCTTCGTCACCACCCGTTCCGCCGCGTATTTCCACAATGGCATTCTTGGCATCTTCAGGATCGGCAGGCACGAGCAGAAATTTGATTTCGGTTTCCAGTTGAGGTAGACGGGCTTGGCTGGCGTCAAGCTCTTCCTTGGCCATTTCACGGATTTCGGGATCGGACTCGCTGTCCAACAGTTCCCTGGCATCCGCAATGTTTTGCATCAGCCCTTGCAATTCTTTTTTTGCGGCAACGATTTTTTCAAGATCGCGGTATTCTTTGTTGAGTTTGACAAAACGTTTCATGTCACCGATCACAGACGGGTCGGTGATGAGCGTGGAAACTTCTTCAAAGCGGTGTTGAAGAAATTCGAGTTTTTCGAGAAGGGTGGTTTCAGCCATTTTTTTTTGTTTTAGGTAATCAATCAGTTCTTTAAGAAAGGACTGTGTACCTAATACTCAAACGTGCCGAATTCGCTGGTGATGGTCAGCTCTGTTTTGGTGGAAGCCTCCACACGACCAACCAGTTGTGCTTCAAGACCCAAGCTTGCAGCGATGGAAATCACTTGAGCAGCCTTATCGGGGGTCAGGTAAACTTCCAAACGGTGTCCCATGTTGAACACCTTGTACATTTCTTTCCAATCGGTACCGGATTGTTCCTGAATAAGGCGGAACAGAGGTGGGACCGGAAACAGATGGTCCTTGATGACGTGTACGTTTTCCACGAAATGCAACACTTTGGTCTGTGCACCGCCAGAGCAATGCACCATGCCATGAATCTCGCTGCGCATAGCATCGAGCAGTTGTTTTACAAACGGTGCATACGTGCGGGTGGGGGAAAGCACCAGTTTGCCAGCATCAAGGGGTGAGCCTTCCACTGCATCGGTCAGCTTCATGCCACCGGAATAAATCAGTTCGTCAGGTACTGCTGCATCAAAACTTTCAGGGTATTTGGCTGCAAGGTACTTGGCGAAAACGTCATGACGGGCGGAAGTTAGGCCATTGCTGCCCATGCCGCCGTTGTATTCTTTTTCGTAGGAAGCCTGTCCGTAGGAAGCAATGCCCACGATGACGTCGCCGGGTTTGATGTTGGCGTTGTCCACCACGTCGCTGCGCTTCATGCGGCAAGTCACCGTGCTGTCTACAATAATAGTGCGGACTAGGTCTCCTACGTCGGCGGTTTCACCACCGGTGGCATAGACGCCCACGCCCATGTTGCGGAGTTCAGCCAGCAATTCGTCCGTTCCATTGATGATGGCAGAGATCACTTCGCCCGGAATCAGCATCTTATTTCGGCCAATCGTAGAGGAAACAAGAATGTTATCAACAGCCCCTACGCAAAGTAGGTCGTCAATATTCATGATCAGAGCGTCTTGTGCGATGCCTTTCCACACGGAAAGATCGCCTGTTTCCTTCCAATAAAGGTAGGCTAAAGAGGATTTGGTGCCAGCTCCATCGGCGTGCATGATGTTGCAAAACTCGGGGTCTCCGCCGAGAATGTCGGGTATTATTTTGCAGAAAGCCTTGGGGTACAAGCCTTTGTCAATGTTTTTGATGGCATTGTGAACATCTTCTTTCGAAGCGGAAACGCCGCGCATCAGGTATCGTTGGTCACTCATGGAAGGGTATGTTTTTTTGCGAGTACAAAGATAGGATTTTTTTTGGTTGAATATTTGTTGATAACTGACACAGTTATTTCACACCCAAAACAATGGTAGTTTGTGAAATTCTCTTAAATTTGTGAATCTTTATACATTTTGTTTTAACAAAATAACGCACCTCTATGACAAAACGATTTTCACTACTGTTGCTTCTTTTGCTTTGCCTGACAGGGATTGTCAATGCACAAAGCACATTGACCGGCGTGATTTTGGACAAGGATTCTCAGGAACCTTTGGCTGGGGTCAGTATTTTTAACGCTACTTCCAAAACCAGTGGCGTATCAGGGTTGGATGGAACGTTCTCTGTTCCAGGCGGATCTGGTAAACAAAGGCTGGAAATCTCTTTCATCGGCTTTGCTCCTGTTTCATTGGAAGCGGTTGCTGCCGGTAAGTCTACTAACATTGGTAAGTTGCTGATGACTTCGGATGCGGTAAACCTAGGTGACGTCACCGTCACGACGTCCATCGCCATTAGGCGTAAAACACCCGTCGCACTGAGTACCTTGGATCCCATCGTTATTGAAGCGAAGCTTGGCAATCAGGAATTTCCTGAAATCCTGAAATCCACCCCAGGCGTTTATGCCACCAAACAGGGCGGTGCTTTTGGAGATTCCCGTGTTAATTTACGTGGTTTTGAAGCTGCCAACATAGCAGTGATGGTCAATGGTGTCCCTGTCAACGATATGGAATGGGGTGGTGTCTATTGGTCCAATTGGGCGAATCTGGGTGATGTAACCCGCTCCATGCAAGTTCAGCGTGGTTTGGGCGCTTCCAAAATTGCATCTCCCTCGGTGGGTGGTTCCATCAACATCGTCACACGTACAACCGATGCTAAAAAGGGTGGAAATGTTTTCTACTCCATTGGGAACGACGGTTATATGAAGGAAGGTTTCACTTTCTCAACAGGTTTGACTGACAAAGGTTGGGCGATGACTTTGTTGGGTGCCAAAAATACTGGCAACGGTTATGTTCAGGGAACGGAGTTCGAAGCGTATTCTTACTTTGTGAACATTTCGAAAGTGTTCAACAACCATACTTTATCCTTCACCGGATTTGGTGCACCACAATGGCACAACCAACGTAATAATAGTGATTACTTGACCATTGCCGAATGGCAGAAACAACCGCTCAAGTATAAATACAACGCTTCCTACGGTTTTGGCCCGAACGGACAACGCAAGCAGTCTTCCAGAAACGAATACCACAAACCGCAGTTTTCGTTGAACCATAATTGGACCATCGACGAAACTTCTGCACTCAGCACCGCATTGTATTGCTCCATCGGTAATGGGGATGGCTTAAGCGGACAAAGTTACAACAGCGGCGATCGTACGAACTGGTACGGATCAACCGAAGGTGTACCCAACACCCTATTTAGAACATCTGATGGTGCATTCGATTATAGTGCCATGTATGATATCAATACGAATCCTACCAATGTGAACGGTTCCCAATACGTCATGTCGAAGTCCGTGAATGCGCACAAGTGGGTCGGATTGCTTTCCACCTATACTAAGCAAGTGGACAAGAACTTGGAGCTCTCCGGCGGTGTCGACTTACGTTATTATAAAGGCACCCATACCAATGTAATCACCGATTTGTACGGTGGCAATTTCTTTATCGACAATACTCCTAGACCTCATTTTACCAGCACAGATTATTTGTACAACAAGTTGACGACTGGTGATGTGGTTTATCGCGACTATGATGGTTTTGTCATGTCCGAAGGCGTTTTCGGTCAGGCTGAATACACCTTGGATGCTCTGAATACATTTGTTTCTGGATCTGTTTCCAACACCAGTTACTGGCGTTATGATCGATTCTACTATGAAGGTGCAAGCCGAATGTCCGACAAAGTGAATTGCTTAGGCTTTACCTTGAAGGGCGGCAGCAATTACAACATTGACGAACATCAGAACGTGTTTGCCAACATCGGTATCATATCAAGAGCACCTTTCTTTTCGGGTGGTGCCTTCTTGCAATCGACCACAAGCAACATGACCAATCCGAATGCGGTGAATGAAAAATGTTTCTCCATGGAACTCGGTTACGGTTTCCGTTCACGTCTGTTTACTGCCAATGTGAATGCCTATCGTACTAAATGGATGGATAAAACATTGGTGCGTGCCATCAATGCCGACAGTCCTGCCAGCTTGGTTATCAATATGGAAGGATTGGATGCGCTGCACCAAGGTTTGGAATTTGACTTCCATTCAACACCAGCTAAAAATTTGGAATTTACCGGAATGCTTTCTCTAGGTGACTGGAGATGGGCTAGCAATCCCACTGGTTATTTGTACGATAGGCAAGGCCAACCAGTCGATATACAAGGGGGAGTAGTTGAAATGATGAGTGCACAACATGCTAAGATGACGGTAAATATGAAAGGTGTCCACGTAGGAAACTCTGCTCAGACTTCTGCCGCTTTGGGTGCAACTTATGAAATCATGAAAGGCTTCAGAGCCGGTTTGGATTTTACGTATTGGGATCGCAATTATTCCAATTACAAGATTTCTGATGTTTCCACCAGCATTTCTGACCAAACGTTTGTGGACCCATGGATGATCCCTGCTGCTGGTGTGCTTGATTTCCACGCCACTTACAAATTCAAAATGGGCGATTACAATTGCACGTTCAATGGTACTTGCGACAATGTGCTTGGTCAGGAATACATTGCTGATGCAACCGATGGCTCAGACCATACCTGGAAAACTGCCAAAGTGTTTTACGGATTCGGCCGCACATGGACCGTTGGTTTGAAATTCGCTTTTTAATAACCTCTAAAAATGAAAAAAGCAATGAAAATAGTATTTCCTGCAGCCGTATTAGCAATTATGTTCTCGGCTTGCAATTTCAACGATGTGAATTTCCCAGGTTATGACGATGGCGTGGCTCCAACCAACAAGTTTGCCTACACCGATTCAATAACCGATGCAGATATGGTTGCCATCAGCAAGTTGGCATTGGCATATGATACGACCAAGGCCGATTCTGCCAAGACCAAAGCGTTGGCAACCAACAAGTATTTCATCGATACGGAATCTCCAGCTTCTAAGTACATCCCTTTGTGGTTGGAAAAGAAGTACAAATATGGAGATCCTAAATCAAGTGTGATGGTGACCACTCCTCAATATATTACGGAGGAAGGTGAATTGCAATACATTACAGAAAAGTATATTCAGGACAGTTCAAGAGCATTCAGCATTTATAGGAACGAAATTTTTGCCGAGTCATTTGTGTCAAGCATCGGTAGTTTCACCACTGTAAACGTTGTTGGAGCTCAAGTTTGGACTTGGAATACCTACAAAGGTGTTGGCTATATGAAGTTCTCAGGTTACAGTAGTGGTAATCAGAACAATGAAGACTGGTTAATTTCTCCTGCCATTGACCTGAGTAAGAGGCTTTCAGCCTACCTGAAGTTTGACAACACCCATAAATTCGGTACTGTATACAGCAAAGAAATGACCCTTTGGGTATCGAATAATTGGGATGGTGTTTCAACACCCGACACACTGAGTTGGGTTAAAAAGGATTTCACCAGATCGCTCACCAACGACTTTACCTTTGTCAATTCCGGTCCCATAATGCTATCTGAATATGCAGGTAAGACGAACGTACGTTTTGCATTCCGTTATGTTTCAAACACACTTGAATCTTGTCCGACTTGGGAAGTCAAGAACACTCAAGTAATAGAAACATTGGAGGAATAGTTTTCCAATTCCCTTTTGTATAAGCCGCATCTATAAACAAGTGCACTGAAAAAGTCAGAGGGACTTTTTCAGTGCACTTGTTTTTGCCACCAATTTTCATTCGGGGTTCCACAGTAGGTTCCATCGTGGTCCCTATCATTGGTATAGCCGCTGCGTATGAAGGCTGGGCTTCCAATATTCACACCAGGCTTTCTTCAATAATTAGTAAGCGCAGGCATGTCCCGATGAATGTTTGCCAAGTCGGAAAACCCGGCATCTATAGCCTTCTTCAATTGGAATTTTGCGTCATTGTGCGAACCTTCCCAGTATTTGGCAATCGCCGAAAAATAAAACATGTCGGGATTTTCGGGTTCTAACATTCGGTATATTGGAAGCACTTGGTTCAATGCGGTTGCATTGTGGCTTTGAGAAGCTTGTCTACAATAGGAATAACAAGCAATACCGAAAAAGGCTTTTATTCTGCGGTTGGCATCCCTAGCAAATGGTGTCGTGGCTGTTTGAATTTGAAGATCAATCTTCACCAACTCTTTTTTCCACCATTCCGTATTTTTGGTCTGCAAAGCTTCCAAATACGGTTGGCGTACTTGGTATTCGAATTGGAGATTCTGCATCAGCAATGACATTTGGGCTGCGTATGCGGGTGACGCTTTCAGTGCATTGTAGGACGCTGCAAACGACTTTTCGTTGTTGAAAGGGGCGGTCGTCGACATGTTTCGGGACATCAACATCGAATTGAGCAAATCTCCTTGATTCCTGAACGAATCTATTTTTTCTGTTTGTTGCTTGACAAAGTCTTTCTCCAAGACCTTGCCTACCGATAATCCCAATGTTTCCGAACATGCCAATTGTACAAAACCGACCGCACTTGCCAACGTCAAACTGTCAGGCCAACCGTGTGAGGTATTGATGAATTCTATTTTCAGATTTTCGGGTATTGTCGCCTCCTGAAACAAATACTGAGCCGTTTCCATAAAGTTGAAATCGTCCGTTCCGGAAATGGAATAAACCAGACAGCCGACTTTACGGAGCTCGTCGGGTCCAGCCAACGCACCGCTCAGAATTAACCCGTTCACTGGATGGTTCATGGCATAACCGATGGCCATTCGAGCACCACCGGAGAAACCGCTCAATAAAATGACCTTACCGACGGGATATTTCGTTCGAACATCTTCAATCAGTTTCTGAACAACATCCTCATAACCGGGCAAGTTGTTTTTTACAAGATTGGAGGCGACCAGCACGGCAGGATAGTGTTCTGCTGCCAGTTTGAAATGCAATAAACTTGCTTTGCCGTTTCCGTGTGGATCGAGAATGACCAACAGGGGCAATGTTTGATCTGCTTTTTCGCGTTCAGGTATAAAAACCTCGTACGAATTCAACGTGTCCGACCCACAGCGATCCGAACACCAAACCGCAGGAATGGATGCTACATTTTTATTGATATTTCCGCAAGAAGCCATCCCACCGCCAATCAGTAGAATTAGCAGTAGGGGGAAATTCCGCTTTTTCATTTCACAATCACGACCCTAAAGTTCATTGCTGGGGGCACATCGACGGCAAAATCGGAATTGGTGACATAAACGGTCAACTCTCCGACGGAATAGCGAAAATCGATTGTCCTAGTCCAAACCCAAGAACTAGTGGCATTTGAACCTCCATAATGTTGAACATAAGGGAGAACTTGTTGAGCACCGTTGAAGACCACATAGGCTTGAACTAATCCCTGATTATAAACGCTGTAGTCGATTTCAGGCATTGAAAACGTGTAGGCATAATACCGAGGTATATCATTTGCCGTTCCATCGTAATCAACCCAATCTTGTGCTCTAACCGTCAAGTTGATGGCGTCTGTCGTATCCGTCGAATACGTAGTACAGGAAGTCAACAAGGTAACCACTGTAAGAAATAAAATCAATCGTTTCATAGTTGTGTTTATATACTAGACGTAAATATAGCGAAAATGTTACTCGATTACTACAGCTGTTCCACTTGCTGAAACCATCAACATGCTGCCCTTCGACCCAACTGTTTCATAATCAAGGTCAATGCCTACTACTGCATTCGCACCTAAAGCGGTCGCATATTCTTGCAATTCCGTCAATGCGCTGTCCTTGGCTCCGCGAAGCACGCTTTCATAAGAAGCCGTCCGCCCACCAACAATGTCACGGATGCTTGCAAATAGATCTCTGAAGATGTTGGCTCCAACCACAGCTTCACTGGAAACAATACCCAGGTACTTAACGATTTTTTTGCCCTCAACGGATGGCGTTGTTGTTAGGATCATGATTTTTGATTTTTGATGTGTTCTAAAATATCACTCATCATATCAATTTGGATTTTTTGCATTTCCAGTAGTTCTTGCTGCTGGTCCATAATGAAATGATCTATCTTTTCGTGCAAGGTCCTGATTTCCAATTCAGATTTCAGGTTGATCATGTAATCTTTCTTGGCTCTATCCCTATCTTTTTCTTCTTGGCGATTCTGGCTCATCATGATGACTGGTGCTTGCATAGCCGCAATGCACGACAAAATGAGGTTCAGCAATATAAATGGATAGGGGTCGAACCCTTTGTTGACCAACCAATAAACGTTGGTGCTTATCCATAGGAAAATAAATACGCCGAATGAAATGATGAAAGTCCAACTTCCGCCAAACGCTGCCACTTTATCCGCAATTTTTTGACCGGTCGTTAAATCTCGTCCTTCTTCTCCCTCAATCTTATCAGTTAAGGTGGCATTACTGTTGATGGATGTCAGAACCGCTTTCTCCAGCTCGGTCAAATCGCCGACCTCTTTGACCAGGTAGTCGGAAATGGCTTTTTCCCGAAAGCTGTTCAGTTCACTGGATGCGATGCAGCTTTCGTGCGAAAAATCGGGTTTTTCTTTTTCAATCAGACCCAAAATGGAATGTCTGATGGATTTTGCCGATACTTTTTCGGCAACCGGAAACTCCTTCTTGGAGAAATCGCTGGTAAAAGTTTTCATTTTGGATTTTGGTTATAGCCCTTATCATTAAAAGGTTGCAATTCTTCAATATACATTTCCTCCAGAATCTTGACTTCCTTTTTGTAATCCACCACCGTGTCTTCCTTCTGCTCAATCAATGCAAGTATTTCATAGCTGAACTGTTCAGCCCCGAATTCCTTCCAGTCGTTTTGCAGTGCAGCATTCCGATGCATCCCAAAATCCAATTGCCACTTCTGAGCATTCCAAAAAGCCTTCAGATCCAGACTACTACCTATGAATATTTTGCCGTTCGATAGGTTTTTTAGTTGGAACACACCCATGTCGAACTTCATGTTTTTGTATTCCTCTTTCAGGTCTTTGCGAGTCTTCAATGGAAAGGTACATTTAAAGCGAATTCAAATATGCCATCACATTCTTTTCGATTCTTCCTGCCACATCCGCAATATCCGCCTTCTCAAACTCTTCACCGGTAATGTGTTCGTACAGCTCTATGTAGCGTTCAGAAACACTTAAGCAGTATTCGGGCGTCATTTCTGGAACAACCTGACCTTCGTGACCTTGGAAGCCGTTTTCGATGAGCCATTGGCGGACGAATTCTTTGGAAAGTTGTTTCGGAGGTTGATTGTTCGCCAAATTTTCTTCGTAGCCTTCCAGGTAGAAATAGCGGGAGGAGTCTGGGGTATGGATTTCGTCCATCAAAATGATTTCGCCGTTCTTTTTGCCGAATTCGTACTTCGTGTCCACCAAAATCAAACCCATTTCGGCGGCAATCTCGGTGCCACGTTCAAAAATAGCCTGCGTATAGAATTCAAGTTGAGCATATTCCTCGGCTGAAACAATGCCCTGGGCAATGATTTCCTCGCGGGAAATGTCCTCGTCATGGCCTTCGTATGCCTTGGTGGTCGGAGTGATGATGGGAGTGGGGAACTTTTCGTTTTCCTTCATGCCATCGGGTAGGGCTACGCCGCAGAGCGTGCGCTTTCCGGCAGAGTATTCACGCCAGGCATGGCCGGTCAGGTAACCACGGATCACCATTTCCACTTCATAAGGTTCGCAACGGATGCCCACGGTAACCATAGGGTCGGGTGTGGCGATTTTCCAGTTTTTCACGATGTCGCTGGTAGCATCCAGAAACTTGGCGGCAATTTGGTTCAGCACTTGGCCTTTGTAGGGAATGCCTTGGGGCAGGATCACGTCGAATGCCGAGATGCGGTCGCTCACCACCATGACGAGCATTTCGTCGTTGATGTTGTAAACGTCCCGAACCTTTCCGTGGTAAACGGATTTTTGGCCGGGAAAATTGAAATCGGTTCTGGTCAAAGCTTGTTTCATAGTTGTATGTTTTATTGTTATACTTCTTTGTTGGGAACGGGTTTGGCAAAACTATCGTCGTTTTTCAACTCGCGTTTTGCATGTAATTCTTCGCTGTGCTTTTCGTACGCTTCCACGATACGAGTCACCAACTTGTGGCGCACAATGTCTTTTTTGTCGAATTCGATCTTGGCGATGCCTTTGACATCCCTCAAAATATTCAGAGCGTGGATGAGGCCGGAAGTGGTGCTAGCCGGTAAGTCAATTTGGGTGATGTCGCCAGTGATGATCATTTTTGCGTTCATGCCCAAGCGCGTCAGGAACATTTTGATCTGCATGGTCGTGGTGTTCTGGGCTTCGTCCAAAATGATGACGGCATCGCTCAGTGTACGGCCGCGCATAAAGGCCAACGGGGCAATCTGGATGATTTTGTTGTCCATGTAATCCTTCAACTTGATGGGCGGGATCATGTCTTCCAACGCATCATAGAGGGGTTGCAAGTAAGGATCGATCTTTTCCTTCATGTCGCCTGGAAGAAAACCCAACTTTTCGCCGGCTTCCACGGCAGGACGGCAAAGGATGATCTTTTTCACTTCCCTGTTTTTCAACGCTCGTACAGCCAATGCGATGGCAGTGTATGTTTTACCGGAACCCGCAGGCCCGATGGCAAAAATCATGTCGTTTTTGAAATAGGCATCCACCAGCTTCTGCTGGTTTTCGGTGCGGGCCAAAATGGCTTTTCCGCTCATACCGTGCACAATCAGGTTGTCCTGTTTGACTTCCAACGGCGCCTTGCCTTTGACTATGTCACGGATGGTTTCTTCGTTCAGATCGTTGAAGTCGGCACAGTACTTTTCAAGCCCGGCCAACGCTTTTTCGAAGGCATCCATTTCACTGTTTTCGCCCAAGATCTTGATGAGGTTGCCCCTGGTCGTAATGCGCAATTTCGGATACAATGCTTTGATTAGCAAAATATTGCAGTTATTTACGCCGAATAGTACAGCCGGGTCAGCTTGCTCAAGAATCAGAAGGCGTTCGTTCATAGGCGGTAGGGACAATTTTAAGTTACAAATGTACAAAATACTCAGGAAAATGCCTTAACTTAGTGCAAGGAATCCATATAAATAAAAACACGATGAAAAAGGCTTTTGATTGGAAAGGCTTACTCTATGTAGTGGGCATCCTGTTATTTTTCATGGGAACAATAGATCCGCTTGAAGGGTCGGTTTTGATTGTTCCCGGTAGTGTATTGATTGCGGTTTACAAGTATTTAAGAGGAGACAGGCACAAAAAAGGCTTTCTAGCTGGTTGTCTGTTGATTACAGTCGGTGTCGGATACATGTTCTGGCTGTCCAGCTTGGGTGGTATTGGTCCGCATGCGAAACCTTGGGTTTGGGGCATTCCGATGGCACTATATCCCATTGGTTGGATACTCACGGCAGTTTTGCTTTACTTGCACGCCCAATTGAAATGGAAATTACGTAAGAAACAATCTTAATTCAAATATACTATGACAGATGCACAATGGGATTTGCTTAAAAATCTCGTAAAAGGCCAAGTGCCTTCAAAGCCGGTAAGTGGTTTTATAATTGATTGCCCATGGCTTCCAGCCTGGTACGGCATCACCATTCTTGATTATTTCACCAACGACGAACTGTGGCTGAAAGCGAACCTCAAGGCCATCGAAACATTTCCAGATACCCTTTTTCTCCCTGGATTCTGGAGCGAATACGGCATGTGTACCGAGCCATCAGCCTTCGGTGCCCGTTGCATGTTTCCGGTGAACGAATTTCCCTACGCCCATAAAGTTATTGAAACGACCGAAGACATTGATCGGCTTCCCGTTCCGGATCCTCATTGTGACGGTTTACTGCCATTCATGCTGAACCGGCTCAAATTGGCCCAACCCGTTCTGGAAGCTGCCGGTCACAAAATCCGATTTTCGGTTTCCAGAGGACCCCTCAACATCGCCACCTTCCTGATGGGGACGACCGAATTCCTCACCACCATGATGATGGATCCCGATGCCATCCATAGACTGATGCGGAAAATAACCGATTTCCTCAAGGCTTGGCACCAACTGCAACACGATACGTTCCCGACCATTGATGGCATTCTGATGTTGGACGACATCGTAGGCTTTATCAGTGAAGAGGATTTCATGGAGTTCGGCTATCCTTATTTTAAGGAGCTGTACGAAGGAAACGATTCCATCAAGTTTTTCCACAACGATGCCGATTGTACGGTGTCTGTGAAACATTATCCAGAACTGGGCATCAATCTCTATAATCCGGGCATTCATTTGTCGCTCAGCGAATTGAGGGCCGAAACCAAAGATCAACTGACCATTCTGGGCAATATTCCTCCCCGTGACGTATTGGCATCGGGAACCCCTGAAGCTGTTGCGGAAGCTGTTCATGCATTAAAGGCTGAAGCCGACGGTTTCAGCCGAATCGTATATTCCTGCGGCGGCGGCATGCCTCCTGGTGTCAAAACGGAAAATATACAGGCATTTTTAGATGAATTGAAACGCTGACCGTCGTTTTGCTCTTTTTACATGCCCATTGAAATTGCAAAAGAAAAATTAATACAATCAAATTTTAGTCTTTACTATGAAGAAAAGTATCCTGTTGTTGCTGGGGCTGACAACGTTGACCTTGCACGCACAAGAGCCGACCGAACGTGAAGTCAAAACTGACGTGAGCGAAGTTACTGTGTATCTGGAAAATGCGATGGAAACCCGCAAGGCAAGTGTTGATGTGCAGCCAGGAAAAACCCTGCTCAAGTTCACCGGTATGTCACCCTTTATTGATGCCAAAAGTATTCAGGCTAAGATTGACGGAGACGTTACAGTGCTCTCGGTGAACCATCATCTGAACTTTCTGAAAAATACGGAAGAACCCAAACTAGTAACCGACTTGCGAGCACGCATCAAGGATATCGATAAGAAAATCGGTGCTGAAAGTGTCCTTATGAGTGTAATTTCCGAAGATATAGCCTTTTTAAAGCAAAATCGAGGCTTGGGTGGAACACAGTCGGTCTCGGTTGCAACGGTCAAAGAGGGAGCTGATTTCTTCAGCGCTCGTTTTACAGCTTTGAAATCGAAGGAGTTGGAGCGATCGATAGCCATGAATGCCTTGCAAAAGGAGCGGGATGTACTAGTGGGTGAATTGGAGAAACAAGGCGGAGAAAGGGTGTGGGCTACCAGTGAACTCTTGGTTTTAGTCGATGCCAAGAAAACAGAGACGTTGAAAGCAGTCGTCAGCTACATCATTTCGAATGCCAGTTGGTATCCGAGTTACGACATACGTGCGAACAACATCACAGGTCCCATTCAAATTGTTTACAAGGCCAATATTCGGCAAGATTCCAAATGCGATTGGAAAAATGTCAAACTCAAACTGTCTTCCTACAACCCGACCATTTCGGCCATCGCCCCCGAACTTCAAACCTACTTCATGGGTTTCAACACAAAGCCTCCTGTTTACCAACAACCATTATCCAGTGTTGGCGGCCGAGTTTCCAACTTTCGTGGTGAGCCATTAGCAGGTGTGCGAGTGAACGTAGTGGGCAGCAGTTTGTCTATTATGACAGACAAGCAAGGCATGTATTCCATTACATTACCGACCAATCTTCGCGAATTGGAATTTTCACTTTTTGGTTATTTTGGCTCCGTGCGAAAGGTCTATGAAAAAACAATGAACGTATTCATGAATGAGAATCAACAGGCTTCCAAGGACTTGGTGATGACAACACCCAAGTATTCTATTGATGGCCCCATTACTGTAAGTGGTTCGAGCGAAGTTTACACCACCGTTCAGAGTTCGGACGAGGTACATGGTGTCGATATTGCCGATTTGGAAGACCACAAAATGGTTGTTGAGGAGAAATCGTCCACTGCTCAGAGTCTCAGTAAAATTCGCGGAACAGCTGCCATACCCGAACAAGAACGAATTGAAAAAGCTATTTCTATCGATTTCGACGTTAAGTTGCCCTACACGATTCTTTCGGATAACAATGTAGTATCGGTGGATATGGAGTCGTTGAGCTTACCGGCAGTCTATCAATATGTTGCCATTCCAAAGCTTAGCAAGGATGTCTTTTTGAAGGCCTATATCCAGGATTGGGAGCAATACAACTTCTTGGTAGGAGAAGCCAATGTTTTTTTTGAAGACACGTACGTTGGAAAAACCATCTTGGACAATGCAACTGCATCCGACACGTTGAGTATCTCACTGGGCTTAGACAAGAAAATCGTGGTGCAACGCGAAAAGGTCAAGGACTATTCGAGCAAACAGTTCATCGGTACCAAAAACATCGATACCCGTGATTGGAAAACGACTATTCGTAACAACCGAAACGAAAAAATCAACTTGATGGTGTTGGATCAAGTACCTGTTTCCATAGATGCCGAAATTGAAATCAACCAGGAAACCACACCAGAAGCTCAATTGACACCTTCCACCGGCGAAGTAAAATGGGCAACGATCGTCAATCCAAGCCAGAACAAGGTCTTTAATTTGAAATACACGGTTAAATACTCCAAATTAGCACACTTGATCGTTGAATAGCATGAATCGAAAACCCTTGTTTTCCCTTGGCTTAGCAGCCTTATTGCCTACCGTTTCCCAAGCAACGAAACCAGCCGAGAAACCCAATATCCTTTTCATTTTGGCTGATGATCTCGGTTTTGGGGATTTGGGCTGTTATGGCAACAAAATCATCCAAACACCGGTCATCGACAAGCTTTGCGGGGAAGGCATGCATTTTACCAACAGCTATGCCGGTGCCAGCGTATCTTCTCCCTCCCGTTGCTGTCTTATGACCGGTTTGAACACCGGGCACGGTCGAATTCGCGGCAATACTTGCAAGGTAGGTGGGTTGCAAGGTCCGCGCGAAGGAATTTCTGGTTTGGTGCGTCGTACGAACCTGATGCCCGAGGATATCACCATAGCCGAATTACTGCAAAAACAAGGTTACCGTACTTGTTTGGTCAACAAATGGCATTTGGACGGATTCGACAGCACAGCCACACCCATGGACCGAGGTTTTGATGAGTTTTACGGTTGGCTCATTCCCGAAGCCGCCAGTCAGAACTATTATCCCAGCGTTCGATGGCGAAATCGTGAGAAGTATACGATCGAAGCCAATTTGAACGGCCAACACAAAGACCACAATACCGACCGGTCCACCGATGAGGCCATTAGTTTCATAGAGCGGACGGCGCAGAAACAGCCCTTTTTTCTCTATCTAGCTTACAACGCACCTCATGTACCGCTGGATGCCAAAGATCGAACCTTATATTTGAATTCCGGATTGCCCGAAGTGGACCAATCGTATGCAGCCTTGGTGAGCCACATGGACGAAAACATTGGTCGGGTACTTGCAAAACTTAAAGAACTCGGTCTGGACAAAAACACCATCGTCGTTTTTGCCTCCGACAACGGTGGAGCCACAGCAGCCGAAGTCAAGGAACTGAAACTGAACGGCAACTTGCGCGGCTTCAAGGGGGAACTTTGGGAAGGCGGCATTCGCGTACCCTTGATGGTCCGTTGGCCGGGCCACATCAAACAGGGTACCGTTTCCGACCAACCTTGCTATTTCCCCGATTTCTTCCCGACATTTGCCAAAGTAGCAGGAGTGACCAATTTGGAGGAAAGCGTCCGCGGCATGTTGCGGCAGAAAATGAATACCGATTACTTTGCCCCGACCAAAGAGTCCGTGACCGATGGTGTTGACCTGATGCCAGCATTGAAGGGTAAAAAACTTCCAAATCGCAAGTTGTACTGGGAACAATTCCCCAAAACAGGCCTGAGTCAAGCGGTTCGTTTTGGCAATTGGAAAGCCATTCGCTTGAGTCTTGACAAGCCTTGGATGCTGTTCAACCTGAAGACCGATCCGGGGGAAACCACCGATGTGGCCACACAAAATCCCAAAATCATTTCTGAGATCAACCTTTATGTGGCTACCGCCCGACGAGATTCCCCTTGTTGGCCGGTTGACTGACCCGCAAAAATAGACTACCTTTGCAGTCTGATTTCAAACAGACATGCGACAACGTTACTTCATCCGCTTTTCGTACGACGGCACAAATTACCACGGCTGGCAATTCCAGCCCAATGCCGTAACCGTACAGGAAGTGATGACCAACACCCTTCAAAAACTGTTTGGCCCTGAAACTTCCATCACGGCTGCAGGACGCACCGACACAGGTGTGCACGCAAAAACGATGTTTGCTCATTTTGACGCACCCGAACCACTTGAAGATTTGGAGCTATTTGCCAAAAAACTGGACATCATGCTACCGAGAGACATTTCCATCCACGAAGTGATGACCGTGCAAAACACTGCCCATGCCCGTTTCGATGCGAATTCCCGCACCTATGAATATTGGATTGGTTTCCATAAAGATCCGTTCAACTGGAATTTCTATACGAAAATGTACCGTCCACTGGATTTTGAAAAGATGAACCAGGTGGCAAAAGTCCTTTTCGAATACCACGATTTTACATGCTTCAGCAAATTGAACACCGATGTGAAGCACAACAATTGCGAAATAAAACGCGCATTTTGGGAACAACGCGGTGAATTTTGGGTATTCACCATTCAGGCAGACCGGTTTCTTCGGAACATGGTTCGTGCCATTGTGGGGACACTGATTGAAGTCGGCTGGGGTAAAATGGACGAAGCGGGATTCCGCCGTGTCATCGAATCCAAAAACCGGTGCGAAGCTGGGACGTCGGTATGGGCCAAAGGCTTGTTTTTGACGGATGTGACGTATCCGCCCCATATTTTCAAATAAACGGGTAAATTTAAATAATTAGGTAAAAAAGTATGTGGTTGTTATTAGGTTTTGCTTCGGCTTTTTTTCTCGGGCTTTACGATGTAGAAAAAAAGCGGGGTCTGGACAACAATGCGATAATTCCGGTTTTGTTTCTCAATACCGTATTTTGCTCCTTGTTTTTTCTCCCAATTTTATTGATGTCCAAGTTCGCACCTCAAACATTGCAGGGGGGCATCTTTTACGTTTCTCCAGTCGATTGGCATACACATCTGTTTATCCTGATGAAATCGTTCATCGTACTGGTCTCTTGGGGAACAGCGTATGTAGCCATCAAGCACCTGCCCATCACAATCGTAGGCCCCATCAAGTCCATGCAGCCAGCTTTGGTCTTGGTCGGCGCGTTGCTCATCTTTGCCGAACAATTGAACGCCTGGCAGATTGCCGGTATCGTGGTTTCTCTATTTTGCTTCTTCCTTTATTCCGTCGTCGGCAGGAGGGAAGGCATCTCCTTTTTGCGCAACAAATGGATCTGGTGGTTGTTCGTAGCTGTGTTCACCGGTGCCATCAGTGGTCTGTACGACAAGTACCTGATGAACCGTTTTGACCGGATGGCTGTTCAGGTTTGGTATACTATTTATCAGATATTCATGATGTTGCCTGTGCTTTTTATCGGTTGGTGGCCGCAACGAAAAACCTCTACGCCCTATCAGTTCCGCTGGTCCATCGTCGGCATCGCTTTCTTTCTTTGTCTGTCTGATTTTATGTACTTTTACGCACTCAGTATGCCTGGGTCCATGATTTCGGTAGTCTCGATCGTACGGCGTTCAGCCATTATCGTGTCTTTTCTGGCGGGTGTCTATATTTTTAAGGACAAGAACATACGGGTGAAGTCGTACATCATGATTGGTGTTTTGGTGGGCATGTACTTGCTTTATCTGGGCTCCGTTCATAAATAATTGATTGATTATGAAACAATTACTTCTTATTCTGAGTTTGTCGGTCCTGGCTTTGACTGGTGCCGCACAACCCGTAGCTCATTATTTCACACAAATGCCTGCTGAACTGATTCCAGGAATTACCATCGATACTCGCAAAGACTTGATCGATTTCAGCAAAAATGGGAAATTGGCTGTCATGCCGGCCCCTTTTGGAGGAAAACTGCAGTTGAAAACGTTGGAAGAAGATTATCTTATGTTACAGACATCCGAAAATTCCGACGTCCAAATTAAATTACTCCGTGTAAGTGACAGCTTGCGTGTCTTGGCTGTTGTGAATACGGTGGCTGGTCCTTTAAAAGACAGTCGGGTGAAATTTTACGATACTTCTTGGAAACTTTTGAAAAACTGGTCCTTACCTGTTTTTGCAGTCACCGACTTTGTGGATGTGCAGAAGGCTTCAACACTGGGACTTTCCGACCGCTTAAGGGAGATTGGTCCCCGCTTGTTTGTCACGATCATATTCAGACCTGCCGAAAACATCTTTGTGGCAAAATCTTCTCTCAAGGACGATATGGAAAAGGCCCAAAGTTCAACACTTGGGGCCCTTGTTCGTGATTCTGTCGTTTATCGCCTCAACAACAATCGGTTTGAGGCTGAATAAATCTTATTTTCTTAGTTCCAACAGGGCACCTGTCATCGGACAAAGTTCCACTGCAGTAATTTGAGTAGCCGGCAAAGAAAGTACACGACCGAACTGTGGAATAGTAACTTCCTTTGTGAACAGAACATCCTTACCGTCCGTAATGTTGATAACAGCTTGTCCGGGAACTCGGTAGTACAATCCACGAGGTGTTGCCGTTTTGTCGACACGCAATGCTGCTGCAGCGACGGGCATTGACTTCACTTCGATGAAAATGGGATTTCCACCCAAATTCTTTTTATCCAAAATCCCCTTGAATAGAGAGAAACGCAATAATACATCGGTTGAATCCTTTTGCGGATTCAGTAAATATGTAAAGGTTTGGTTGCTTTCCGATACTTTGCCCTTGAACAATTCCAGATAGGCCTTTTCCATTCGATTCAGTTCACTAAGAACAATTTCATAGGAACGTCCGTCCGAAGGCGTTTTGTCTGCATCCTGTGTCAGCATGTTGAAACGGGTGTCGCGAATGGTGAATAACTGATTGGCAGCCAACTCCGCCATTTTTGCCGTGGAATTGGCTTGTTGCATATCCTTGGTGAAGATGGAGTTGCCTGAAGTTTCCCAAGCTTTTGGGCCTTCTTGGTTGATTGACTTGGTCTTTACATTCGTTTCAACTTCGGCGATTTCTTTTTTCCCATTGATGGATCTTAAAAAACCTTCCGGAGTCAACACAATGTCAAGATTCTTGCCCTTCTTTCCCGTACTGATGAGATACGCTTGGCTGGTGTCGGCTATTGTTTTGGTTTTTATCCTGAAACCGGTGATTTCATAGCGGATGCTCTCGTTCTGAATGACTTCCTTCAAGCCTAGAAACCGATCGGCATATTGGAAATATATACCGGGGAATTCCTGAACGCATTTCGTGTCTACTTCAACTTGAACAATGGTTTTCGGCAACAGGTAAACGATGCCTCTGGCTGTGTCTGTTGCTGTTGATAAACGTTCCGTAAGTAGTTGTGCAAAGGTGAACAGGCTGATGGACAACAGCATGACGGTCAAAAGAATTCGCTTCATAGACAAAAATAGATTTACAGATATATTCTTATTAGGATTCAAGTTGCTTAAATGCCAAACCAAGATTTTCTGCCAGATCTCCGGCTACCAAACTCTCGTAGGACTGTGTGCCAAGTGCGAGGTCTCCGCTCAGGCCGTGCAGAAAAACGCCAAGTTTGCAAGCGTCACCGGGTAAATAACCTTGAGCGAGCAAAGATACGATTATTCCGGTTAAAACATCACCAGTGCCACCGGTAGCCATGCCTGGATTGCCAGTACTGTTGAAGCTGCAGTGACCTTCCGGTGTGATGCAAGCTGTATGTGCACCCTTCAGTACAACAAAAACCTTGTGTTTTTTTGCAAAGTCGATGGCTTTAATCAACCGTTCATTGCTGTTGAAAGAAGTACTTCCGGACAAACGGTCGAATTCCTTGGGATGAGGTGTCAAGATGGCGTTTTGTGGCAACGCATCCAGTAGGTCCGTGTGAGCAGCAATTAGGTTGAGCGCGTCGGCATCCAAGACCAAATTCTCTGGTTTTAGATTCATGATGGTTTTAAGATACGCCATTTGTGCTGGATGCAGGCCAATTCCCGGGCCGATGGCTATGGCTGCAAATACGGAAAGATCTCCAACCGGGGCTTCGGATGGCTGAACCAACGCTTCGGGTACGGCGGACTGTATGACAGGCATGGCCGCAGCAGGAATGCGCAAGTAAACCAAACCGGCGCCCGAACGAAGCGCACCCCACAAGGACAAAATGGCGGCTCCCGTCATTTCTGGACTGCCTGCAATGAGCAGCACCTTGCCGAACGTTCCTTTGTTTGCATGTAAGGAACGAATTTTCAGCATCGGCTTCACATCTTCCAGCGTCGAATACGAATAGGGCGAAGTCATTTTTTCTATAACTTCAGAACGAATGCCTATGTCAATGAGTTCCCATTTTCCCACTAACTCTTCGTTTTCGGCCATCAGAAAAGCCAGTCGTGGAAATTGAAGACCCAAGGTCAAATCGGCATGTACCACATTTGGGCTAAGCGTGCCGTTGTTGTTTTCGCCCTGAAGTCCACTGGGTAAATCGATGGCAATTTTATATACGGATTGTTTGTTGATCCAATGCACCACTTTTGAAAAATAACCCACCATGGGTCGGTTCAGCCCCGTTCCAAAAAGACCGTCTATCAAATAATTCCACTTACAATCCAGTTCTTCGAGCATGAATGGATTGTCCAAAGTCAGGATGTCAGCTCCGTGGGTTTGCTGCAAATCAATCAATTGCTCCAGCGTGTCCCTAGAAACTTTGGGGTCTGGCTGGCAAAGAACTGTTTTCACTGAAAAACCTGCTTCCAGCAAATATCTGGATAAGGCCAGTGCATCACCTCCGTTGTTGCCTGGTCCGGCCATGACCAGAATCTTGTCGGTGAGGGAAAGTATTTTTTCAATTCGATGAAACAGGGCTCTGGCAGCTCTGTTCATCAATTGGATGGATGTAATGTGTTCAAATCCGACGGTTTGTGCGTCCAGTTGACGAATCTGATCGGTGCGATAGATGTTCATAGCTGTATTTATTAACGAGTCACATGCATAACTTCCATAAGGGCTTTTCCATTTGGAAAACCTTTGTCAATCAGGGTATTCAGCTCATCTACCTCGTTTTTGTAAAGGGAGCGGGAACCGCAATCCCAGAGTTCAGACAGTGGTTTTTTATCCAATATACTGTCCATAAGTTGGGTCATATCGGGCACTTTTGTAAGTGCAGCGTATGTTTCGTAGGTATAAGTTAAGAAAGCGACGTTGATTCCAATGCCACGGTTGTCCAGCAAATACCCGTTTTTAAGTTTGGTGGGCAAAGCGAGTTTATTTCCATAATTGAGATCCGTGGGATCCGGATAGGATAGGATTCTATTTTTTTCTGTATTCATCAACACCGGTACCCGATTGTAATAATCAGCACGCGTCTTATAAACCAAGGCAGGGGCGGAAACCTTGGTCCCATAATTCAAGGTCGGATTCTCCATCGTTTTCATTTCGGTGGAACCTGCATTTTTAGGAACACCGCAGCCACTTAAAAATAACAAACTGAGGATCAGCAGGTAAAAACGGTGGATGCTGTGTTTCATACTTATTTTTTAAGAAATCGCTCGACGTAATTTTTTCCGTTGGTCTGAATGTGCATTAAATAGACACCTGGCGATAGGTCTCCAATGTAAAGGGCTTTCTCAGAGCCAAGGTTTCGAACAAGTCTACCCGACAAATCGAAACATTTTGATTCACGTACTACTAAGTTTGTGACAATCATCATCTTAGTTCCATTCTGATAGATGTATAATGACTGGGGCTCATTTTTAGGAGTTCTTTCAGCAGTTTCGTTTGTCACGTTGAAATTCAGATCGGACATTTCATCTGGTAATAATTGGATCCAATTATCGTTCCAAAACTGATAAATGGAAAAGAAATAGTCTCCAGAGCCTAAGTTCACTGTTCCTGTCAATGTCACATCTTTGGTTTCCAAAGAATCGATATATACATATTTTGGTGCGAGGTATGTCAATGATGTTCCTCCATTTTTTGGAAAGATAAAAGCGATAAGGCGTGAGTCATAATATCCGCCGGTGTTGGTAAGACTGACAGATAAGTTAACAATGTCGTTTTTTGTGATGATGGCTCCATTAGCCATGGAAATGGGGCTGTTAAGTTTAAGTGCAGGTGTACCAGGTGTCGGTAAAACCGCTACTACTTTTGAATTATTGACTGTAGGACCAAACACTTTGTAGTTCATTTTCGAATCCGAATTGGTACTGTCAAACTGTGCCTGTAAGTAATAATTTCCTGGAAGGTTTGTAACCGGTCCGGTCAAATGGAAAGTCTTGGTTTCCCCTGCCGCACACAACACTTTGCTTTCACAAATATACGTTTGATCACCTGGATCTGTAGTGGAAATCAGACACAATCCAACTCTCGAATAAAATTCTTTTCCATTGTTCTGAATGGTCAAATCCACATTAACCGATTTATTCGTATACAGATTGGTCAATGGTTGTGGGGGCATTGTCAAAGTCAGGGAAAGTGCTTCCAGTGCTGGTACAATAGTGGCTGGGCCACTGGAACTAGCGACGGTAACGATCATACAATTGTTCAAGGTGGAAGTGCCGCGCATAATGCTCCAATTGGTCGAATCTTTGGGCAAGTATATCGGATACAATCGATACTGACCTGGAGTAATCATTGCTGTTATATTGCCTAGAGTCAATGTTTTGGTTGGGTAATAGCTTCCGGAAGGAAATGAAGTATAGGTTGAAGAGGAGTTTTCAACCAATTTGGTTAGGGTAGAACTACCTTCTTTTACAAAACCGATGCCCCATCGAACATTGGCAGTGTTAATACCCATATTCCCAAAGCCAAAAGTCAAATCAAATGAAGTTGTAAGTTTGGGTACACTCTTTACGGAAGAACTTAGTCCAATATTATAAACCATCATCTGGTTGGATACTTTGTTTATGCCATCATCTTTTCGAATGCCTTTTAGAATGCTCTGATAATAGGTATATTCAGGTGTAGCACCAACAAGCCCAGGATTTGCGGTAGAGAGAGAACTCAATTCAAAATACCCGTTTGATTGTCCACCCCAGCCCCAATTGATGTGGAATAAATTGTTGCTGTCGTATCCGTCACAAACAAAAGCATGACCACCATCGTCTGAACTTGCAGAATAATAAACAGGTCTGGAATTGTCCAGTTCCGTTTTGATTAAGCTATTCCATTCATTCATTGTATAGTAGGGGCGGTCGTATTTTTGAATTTCGGTATCATACCCGAAGTGGCTGACAAAGGCTTCAGCAGCTTTGCCAATATTGGAGGAACTACCTGTAAGCGAATAGGCCATGTTTGCTGCTACACCACAATGATAGACCAACGTTGAAACAGCTATTTTTTGAGCAGTTGTTGCAGATGTGCTGTAAGCCCCCGCCATGTTGTTCCAATCGTAGTTTGTAGTGCCGAAATTAACCGTTTGCGCACCATACGTGGCATCCGTATAGGTATGTGTCCCAATTCCGGTAACAGGCCAATTGTGGTATTTCATGATCTGCGCCATGGCAATGGCCACGCATCCGGCCAATGTATGAGATCCAGCTCCAGTATCCCATGGGCAAAGCAGATTGTAAGGGTCGGTCTGATTCCATTTGATACCGCCAAGCAACGGAGCAACGGTAGTGGTCCCAGTCGCAACGCTGGCTAACTGTTCAGTGGTTGTTTCAGTCGCTTTTACGGATGCATCTCGGACAGCCTCAATCTCCTTTTGGTAAAAGTCCAGCCAATATTTTAAGTTTTCAGGCATACTGTCTGTCTGAAAACTGCCTTCGTCTTCATAGCCAAGTATCGTTTTGGTGGCGTCATCACCAGAAATAATTACAAAACCTTGATTTTCACCGATGTTATAAACGAAGAAAGCAGGGTCGGTTATCGATCGCAGCATGGTATTTGATCCATTGTAGACAAGTTTCAACGCAACCGTCGAACGCAAACCGATGGGATTGCGCATCTGGTGGAAGGTTGTTGCCAACAGAAGGGCATCAGCCTCATTAATAGGATTAGCAAATAATTGAGTAAAAAAAAGTAGAAAAACGGAAAGTATGAGGATTTGAAGTCTGATCATCTTTAATCGATTCTTAAGTGCTACTTGGTGCACGTTTGGCGCTAATGTATAACAAACTTAGAAAAAAAAATCGGAATTTTGCGGACTATTGATTTTTAACTACCTTCGTGACTTATTTTTAACAGTTCTTTTTAAACGTCATTTATGGACCAGATTCAGGTAAAAGACAAGTCGTTCAAGTTATTCCTTTCTGCTGAAACAATTCAGGAAAACATCAAAAAGGTCGCTGCTAAGATCAGCAAAGACCTCGAAGGACAGAATCCCTTGTTTTTAGCCGTGCTCAATGGTTCATTCATGTTCGCTTCCGATTTGATGAAGAATATCACGATTCCTTGTCAAATCAGTTTCATCAAGCTGGCTTCGTACGAAGGTATGGAAAGTGGTGGCAAGGTACGCGAAGTGTTTGGATTGACTGAAAAAATTGAAGGACGCACCATTGTCATTGTCGAAGACATTGTGGATTCCGGCCGCACCATGACGCAATTGCTGTCTTCTCTGAATACCCGCAACCCCAAGGAAATCAAGATCGCTACGTTCTTGTACAAACCCGAGGCCCTACAGTGCGAACTGGATTTGAATTATGTGGTATTTGAGGTCCCCAACGATTTCGTGGTTGGTTATGGTTTGGATTACGACGGTTACGGCCGAAATTTGGGTGCGGTTTATTCATTGGCATAAGTATTTGGTTATTATTTTCTTAGGTTAATTTTTTTATAGGTTATAATGGTGTTGAATGTAATTATTTTTGGTGCTCCAGGCTCCGGAAAAGGAACTCAGAGCGCGTACATCGCTGAAAAGTATGGTTTGGAACATCTTTCCACCGGTGACTTGTTAAGAGCGGAGCAACAGACCCAGAGTGAATTGGGCAAGCTCATCTCCAGTTTCACGGATCAAGGCAACTTGGTTCCTGATGAACTCATTATCAGTATGCTGGCCAATGTGCTGGATACAAAAAAGAATGCAAATGGCTACATATTCGACGGTTTCCCCCGCACCACTGCACAAGCGGAAGCATTGAAGGAAATGCTTGCCACCCGTGGAATCTCCGTTTCCATCATGATCGATCTCGAAGTCGCTGAAGAAGAATTGATTGATCGCCTCCTTAAAAGAGGCATCACCTCAGGGCGTTCTGACGACAATTACGATACTATCCAGAAGCGGATTCAGGTGTATTACACTAAAACGGCTCCTGTAAAGGATTTTTACAAAAAAGAAGGCTTGGCTACCGAAATCAAGGGGTCAGGTTCGATGCAGGAAATCTTTAATCGGATCACTGCGGTCCTTTCGAGGATCCAATAATTCTCTTTCAAACATACCTATGGCGGATAGCAATTTCGTTGATTACGTAAAGATCCTCTGCCGTTCCGGTAACGGTGGACCTGGATCGACCCATTACCACCGTGAAAAGTACATTGCCAAGGGTGGTCCCGACGGTGGTGACGGCGGTCGTGGCGGTCATGTCGTTCTTCGGGCCAATACCAATTACTGGACGCTCATCCATTTACGCTTTGCCAGGCACGTTTTCGCTGAACATGGTGCTAGTGGAACAGGTGCCCGCAGCTCTGGCAAACAGGGTTCAGACATCTATATCGATGTTCCTGTTGGAACGGTTGCTTTTGATGCTGAAACCGGTGAATTTCTTTGTGACGTCACCGAGCCTGGTCAGGAAGTCATCTTGCTGAATGGTGGACGTGGCGGTCTTGGAAACTGGAATTTCCGTACAGCCACCAACCAAACGCCTCGTTTTTCACAGCCTGGCGAAGCTCATATTGAACGGAATGTCGTTTTGGAACTGAAACTTTTGGCCGATGTCGGTCTGGTCGGTTTCCCGAACGCTGGTAAATCTACCCTTTTGGCAGCTGTTTCAGCTGCACATCCCAAGATTGCCGATTATCCCTTTACCACGCTGGAACCCAACCTGGGCATCGTGACCTACCGCGACGACAAGTCATTCGTCATGGCCGATATACCTGGTATCATCGAAGGTGCCTCCGAAGGTCGTGGCTTGGGTTTGCGTTTCCTACGTCACATCGAACGCAACGCACTCCTGCTGTTCATGGTGCCTGCCGACAGTACCGACATCCACAACGAATACAAGATACTGCTCAACGAGTTGGCTCAATTCAACCCTGAACTATTGGACAAGCAAAAAGTGCTGGCCATTACCAAATGCGACTTGTTGGACGAGCAACTCATCGAAGAAATTGGCCAAGACCTGCCCGAAATTCCCCATGTGTTCATTTCAGCCGTTACCGGCGAAGGCATTTTGGACCTCAAGGATTTGCTATGGAAGGAGCTGAACGACGAACGCAACAAGGTTGTGCCAATAACCCACACGGCCAGAACTATTTACGCACAAAAGGAAGAAGAAGAGGACGTTGAAGAAACCGAAGAAATCGAAACTCAATTCGGTAAGGAAGCCTTCAAGAAGGAAGAATTTTACGACCCTGAATTCGAAGATTTTGAGTAGCGAGTGCAGAGACGAAGCTTGCTTCGACTATGCCGAGTCACGAGAAATGACTGTTTAGAATAAACGAAGATTGATCATGATTTCGGACCTGAAAGGTTTTTTGGATGAATGGGTGAGCAAAATCAATGTGCCCGCTTACATCGAAACAGATCCGGTCCAGTTTCCATTAAAATACAGCCATCTTCCGGACAGGGAGGTGGCTGCTTTTTTGACAGCCACCATCACCTGGGGGAATCGGAAAATGATTCTTCAGTCAGCCACCAAGATGTTCGCCAAAATGGGCTCCAGTCCCTACGATTTCGTAATGTCTCAAGGCTATGAACAACTTCAAGGTGGAAATATTCACCGCACGTTTTTTGAGAAGGACCTTGTTTATTTATGCAGAGGATTGCGTGATTGTTACCTCTCATTTGGCGGTTTGGAACCTGTTTTTGCAGGCAAACCCAGCTTATGGGATGGCATCGACACTTTTAGAAACACATTAGCTGCAGCCAACGGGGATGTTTTCAGCAAACACGTCTCCAATCCCAACACCAATTCAGCCTGCAAACGGCTTCACCTAGCCCTGCGTTGGCTCGTTCGAAACGACGGCATTGTCGACCTAGGTGACTGGTGTTCCATTTCCCCTGCTGAACTCTATATTCCTTTGGATGTGCACGTTGGCCGTGTTTCCCGCACGCTTGGCTTGCTTTCTCGCAATCAAAACGACAAGAAAGCGGTCGAGTCCCTCACGATGCTGTTGCGCAGTTTTAATCCGCTCGATCCGGTGGTTTACGACTATGCACTTTTCGGAATTGGAGAATCGCGATTGGACCTGAATGATATTCGTTAATTTATACCTATTTTTGTTGAAATTGTATTTAAACTTTAAACTAAAACATTCAACAAATGATCGCATTGCTTATTTTAGGCCTCGTCATTTTTGCAGTAGGAGTATCCTTGGCAAAAGTGGACAGCCCGATTCGTAAAAACGCCAACATTGTAAAAATCAGTGGCCTGGCTGTTATGATTCTTGGTGTCTTGTTCTTTTCAATCAAGCAGATTGAACCCGGTATGGTGGGTGTTCAGAAACTTTTTGGTCGTGTGGACAACAACGTGTTGGTGAGTGGACTAAATCTTGTCAATCCTTTGGTTCAGGTGGAAGTCTTTGATATTCGTACCCAAAATTATACGATGTCCAGTGTACAGGATGAAGGTGAAAAAACGGGTGACGATGCAATTCATGTGCTTTCCGCAGATGGTCTTGAAGTCGTCATCGACTTAACAGTACTTTACAGGGTACTGCCTACTGAAGCTCCCCGCATTTTGAAGGAAATCGGTACCGATTACAAAAATACCATCGTTCGTCCGATTTGCCGTACCAAAATCCGTGACAATGCTGTTTATTACGATGCCGTTGCCTTGTATTCCACTAAACGTGACGAATTTCAACAACGCATTTTCAATACCATCGAAAAGAATTTTAAATCCCGCGGTTTGGTGTTGGAACAGCTTTTAATACGTAACATAACGTTGCCCCAATCCGTTAAAGCATCCATTGAATCCAAAATCAATGCTGAGCAAGATGCCCAAAAAATGACCTTCGTTCTTCAGAAGGAAAAGCAAGAGGCTGAACGTAAACGTGTTGAAGCCCAGGGTATTGCCGATTACCAAAAGATTTTAAGCACTGGCCTGTCCGACAAACAATTGCAGTACGAATACATCAAAGCAATCGCTACTTCGCCAAATTCAAAACTCATCATTGTTGGTGGTAATAAAAATACACCGATGATTTTGGATACCAAGTAGAGGAAAGTTCTATATAATAAAAGAGCACCAAATAGGGATTTTTATACCCGTATTTGGTGCTTTTTTGTGGAGATGGAGGGAGTCGAACCCTCGTCCAAACAGTGAATCAATATGCCTTCTACATGCTTATCTTCGCCTAAATTGTCGGGCGTGAACCGGACCGAAGCCACCTATTCAAACCGTATTCCGTTTATTTCAAAAAAGACCCCGGACTTGCCTTTTTCTATTCCCGATATTGCTGCACCACCGGTTCCATTCAGCTTCAGGACAGGAGCTTGGGGTGATGTGACGTCCCTACCACCAGGCAGGGATTAAGCTTAATTTACTGTGATTCGATTAAGCAGCGAGAGCGTAGTTATTTTCGCCAGTTAGAATTTTGGTCCTATGATTTAAGTGCGTATTACCGATGCACTGCATGCTTACATATCCCTTCTACCGCTGTCAAATCCAAACATCCCCAGTAAAAGTTTTGATAAGCAGGCAACTGCGGCATTGCTGCGTCGTTTAGTCAGGTCACATACTTGAGTATGCTCCCTTCCAAAACTCCTTGCGGCTTTGCATTTGCCTACTTCTGAAAACTTTTACCTTGCGGCTCACTAGCTTTTTGGGGAGAGAGAAATCAGAAGACGGGGCTTATCGGGGGTAAAGATACGATAAAAAAGGGGAGATTAGAAAAAGGTCGTCCCATTTTTTTGAGACGACCTTGTTGGGTATAAGGTGGGTGCTTTGAGTTACTTGGCGTAGCTGACGGCGCGGGTTTCGCGGATGACGGTGATTTTGACTTGGCCGGGGTAAGTCATTTCGTCCTGGATTTTTTTGGCGATGTCGTTGGAAAGGCTTTCGGTGGCAGCGTCGTCAATCTTATCGGCACCTACGATGACGCGGAGTTCGCGACCAGCTTGGATGGCGTAGGTTTTGAGGACACCGGGGTAGGATAGGGCCAGTTGTTCGAGGTCGTTGAGGCGTTTAATGTAGGCTTCCACGATTTCACGGCGGGCACCCGGACGTGCACCGGAAATGGCGTCACAAACCTGTACGATAGGAGCCAGTAATGTTTGCATTTCGCATTCGTCGTGGTGGGAACCGATGGCGTTGCAGATTTCGGGTTTTTCCTTGTACTTCTCGGCCAATTTCATACCTAGGAGTGCGTGCGGCAATTCAGGTTCGTCATCGGGCACTTTGCCTATGTCGTGGAGTAAGCCGGCACGACGGGCTTTTTTTGGATTCAGGCCGAGTTCCGATGCCATAGTCGCACAAAGGTTAGCCGTTTCACGGGCGTGTTGCAGCAAGTTCTGACCGTAAGAAGAACGGTATTTCATGCGGCCGACCATGCGGATCAATTCGGGGTGCAAACCGTGAACACCCAAATCGATGGTGGTACGTTTTCCGGTTTCCAAGATTTCCTCTTCCACTTGTTTTTTGACCTTGGCCACGACTTCTTCAATGCGGGCTGGGTGAATGCGACCGTCGGTGACCAACTGGTGCAGAGCTAAGCGGGCAATTTCGCGGCGTACGGGGTCGAATCCGGAAAGAACAATGGCTTCTGGAGTATCGTCCACGATGATTTCAATACCAGTGGCCGCTTCAAGTGCGCGGATGTTGCGTCCTTCACGACCGATGATGCGACCCTTGATTTCATCGGAGTCGATGTGGAATACCGTTACTGCATTTTCGATGGCGGTTTCTGTAGCGACGCGCTGAATGGTCTGGACGACGATGCGCTTGGCTTCCTTGTTGGCTTGCATTTTGGCCTCGTCTACGATGTCATTGATGTAGGAGGCAGCCTGTGTCTTGGCTTCGTCCTTGAGTGATTCAGTCAAACGGTCACGAGCTTCTTCGGCTGAAAGACCTGATAATGCTTCGAGGCGTTCCACTTCCAGTTTGTGGAGCCTGTCCATTTCCACTTTTTTCTTTTCAAGAATCTCGAGCTGAGAATCCAGGTTTTCTTTTACCGCAGATGCTTCATTCTTTTTGCGTTGCAACTCTTCGAGACGTTGGTTGATTTGCAATTCACGCTGATTCAACTTAGATTCAGTAGCTTGAATTTTGGCGTTTCGCTGAGTGACTTGCTTTTCGAGGTCGGATTTCAGGGAAAGAAATTTTTCCTTCACTTCCAACATTTTGTTTTTACGCAAGACTTCGGCCTCAGCTTCTGCTTCTTTGATGATGTTTTTGTAGCGGGCATTGGTGACGTAGCGCAGGACGACTCCGGCTAGGATGCCACCACCCAGAAAAGCACCTATGATGTAGATTAGGGACATGTTTTGGTTGATTAAATGAATATATATAAAAACGCACTACAGCAAACGGATTGCTCCGGTTGTACGTAGTGCGGTGATTTCGTTTTCTTGTAAGACGCTTACCTGAAGAATTCCTCCAGTTCTTTGTCCAACTTTTCGATGGATGATGTATAAATTCTGGCATCGTCGCTCCTCTCGGCACGTAATGCCCGCATGGCTATCTGGCAGGCAGCCATGGCTAAAAGGTCTCTCAGTTCCAATCCCGCTTCGTCTACTTTGAAACGGTTCCGAAACTCGGCCAACCAATCGTTTACCAACTTGGCCGCTGAACGGACCAACTCTTCCTCACTCCGGTCGATCTTGAGTGGATAGCGCTTGTCGGCTATGGTCAGGTTGATGGTGAATTTATTGTCCATTGTCCCTATTCATGAATAAGTGCAATGCATCTGTCAATTTCCCGCACTAATCTCGATACCCGCTGCTGTGCACTCTTAACATCGTTTTCTCCGTGTGAAAGCATCTTGGCCAACTTAAGGTTATCGTATTTGGTGGTAAGCATGCGGACTGCTTCTTTTGATTCATTAAGAGTTTTTTCCCTGTCTTCCAAGCGAATGCTGAGCTCTGCATTCTCCTTTCGGAGTTTTTCGCAAAGCAGGACCATTTGTTTGACACGGGTCTCAAAATTGGTCAGTATTTTTTGCTGTTCATCCGTCATTTTTCCACCAATTTGCCAACAAAAATACGTTTTAGTTTATCATGATGCAAATTTCAGGTGTCTTTTTTAGACATTAAAATAAAAGGAGAGAACCGCTGTGACTGATTTAACCAGAACTTTCAATACACCCTCAGGTATGGAAACAAGTACTTGGCTTAAATAGACGTTTGATGAGAGCCCCAAACCCGTAAGGGTGCTTAGCTGTATTATCAGGCTTCTACGGATTCATCGATGCGACGTACCAACACTTTATCGATGCGTGCGGCGTCCATGTCCATGATTTCCATTTCGAAATCCTTCCAGCGAAGTTTTTCCGTTTCAGCTGGAATGCGTTCCAGGATATCGAGTATCAGACCGCTGAGCGTATTGTAGTCGTGCTCCTGATACAAGTCCTCCATGTCAAAGAAGGCCAAAAAGTCATAAAAAGAATACTGGCCATCCACCAGCCAAGAGCCGTCTTCACGTTCGAAGATTTGCTCCTCGTGTTCATCAGGTTCAATAATGTTGCCGACCAAGGCTTCAGTCAAGTCATTGATGGTCAGCATACCTTGAATACTTCCGAATTCGTCGGTAATCAAGGCATAGAATTGCTGGCTTTTACGGAAAAGTTCCAGCACGTTGTAGGCGCTCATGGTTTCGGGTACGAACTGAGCAGGTCGAATGTAGTTCCGAAGATTGAAGTCTTCATTCTGGAAATCGGCGAAAAATTCTTTTAACAGAACGACACCGACGATTTCGTCCAATTGTTCACTAGCGACGGGATATACATTGTATACCCTGTCCTTGATCGTGGTGCGGATTTCGTTGATGGAGTCTTCCACATCCAACCATACCAAATCGTTTCGGTGTGTCATCAGGGTGTTTACATCGCGGTCGCTCAGGTTAAATACGCGTTCTACAATGTCGTGTTCCACCTCCTTGATTTCACCATCGTCTGTGCCTTCTTGCAAAATAGCCTTGATTTCTTCTTCCGTAACTTTGCCAGTCGGAGTTGGAGAAATGCCAAACAGTTTTAAAATGCCGTTTGTGCTGGCATTCAACAGCCAAATAAAAGGAATTCCGACTTTAGAAATGAAATTCATGGTACCGGCTACCGACTTGGCGTAGCGTTCCGGATGGCTCATAGCGATGCGTTTGGGTACTAATTCTCCGAAAACCAGACTTATGAAAGTCACCAAAATAACAACGGAAACAACAGCAAGGGTGTCGGAGTATTCAGCCAATAAAGGAACGGTCGAAAAATGTGTTGAAAGCCAATGTACGATGCTGGCCCCCGAAAAGAAGCCGGTCAAAATACCAATGGTGGTGATTCCAATTTGAACCGTAGCTAAGAATTTGTCTGGATTGGATGCCAATGCCAACGCTCTGGCAGCTTTTTTATCACCTCTCTTGGCTTCATTTTCCAAACGAACTTTTCGTGAGGAAACCAACGCCATCTCTGACAATGCGAAAACCCCGTTGAGCAGGATCAGACCCAATATGATTAAAACTTCCATAAATGCCAGTTCAGTACATGTTTCAGATACAAATATCGTTAAATATTTCGAAGAATGTTACTAAATCATACGTTTTCATACCTGAATCTGGTCAATGAATCCAATGATGCATCAACATTATTCCTACATTTGTAGTGAACCTTCAAAATTTTGGACAATGAAAACATGGATAATGTTTTGGGCGACGCTCTTGTTTGCTAGTGTAACGACTGTCAATGCGCAGATCGGTACTCGATTCCCTTCGGAACGCAAAGTCGTCAAAGATCCAGTAACCGGGCAAAAACTTATTTTTCTGACCTCTCAGCAAGGCAAGGGGGATGGGAAAATATATCAGACGCACAATCAATGGACGTCCGATGGCAAGTGGGTCATTTTCAAATCGGATCGTGTACACGGCGAAGTGATGGCTGTCAACGAAAAGACTGGTGTAATGGTGCAGGTCAGTGAAGGTGGATACACCGGCATGCTGAATGTAGCCCGTAGGTCCATGAAACTTTATTTTATGCGCAACGTCCCCAACCGCGACGATACCTTATTTATGGAGCGTCAAAAAGCCAATCCTACGCCAACGGAAGCCCTTGGAAATGAATCTTTGCCAAAGGACAGCCTACAGCGAACCGTTCGACCTAAAAATCCGAGAGGGCCTGAGCAAGTGCTGCCTGGCATGCCACGTCGTCGCTGGATTCCTGCACCTAGGGAGGTTCAGATTATCGAGGTGGATTTGGCAAAGGTTCTTAAAGATAGTCAAGCAGGCACGTTGAAAAAGGCATCAGCGTATCAACGCGTTTGTGGAACCACGCCTGCCAGCATCGGGGCCGGAGGTGATATGGCCTTGGATGGCAGTGAGAACTTGGTTTATTTTAGGGAGGGCAAGGAAGAAGCTGCCCGTCATTTACCCGACAGTATTAAGATTGAGCCGAATTTCGGACCCCGAAACATGGGTGAAGGCCCAGCCGGAATAGCCAGCATGAATTTGCAAACCGGGGAACTCAGACATGTGGTCTCCGTTCCTTTTCAAATCGGTCACATCCAAGGCAACTCTTGGACACCGGGAGAAGCCGTTTTTTGCTGGGAAACCGGAGGTAAGGCTCCTCAACGTACTTGGTATGTGAAGTCCGACGGTTCCGGTTTGCGTCCGTTGTACCCCGAGGCTTCCTACGAATGGATCACCCACGAAGCGGTGATCGGACCCGACGAAGTGGCCATCGCCATTTTGGGCCACCGCAAAATAGTCAAGGATACGGTTGGTTTGAAACCCGATCCAACCAATCCCGGTCAAGAACTAGGATGGGGCGATTGTGGCACTCGTGAAAAACCGACCGGATTGGGCATCGTGAACATCCGTACGGGTTCGATGATGATCGTTGGTCAAACAGATAGCGGAAGTGGGTTCTGGCATGTATCGGGTTCAGCCAATGGACGATTTGCAGTAGGTGATGACTTTTCCAGAAGCCTTTACCTCATTGACCGCAAGTCCCATGAAATGATGATGCTCACCACGGGGCACAAGGTTACAGCTTCCGACCATCCCCATCCAACCTTTTCTTCGGATGGCACCAAAATTGAATTTCAATCGGCCATGCTTTCTGCCGACGACCGTTCCCTGAATATTTGCATTGTCCATGTACCGAAAGCATGGTTGAAGCGCTCTAAATGATATCGTTATGAAAAAAACACTAAAGATTTCCGGCATCGTTATCGGTGTCCTTTTGGTCGTCATGATTGTTCTGCCCTTCGTTTTCAAAGGCAAAGTCGGTGGCATTATCCAAAAACAAGCCGACAAGTACCTCAACGCCAAAATGACTTTTGACGGTCTGAGCCTCAATTTATTCAGTAATTTCCCCAATATTACCGCCTCTCTAAACGATTTCATGATTGTTGGAACGGACTCTTTTGCCCACGATACGTTGGTTTATTCGAAATCCGCCCGCTTGGCCATCAACTTGAAAAGTCTGATGACCGACAACGGTTTCCGTATCAAAAAAGTGGAGCTCAAGAATGCCAAAGTCTATATCAAATGGTTGGCCACGGGCGAAGCGAACTGGCGGATCATGAAACCGGACACGCTGCCTGTCGATCCGAATGCCGACACCACTGCCATGCATTTTGAGTTGGATCGTGTGGAACTGACCAATGCCCGCGTCATTTACGACGACCGAAAACACGATATGTTGGCCGATCTCAAAGGTTGGAACGGCTCTTTGAACGGTGATCTTTCGTCCAGCATCACCACCATTTCCACGGAGTCGGTCATTGAATCGCTGAACTATACACTTTGGGGCATGCCTATATTAAAGGATGTAAAGATGGATTTTCAGCTCACTTTCGACGCCGACCTCGACAAGTACATCTTTAACTTCAAATCCAATAAAATTCTGCTGAATGCGGTGGAATTAGGCTTCGGCGGCAGAATTTCCATACCCGGCGACAACATCGATTTCGACCTGAAAGCCAATACGGAGAAGGTTACGTTCAAGCAATTCCTGTCGCTGGTCCCCGCATTTTACACCAAAGATTTCAGTGCATTGAAAACGGCAGGAAACCTGAAACTCGATTTCTTCATGAAAGGTCTGATGACCGACTTGGACTGGCCTGCCTTCGGCTTCAAACTTTTGGTGGAAAACGCCATGTTTCAGTATCCCTCACTGCCCAAATCGGTTAAGGACATCCAGATTGCATGCAACATCACGAATCCGGGCGGTACAATGGACAAAACCTTGGTCGATCTTTCGAAGTTTCATTTCAACCTAGGTGGAAATACGTTTGACTTGACTGCCCATGTTGCAACGCCGCAAAGCGATCCTGAGGTGAAAGCAACGATGGCCGGGGTACTCAACTTGGGTATGGTAAAAGATGTTTATCCTTTGGAAGAGGGAACAAAGCTTCAGGGTAGGATAGAAGCCAATATGATTGCGGGTGGTAAAATGTCCTGGATTGACAAAAAGCAATACGATAAATTCCTGCTGAAAGGTGCACTCGCAGTGAGCGGCATTCAATACGCGTCCAAAAGTATGCCAGAAGTCAATGTGCAAACCGCCAAAATGGATTTCACTCCACAAAACGTGCATTTGACGAACGTGTCCGTGCTGTTGGGTAAGAATGACATCCAAGCCAGCGGTACGCTCAGCAACATGTTGGGCTGGTTCATGCACGACGAGGTGCTCTCCGGTGCCTTGCAAATTCATTCGAATTACTTGAACCTTAATGACTTCATGACGAGTGAAACCACTACTTCCACCGATACGTCCTCCATGACCGCGTTTGAGATACCACAGAATTTGGACCTAAGCATGAATGCAACTGGAAAGAAAATCCTGTTCAGCAGCTTGACATTGACCAATGCCAATGCGGCTTTGACAGTGAAAAAGGGTCGAATGTCTATCAACGATCTTTCAGCCAATGCATTGGGTGGTTCCGTTGGTGTAAAAGGTTTTTATGAAGCATTGAACCCGGAGAAACCAAACGTTGCTTTTGGCCTGGATTTGAAGGCTGTTTCTTTTGCACAAACATTTACCTCGTTTGATTTCGTCAAGAAAATCGCTCCGATTTTTGAAAACGTGAAAGGCAGTTATTCCTTGAAAATGGATTTCAACACTTCGCTGGATAAAAACTTAAACCCCGATCTAAAGATTCTAAACGGTTCGGGTCAATTGCAATCGAACGGCGTTCAAGTTTCCAATATCAAGGTGCTCGATGTGCTTGCCACAACGCTGAAAAACGACAAGCTACGCACACTGGCACCCAAAGACCTGAACATTCCATTCAAAATTAGTGATGGTAAGGTCACGACCTCGCCTTTCTCGCTTAAAGTGGAGGACATCACGTTGGAAATGGGTGGAATAACCGGCTTGGACAAGACCATCGATTACAAGTTGGGTGTGACCTTGCCTGCCAAATTTGCAGTGGGAGGTGTCTCCACTTTACAGGGTACCATCAAGGGTACGTTCAGCAAACCTGTCATTAAGCTAAATACCGCGGCTGCAGCCAAACAGGCTGTAACTAATTTGGCCGACAAAGCACTGAAATCAACGTTGGGTACCAATACGGCTGAAACGGTTGCCAAAGTCAATGCGGAATTAAATAAGAAAGCGGACGAAATGAGAGCTGCTGCCAAAGATGCTGGTGACAAACTCATTGCCGAAGCCGAAACGCAGGGTGATAATCTGATTGCCAAAGCAAAGAATCCCCTGCTCAAAGTCGGAGCTAAAGCTGCTGCTAATCAACTCAAAACCGAGGCGCAAAAGAAAGCTGCCGCCCTTTTGGCTGAAGCAGAATCCCAAATTAAGCAGATGGTTGCCAAAGCGTCTATGAAATAATCTAAATGCTGTCGATACATTAAAAAATGACAAAAAAAGCTTGTTTCTTGTCTGAATTTCACGCTTTTTACTGATAATTTTATACATTCGCAATCTGAAAAATACCTTTAATTCAAAATATCAAATGAGCACAAAAACCCCAAAACCTTTAGTGAAATTCTATTCTGGAGAAGAGCTTCCGCTTGAACTCCACAAAGTCCGCATCGTCCAGAAACTTCACCTCGTCCCTGTTGAACGTAGGTTGGAAGCCCTTAACGAAGGCGGTTACAATACGTTTCAACTGAGAACGACCGATGTTTTCTTGGATATGCTGACCGACTCTGGTACCAACGCCATGAGCGACAATCAGTTATCTGCCATGATGCAGGCTGATGACGCTTACGCCGGATCTCAAAGTTTCTACCGTCTGCTCAAAGCTGTCGAAGATGTTTTGGGAGCCAAATATTTCTTGCCAGTCCACCAAGGTCGTGCTGCCGAAAACATCCTGAGCACGGCGTATGTGAACAAAACCAGTCTGGTGCCCATGAACTACCACTTCACCACAGCCATGGCGCACATCACCCAAAACGGGGGGCGTATTGTTGAATTGTTGTACCCGGAAGCCTACGTGATTAATTCCTTACATCCGTTCAAGGGCAACATGAACATAGAAGCCCTCGAAGAATGCATCCTACGTACGGGTCGGGAGCATATTCCGTTCATCCGTATGGAAGCCTCTACCAACTTGATCGGTGGTCAACCTTTCTCCGTTCAGAACATGCGCGACGTACGTGCCATCGCCGATAAATACAAAATCCGTGTCGTGCTTGACGCTAGCTTATTGGGCGAAAACGCTTACTTGGTAAAACAACGCGAAAAAGAATTCATGAACAAGTCCATGCAGGAAATCATCCAGACATTTACTGGCATGGCTGACATCGTTTATTTCTCCGCCCGCAAGATCACTTCTTCCCGCGGTGGTGGTATTTGCACCAACCAAGAAGGCATCTATAAAGAATTGGAAGCTTTGGTGCCCCTGTATGAAGGTTTCACGACCTATGGTGGTATTTCCATCCGCGAAATCGAAGCCATGGCCGTTGGTCTCTATGAAACCTTGGATGAAACCATGATTTGCCAAAGTCCGAGCTTCATCAAATACTTAGTGGATGAATCCATGAAAAAAGGCATCCCCATGATCACTCCTGCCGGTGTGCTCGGTGCTCACGTTGACGCCATGAGTTTCTGCAAACACATTCCACAGACTGAATATCCAGCTGGTGCCCTCGCTGCTGCATTTTTCTTGATTTCGGGTGTTCGTGGAATGGAACGAGGTTCCATTTCCAACCAACGAGACGATGAAGGCAACGAAACCTACGCCGATATGGAACTGCTCCGTTTGGCTGTGCCTCGTCGTGTATTCACACTTTCACAAATCAAATATGTCATTGACCGTTTGTCCTGGTTGTTTGACAACCGCGAACTCATCGGTGGTTTGAAATTCACTTACGAACCCACTGTGCTTCGCTTCTTTATGGGTAAACTCGCTCCAACAACCGATTGGCCAACCAAATTGATGGCTAAGTTCCGTCAGGACTTTGGTGATAGCCTCTAGACCAACTTATTTAATAGGGATGTCCGTCAATTCATTTTGTCGGACATTTTTTTTGAACCATTGCACGGATACAACTACATTTTAGTGTTGGTTGAAGTCTAAATCGACTTTTTACGCAGTATGATTTTGCTTTTGTATGCTGCCGTAATCTTGTTCAAAAAAGCCATGAAATCCTGAAATTCGGATGCTTTGTAATTGCCGGTGAAAACATCGGCAACTTGGACAATTTTCAAAAGATTGTCTTTCATTGTTACGTTCGCCGTGAACGTGCCGAATCGACTATCTACTGAAACCAAAGGGGGTAGTGCCTCCACTTCAAAGGTAGAAGGGATTTGTATGAAAATACTGTCAGCATCCCGATAACCCATATTAATGCAGATATCATTGATTCGGTTGGGTTTTCGAAGTTGGTCATAACCTTTTCGGAAAATGTTTGCGGGCAGAAACAACCGGTTACCCGTCTTGTTGCCATACAACGACGTTTTCCAGGTATAATCGACGACAATTGAAGGTAAAGCTGTTTTGTGTACATTCACATGAAAGGGACCAAGTTCAACATTGGGTAGATGGATATCCTCCCTAAGGTTATCAGCCTGAACAGAAGCATTTACCACCTGAAACCAATCGAATTTGTCGTAAATTTTTACCCGACACTCTTTTTGCATCTTTACATTGGCACTACCGTCCTCTAAAAGATACACGTAAGCTACATGTTGTTCTAAATTCAGTGAGTCGGCATAATCGGGAAGCTTTTGGAGCTCTCCGCCCTCCGCTTTGCAAACCAAAACATCGTGACCTGCAATTCCATTGTGAACAAAGCCAAATGGAACGTTGGTATTGGTGCACTCCAACCACAATTTCTCGGTAGGTAGGGGCACCATCAAAATCGCGTGGTTCATTTGTGAGAAATTTGGGAAATCGCTCATTAACTCTTTCTTTTCTTCATCTAAACGAATGACACAATATTCGGAATGAATGCCGAGTACGGAAAGCATGGCCTTTAGATAATTTGTCAATGCTTTGCAATCGCCGAACCCCATTTTATAGACTTCCGAGGCAGCCATCGGTTGATAACCGCCAATACCCAACTGAATGCTCACATAGCGAGTGGTTTCACCCAAAAAATTGTAAAGAATCTGAACTTTTTCCCTTTCGGTCTTCGCATTTTTAGTCAGATCCAACACTTTCGCTTTTAATTCCTCTGGAATAACGTCACGGCCAACAGTCAGGTTGTACGACCATTTCCCCAAATCACTCCAACTTGAAACCGAGCCTGGTGTTCCGTCGTAGATAAAATCGTTGGGAGCAATGTTTACGTAGGGAGCACAATCATCCATAGTTGGATTAAGTGGCTCAGTCACCATTGCTTTTTGATTTTCGACCTCCCAGATATAGGTGGTGATGCCATTTGTCGTATTGATGTTTGGTTCCTGCATGTTATTAAAAGACTTGATTCTTGGTTGGATCGTATCTGGCAAAGATAGCAGATAGGTATGATGCTGAACAGAATGAGAATAACTGTCCATCGGGGAAAAAAAACCGAAATTCAGGATCCCATTTTTCATGGAAACTTCATAATCATATTGAATGGTATACGGTATGGAAGGTGCGACACAACTGAAGGAATACGACTTATAGTCGGTTGCCAAGGCGCTGGAATATTCCGATGTCTGCAAGTCTGACTTGCCGAATTTCTTAAGGAGTTTACCATGAGCGTCGTAGAGCTTGGCCGAGAAACCTTTCAGCACATTGAATGCATCACACGTGAGCAGAAAGGTGGCATGTGCTTCACCCTTCTCATTTAGTACGGTGATGGCATAACTATCTTTGCGCACACCAGATATCAAGGTATTGATTTCTACCGTTTCATCATCGAAACGAGTTACCGTATAAGCGTTTTTTTTCAGAGAATCCGGGATTGCTGTAACGGATAAGTCTAACTGAGCGGATAATGGCAATATCCCACCAATCAACAATACTACTATTAAAAACAAATTACACTTACATCGCATCATTATTAAGCCTTTTTCTTCAGTACCAACATTTCCATATTTTTTGAGACCGCCTGACCATATAAATCACGCAAAAATGTATAATCGGTTTCTGGAAAAATAACATCTAACATTTGGAAATCGTATTTGAAAATGACGGTGTTTCCAACTTGCTGAGCAATAAACTGGAAAATCGCTTTTGATCCGGTGATGACATATTTGATAGACTGGGGAAGTTCCTCTACCTGGTAATTGCTCGGTAGCTCTATGCTGCAAATGGTCTGATAACTCGTTGGGAAAGCAAACTCTACTGGTAACTTGCGTTCAGATTGAGTGAAGGGGTTTTCTGACAGATGCTTGAAAATCATTGGATTTACATACATTAAATCACCAGCCAGATCCATTTGTTTGCTAAAAACCAGTCGTTCATTGACACTGGATGACATTGGATCTTTACCACTTGACTCCATGCTGTCAACAACAACATCATTATCGTTTTGAATTTGTTTGACAAACTCCATGGAATCTTTTAGGGCAGCAAAACGACTTTTATAATCGTATGCTAATTGGTTGGTATAGGAAGTGGTACGAACCCCGGACAACAAACCTTCATTATTGATGGTAGCCTTAATGGTGCTGCTCTGGAGGCTTTTGGTCAATTTACTAAGGTCCACCCACTTTTCGATACTTGCAGCATCAAAGATTCGAGCACGGTCAACCAAAAGGCTGGTAGGTAAAATATTCGGACCACCATACATTGAAGAACCGTCCATATAGAATAGTGTACTATCTTTTGTTGCAGCGGCAACAATAAAGGTATTCAGATTGTTGAGTGAAGGATGCGTTAAAGGCATTCTGCCATTTTTGCGGCGACTGAGCAGGATGGGGTAGGTTCGGATGCCCGCATAACGTAAAACGCTCATCAATAAGTAATTGAATTGTGCATTGGATCCCGTCCCGTTTTTGAATGCTTCCTTCGGATTTTCCCCAATCAATGCATAATTATTGTTCCAACTAACGCGTTTTTTTACAAAGTCGTAAATAGCCGTGATTTTTTCTGTTTCATCTGTCATGCCTGCAAGCACTTTCGCAGTTTCTTTTTTCCAGGGATTGCTGATTTTCAAGAATTGGGGCATGTCTGTTTCATCCTTGATGGTTTCTTCCAGTTTTTCCCAGGTCGATGTATACGCTTTGTATAGTTCGTATGGAAATTGTGTACCAGTGAGTTCAAAATGTAGACCTGAAATGTAATCATTCATACACCAGACGTAATTCTCATTTTTAAGTGCTGGAATGTCCTGGGCGATGCATTGTATCTTTTGCATTGTGCAAGAGTGTAAAATCGGACTTCCACTCAGGTCGACCCCTAGGTTGAACTGGACATTCTCGGATTTTTTTTTGATATCAAACTTTTCAATGCCCTTGACGGTTATGTCATACTTGAAATATTCTGGAATGGAAGCTTCAAAATCACTGTTCAATATGGGTATGTCCCTTTGAATATCCCAGTCTGGTAAATTATAAACATGCTCTGTACCAATGGTATACTTGTATTCTATGACAGAGCCAACCTTGACATCAGGCAATGAAAATTTGATTTGATTGTAGTTTTTTTTAATTTTCTCATCAAATAGGTAATCCTTGTCCAAATTGGACTTGATTATGTTGCCGTTTACGAGGTTGTAGGAGGCTGCCTCAATGGCTGTTACAGTTTCACAATCAATGTTTGACTTGTAGAAATAAGGTATTGCTATTGAACCTTCATCCTTGCCTTCATCCTTTAAAATCTTGATTTTCACCGTAACGTAATGATTGATGTGAAAACCTGTATTGGATCGATATTCGTAGGTTGTATACCGTTGCTGATTCAATACCACTGCACTGGCAGAGGTGTCCTTTGGATAAACGGTCATCGCCAACTCTTCGTTGGTCACTTTTCCCCATTTCTTGCTAACATCGTTTGATGAAAGTGATTGTGCCTGTACAAGGACGTTAAAAATCAAAAAAAAGGAGGTCAAAAGGATTGTTCTCATGGTCATTGAATAAAAAGCTACAACCTATTTACAGTAAAGATATTCTAAATTCACAAATCTATTAAAATTCCTTCAATAGGTACAGAAATAAATTTAAAAAATGTAAATATTTTACATTGACCTGTGTGATATGTTACATTTGTAGATATTCCACGTCTAAAAGACATCATACCTTAATACATTCCAGATGAAGCACACGATTGTTTTTACCATTTGTCTGCTGATTACTTTTACTACCTTGGGCTCAACCAAAAAGAATGTGGAGGCCCTCCGAATTCAAACTCCTCTGACTATCGATGCCGTTCTGGATGAAGCGGTATATTCACAAGTGCCACCTGCAACAGATTTCACACAACTTCAGCCATACAACGGAAAACCTTCGACTCAACCTACAAAAGCTTGGTTTTTTTATGACGAGAATGCCATCTATGTTGGTGCAATGCTTTATGACAGTGCCCCGGATAGTATTTTCAACTTCTTGTCTGAACGGGACAACATCGGTACTTCTGATTATTTTGGGATTTACTTGGATCCTTACAACCAAGGTCAACTTTCGTATGGATTTTTCCTGACACCTGCAGGGGTTCAGACCGACATCAAGGCCATTAAGACTAGCGATGGTGATAATGAAACAGATACTTGGGATGCAGTTTGGGAAAGCAAAACCCGTATTACGGACAAAGGTTGGATTGTAGAGGTTCGTATTCCCTATTCCGCGCTGCGTTTTTCCGAAAATGCCGCCTCCAGCTGGGGTATGAATATGTTCCGAAACATCCGCCGCCATGCTTCCAATAATTCTTGGAGCAACATCGACCGCAAAATGACTGGTTTCATTCATCAGGAAGGAACGCTCAGCGGTATCAAGGATATCAAGCCGCCCATTCGACTATCGTTGAGCCCCTACTTGGCAGGCTACTATGAAAATAAAAGTGAGGGTTCAGATTTTCTGTACAAAGGTGGATTGGACTTGAAGTACGGCATTAATGAAAGCTTCACCTTGGACGTGATGCTCGTTCCAGATTTCGGACAGGTACAAAGTGATGACCATAAGTTGAACTTGAGCCCTTATGAATTGTATTACAACGAAAAGCGGCAGTTCTTTACCGAAGGAACGGAACTTTTTGACAGGGCTGGCATTTTTTACTCCCGCCGCATCGGAGCGTCACCCAAATTTTCACCTTGGGATCTGAAAACGGATCGGGAGGAAGTGACGTACAACCCAAATGAAACACAATTGGTTAATGCCACCAAAATTTCCGGTAGGACAAGTTCCGGACTTGGTCTCGGCATGCTCAACGCCATGTCATTGCCAGCGTATGCCACGCTTCATGATACGGTCAACGACAATAAACGCAAGGTTCAGGTTCAACCGTTCACCAACTACAATGTTACAGTATTGGACCAATCGCTCAAAAATAATTCGTATATCAGTCTCATCAATACCAATGTAACCATGTTCGGAAACCCGTTCCGAGCCAATGTGACAGCAACGGAATTTGTACTACGGAATAAAGAAATGACCTGGGCCTTGACTGGAAAAGGTAGCTTAAGTTTGCGAGGTGACAGTAGTCTTCAATCGGGTTCAGGTGGATATCTTGGTTTGGATAAGAATAAGGGGAACGTCCAATTTGGGATTTCTCAATCCCTTTTTGACGACAAGATAAACTTCAATGATCTGGGTTATTTGCAACGAAACAATGAATTACTGTCACAAGGGTACGTTTATTTTCAACATACCGATCCTTTTTGGTTTTTCAGGGAAGTAAATGCCCAAGTGTGGACAAATTACGGTCGTATGTATGAACCCTGGGCGTATTCAAAGGTGGAGGGAGGTTTCAATATTAATTTGAATTTTAAGAACAACTACTATTTTTATTGGGGGACTGGTATACAGGACGAATCTCACGATTATTACGAAACGAGGACAAAAGGGCGCTTCTATAGAAGTCCAAGCCATTACTGGCATGATTTTCAAGTGAATACAGATTGGAGAAAACCAATTTGCATCTATTTCAACTTTGGTGGTAACAAGCGTTTCGAGACCGATGAATTTGGCTATTATGCAAATGCAGAAGTGGATCTTCGAATTGGTCAGCACGCAAACCTGAGTTACAGCCTCAACGTTTCCGATCAAATCAATGGTCACGGTTATTACACAAAAGAAGACAACGTTATTCTGTTTGCAAAACGCGATGTGGAAACCATCAGCAATGTCATTAACGCTTCCTATGTACTAAATAACAGAATGAGTTTGAACCTTCGCGCCCGCCATTACTGGTCGTCTGCCTTGAACAAAGCCTATGAGTCCTTGCAGACAGATGGGAACTTAGTCGTTGTTCCTAATTATTCGGGTAACGATCAGAATTACAATGCTTTTACCGTTGATGCCTATTTCAAATGGGTATTTGCTCCGGGTTCAGAAATGGTCTTTGCTTGGAAGAACGCTGGAGATTCTTATCAAAATACGGTATTGGACCACTACTTCGATAATTTGGAAAAGGGTCTGGAAAACCAAATGAACAGCCTTTCGGTCAAGGTCTTATATTACATTGACTATAACGTATTGAAATACAAGCAAAAGAAATAGTTCAGTCGTTTTCTTGCGGAAGTACCATGTAATGCATTTGACGCAGGATTTGACCCTGACGACGAATGATATACCCGGACGGATGTTCGGAGTTGAAGCGTCTTGGATTGGGCAAAGTGGCTGCAATCAACGCCGCTTGCCGACGGGTCAGCATTTCAGCTGTCGTATTGAAATGATACCTTGCCACCGATTCGGCTCCATAAATGCCATTTCCCGTTTCCATCGAATTCAGGTATACCTCTAAAATGCGGTCCTTGCTCCAAAAGACTTCAATTAACACGGTAAAATAAACTTCAAGACCTTTGCGGTACCAAGATGAACGTGGCCATAGAAATATATTCTTTGCTGTCTGTTGACTGATCGTGCTTGCACCACGCGGTCTTCTGCGGTATTGATTCTGATGGATGGCCTTTTGTATCTGTTTCGTATCAAATCCCCAATGCTGAAAAAAGCGCTGATCTTCCGAAGCAATAACTGCCCGTTTTAAATTGTTCGAAATGTGACTGCTTGATTCCCAGTCATGGTGCCAAACTAGGTGCTCTCCACTGAACACTTGTTCAACCGTGCGTATGACCATCAGTGGCGTCACAATGACCGGAACAAAACGATATACAACAACGACCAGCAGAGTGGAAGCAAAGAAAATGACTATCAGTTTACGAAGGAAACGAAAGATTTTTCTGAACATGGAGGATGGGTTGATGTACAAATATAGGGCATTTTTTTTTGGTTTCAGAAAAACTTCTATTACTTTAGCGTAGAAACTATTAACAACAGAAAACACTATGAAACATTCGATAGAAGCAGCCTGGAAAGGTCAAATGAAATTTGCCGCCGAATTGGACGGTCATACCATTGTTTTAGATGCCGGAACAGATGGAGGTGGTGAAGATGCTGGACCTCGCCCTAAAAAGCTGATGATGTTGGCTCTGGCTGGTTGCACTGGCATGGACGTGGTCTCCTTGCTCAACAAAATGCGTGTTGAATTCGAAGATGTCAGCATTCAGGTGGATGCCAATGTCACCGACGAACATCCCAAACACTACGATTCGATGCACATCACGTATCGGTTCAAAGGGAAAAACCTCCCGATGGACAAATTGCAGAAAGTGGTGGAAATGTCACAAGAAAAATACTGCGGTGTTTCTGCGGCCTATAAGAAAGCTATGGAGGTCACTTGGGAAATTGTTGTGATACCCGATTAATGAATTCAATCCATTACCACTCATAAAAAGCTCCTGAAATGGAGCTTTTTTACTTTTTGCATCTTCATTTGTACAATTAGAACGATACTAATAGATGATTTGATGGCATCTTTGTGGCATCAACTTACCTAACAACCTAGAATATGAAAACACGAATGTTCGTCTCTGCCATCCTTGTTCTGACCTTGGGCGTTTTTACTTCCTGCGATACAGGAGGTGTAAACGGTGACAATACAAATTATTGGAGTTCCAATGCGTTAACAAAAATGCAACTGCGTGGTGCCGTGCATACATTGACTGTCGAAACAGAAGGTCAAACTGTTTATACGTTCAACACAGATGGCAACTTGACGTCAAAAGTTATGTCAGGAGCGACGTATTCCAATAGTTATTCCTATATGTATGAAAATGGAAAATTGATTTCCGAAACGAGTATGTCTACCTACAGCTCCAGTAGCCCCCAACGTGCAACAACGACATCGACTACTACGTATGAATATGAGAATACAGGGAAATACATTCCCAGAGGTCCTTTTCACTTGTATGAAATGGGTCTGGTTCCCTCTTTGTCTGCTGCAATTTACGAAACATCACGTCAGGACTATGACTTCCATGGTTCGGACCTTTGGATTGTCAGTTCTTCGAATGGTATTCCAACCGATACCGCCATTGTAAAATATGCTGGCAATTATCCTTTAAGCACCCAAACGACTTGGAGCTACTGCAACAACATGACGTATGCCTCCAACGGTATGTTTCTGACCTACGACGAAGGTTTCTACGGAGCAAATTACGATGACAAACGAGCCTATACCTATATTCCAGATGATACGTACTTGCTCATAAATAAGATGGTCAATACCACTACTGGTACATCCAACAGTGTTAGTACGACCAATTATACGTATAACGACAAAAAAGATATCACCGAAGAGTCTTCGGACGCTTGGGCTACCCAATGGGCTGACTATGTATATGATAGTACTGGGAATTGGACAAGTCGAAAAACCCGTTATTCTACAGGTGAAACAACTTGGAGTTCGTATACTACGGAAACACGCTTAATAACCTATTACTGAACCATCACTGTCCATTAAATAATCAAGTCCCTGAAAGTTTGGTCATTCAGGGACTTTTTGCGTTCATGCAACTAGTTTGATTGTGGATGCAATAGCTTCTCCAGTTCCTGAAAGATTTGTACGTTTTCCAGTCCAGTAGTGACAAAAGCTTGACTTCCTTTGTTATAGGGAGCGTAGATTAAAGGGCTGGTGACCGAAAAGAAGCCGAAGGTTGGGGTTGGTGCAGCACTGGCCAAATGCATGATGCCGCAATCGGCTCCGATGTATACAGCTGTGTTGGCCATGACTGCAGCCATTTCGCGCACATCCTTGCTATAGAGAGCAGGGGCTTTGAAGGCAATCATGGATACGTTTTCGACAGGCAATATCTCGACAATGGTATAATCGGAAAAACGAATTTTCAATTCTTCATAAAATGTCAACCACCATTCTTCAGAGTAACATTTGGCACCGGTAGCAAAGGTGTACAGACTTATAAAGGGTTTGGTTTTATCATCCACCAACGAAAGCAGGAGCTTTTTGCCTTGTTCCATTTCCGCAGTACTCAACTTTAAATTGAGACAGGGCATTTCCTTGTTCGTATCTGGAATGCCCACTTTTGAAAGTGCATAGCGCAAGTTATATACGGGATTCTTGGCAATATGCAGATAGTCTGATTGTTGCGTTCCGTCGAGATGTTCACCATGCAGTTTGAAGGTTGCCCTTGAAAAGCTTGTTGCCAACCGACCTGACGAAGAATTTTTATCGACGTTTACTACAAAATCGTATTTTCTTGACCGAATCATCACCCATGCTTTCACATAGTTGCACAACTCTTTGAATGGTTTTCTGGGGATGCGGATAATCCGATTGATGCTGGTGTAATTCTGGAAAATAACTGGTGAAATTTTACCGGCAAACAAATCGATTCGTGCATTCGGAAAGGTATTTTCAATTTCCTGGACGAGTGGCGTCATGAGCAACTGATTTCCCAAACGATGGTTTGGTCTGATAATCAATACGTTTTTTACTTTTTTAGGATCGAGGATTTGGACGTTACCGGTAAAGGAACTACCAACATTCTTGGTTAACGCATTCAGCAATTTTTTCCGAAAAAGATTGATGTTTTTTTTGTGCTGGCTCATATATTGAGGATTCTTGCTCAAAGATATGGGAAAAAATACATCTTTATCAAATCAAACCTATTACTTTCGTGAAATGAGGAAAACACTGGTCTTATCATTTGTTCTCATTTACAAAGGACTAAAAAAGTAACGGTTATACTTTTGAAAATATGCGTTCGATATTATCCCCGGATTAATGTATAAAACATCGCGACCGCCGAAGCCAACATCACTAAAAACGTCATCCACACCACCGTATTGGAAAACCAGCCACTGCGGTATTCACCCATAATTTTCTTATTACGGGCAATGCGGGCAATCAAAAAGATGAGAGGAACCGCCGCTACTCCATTAAAAACAGCCGTAAAAACCAGTGCCTTGATCGGGTCAATGCCAATAAAATTGATCATCAAGCCAATAATAGTAGCAATGGTGATGACCCCATAAAAGCCATGCGCCTTTTTTAATTTTAGGTTGAGCCCCGTTTTCATGTCAAATGCTTCGGACAAGGCATACGCTGCTGAACCGGATAGGACGGGAATGCCCAATAAGCCTAGTCCAATAATGCCAACCGCAAAAATTAGTTTGGACAAGAATCCCGCATAGGGGAATGTCTGAACAAGTGGTTCCAGCGCCTTGGCTGCATCTGCGGCGGATGCAACATTGGTGATACCGTTCTGATGCAAAACAGTGGCGGCAACCACAATGATGGACCAGGTCGCGATTTCAGAAAAGACCATTCCTACAAAATTATCGATGCGCAGATTCTTAATGAATTTGGCGCCAATCTTCGGTTTTCCACTTCGACTCATCAAATGCTGTTCCTTTTCTTCTTCTACTTCCTGCGAGGTTTGCCAGAAAAACATGTAGGGCGAAATGGTGGTGCCTAAAATACCGGTTATGATAAAGAAAAATGCGAAATTCATTTCCACATGCGGCACAAAGGTAGCCTGAAGAATGGTGGACCAAGGTTGGTGGACCATAAAAACGGTTACGGGATAAGCCAACAAAGTCAAAGCCAGCCATTTTAAAATGCGGGAATAAACCCGATAGGTCGTAAAGATTTCCAAAACTAAAATCAGTGCCGTAAAACCTAACGTCAAAACAACAAAATTAATACCAACCAACAGTTGGGTAGCGGCAGCAAGAGCGCCAATGTCAGCGCCAATATTGATGGTGTTGGCAACAACAACCAGTATTAATGCCGAATAGAGCACTTTTTTGCTGTAAAACGATTTGATGACGGCAGCCAAACCACGTCCGTTCACAGCACCAATTCGTGCGCAGGCCTCTTGAACGGCTGTCATGAGAGGCAACATCAGGATAACCGTCCATAGTTGACCATAACCGAATTTGGCACCGGTTTGCGTATACGTTGCAATCCCGGAAGGATCATCATCTGCTGCTCCGGTAACGATACCAGGTCCGAATGTTTTGAAAAATGTCTTTACCTTCGAAATCGATTTTTTCATCCGACTTTGTTGCTATTCTGCACGTGCAATTCGAATGATTTCTAAAGCGATTTTTTCTGGTGATAGGACAAAATCGATGTTGCCACTGGCAATGGCCGATTCAGGCATATCCGGGTGCTCCGCAGTGTCGGGCTTTTGTGCAATGGTAACGCCACCCACTTCTTTTATACTGCCCAGAGCTGCTGCTCCGTCGCCATCGTAACCGGATACAATGACTGCAATTAGTTTCCCTTCCCAGTTCTGAGTCAGTGAACGCATAAAAACAGTAATGACATCGGGCCAACCATTCGGTTTTGAAATGGGCTTCAGAATGAATTCTCCATTTAAAATGTGCAGATCGCGTTTTTCGGGGATAATGAATACATGGTTGGGCTGTATGTCCAATTTTTCTGTAATCAACTCCACGGGCATTTTGGTGTACTGGGGGAGAATTTTGTGGAGCAGGGTGGCGACCTTCCTCAAGTGATTGACAATGACGATGGCAACACCCATATCGTCCGGCAGGTTTTTCAACAACCGGATATAGGCATCAAGGCCACCAGCTGAACCTCCTACACAAACGATGGGGAAATTTTTAGTATTCATCTGATTATCCTTTTGATTATCAGACAAATTTAGATGATGACCGCTCGAAATTAGTTATAAGACTTTTATGAAATGTTGCATGATTCCCACCTTGATGTTGAGGATCAATGATTGGTTTGAAAATAGTGGTTACTTTCCGATGCAGAAAAACATCATTCTTTATTTATCGTAAGCTGGAAGGATGTCGTGTATAGAAAAGTAACTTCACCATTTAATTTATCAAGATACGCTTCGATTCTCCACTACCATCATGCTTGCGAAGTATGTAAACTCCCTGGGGGTACTGACTTTTCAAGTTGGAAATATCCCCATTGGTGATTTTAACATTTCCCATATGGATTCCCATCGCCGAGAACAGCTCATAAACTCCATCGAATTTGTTAACCTGCAAATCGTCAACCCCTGTCGGTACGGCAGCGAAAGTGATCTTATCGATGTTGCAATTCGCACCTTCAATGGCTAGTTTTAGCTGGCTTATTCCAGCGGGTATTGCAATGGTTGTTTTGCCCGTAACTTGGGTATACGTCGTCCAATCTGTTTGTGGAACCTGAATTTTACCAGTAATGTTCGTGTTGCCCAAATAAATACTGAATGCGGAACCTGATACGCCTGACGCTACTGTTGCCGTCCAATTATAAACCTGTGCCTTTGTTGCAGTGACCGTGTATAGCATCCACTCGCCAACAGCCGTATATCCAACAGCTTTGCCCCCATTACCAATGACTATATCAACGCCTTCATCGGTGCGGAAAGCGGCATCCCCTCTGTTTGAGGTTTCGTTATCCATATAGCCTGTTCCATCAGTGCCTTTGTCGTACATTTCAGCTTCTATTGTACCCGGTAGGGCAAATGCAGTACCGTTGTATGGTGTCGTAAGTATCTCATTCCCTATTGATTTTGTAAATGTAACCTTGTCTATGTTGCAAGATGAACTCTCGATAACAATACGCAATTTGTAAGTGCCTACTGGCAATGCAACTTTTGTACGGCCTTTAACCTCGGTGTAAACCGACCAATCGCTGTTTGCAGATTGTGGCACAGGAATTTTACCAGTTAGGTCGACATCGCCCATATAGATTCTGATAGAAGCACCGGTATTCGCCGATGAAACCTTTGCCGACCAAATCATCAACTGCGATTCATCTACTTTTACGGTATATTCCAACCACTCGCCAGCTGAAGTCCAACCAACAAAATATTCGTTAGTGGCTTGGCTACCAATATCAACACCATTGGTTCGGTATTTTCCGCCATCATTCTTATCGTCCGTATCGCTGAAAGCCACACCATTTACCCCGTTGTCAAAATCTTCCGCTTCCACTATACCGGGCAATGCCATTGGTATAGTTTTGAATGGTGTGCTAGGTTCGTAAGCCTTTGCTGGGCAAGTTTTCTCGAAAAGGAGACTATCTGCACTATTGAAAACTTTCAATTTAAAGGTATAGGAACCAGCAACGGTAGGTTTCCACTTCAGTTCAAGTGAAGATGTTGTACTATCGATGAGTAGCACATTATTCACGTAAACCATCATTTTAGATATGTTGTTTTTCTCGCTGTATGCTTTTGCCTTAATAGTGGCTTCGGTGTTGATTGCAACCAAGCCTGCTGATGGAGTGATGTAGGCGTATTCGCCAAGATTAATTAACGGACTCTTTGCATTTATTGCGGCATCGGTGAGCATATAGTCACGAAGCCATGTCAAAGCTGGACGTTCAACTCCATTTTTGATCAATCCAGAAAAGTTAACCCAAGTAGATCCGTAAATATATCCCCAAAGCGTTATTCCTAACACATAATTGGCCTCCCACATCGTTGGGATTTGCTCCTTGAAACGTGTCAACTGAAGCTGATCATCTTCCAAATTGATGTCGTATTCCGTAATAACGATGGGAAGTCCTGTTTGATTGTGAATTTTTTCCAGAACTGTTTTGAAATTGGCACCCGACATATCGTTTAGATCGTGTGACTGGCAGCCAGCGGCATCAACAGGAGCACCAGCAGCCTTTATTTTTTTCAGCAAATCAATATAAGCATCGGTATTCCACTGGAATGTATTGTAGTCGTTGTAAATGAGCACCGCTTTAGGCCAACGCTCACGGGCCATAATAAATGCTTTCACAATCCAATCGTATCCGGATGCACCGTCGCCACCCAATGCATTTTTGTAGGGTGCCGGAGCATGCCCGGCAAGTGCTTCGTTCACAACATCGATGTATTGCAAATCGGGATAGCGCTTTGCTGCTGCGTCAAACCATTCGGTAATTTCGGCCAATTGATCTGCTTTAGAAAGACCATCCATCCAACTGGGATATTGAGCTCCCCAAATGAGTGTATGAAATTTGAACGGGAAATTATGATCTTTGCAATACTTATATTCATTGTCCACCGTTGCCCAATTGTAAACATCACGGGTTCCTTCTACAGATGCCCATTTCGTTTCATTTTCGGGTGTCAACTGATTCCAATAATTATTGAAATCACTTCTTACGGTATAAGCAGTGGTAATGTTGCCCAAAAATTTATTTGGGTTTTTTGATAATTGGGCATAACCGCAAGTACTGCCCATTGCTAGCAACGTTAATAAAAGTGTTGCTTTAATCTTCATCGTAGTTTGTATATTCATTTAGACTTAAGGTTTTTGAAGTTTGATGGTTTTAGTTTACAGAATTGTAATCAAGTTTCAGTAAGCCTAAATTTTAGCCCATCATATAAAATCATTCAGAATCCAATTTCACCAATAGATCATTAAAATTAATTTGAGACATCCAGATTCTGTGGAACGCTGTAGAATTGGCCACTGAGTTTAATTCAGCTACTGGACACCATAGGTAAAAAATGCCATTGTGAACCAATGCAGACGGTTTGTAAAAATAAGTACGTCCAGTCACCGAATTTGAAATTAACGGCGTTTTCCAAAAAGTAAAATTTATTCCATCTTTACTTTTACCCAAAAAGACCGCGGTCGCTTTTTGTGCTGATGCAACACAATAGAATATATTATTATCTTCAAAAATATCAAAATGCCAAAAATCAAAAGGTAAAGCATAAGACACCGGAACATCCATGATTTTAGTAAATGAATTGTCCTTCAGATTGTTATCTTTAATATTCCAAATGGAAAGGCCATAAGGAGTATGCTCTGGTTTAAATTTATGATGAGAACCATATAATTGCACTTGACCGTTTACTTTACAAATTATAGGGCACAATTCATGATCAACTGACTCTGACTTCTCACCTGCAAAAAACTTTTTTGGCCCGAATGTCATACCGTCTTGAGAGAATTTTCCAAATGTAGCTCGTCTATAACCCAAATTGTGGCTGTCAGAAGTATCATTTTCTCTCCAATAACACCACAGTCCACTTCCATCAAAATAAATACCGGGGTCGGATAAAGACCCTACTGATGGGGTGTCTTCGACTACACCAACAGCTGTCCATTTTAAGGGAGGAGCTCCATTGACGTCATCATCACCATAATATAAAATAGGATTTTCAACCGATACATTATGATTCGGGAAGGGAGAAGCAATCATCCACCAATTATGACCTGCAAAACCACCTGGGATAAATCTTATACAAGGATGAATTAAATCGTTTAGATACTTCTCGGGTTGAGGGGTTGCAGCATCATCTTTAACACCCAATTGCATTGCATCATTTGAGAATTTCGGTTCATTACTGTTTATTGTACAGGAATAAGTTAAAATAAAAAAAGAAAAAGAAATCCACTTGGTTATAATATGTTTAGCACTTTTATATATACAATTCCATTTCATTTAGCAAATTTTCAAGGCAAGTACATTGAACTTTAGAAGAATGGACAAAAATAAGTGATTATATTAGAATTATTTGGCTATTAACATTTCTTATAATGTACAATAGTGACAAAAATGCTGCTACAAAAGGTATAACAAAGGCATAACAAAAACAGCTAAAACGCTTATCAATAATGCATTTTAGCTGCTAAAGCCTCTAAAATAGGGGAGTGGTTACTTTCCGATGCAGAAATTTATCATTCTTTGTTTATCGCAGGCTTGAAGGATGTAGTGAACAGGATAGTAACAAGTTCTAATGATTAACAGCTATTGAAAAGTTTTAATGTTATTGCTTTGAATCTTAGAAGTTGAAAAAACGCCACAGCATTCTTCACTTAATAAACAACATTGGCATTGCTCAGCAAAACTAAGTTTCCAATCCGAAATCGATTTCTTTGAAAATCTATAAAGTGTTGGCTTTAATAGGCAAAGCGGAATGTTATAGATTGAAGTCTCAATACCCCATTCAGAAATTTCATATACTGCTTTTTCTAGATATGACACATATTCAATTGGGTCTACCCATACTGACTTTTTATTTTTTATCGTTAAACCCGTTGTTTCTAATCCCATAAAAGCCACATGTTTGACAAATGGTAGATTCCTGAAAATATAGGAAGAAAGTTGTGGTAAACGCTCAAAGTTTTGTTTGTTAATAACAATACGTATTTCAATAGCAACTTCAAAAAAAGCAAGATTGTAAAGACCAATCATTGTTTGATAATAGGAGCCAATTTGGCCTGCAATGAAGTCATGAGTTGAATGGAAATCAGAATGTAATGGAATCCCCATTAGCAAAGACTTCTGATTAAACTCTCCAAATAATGATGCATATTTTTTGTTAGCAAATGCCCGACCATTAGAAAGCATATGAATATTGATATTTGGGCATCTTTTGTAAATATCTCTAATGGTATCAACTAGTTTAGCCCTTAGTAATGTTGGCTCACCTCCAGTAATTCCAATTTCTAAAGTGTCCTCAGGCATCAATTGAATAATTAATGAGTTGAGTTTTTCATAGAAAGAGAAGTCATTTTTCAGAATTGGAGGTTGTGAACACATTATGCAGTAGTTGTTGCATTGTCCAGTGATGAAAAGCACATTATCAGATGATTTTGGCTCAAATACTTTTCGAAAGAATCCTTTTGGAGATGCAAAGAATAAGCTTCCAGGAGTTATTTCGTTCCTTGAAAAATCCTGCAAAACAATGTATTGGGAATCGCTATTTTGATAAAATGAAAATGGTTGGGCATTGTTATTGCTATCAATAAGATTTTTTTTCGTTTCTAATGAATATACATAACAAGTTTCACTATTTAAAACATGAACTAAGCATTCATTTTTAATATTGTGTATTTTACTAAGGATAATGTTTGTAGGCATAATCAGTCTATTTGATCCAGCTCTTAAAAACCTTCAGGACTTCAGGGTGTTCATCCATTAACAACAAAAGATGCTTAATAATTGCTTTATTCCTTTTGCAAAAGAATGATTTTGGCCGATACCCATACGGATCACCTTGGGTACTATAGTTCCTTACGGGATCTGCTCCACAGTATGCCTGAAATGCACAATCAGAACAACCTGCCAACGATTCATTTGACCAAACTTGAGCAATCTCACCAACTTTTGAACTAAAGAAAATATCATTATATGAGTCTGATAAATGTCCAATTTGGAAAGAATAATCATTATTCTCAGCAATCATTCTAGATTCGTCAGATGCATAAACATATCCATCATAATTGTAAACGACTACACTATTAATTATTCCCGCTGGTGATTGGAGATCAACGAACCCAATACAGAATGGAGTAAGTATTTTTTTCAAGAAAAGTGTCGTAAAATTTTCAACAAAGCGAATACCTTTAAAATTCAATTCAAGAATGTAATCTAAAGTTTTAAAATAAAAACTTAGAAAACAGGTATTGTAATCATCCCATATGTTATCCTTTGCTAATCCGTAAGGATTTAATGCTCTTAAGAATATCTCACTAAAACCATTTTGTAGATAGGCATCAATTATTTCTTTCGAAAAGTTAAGTGATTCGTTAGAAGTAGTCATTAATGCTGAAATACGATCATGACCAATAATGTCTCTAGCATTTTGGATGCCTTTAATTGTGTTCTGATAACCGTCTGTTTTTCCTCGATTTTGATTATGTAAGAACTCAGGTCCATCAAGCGAAGTAGAGATTAGAATATTGTGCTCCTTAAGAAATGATAATTGGAGACTTGTCAGATTGATGCAGTTAGTACACAAAACATAAGTTATATGTTTTTCAAATTCCTTGTTGAGTATTTCTGTTTTTTCAACTGCATATTTTAGTTTCTCGAATGCCAATGTCGGCTCTCCACCTTGAAATTCCATCGTGATTGCAGTTGATGGCGACATAAACATCAGATTGATAGCTAAATCGAGATCCGTAGATGAAATGTCAGATTGTTTGGCATTTTTGTCTCTACTTGATGCTTGGCAATAGATGCAATTTTGATTACATCGTAGAGTTAGAACAAATATATGTAAAGATGTAAATGAATCTAAGAAGGATTTTTTTGTTCTATACCTTGATGCTAGATTGTCGATTAATGCAGGTGTTTTAGTCTCCGATATAAAAAAGTTAGCTGTCAAGTCTTTGAATAATTCTTCATTCTCATTGATTTCTCGATTTGCTATTTGATGTGCTGTTCCAAGTGGCTCAATTAAGTAATCGCCTACTTCATTGACTAATATATCATAGTGATCATTTAATGGTTCAAATCTAAATGGAAGTAGATGATACATTTGATGTTTTACAATAATTCTTCCGTCATCGGAAAAAGGCATTTTTCATCAAAATCATCTGTAGCGGAGAATGCTTTAACAAGCAATAATTCTCTTATGGTTTTAGTCTCTTGATTGATGATTTCACGAGTTTTAAAATCAATAAAATCCTGACTTAACCGTTCTTTCAAAATATCAATATCATTTTTGCTAATTGAACCTATTTTACATTCAATAGTAATTGTTGCAATGTCAGATTCATTTTTCCAGGATATTATATACTTGTCAGAAATCCAATACAAGACTTTTGATAATATTCCTTCATTAAAGACTTTTAAATCCACATTGAAAGACACGGTAGAAGTATCCACTTGTAAAAAAGAAAACATGCTATTTTTTTAAATAATAAACGGTTGTAGGGCCAACAATGCCATCATCAGTTAATTTGTTTGCTTTTTGAAATTTCTTAACAGCTAATTCTATCAATTCCGTGAATTCATATACACCAGTTGCTACAGTCGGCTCTCCATCTTTCGGAATAATAAATTGTTTTGCTATAAGGATATTGAGTAATTCAGTTACATCATATCCTTTCATCCCTTTTTTTAGAATTCGATCTCCTAATTCATAGGTGTTTGTGGTATAGGTGCTTTCGGCCTTTTTTGTTGGGGTGCTAGTTGATTCTGAAATACCAGTGATGTATGAATTAGTTGTGGAATTTGAGGGTGAACTTGAGGGTGAACTTGAGGTACTTGTGCTACTTGATCCTGAATAATAACTCGAATAATGTGAGGCATGAGATGCATGAGAAGCGTGCGATCGATGTCCTGCAATTATGTACTCTGATTTATCCTTGTTAAACTTCAGCAAGAACTTCTTTTGAGTTTTTACATCTAAGTCAGTTGTTTTGCTATTTGTAAGGTTATTAAAGTCTAAACCGCTATTTATTGGTGATTCATTATTTGCTGAAACATTTGTTCCATTTAGTGCTGCAACTGATGTTAAAAACACGCCTTTTAAAAAATCGTTAAAACCCTTTTTCATGACACAATATTTTTATGGTAATGTTAAGTGTATAAAACGTAATGCTCAAAAGTAAATATTTTATTCACTAGTGTCTATTAAAAGATGTTAACAGGCTTCAAACTCCAATCGCATCTGCCCGTCATCCTGGGTATGCTCCACCTCTGCAGGCAGGAACAGATCCACGATGAAGTCTTTTGCCAGGAGGGAG